>Ga0209328_10000211_pt1 | contig 13366 bp, 11 predicted proteins | sample JacPinW_OM3H0_M1_FD_187954 | JGI IMG/M metagenome (GOLD analysis project Ga0209328, IMG submission 187954) | Forest soil microbial communities from Algoma, Ontario, Canada - Jack Pine, Ontario site 1_JW_OM3H0_M1 (SPAdes) (version 2) | ecosystem: Environmental > Terrestrial > Soil > Boreal... | reverse complement strand
GACCTGGAAAATCGGCGCGTCCTCATCCTTGTTGATCGCGACGATCACCTTGGAATCCTTCATGCCGGCGAGATGCTGGATCGCGCCGGAGATGCCGATCGCGACATAAAGTTCCGGCGCCACCACCTTGCCGGTCTGCCCGACCTGCCAGTCGTTCGGCGCATAACCGGCATCGACCGCCGCGCGCGAGGCGCCGACGCCAGCGCCAAGCTTGTCGGCGAGCGGCTCGATATATTTGGCAAAATTCTCGCGGCTCTGCATGGCACGGCCGCCGGAGACGATAATCTTGGCCGAGGTCAGTTCGGGGCGATCGCTTTTTGCGACTTCCTCGCCGACAAAGCTGGAGAGGCCGGGATCGGCCGCAGAGGCCACATTTTCTACCGGCGCGCTGCCGCCTTCGCCAGTCGCGGCGAAAGTCGAGGTGCGCACCGTGATCACCTTCTTGGCGTCCTTCGATTTTACCGTCTGGATCGCGTTGCCGGCATAGATCGGCCGCTCAAACGTGTCTGATGAAACCACCTTGATGATTTCCGACACCTGCATGACGTCGAGCAGCGCCGCCACCCGCGGCATCACGTTCTTGAAGCGGGAGGTCGCGGGCGCGACGAAGGCGTCATAGGAAGGCGCCAGCGCCACGATCAGCGCCGCCAGCGGCTCGGCAAGGTCATGGGCATAGGCAGCGTCGTCGGCCAGCAAGACCTTCTTGACGCCGGCGAGCTTGGCGGCTGCGTCGGCGGCACCCTTGGCGTTTTGGCCGGCGACCAGCACATGGACCTCGCCGCCCAGCGCGGCAGCCGCCGTCAGCGCCTTGTTGGTCGAGTCCTTGATCGAGGTGTTGTCATGTTCGGCAATCAATAACGTGGTCATCAGAGAACCCCGGCTTCGGTCTTGAGCTTCGACACCAGTTCGGCGACGTCCTTGACCTTGACGCCACCCTTGCGGCCGGGCGGTTCGGATGTCTTGAGGATCTCGAGATGGGCGGTGAGATCGACGCCATAATCGGCCGCGCTCTTGTCCGCGATCGGTTTCTTCTTTGCCTTCATGATATTAGGCAGGCTCGCGTAACGTGGCTCGTTCAGCCGCAGATCGGTAGTTACGATCGCCGGTCCCTTGAGTTTCACCGTCTGCAGCCCGCCGTCGACCTCGCGCGTCACCTTGAAGTCGGTTCCATCGACTTCGAGCTTGGAGGCAAAGGTAGCCTGTGACCATCCGAGCAATGCCGCCAACATCTGGCCGGTCTGGTTGGAGTCGTCGTCGATCGCCTGCTTGCCGAGAACGATCAGGCCGGGCTTCTCTTCGTCGGCGATGGCTTTGAGGATTTTCGCGACCGCCAGCGGCTCGACATTGCCTTCCGCCTTGACCAGGATGCCACGGTCGGCGCCCATGGCGAGGCCGGTCCGGATGGTTTCGGCCGCTTGCGCGGGACCGATCGACACCACCACCACTTCGGTTGCCTTGCCCGCCTCTTTCAGGCGCAGGGCCTCCTCGACGGCGATTTCGTCGAATGGATTCATCGACATCTTGACGTTGGACAGTTCGACGCCCGATCCGTCGCTCTTGACCCGGACCTTGACGTTGAAATCGACCACCCGCTTTACCGGTACCAGAACCTTCATCGATCCTCTTTCGCTTGGAAATTTGGCCTTTGCTCAGCTTGGGCGCGGAACCTAAAGGTCTCCCCAACCCCGGTCAACGCGATAGGGCCAAAAATTGCCGCCTAACATACGTGCTTAGCGGTTTTGGCCCGGCACCCACAAGACGTCGCCGGCGCCATTATTATTCATGGCGCGGCTGGCGACGAACAGGAAGTCCGACAGGCGGTTGATATACTGGATGGCGGCATCGCCGACCGGCTCGTCGGGCCGGGATGCGAGTTCCACCATGATCCGTTCCGCCCTGCGGCATATCGTGCGCGCCAGATGCAGGTGCGCCGCCGCAGGCGTGCCGCCGGGCAGCACGAACGAGGTCAGCGGCGAAAGCTTTGCGTTTAAGCTGTCGATGTCGCGCTCCAGGCGCTCCACCTGGCTCGACACGATCCGCAGCCGCTCCGCCTTGCCCTCACGTTCGGGCACCGCGAGGTCGGCGCCGAGGTCGAACAGATCGTTCTGGATCAGGCCCAGCATCGCGTCGAGGTCGCGGGCCTCAGTGAGATAGAGCCGCACGATACCGATCGCGGCGTTGGTCTCGTCGACGGTTCCAAAGGCCGCTATGCGCAGATCGAATTTCGAACGCCGCTCGCCGCTGCCGAGCGCGGTGGTGCCGTCATCGCCGGTTCGCGTGTAGATGCGATTAAGGACGACCATGTCCGTCTCCTTTTAATGCCCCATCGCCCAGACTGCGAGCATGGTGATGACGATCGCGACGAATTGCAGCAATACCCTGAGCTGCATCAGTTTCTGGGAGCGGTTCGGCGATCCGCCCCGCATCATGTTAAGAAGACCAAGCAGCAGCACCAGCGCGACGGCGGCGACCGCGATGGGAAGGATGATCGTACTCAGGAATGAAGCCATCGCCGTACATAACACCGCCCAAGACCGTCCGCCATCGCCCGCACCCGGCCCGGCAAAGGTCCCACGATCTGGCTTTTTGTCCAATAATATCAGAAGCTAGGCTGGTCATCCGCCGAGTGCGTCTTCCGCTCCAGCAAGGTGCAATGTGAGGCAGCTTCGCTACGTCTATCTCGTCGTCATGGATGCGTTCTACACGTTTCTCGCCGATGACGGCTGGGCGATCGCCAGCCACATCGCGCTGTCGACGTTGATGGCGCTGTTTCCGTTTCTGATCGTGCTGGCGTCGCTGGCCGGCTTTTTCGGCTCCAAGGAACTCGCCGATCAGGCGGTCGGGCTGTTGCTTCAGGTCTGGCCGAAGCAGGTGGCCGATTCGCTGTCCGGCGAAATCCACGATGTGTTGACGACCAGCCGGGGCGACATCCTGACCATCGGCGCCGTGTTGGCGGTGTATTTTGCCTCCAACGGTGTCGAAGCGCTGCGCGTCGCGCTCAACCGCGCCTATTCGGTGATCGAGCCGCGGCGCTGGTACTGGCTGCGGCTGGAATCGATCGGCTACACCCTGATCGCCGCCGTCACGGCGCTGGCGATGGCGTTCCTGATCGTGCTTGGCCCGCTCTTTATCGAGGCGGCGCGGCGGCATATTCCGCTGATCGTCGAGAGCAACGAACAATTGCTCAACACGGTGCGCTACGGCATCACCATCATGGCGCTGATCGTCGCGCTGCTCATTCTGCATGCCTGGCTGCCGGCGGGCCGCCGGGGATTTCTGCAGATCCTGCCGGGCATCATCTTCACCCTGGTGGCCTCGCTGGTGTCGGGCATCGTGTTCGGCCAGTATCTGGCGCGGTTCGCCAACAACTATGTCACCATGTATGCCGGCCTTGCATCGGTCATCATCGCGCTGGTGTTCCTGTATTTCATAGCCGCGATCTTCGTCTATGGCGGCGAACTGAACGCCGCGATCATCAAGTCGCGGTTGCCGCACGGCGTGTCGCTTCAAGCAGCGCAGTCGCTAAAGCCCGCGGAGACACAGGCTTGACCAGAAAGGCGTCGGCGCCGGCCGCGCGCGAGGCCGCTTCGTCGTCGCCGCGGCCCGACACCCCGATGATCGCGATGCGGCCGAGCGGCGGGCTTAGGCTCCGAATCCGCTTGATCGCCTCGATGCCGTCGATGCCCGGCAGCACCATGTCCATCAACACCGCATCGAAAGCGCCCTGCGCGATCCGCTCAGTGGCCGCCTCGCCGCGCCCGATGAATTCCGCCTGGTGGCCGAGTTCGGTCAGGATGGTGTTGAGCACGACGCGGCCGAACGGATTGTCCTCGACGCTGAGAACCCGCAGCGCCTCTGCCGAATTGGACGGCAAATAGGAACCTGCGCCCGACTTCACCGCTTTTGAGGCTTTCGCGTCGGCCAACGTCACCGTCAGCGTGAAGGTGGTTCCTCCGCCTTGCCGTTGCGCGACCACGATGTCGCCGCCCATCGCGCGCGCCAGCGCCTTGACCGACGACAGTCCAAGCCCCGCGCCGCCAAAGCGCGAAGCGATCGAGACATTGGCCTGCGAGAACGGACGGAACAGGCGCTTGATCTCGTTGAGCGTGAGGCCGATGCCGCTGTCGGAAATTGCAAACGCGACACTGAGCTTGCCGCTGGCGCCGCGGATCGGCTTGACGACAAGCGCGACGCCGCCGGCTTCGGTGAACTTCACCGCATTGTCGATCAGGTTTTCCAGCGCGGCGCGCAGCCGGACGGGATCGCCGATCACCAGCGCCGGAAGCTTTTCCGAAATATCGACCTCGGCGTGCAGGCCCTTGGCCGCCGCCCGGCCGGCAAGCGAATCGCCGGCGTTGCGCGCCAGCGCCCGCAGGTCGAACAGGTCCTGCCGGATTCCGACCGCGGCATCGCCCCTGGCGGCATCGACAAACAAGGTCGCTAAGCTTGCGAGATGTTCGGCGCCGGCCTTGATGGTATCGACCCAGCGCTTCTCGCGCTCGTCAAGATCGGACGTCGCCAACAGATCGCTGATGGCAAGGATTCCGGTCAATGGCGTCCGGACCTCATGCGCGAACGCGGCGAGCGCCGCCTCGACCATGCCGGGCGTAGCACTCTTGATGGCAGGCTTCCTGACGGCACGCTTCTTGACCGCAGGATTGCGGGCCTTGCCGGCGGCAACGCGTGAAGCACGTTTTCTCGGCGGCCGCTGCTTGGAGGGCCGCGTAGAGCGCTTTGAGCGCGATCTTGCCGCCATGATTCCCCTAAGCCCGGCCCTGCGCCACCATGCCACGGCAGGGCTCCCGGAGTCACCCCGGAGCGCCGTTTTCCACCTGCCGATCGGCCTGCGGCAATCCGCCCACCACATCATGGCAACAGGCCGACCAGACGGCGGATGTCGGCCGGACTCACGCCGGAAGCGCGGAGTTCGCGCAAGCCCGTGGCCGCTGTCGATTTCGAAAGCTTTTGTCCGGCGCCATCGAGGATGAGGCGGTGGTGCCTATAGGCGGGCTCCCGCAAGCCGAGTAGTTCCTGCAGCAACCGGTGGACGCTGGTCGACCAGAACAGATCCTGGCCCCGCACCACCTCCGTCACGCCTTGCAGGGCGTCGTCTATGACCACCGAGAGGTGATAGCTGGTCGGCGTCTCCTTGCGCGCCAGGATGACGTCTCCCCATCCCTCCGGCCGCGCCGCCACCGCGCCGGTTTCGCCATCGGGCCCCTCGCCGCGCTCGGTCCAATCGAGATCGCCGGCGCGGGCGCGGGCCGCCGCCATGTCGAGCCGCAATGCGTAAGGCGCCCCCGATTCGAGCAAGCCCGCGCGCTCATCGGGTGCGAGCAATTTCGCCGTGCCGGGATAGAGCGGCGCACCGTCGGGATCGCGCGGCCAAGGGGTGCTCGCCGCCCCCGCCTCGCGCTGCGCTACCAATTTTGCAATCTCAGTGCGGCTCTCGAAACTCGGATAGATCAGACCCTGGGCGGCGAGCCTTTCCAGCGCATCGCGATATTGCGCAAGGTGCTGCGATTGCCGCCGCACCGGCTCCTCCCAGGCGATGCCAAGCCAGGTGAGGTCTTCACAGATCGCAGCTTCAAACTCCGGCTTGCAGCGGGCCAGGTCGATATCCTCGATGCGCAGCAAGAACCGCCCGCCGGCCTGACGCGCGGAATCGAAATTCAGCAGCGCCGAGTAAGCGTGGCCGAGATGCAGATAGCCGTTCGGGCTTGGGGCAAAGCGGAAGACGGGCGGCATTTGGGTCTCAACACTTGTCATTGCCGGACTTGATCCGGCCATCCATCCTTCAAAGACTCTGTTACGATAGTAGATGGATGCGCGGGTCTTTAGCTCGAAGACGCGCTTCGCGCTTCTGCCCGCGCATGACGCTTTGTGCAAGACCAAGAAATGCTCATCCATCTCGAAACCCAGACCGACCTCGAAGACGCCGTCCATGTGCTGCTCAAGCAGGATCCGCGGCTGAAACCGATCTTCGAGATCGCGGGCATGCCGGCGCTGCGACAGCGCGAGCCCGGTTTTACCGGCCTCGCTGCGATCATCTGCGGCCAGCAGCTCTCCACCGCCAGCGCGGCTGCGATCTGGGCCCGCCTCACGGCCGCGTTCGATCCGTTCCATCACGAGAGCTTGCGCAAGGCGCGCGCCGACCGGCTCGGCCGGCTCGGCCTGTCGGCGGCCAAGATCAAGACCCTGAAAAACCTCGCGCGCGAAATCGCCGCCGAGCGATTGAATCTCGAGGTGCTCGCCAACGAGGACGCCGATGCCGCGCACAACACGCTCACCGCGCTGCACGGCATCGGCCCGTGGACCGCCGACGTCTATCTCTTGTTCTGTCTTGGCCATGGCGACGCATGGCCCGCCGGCGACCTCGCCGTGCAGGAAGCGGTGAAGATGGGCCTCGGCCTGAAGACGCGGCCAACCGCAAAACAGATGACACCGCTGGCGGAGCCGTGGCGTCCGTTGCGCGGCGCCGCCGCGCATCTGTGGTGGGCCTATTACCGCGCGCTGAAGAAACGCGAGGGCGTGATCGGCGAGAGCTGAAAAAGCGAACGATGTTTTAAACAAGATAGTTGTTGCAAAACGTTCATCGTCGCACGCAAAGATCACGGCAGCGAAAAACCCGGGATCGAAACCATGAACTCCACCGACTTCGTCGTTGCACGCAACGATCTGCAGCAGTGCAAGATCATCGAGACGCGACTGCCTGACGCCGCCACATTGCCCGATGAGGCGCTGCTGATCAAGATCGATCGGTTTGCGCTCACCGCGAACAACATCACATACGCGGTGCTTGGCGACGAATTGAAATACTGGCAGTTGTTTCCGGCGCCCGAAAATTTCGGCAACATTCCGGTGTGGGGATTCGGCGAGGTGATCGCATCGAAGCATCCGGGCATCAATATCGGAGAGCGACTGTTCGGCTATTTTCCGATGGCGACGCATCTTGTGATCGAGGCCGCAGACGTCAGCAAGCGCGGCCTGCGCGATGCGGCCGCGCATCGCCAGGGCGTGGCACCGGTCTACAACGCCTATGCCCGCGTCAGCGGCGATCCCGCCTTTGCCGGCCGGCAGGGCGACTTTCAGGCGCTGCTGCGGCCTCTTTTCATGCTGTCGTTTCTGGTCGACGATTTTTTGGCGGAGAACGAATTTTTTGGCGCACGCGGCGTGATGCTCTCCAGCGCCTCCAGCAAGACCGCGTTCGGGCTTGCGCATCTCTTGCATACGCAGCGCAAGGCGATCCGCGTGATCGGGTTGACTTCGGGCGGCAATACCGAATTTGTCAAATCGCTCGGCTGCTACGACGAAGTCGTGACCTATGACCGCGTGACGTCGTTGCCGTCCGACCAGCCGGTCGCGTTCGTCGACATGGCCGGTAACAGCGAGCTGCGCGCCAAGTTGCACCAGCATTTCGGCGACCAGATAAAATATTCCGGGCGTATCGGGCTCACCCATCGCAGTTCGTTGCCGGCCGAGCCGCCATTGCCGGGCGCGAAGCCGATCTGGTTTTTTGCGCCCGACCAGATTCGCAAGCGCGCCAAGCAATGGGGGCCGGGCGGCATCGACACCAGATTCAGCGCGGCGTGGTCGGGCTTTGCGCCAATGCTGGACCGATGGCTCGAGGTCATCGAAGGTCGCGGCGAGGGGCCTGTAAAGCAGATCTATCAGGATACGCTTGCCGGCCGCGTTCCGCCGGATCAAGGGCACATCCTGTCGCTGACGGCATAGCGGAGTTCTCCAAGGCGCCCTTTCTGCGCGCTCCCTGAGGGTATAGGTTTTGCCGGCAGGGAAAACGCCGCGCAGACGGCTGCAGTGGGAACGCGCATGCTGGACAGAACGGACGATATTTCGTTCGCGGCCGTAAACTGGCTGGCGCAATTCGAAACTGCGCTGGCGGCATCGGACGGCGTCCTGCTCAAAACCCTGTTTCACCCGGACAGCTATTGGCGCGATGTGCTGGCGCTGAGCTGGAACCTGCAGACCATCAATGGCGCGGACGCAATCCTGAGCGAATTGAAGGCCCGCGCCGGCGGCGCCGTTCCGCGCGCGTTCCAGATCGATCCCGACCGTGCGGCGCCGCGCCGGGTCACCCGCGCCGGCACCAGCAGCATCGAAACGATTTTCAGATTTGAAACCTTGGTGGGGCGTGGCAGCGGAATTTTGCGGCTGATCCCCGATGCCTCCGACAATAACCGGCCGAAAGCCTGGACGCTGCTGACCGCGCTCGACGAACTGAAGGGCTTTGAGGAAGCGCTTGGGAGATCGCGGCCCCGCGGGCAGGCCTATTCGCGCGATTTTCGCGGACCGAACTGGCTCGACCTTCGCAAAGCCTCGGCCGAATACGCTGACCGCGATCCCACTGTGCTGGTGGTCGGCGGCGGCCAGGCCGGGCTTTCGATTGCCGCGCGCTTGAGGCAATTGCAGATCGACACCTTGATCGTCGACCGGGAGCTGCGCGTCGGCGACAACTGGCGCAACCGCTACCATGCGCTGACGCTGCACAACCAGGTGCAGGTCAACCACCTGCCCTATATGCCGTTCCCGGCGAACTGGCCGGTCTATATCCCCAAGGACAAGCTCGCCAACTGGTTCGAGGCCTATGTCGAGGCCATGGAGCTGAACTACTGGACCGGTACCGAATTCGAGAGCGGCGCTTACGACGAGGCGGACGAACGCTGGTCGGTGACGCTGCGCCGGACCGACGGTACAAAGCGCATCATGCATCCGCGCCATGTCGTGATGGCGACCGGCGTCAGCGGCATTCCGAATTTGCCGGATATTCCGGGCCTGAAGAATTTTACGGGCACCGTTCTGCATTCCAGCCAATATGGCGACGGCGAGAGCTTGCAGGGCAAACGGGCACTGGTGATCGGCACCGGCAATAGCGGCCACGATATCGCGCAGGATCTTTATTCGAGTGGCGCCAACGTCACGCTGGTGCAGCGCAGTTCGACCTTGATCACCAATATCGAACCATCGGCGCAACTGGCCTACGCCGCGTATAACGAAGGCACGCTTGAGGATAACGATTTGATCGCGGCCTCGATGCCGCTTGCGCTGGCTAAGAAAAGCCACGTCATGATCACCGACCAATCGAAAAAGTTCGATCGGGAATTGCTTGATGGATTGGAGCGGGTCGGCTTCAAGCTGGATTATGGCGAGGGCAACACCGGATGGCAGTTCAAATATCTCACGCGCGGCGGCGGTTACTATTTCAATGTCGGCTGCTCCGATCTGGTGGTGCGCGGCGAGATCGGACTGAAGCAGTTTTCGGATATCGAGACGTTCACAGCCGACGGCGCGCGGATGAAAAGCGGCGAGACGCTTGCCGCCGATCTCATCGTGCTCGCGACCGGCTACAAGCCCCAGGAACATCTGGTCCAAAAACTGTTCGGCGTTGCGGTCACCGAGCGCATCGGCCCGATCTGGGGATTCGGCGATAGCCAGGAACTGCGCAACATGTACACCCGCACGCTGCAGCCCGGCCTCTGGTTCATCGCCGGCAGCCTCGCGCAATGCCGGATCAACTCGAAATACCTGGCGCTGCAGATCAAGGCGATCGAGGAAGGGCTGTTGCCGCGGAGCGGGCTTCCTTCCCCTCTCCCCTTGCGGGAGAGGGTGGCTGAGATGCGAAGCCTCGAAGGCGGGTGAGGGGTTTCTCGCCGCGGATGCAGACCCCTCATCCGCCCTCGATGCTTCGCATCGAGGACACCTTCTCCCACAAGGGGAGAAGGAAGAAAGGAAGAGAACCACATGTCTGCCATTCTCGGCTCGGGCGAACACCGCTACCGCGTGGTGGAGAACTGGGCAAAACTGCCTGAGGGGTGGAATCTCACCGACGTTGCTTCGGTCGCGGTCGACAGCAAGGACCGCATCTACGTGTTCAACCGCGGTGCCCATCCGATGGTGGTGCTCGACCGCGAAGGCAATTTTGTCAGGAGCTGGGGCGAAGGCCTGTTCTCCCGGGCGCATGGATTGCACATCGATGCGGACGACAATCTCTATTGCACCGACGATGGCGACCATACCGTGCGCAAATGCACTGTTGACGGCAAGGTGCTGCTGACCATCGGCATCCCGAACAAGCCGACGCCGTTCATGAGCGGCGAACCATTCCACCGCTGCACCCACACCGCGCTGTCGCCGAAGGGCGAGATTTATGTCTCGGACGGTTATGGCAACGCTTGCGTGCACAAATATACGCCCGACGGCAGGCTGATAAAAACCTGGGGCGAGCCGGGCAGCGATCCCGGCCAGTTCAATATCGTCCACAACATCGCAACCGACGCCGACGGTTTTGTCTATGTCGCCGATCGTGAAAACCACCGCGTCCAGGTGTTCGATGGCAACGGCAAATACGAGACGCAGTGGAATAATTTGCATCGCCCCTGCGCGCTCTATTGCTGTGGCGGCAAGCATCCGAACTTTATCGTCGGCGAACTCGGCCCCGGCATGCCGGTCAACCGCCAGGTGCCTAATTTGGGCCCGCGCCTGACCATCGTCGACGCCAAGGGAAAACGCATCGCGCGGCTTGGCGGCGAGGACGGTCCTGGCCTCGAGACGGGCAAATTCCTCGCACCGCACGGCCTCGCGCTGGATTCCAAAGGCGACATCTATGTCGGCGAAGTCGGCGTCACCAACTGGAGCACCAGCTTCCCGGACACGCCGATGCCGGCGGTGGTTCGTTGCCTGCAGAAGCTGGAAAAGGTTTAGCCAAGCTGTCGTCCCGGCGAACGCCGGGACCCATAACCACCGGCTTGTGTTTGTTGCGCGAAAGCCGGCGAACAGTCTCTCTCAAAACAGCCGCCGCGGCGTATGGGTCCCGGCGTTCGCCGGGACGACGTGGGATTGTGATCTGCGCATCACGCAGCATCAATCAAATATCGCCCACCGCCTCGCGCCTTCGTTGCTCGGATTCTTCCGCATAGCGCCGCATGGCGTGCGCTTCGGTCAGAATTCCAACCGGCCGATGTTCGCCGTCGGCTTCGACCACCGCAAGCGTTTCGGCTTCGGCGGCGTCGAACACGGCGATGGCTTCCTGGATGTTCATGACCGGATGCAGCACCACGTCGCAATGATGGAGAATGCCGGCAAGGCCCTTGGCCGGCTCGACATCCGGCGCGTGCGCTTCGGCGACGAGCGCGAGCCCGGCATAGCGGCCCGCGCCGTCGACCGCGACCACCCGGGTTTTTGAGCCCAGCGGAAATTTTTCGCGGAACTCCTCGATTGCCATGTCGGCGTTCACGGTGGTGACATCCGGCCGCATCAGGCTCCGCACCGTGAGATCGCGGATCCAGCCGATATCGGCGGCGCTGCGGATGGTCTCGCCGCGCAGGTGCAATCGCCAGGTTGCAAAGGAATAGCCGAATAGTTCGCGGGTGATCTGGGTCGAGATGATGACCGCGACCAGCACCGCCGTGGTGAGCCAGAGATTGCCGGTGGATTCCAGCGCGATGAACGACATCGTCAGCGGCCCGCCGATCACCGATGCCGACAACGCGCTCATGCCGACGATCGCATAGACATTCGGATTGAGGTTCAGCCCCGGCCAGATGATGTCAAAACCGGCGGCGAACAGATGACCGCCGAGCGCGCCCAGAAACAGGGTTGCGAAAAACAACCCGCCGCGAAAGCCGCTGCCGAGCGATACGATGGAGGCGATCGCTTTCAGGATGAACATGGTGGCGATGACAGTCAGCGGGATCGAGACAAATCCGGCAAAATGCAGCGCGCCATGCCCCGACGACATCACCTGCGGCGTCACCAGAGCGAGCAGGCCGACGATGAGACCGCCCAGCGCCGGGCGCAGCGGCGGCCAAAGCCTGGTCTTCGACAACAGCTCCTCGCACAGCGTCACACCGCGCATGATGGCGATGCCGGTCAGCGCCGACAAAATCCCGAGCAGCGAGGCGATGGCGAGGTCACGTCCGAGCACGTCGCCGACCGGACCGACACCGACCCCGAACGACAGGATCGTGAAGGCATGGGCGACGAAATAGCCGGCGACCGCGGCTACTCCAACCGGCGTCAGGCTGGCCGGCGTATAGCCGCCGATCACGAGCTCGAAAGCATAGAACGCACCCGCCAGCGGCGCCCCGAACGCGCCGGCAATCGCGGCCGCGGCGCCGCAGCCGACCATGATTCGCTGATCGGCACGGCGCAGATGAAAGGCGCGGCCCAGCGAGGCGGCGATGCCAGAGGCCAACTGGGTGTAGCCGGCCTCCAAACCGACCGAGGCGCCGACCCCGCTCGACCACACCGTCTGCAACGCCACGATGACACTGCCGCGAAACGACATCCGCCCGCCATGCAGCGCATTGGCTTCGATCGGATCGATCTCGCGCGCCGGCCGGAAACGCGCGAGCCACAGAAACGCCAAGCCCAGTAACAGCCCGCCGAGGCTTGGAACCAGTAGCGCCCGCAGCGGCTCGATCCTGAACTGGCTGGAAAGCCGCTCCCCCCAATCGAGGTTGAACAGCACCACGTGCAACGCTTCGACCGCGTTGCTCATCGCCGCCACCAACAATCCGCCGGTGGCGCCGATCAGCACGGCCAGCACCACCAGGCTTGATTCGTGCGCACGGACAAAAGCCCGCAGCCGGCGCGGCGCCTCGAGATATCGGGACCTGGTAACCATAATTTGCTCGCGGCCAATCGCGGCGGAAATGTGCCGAGGCCCGGTTTAGCGGGCTTGGGGCCGATGGTGCAATCCCGGTGCCAGCGGGCAGGACCCAAGGATAAGACCCGGAACGCTCTTCACAATCCCGTCACGCTGCCTGTAGTATGTCATCTCACGCTGCTTCGCAGCTTAGATGGGGGCCAGGAGCGTTACTTGAACGCACATGTCTCGCAAGGCGGTTGGCCGGTATTGGTGCTGAACGCGGATTTCCGGCCGCTGAGTTACTATCCGCTGTCTCTCTGGTCGTGGCAGGACGCGATCAAGGCAGTGTTCCTCGACCGCGTCAACATCGTCGAACATTACGACCGCGCGGTCCGCAGCCCCTCCTTCGAAATTCAGCTGCCGAGCGTGGTCTCGCTCAAATCGTTCGTCAAACCGACCACCCATCCCGCCTTCACCCGGTTCAACGTCTTCCTGCGCGACCGTTTTGTCTGCCAATATTGTTCGGCGCACGACGATCTGACTTTCGATCACATCGTCCCGCGCAGCAAAGGCGGCCAGACCACCTGGGAAAACGTCGTCGCCGCCTGCTCGCCGTGTAACTTACGCAAGGGCAATCTGACGCCGCAGCAGGCGCGGATGTTTCCAAGACAACACCCTTTCGCGCCGACGGTGCACCAGCTGCACCGCAACGGGCGACTGTTTCCGCCAAACTATCTGCACGATAGTTGGCTGGATTAT
>Ga0209328_10000210_pt1 | contig 13409 bp, 12 predicted proteins | sample JacPinW_OM3H0_M1_FD_187954 | JGI IMG/M metagenome (GOLD analysis project Ga0209328, IMG submission 187954) | Forest soil microbial communities from Algoma, Ontario, Canada - Jack Pine, Ontario site 1_JW_OM3H0_M1 (SPAdes) (version 2) | ecosystem: Environmental > Terrestrial > Soil > Boreal... | reverse complement strand
CAGAAACGATGCGGCCGCGACGTAGTATTGCACCCATGGCGTGCCCACCATGACGAGCTGTTGGTTTTCACGGACTCCTAAATCGGAATCTGTAAACGTGATGCCATCCCAGGCTTTCGGAACGCCGAACTTCAGAATACTGGACGCGAGCACGGCCGTGTCCCCTTCATCAGCCCAAAGGTAATCAGTGCCCAAATTGGTTAGAAGGAGCGCCAATCCCAGCACCGCCACGATTACAAAAGGCTTATGCGACCGCAGTCTGTCATAGGCACGCCGGATGAGCGATTTCATGATGAAATTCTTGTCGCGTTACTGGCCATTTCCTTTTTTTACAAACAGTGCGCCAAGCACGCCCTCTGGCGGCGCTGACGAATTCGGTTCGGCTCGCATAATCTGCGCCATGGTTGGCGACTGTTTGATCAGCCACGTGTCCGAATAAAAATTTTGCTGCAAGTAGAACAAGCTCCAGTCGGTAAAGTACTGATCGCTACCCGGACTGAAAAAGAGATCGTTCGGAACATAAACCGCCGCTGCTGGCGTAGCGCGTTGGATTTCGTCGGCCGCAGCGATTTGTTTTTCGCGCGCATTCCGGTAGGGCCCGTAAAGCGGAAAGAGAAAAATGTAGCGCGTCGCCGAAACGCGCTGTGCATAGAAAAGCAATTCCGGCTCCGCGCCAAAAACGAACACACGCTGCTCGGAGGATGTGACTTCCGCGATACGTGCAGCGAACTCCGGCATTTCGGCGAAGAAATTTCCCGGATAAATCGTTCTCACCGCGTCCGCGGGGGTGTAGCTGAACCAAAACGGACAAAGCGTCTTCAGCGGAAGAAAAACAAGCAGCAGACCGAACAGCGCTCGCGGAATCCACGAACTTCTCCATGGCCGAAGTTCGCTCAGCCATTTCGCGCCGAGAACGGCGATCAAAGCAAGCGGCGGCAGCAATTGTTGGAAATAATGCGGAAAGAAATAACCGCTCGCGCTCACACCGATCATGCTCGTAACCAGCCAGCCGGCGAGAAGCGCGAACCATTTTCCTTTGCCAGCAACAACTAACGCGATCAAACCGGCGGCTGAGAAAATCCAAACCAGCGTTTCTGTTCGCGCGAGCCTGGCAACGGTTTCCGAACAAAATTGGAACCGGTCGGACCAGGTCATTGCGCCGATGTATTCCAGGTTGTGCGTGAACACGTTGTCGACCAGCTCGCTCAATCCATGACGCGTCCAGAAGTAGAGACCAATGATTGCGGCGATCGCGAAGAGTCCACCAAGCGACCAAATGGCGAATGCGACTGCACTGCTCCATCGTTTTTCCGGTGCCGCGAAAATCGGATACAGCGCGATCAACAGAAACCAGTTCACCGCTGCGACTTGCTTGAATGCGATCGCGATTCCAGTGAGCGCACCGCAGATGAGCATCGGCAAGACGTTACGGGGACCGTCGGCTGCTTTCAGAAACGCGATTTGAGACAAGATCAGCGGAAGCAACATGAAAACCTCGGTATTGGCCGCGGCCCCCTGCGCGAATGGGTCCGCGGAAAGCAGCGTGAACAGCGCGGTAGCGACAAACGCCCAGAATCGATTCGTGAATCGCCGCGCCAGAAAAAATAGCGCGCAAGCTGAAGCCGCCGCGAATAACAGCGCCGCGAAATGCACGGCCCGAATCGGATCGAGCGGCAAAGCCAGCGCCACGCGATAAACCCAGAAGATCGCGGGCGGTTTCTGATCGACCCAATCGCGATAGGGCAGCTCATTGTGACCGAGCCGCCATGCGATGTAGGCGTATTCGCCTTCATCCCGTTCGAGCGGAACGTCGAGCAGAGGAATTCTCACCGCCGCTGTGATCAAAATCAGACCGGCAACGAGGAGAATCGTTTGTCTTGCAGACGGACGCGGTCGCAAACCGATTGCGCCTTCGATCACCGCGAGCGCGAAGTAACTGTCAATGGCTCAGCCGTTTCCAGATTCTTAATCACGGTGCTGAGGTAAACCGATTGCGGATAAAACGCCTTGTATTTGGTGATCTCGGCGCGGTTCAAGACTTTGAAGCCGTAGCGCTCGAACATTAGTTCTCCGCGCCTGCTCTCAAAAGTTACGATCTGGCCGTAAACGCGCTTTTCACCGCAACGATAGAGATAACTCAGATACGCGCTCATCAGCGCGCGGGTGGTCGACATTTTTCTCGCATCGGGAAGAAGGTTGATATGAAAATGCGGAACCCGGCGCGGCGCGGCCGGGACTTCCCGCGGGCCGTGAACCAAAACCCATCGGACGAAACGACGCGAACTGGCGCTGTACCGAAAGTAGCGAGTGAGCGCCTTCACGAAGAGCGAAACGTTTTGCCAGAATGAATAGAGCTGATTTTTGAGTGGCTTGCGGGATCCGAGCAGATAACCGCGGATCTCGCCGCCGATCTCAACCACGAAAGACGATTCCGGTTCCCAATCTGTGTAATAGGTCGTGAGGAAGTCCGCGAACAATTGTCGATCCTCGTAAACGGGGTCGATCGGCATTCCGAGGAATCCGGTCTGACAACAGAGCAGCCGCACGGCGTCGCGGTCCGTCTTGCGGTAGCTGCGGATTGTAAACGGCTTCTCGTGGCTCATGGGGTAGCGTTTCCTTTGTAGTTTGCACAGACCTCGCGGTAAATGCAAAAAAGCCGCTCGAAGACCCGCGGCCAGGCGTGCAATTGCGCCGCACGCTCAGCCGCCGCCTTTCCAAGACGCGGCAAATCTTCCTCGCTCATCTGCTCGATCCCTTCCGCCAGCGCGTCGGCGGTGTTTTCATGCGCCCAACCTTTTTGGTCATGAAAAATGAGGTCGTCCATCGCGCTGCCTCGAAAGCCGACTACCGGCGTCCCGCACGCCTGACTTTCCAGCGCGACGAGACCGAATGTTTCCTCGACGCCCGGATGAACAAAAAGATCGGCAGCCCGATAATACCGAGCGAGCTCATGCGGCTCAGCACAATATCGGATCCAGGAAGTGTTTTTGCATCGCGCTTGCAATTTGCGGAGCTGATTTCGCTGCGAACCATCGCCAATGACCAGCAAATGAAACTCGTTCGGTCGTCGCCGCTGCAAAATCTCGAACGCGCGAAATAATTTTTCCGTGTTCTTTTCCTTCGCCAGACGGCCAACGTAGAGCAGGATTTTGCGATCCGGCTTAAGACTTGATGATGTCCGCGTTGCTTCTGCATCCGATTGGTCCGGTCGAAAGATGTCGATGTTAACGCCGAGGCTTAGAACGCGGACGTTCCGCACACCCCAATCCCGGAGGACCTGTGCCAGTCGCTCGGACGCGACCAGTGTCGCCGCACACTGGTTGTAAAGTTTGCGCACATAGGCGCGGGAAAGTTTCATCACCCGGTGAGTTGCGGTCTTGCCAAACAATTTTGCGCTGCTGCGCAAATAGGCCTCGGGAAAGTGCGAATGATAAAAACCGATCACCGGGATTTTCAAGGCGCGCCCGGTTCGAACCGCTATCCAGCCCAGCTGATAAGGATCGCCTGACTCAATGATGTCCGGCCGTTCGCGCTCCAGAATTTCTTCAACCGCGCGTAAATTCAGCAGAGCGCGGTATTGCGTAGCGCGCGAAACCAGCGGTGATCGGACCGTGTAAATTCGCGAGCGGCCATTTGCCCGCACCGTTGTCTTTTTCCCGGGAACGACGAGCACGTGCTTGTCTGTCGCCGGGCAGTTCTCAATGTAGTCGATCTTTTCATGGAGGTAGCGTTTCACCCCACCGCTCACCGGCGAGTAAAACTGCGTTAGATCGACAATCTTCAAGATCGACAATCACCCGGGCAATCAGGCGTGTGATTCCAATTCGCTCAAATACCGCTCCGCTTCCATTGCCGCGGCGCAGCCGGAACCGGCAGCCGTCACCGCTTGTTTGTAAACGCGGTCGGCCACGTCGCCGGCAATGAAGACGCCGGGATGCTTACTTTCGGCCACATGTCTCGCGATTAGATAACCGTCGGGATCGGTCTCCAGTTTTCCTTGGTAAGCTTTGGTATTTGGATCGTGCCCGATCGCAACGAACACGCACGCAACCGGCAGCTCGCGTTCTTCGTTAGTCTGCACGTTGCGCAAACGGACCGCGCGCATTTCGCCTTTTTCATCGGGAATGTATTTGGTCACGACCGTGTTCCAGATCGGCTCGATCTTTTTGTTCGCCAGCACGCGATCGGCCATGATCTTCGACGCGCGCATTTTGTCGCGGCGGTGAATCAAGTAAACTTTCGAGGCGAAGCGTGTCACGAATAGCGATTCCTCCGCCGCCGAATCGCCGCCACCGACCACGCAGACCGGAACGTTTTTGTAAAACGCGCCGTCGCACGTCGCGCAACTGGTCAGGCCGTGGCCGATTAGTTTCTCCTCGTTCTCGAGTTTCAGCCAGCGTGCGGACGCCCCACTGGCAATGATCAGTGCTTGGGTCTCGATCCATTCGTCGTCGGCTTGAACCCGAATGTGATTGTTGCGCGGCTCGAAACCCGTGACCTCGGCGTAGGAAAAGCGGGCGCCGAAGTTCTCAGCTTGTTTGTGCATGTTGAGGATGAGCTGCGGTCCGTCGATGCCTTCGGGGAAGCCCGGGTAATTTTCCACCAGCGTGGTAGTGGAAAGTTGGCCGCCCGGTTCGCGTCCTTCCAGAACGAGCGGATTCAGATTCGCGCGAGCGGCATAAATGGCAGCCGTCAATCCGGCGCAGCCGCTGCCAACGATGATCACCTTTTCCACAAGTAAATCTAGCACACGACGCAAGTGGAACACACTTCCCTCCGACGCTAATCTGCGCGATGCCGGAGCTGGCCGAAGTCGAATGGTTTCGCAAACAATGGGACGTCGGGCGCGGCGCGGAGATTGTCGGTCTTAGCTTGCACGGCCGAAACCGCGTCTTTCGCGGCAGCGACGGGCGCGGGCTTCAGCAGAGATTAATCGGAGCGAAACTTGTCAGCTCGCATGCACGCGGGAAACGGATGCTCTTTGAATTTTCCGGCGACAACCCCGAAACGATCGGGACTCGCGAAAACGTTCGGAGCTGGCTCGGCATTCATCTCGGCATGACGGGGAAGATCCGGGTCGAGTCCGTGAATTATCGACCCGGCAAACACGATCATCTTGTTTTGTTTCAACGCGCTCGCGCGCTCGTTTTCACCGACTCGCGCCAATTCGGCCGGGTCCGTTTTCATCATGGGTCCGACGAACCTGACTGGTGGAAAAGCGATGCTGCCGCGATCAACTCCCGCGAGTTCGACCGGAATCTTGTCGACCAATTCCTGGATCGACATCGGAAAGCGCCGATCAAAGCCGTCTTGCTGATGCAAAACGGTTTTCCCGGAATCGGCAACTGGATGGCCGATGAAATTCTCTGGCGGGCAAAAGTTCTGCCTTCAAAGCGAACGGGGAGACTAAGCGCGCGGGAACACGCTGCGATTTTCCGCGCGACTAAGTTCGTTGTTCGAAGATCCCTGGAAACGCTCGGCAGAGATTTCTCCGATCCGCCGCGCAACTGGCTGATCCATCAAAAATGGAAACGCGCCGGCGTTTGCCCAATCCATCGCACACGACTCCGCCACGCTACCGTCGCCGGCCGCACAACCGCCTGGTGCACGCGATGCCAGAAATGATCGCAAAGCGTCACGCAGCGATATGAACGATAATTTTGTGGAAGCCGGTGACGCCTGAGAATGGGCTGCGGTCTTCTTCCCATTCCTGGACGGCGCCTTCGCAGTCAGTCGCGCGGACGACGAGGGAGTAGTCGTCGGCGCTATCGGGCCGCCAGTCGTAGCTCCAAAGCGCCCAGGTTAATTTTGTGCCGGCGTAATGAATGTTCGCGTCGGCCCAGGTTTCGCCATCGTCGTCACTGATTTCCACGCGCGAAATTCCGCGATCGCCTCCGAAGGCAATGCCTTTAACTTCAATCGGTCCACTTAATTGGCCTAACGAGAAACGCGATTCGTGGTCGGGCGCATCGATTCTCGATCTTGTTGGCGTCATGAAATCGGGGCCCCAACCTTGCGTTTCGTAAAAACCTTTTACGTCCGCGCCGGTGAGCTCGATGCGGGTCAGCCACTTCACATGTTTTTCGCCGAAGTACCCCGGCACAATCGCGCGTAACGGATAACCATGCCGATCGGGCAACGAGCGGCCGTTCATCTCCCAAGCGAGCAGCGTGGTCGGATCGAGTGCTTTCTCGAGCGGAATGGTGTCGGTGTAATTGTCCACGCCAAACAAGCGAACACGTCGCGCATCGGCCATCGGTCCAGCGGGATCGATCAGGTCGCGCAATATGATGCCTTTCCAAACCGCGTTACTGATCAAGCCGGCGTCGAGTCCGTTACTGATGCACATGAGTGTCGTCTCCTGTTCGATCTGATTGAATCCTTTCAAATCCTGAAAGCGATACGTGGCCGGATTCTGGACGAGACCGTTCACCTCCAGATGCCAGAGATCGACGTTCACGCGCGGATCGATCACGTTCTTGGTTACGCAATAAAATAAATCGTTGGGCGTGATCGGTTGAACGATGCGGCCTTTGTATTGGGTGCCGTCGTAACTGAACGTGGCCGCGCGATAAAGTTTCCTTAACAGCGCAACACCGCCGCCGGCAAGGAGCAGGCCAAGCCCGCCCAAAATCAATGCGCGCCGTCCAATTGCTGGCGTGAATTCGCCGCTTTCGGCTCCAGCTTTCGGTTCGGTGAGAAAGTGAAAGCTCGCGACGAGTGTGCGCTCAAAAACCAAAACGCTGAGCGCGAACCCGATCAGCGTCACCGCACCTCCCGACGCGATCGGCAAACCGATGTAGCTCGTGCCGAGAACCGGCCACAACACAATCGCGATGGCGATTATCGGCAGCCCAGCGAAGATCGACATCGTCCAAGTTGTGACGCGGCGCTGTGGCTTGCGTCGCATCAATAGACCGAAAATCGCGCCACCTAACGCGCTGACGAACAACTGGCCGGCCATGGTCGATCCAACGCCGAGCTGTTTGAGATGATTGTAGCCGCCGACACGGCCCATGATCGACAGGAACGGACGAGGTGGAATAAAAACCGAAAGGCGGTCGCCGATGATGACGAGCGGTGTCGCGACGCCGAAACAAGCGAGCACCAACATCACGACGGTCATTGCGATTCCGGCAATCAGTCCCGCGAGCAATCCGACAAAGAGGGCCTTCGATTTGGTCATCAGTTGGTCGATTTTACAAAGTCAGACGCTGGTGTGAATCGCAATTCGGACAAATGTGACAATGATTCGTGCGCCCGCCACGAAAGTTCCGCGCAATGTGCCCGAAACTTTGGAGACGCCCCCGGCGCGCCGTCGATGGCTGACCGGGACTTCGAGAATTCGTAGACCGAGTCGCGCAGCTTTCATCTGCATTTCCAAATTCCAGCCATAAGTCTCTTCCTTCATCGACAATTTCTCGAGCGCATCGCGCCGGATCGCGCGAAACGGGCACATGTCGGTGTAACGCACGCCGTACAAGATCGACATCAACCATCCGGCCAGTCGACCCGCGAAAATTTGCTGAAAATTCATGCTGCCGGCTTCGCGGTTGCCGCGTGTGCGTGAACCGATCACGAAATCGTAAGTTCCGGCCGCGATTGGATCGACAAGTTGCTTCATGAACTCGGGGCAATCGCTGCCATCGCCATCGAGAAACACGACGATTTCAGATTCCGGCGCGAGCGCACGAATTCCAGCGAGACACGAGCGTCCGTAACCGTGTCGTGGCTCGCTCGCGACTTTTGCACCGGCTTGACGCCCGCGTTCAGCCGTCCGGTCACTGCTGCCATTATCGACAACGATGATTTGGCTGGGAATGTTCGTCGCGAAACATTCGTGGACGACGCCAGCGATCGGTTCTTCCTCGTTCAGCGCCGGAATGATTACGGAAACGCTGGTCATCGCAAAACGATGTGTGCGGCAGTGAAATATAAAACGAGCGCGCAGATATCCGCGAGCGCGAGCGTGATCGGGCCGGCTGCGATTTTTGGATCCAGCTTGAGCCGGTGCAAGAGCGACGGAACGCCAAGACCAAAGAGGCAAGCGGTCACGAGAGAAAGCGCGATACTTCCGCCAATGGCGCCGGCACTACGCAAATCGCTACGCCAAAACCAGACAATTAGCGCCACGACACTACCGCAGGACAATCCGAGCAGTACCGCCGTCATCAATTCGCGACGAAGCGCAGTTGCAAACCAGCTCCATGTTACCGGCGCCGATCGCAACATCTGGATTGTCACGCTCATCGATTGTGCGCTCACGCTTTCGTTCAGGCCGAGCACCATTGTCAGAAAGAATGCGACGACGAGGCTACGCGCGAGGGTGGCTTCAAACGCGCCGGCAAGCATCGCGCAGATTGTGCCGGCGGCCACCGTGACCAGCAGCCATGGGAAACGGAACCGAAAAACCAGCCACGGCGAGGCGCCGCGGATTTGTTCGAGATGAAATCCAAGGACTTCAAACACATCATCACGAACCGGACTGGCCGGGCGAGGTTGCTCTTCGCGCTCACCCAAAATTTCCTCAGCAAACAGGCTGACGTCGATGACGCCGACGACGCGACGTTGGTCATCTACGACTGGAAAAGCGAAAAATTTGTAGAGCACAAAAAATTCGCAAGCATCGAGCACGGATGCAGTGGCGGGAATGGCTATGACGCGACGCACCATGATGTCGCGGAGGGGTGTTTCGAGAGGCGCGGTCAGCAAGCGCCGCGTCGGCAGCACTCCGACGAGACGTTTGTCGGAATCAACCGCAAAAAAATAGATAACACGCTCGCCAATGCCTTCGCGGCGGATGCGATCAAGCGCTTCGGCCACCGTCATGTCCGCATCCAGGAGCGGGAAATCTTTGCGGGCGTGCTCGCCAACCGGGGAGTTGAAATCCGGAATGCCAGTGGTCTCAGGCATTCCCAACTTCTACGCGATGAACGATGCCTTTGCTCTTTAGAATTTGCTCTGCCTCGCTGAAATAATCGCGGATGTCCGATTGGGAACGGATCCAATCGATGTAGCGCTCAATTCCCTTTTCGAGCTCGACCTGCGGTTTGTAACCGGCCGAACGAATTTTCGTTGTGTCGCTTGTTAGATGTCGAATTTCGCCGGGACGAAATTCGCCGCGCGTTTCGGGTTTGATGTCGATCTTAAGAGCGGAGGAAACGATCTCGGCGATTTTGCGAATCGATACACCTTTGCCGCTCCCGACGTTTACGGCTAATCCATCGAGCTGATCGGTCTCCGCCGCGAGCAGGTTAGCGTGCGCGATGTCGTCGACGAATGAGAAGTCGCGCGTTTGCTCGCCGTCTTCGTAAAGCACCGGCGGCAAATTGTTGAGCAAGCGGGTGCAGAAAATCGCGATGACGCCGGTGTAGGGGTTGAAGATGGATTGGCGCGGCCCGTAAGTGCACGAATAACGCAGCCCAACCGTTGGGATCCCGACTTGTTTTCCCCAAAGCAGCACGAGCTTTTCCTGATCGACTTTGGTCAAACCATAAACCGTTTCGCCACCAACTGGCGCGTTCTCGGGAGTGGGCGCGCTCTTGGTGATCGCGCCGCAGATTGGACAGTGCACTTCCCAATCGCCTTTCCGCAATTGTTCGACCGGCCGCACTGTTGGAAAGACGAGCTGATGTTTCGGACAAATCCCCGCGCCTTCGCTGTAAACGGCTTGCGAGCTCGCGACGACAATTTTTTGGATTGGCAAATTTTTCTCGCGAATGATCTCGAGCATTTGCGCTGTTCCCAACGAGTTAACGTGCACGTATTTCGAAATCTCGGGCATGTAACCGCCATAGGCCGCCTGGTGAAAGACGATGTCGATCTTATCGAGCGCACCGGCGACCGTTTCACGCTCGCGTATATCGCCTTGAATGAATTCCGCTTTCGGATTGATCCACGCCGGTTTGCCGCGGCGATGTGTTTGCGGTTCGAGATTATCCAGGACGCGAACTTGCCAGCCTTCGCGCACGAGCAGATCGGTAACGTGGGATCCAATGAGGCCGGCGCCGCCAGTAACAAGTGCGCGTTTTTCGTTCTTCGACATGAACGAACGCAGGCTAGCGTCGCCGCGACTCTCCTACAATTTTTTCTGCGCCGTGAGCGCAGCGAGAAACTTCCGCGTGTTCGGCGCGACGGCGCGCACCGATTTATCAGAAAGTAATTCGTCACACAGCCGATGCAGCGTCGCGGCATCATCGACGTCGTATCCAGTTGGTAACAGGTATACGTCGAGATTGAGCTCACGCGCGCGCTCTTTTGTCTGATCCAAAACGCGCTCGGTGCTCCAATTGATTCGCTCGAATAATTCTCGCCGATTTTTTTTGAGGCCGATCAGGTAGTATCCCCCATCCTCTGACGGACCTAACACGACCCGATCGCCGGCTTTCGATAACATCTCGACTGCGTCTGCGTAAACATCAGCAGAAACAGTGGGACTATCGGAATCGATCAGGCAAACTGAGACGAAACCGCACCGAAAAAGGTCCTCCATCGCGAAGGCAAGCCGTTCGCCAAACTCGTCACCGCGCTGTGGAAGGAGATCGAAGTCGCCTGGCAGGATGTCGATGTAGGCTGCTTCGGCACCGATCGGTGTATAAACACCGACGCCGCGTGCGATCGTGCCACAGGCTTCTGCAATTGCGTCCGCGGTGTCGCGAAGAAAACAGACATTGAGTTGCGCAGCTTCTTCCGGACTGAGCGGCGGCACCAGGCGGGTCTTCACCTGACCAGCGCGCGGCTCCTTGGTCATTACCGCCAGCGCACAAAGATTTTTTCCTATCGGGGCGCGTGCAGCGGGATCGAGAACACGATGTCTGGCCTGCATTTGGCTGAGTTATTCGCTCTCAGCTTTTCTCGCACAGGGCATATTGATAACGCCCATCCTGCCAAATCCGAACCGATTTCCATGGCAATTGCCGGAACAGGTCGCTGAAAGCTTCGGTCGTGAGGACGGTCGCTTTTCGCGGTTCACGGTAACCGTTCCCAGAATGGATGACGCTGGCGAGTAACCACATCGCCATGAGTGGAATCGACGCCCAAAAAGCATGCCGCGGTTCAGCAATAAAACACCGGCCGCCGGGCTTTAATACACGGTACATCTCCGCGACAGCGCGCTCGTGATCGGGAAGCACCGTAAAAATGCGTGAGGCGATCAAAATATCGAATGACGCATCCGCGCTCGGTAGCGCGAGCGCGTTTACGCGTTCGAATACACAGTTGTTTACGTTTTGGGCGGCGGCGCGCTGCCGTGCCGAGCGCACCTGGCTCTCCGAACGATCCACCCCGGTAACGGCAATTTGGGGAAACCGTCGCGCAAGCTTTCTCGAATAAAATCCGGGACCACAGCCGAGCTCAATCACACGCGTTCCGTGCGCCGGCGCCCCCGTCTGCCACAAAGTCGAAATGATCCGGCCGGTGTCGTCACGAAAAAGGCGTTCACGGCAGAACGCATACAGCCACGCGACACGTTCAAACAGACTATCGGCCGATTCTGTCGGCGATCGCGACACGACGGTTGCCGGTCTTTCGGCGACTTCGTGCGTAGATGCGACTGCGTTTGGCGGCATGATCTCTATAAGTTAAATTCGCACAAGGCCGCGGAGTTGTTCGCACTTCTAATTACAGTTTCTAATTGAGAGCCCATTAATTATTATTATTCTCTGCGCCAACAACTCCAGCGCGACCCGGCGGCGTAGCCACAGAGCAAGCTGTTGATAACACTGCCAACAACCGCATACAACATTGATCGCAGGCGAAGAGACGGAAGTTGTTGAGCGTTATTCGAAGTTGTTGGCGTGTTACTGTGGCATCGGTTAACAAAACAAAATGAATTTTCAGCTGCGATGCCTGCTTTTAGTCGTTGTAATTAGTTTTTGCATCCGAAATCTGGAGAGTGCCGACGAAAACTCACTCTGGAAAATTCAGCAGACGCTGGCTTCAAAGAAATATGTCGATCTTACGCATGAGTTCGCGCCGGGCATTCCTCGATGGCCGGGGTTTCCTGATGAAACGCGTAAAACAATTTATTGGTACGAGAAGCGTCCCGACACGATGGGCGCGGGATTCTTTGCCGAAGTTTTCACACATGTTGGGCAGTGGGGAACGCATGTCGATCCGCCGGCGCATTTCATTAAAGGGCTGCGCACGGTGGATCAGATCGATCTCAAAGAAATGATTCTCCCGCTCGCCATGGTCGATGTTCATAGTGAGGCGGAAAGGAATCCGGATTACACTTTAACGGTTGAGCGTTTGAAAAAATGGGAGACCGATCACGGACAAATTCCAGCTGGTGCTTTTGTGGCGATGCGGACCGATTGGTCGAAGCGCTGGCCGGACGCGGCGAAAATGGAAAACAAAGATGTGAAAGGTATGGCGCACTATCCCGGGTGGAGTTTGCCCGCGTTGAAATTTCTCTATGAGGAGCGCAAAATTACGGCGTCTGGTCACGAGACCACCGATACGGATCCTGGGATCGCCACAAGCAAGGAGGACTATTCGCTCGAAACCTACATCCTGAACACGAACCACTATCAAATCGAGTTGCTGACAAATCTCGATCAAGTGCCGGAATCTGGCGCGATTGTGGTCGTGAGTTTTCCGAAACCAAAAGGCGGCTCCGGATTTCCGGCACGCGTCTTTGCCATTTTACCGTAGGAAGGCCGAACCCGCGCGCGTTCTCGTACGGGAATCTGGGACTGGGCGCGTGCACGCTGTTCAGGCTGTTGACGGGCAAGTATCGATTCCGGTGTGGTCAAAAATGTGCTTGGTCAAGTTGACCACAAGTCGCGGAACGAACGAAGATAAGCGCACGTATCATGCACATCGCCGATATCATGCGGGAAGATTCGCCTACGTTTTCGTTCGAGTTCTTTCCTCCGAAAACGCCGGCTGCGGCGGAGACTCTTTACCAAACGATTCGCGATCTCGAATCGTACATGCCGCACTTCGTTAGCGTGACGTATGGGGCCGGTGGCTCAACGCGAGACTTAACTCACACTCTCGTCGAGCGCATTCAACACACAACAAAACTGGATCCAATCCCCCATCTGACCTGCGTCTGTCATAATGAAAAAGAGGTCGAGGACATTTTGCTTCGATACGCTAAGTCGGCGATTGGGAACATTCTCGCGCTCGGGGGCGATCGGGCTCATGACATTCCTCATGACAAATCGCGAGAGTCGTTTCAACACGCGATCGATTTGGTAAAGTTCATTCGAAGATTCAACGAATCGGGCGCACATCCAGATCCGCGAGGATTCGGAGTCGGCGTGGCCGGTTTCCCGGAAGGACATCCCGCGACCCCGAATCGATTGGTCGAAATGGATCACTTCAAAGCGAAAGTCGACGCTGGTGCCGACTACATCGTCACACAGCTATTTTTCGATAATCGCGACTTCTTTGACTTCCGC
>Ga0209328_10000208_pt1 | contig 13413 bp, 13 predicted proteins | sample JacPinW_OM3H0_M1_FD_187954 | JGI IMG/M metagenome (GOLD analysis project Ga0209328, IMG submission 187954) | Forest soil microbial communities from Algoma, Ontario, Canada - Jack Pine, Ontario site 1_JW_OM3H0_M1 (SPAdes) (version 2) | ecosystem: Environmental > Terrestrial > Soil > Boreal... | reverse complement strand
GCCCGCCTGGCCCAAATAATAACCGGTGCTCGACGCCATTCCGCCGGAACGGCTGATCACGCCGACACCTTTCGGAATTCCGGGCTTGAACCATTGCCGCGCGCTCTCCGCGCGACCGCCAATCATTCCAACAACAGCTTTGCCCGGACTCAACACGCCGAGCGTATTTGGTCCGACAAACATTGCGTCGTTCGCTTTTGCGACGGCGGCGATTTCCATCGCGTCCCACACCGGCACGCGATCCGGAACCAAGACTGTGAGCTTGATTCCAGCTTCAATCGCGGAGATCGCGGCCTCTTTCACTCCGGCAGCGGGAACAAACAGCACGGAGATGTCGATCTCGCCCAACGAATTGACCGCGTCCTGTGGCGTGTTGAAAACCGGAACGCCGAGAACATTCTCTCCGCCTTTTCCAGGCGTCACGCCCGCGACCACGTTCGTGCCGTATTCGCGCATCAAGCGTGTGCGCGCGCGTCCTTCGCGTCCGGTAATTCCCTGAACCAGCACACGCTTGGTTTCGTCAATCAAGATTGCCATCTGCGCAAGCCTCCGATCAATTCGTCCAACCCGGGAACGTCGAGTTGCAAAAAGAAGCCTTCCAATCCCGCGAGCCGGCATTCCACTGAGCAGGCGAGTAATTCGGAATCTTTGTTAGCGAATTCCTCGCTCGGCAGCGCCGGTGTCGGTTTGCCGCTACGATCGACAACCAGGCCACTCGAGTGCGTTTCCACAAAGCCGCGAATGTCTGGCCAAGACTCGATGTCGATCCAAACTCGTCCACCTTTGACTTCAAATTTGGTGGCGGTGTCGCCCTTGAGAAACTTCGGCGTGCGCGGAGGGCGCGGTTTCCACTTTTTGCCTTTCGCTTCGGCAACAAGTTCGACAAAGCGATTCGCAATCGTCGCCGGGGCATCGGTCTTGCGATAGCCTTCAATGCGCGTGTTCAACAGTTTCGACATTCGCGCCAGAGTTTCGACCGCGCGATCTTCGGTGTTGCCGCCGAGACGAATCACTGCCGGAATGTCGAGCTCGAGCTCCCAAAACGCCTTCGCCAATCCGTAGGCCGACCAGTATTGTTCCTGACTTGCGACGCCGGAACCGGAGCCGAAATAACCAACCAGATCTGGCTGGGCCAGAATAATCCGCGAGGCCCGATAAACTTTGGATGCGGATGGGTTCCCGCTGGTGTCGGTGAAATTGGCGATGGTGAATCCGGCGTTCACGATCGCGTCCATCGACATCATCGATCCGCCGCCGCCGGCGCCGTGAAAACCGACGAGTCCTTTCGATTCCCTCGGCGCCGAAGTCGCCAGCTGCGCAAAATAAAATGTCCCGCGATGATCGCTTTGCTCGACCGCATACGCGATTCGCTCCAGTGCGGTCGGGGGATGATCGAACTCGCGGGCGATTTCGATCTTCAATTCCGGATGACGCGCGACGGCGTAATCGTCAATCGTGATGCGGCAATCGGCGGCGACGAATTCGCCGCCTTTGGTTAGAACCAACGGATTGATTTCAAGCGAGCGTGCCTCAACGCTTCGCGCCGCGGCAAACAGTTTTTGGATCGAATCGGCGAGTTGCCTGGCTTGTTCCTTAAAAAGTTGGCAGGACGCGACGGCTTCGTCCACTGCCGAATTCAATGGGCCGCTTTTCACGTCGCAAGCAATCCTCTGCGTCGAAGCTGCGCGCTCTTCAATTCCAGTGCCGCCGCCGCTTGCGAGAATGATCACTGGCGCGCGGGCCGCGTCATCGATTGCGAGCGAAAGAAAAAATTCGCGTTCGATGTCGATCTTTTCTTCCACGAGAACGGCTTCGACGGGAAACTGTCCGACTTTCATGGACAGCATTCGGGCGGCGTGACCGCGGACATCGGCCGGTCTCTTGGCGAAAGCAACTCCGCCAATTCCAGCGCGGCCGGTCGTCCAGGCTTGAATTTTGGTCACGACTTGGCCGCCAAGTTCTTTGGCCGCGATCACGGCGTCGTCCGGATTAGAGACAGCGCGGCCGCGCGGAATCTTGAATCCGTTCGCGGCGAGGATCGCTTTGCCCTGGTATTCGTGGAGTCGAGCCATGGATGGCTGCTATCCCATGATCCTAACCAATTTTCAAAGCGGTTTACAGATTCCAAAAAGAGATGGCACTATGGAAAAGCTTTGGGCTTTAATCAGCCGGCAAAGATGACCTCGCTCGATTATTACGGCATTGAAGAACTGCTCACCGACGAAGAACGCGCTGCGCGCGAACGGGCGCGACGTTTCGTGCAGGAAGAAGCGATGCCCGAAATCGTGCCGTGTCATCGCGCGGGGAAATTTCCTGAAAAGCTGATCCCGCGAATAGGCGAGTTAGGATTTTTTGCTCCGTACTTAAAAGAGCACGGCTGCGCGGGCGTGAGCTATACGGCCTTCGGACTCATGATGCAGGAGCTGGAACGCGGCGACTCGGGATTGCGCTCGCTCGCGTCGGTCCAGGGTGCGCTCGCCATTCACGCGATCCATTCCTTCGGAACTCCCGAGCAGCGCGCGCGATGGCTCCCCGGATTGGTCTCCGGCAAGAGCATCGGCTGTTTCGCGCTCACCGAACATGGACACGGCTCAGATCCGGGCGGCATGGAAACGCACGCGACCCGCGATGGCGATCATTACATTTTGAATGGCAGTAAATGTTGGATCGGCAACGCGTCGATCGCCGACGTGAAGGTTGTTTGGGCGAAAGACGAGGACGGAAAGGTTGGTGGATTTATCGTCGAAAAGAACGTGCCAGGATTCCGCGCACAGGACATTGAAGGGAAATTCAGCCTGCGGATGTCGCGCACTTCGGAATGCTGGTTCGAAAATTGTCGTATGCCGATCGGCAATCGTTTGCCAAAAGCATCCGGGCTGCGCGCGCCGTTGTCGTGTTTGTCCCAGGCGCGGGTGAGCATTACCTGGGGCGTGATCGGCGCGGCGATCGATTGCTACGAAGCCGCACTCGCTTATGCAAAGTCGAGAAAACAATTCGATCGTCCGATTGCCGGCTTTCAGCTCGTTCAGGAAAAACTGGTTTGGATGGTGCAGGAGATCACCAAGGCGCAATTGCTGGCCTTGCGACTGACTCGAATGATGGAGGCGGGCACTGCGCGTCCTGAACAAATTTCGTTAGCCAAGCGAAACAACGCCTGGATGGCGCTCGAATGCGCGCGAAAAGCGCGGGACATTTTGGGCGCGGTCGGGATTACCGATCGCTACTCGGTGATCCGGCATCTGATGAATCTGGAGACCGTCAACACCTACGAAGGCACGTCCGACATCCACCTGTTGGTCATTGGCCGCGATATTACCGAAATTAGCGCTTTCGGAGGTTAACTCGCGCGCATGACAGCGCGCCGAGATTGGCTAAACTAATTCTATGAGCGAACCAGTTTATATTCTCGGCGCTGCGCGCACCGATTTTAAGCGCAATCTGAAAAAGGAGGGGAAGACTATCCGGCATTTGATTATCGAAGCCGGAAAAAAGGCACTCGACGACGCCAAGATCGACGCGGGCGAAATTCAGGCGGGCGCGGTTGGAAATTTCAACGCCGGCCAGTTCACTAAACAATTACAGCTCGGCGCATTTATTCCGGAGATCGATCCGAAATTGCGGGGAATCCCGACGATGCACACCGAAGCAGCCTGCGCGTCCGGCGCACTCTCGGTATTGCTCGGCGCGGAATGGATCATGGGCGGACTTTACGACGCGGTCCTTGTCGTGGGCGCCGAACAACAGAAAACGATGTCGTCACTTGACGGCTCGGACGTTCTTGGCGCAGCGGCCGATTATCACAATGAAAAGCCCGAGTACGGCGATTTCATGTTCCCGAAATTGTTCGGGCGGATCGCCCAGATCTACATCGACAAGTACGGCGCGAAGGAATCCGATCTGGCGACCGTTGCCTGGAAAAACTACGCCCACGCCAAATTGAATCCGCTGGCGCAAATGCGGGATGCCGATCTCACCCTCGATTGCGCCTCGCAGGTATCGGATAAAAACCCAAGCGTTGCGCCGCCACTCAAAGTCTCGGATTGCTCACAGATCACCGACGGCGCGGCATCGGTCGTTCTGGTTTCCGGAAAATATTTGGAGAAACTCGGCCGGGATAAAAAGAAGACGCCGCGACTGCTCGGTTTCGGTCACGCCACCGATTACTTGCCGCTCGACAAAAAAGATGCGCCCACGTTTTCGATCGCGCGCAAAGCGGCTGAGAAAGCTTTCGGCATGGCGAATTTGAAACCTCGCGATATCAACGGCGCGGATGTTCACGATTGTTTCTCGATCACTGAGATCGTGGTTTACGAAATTCTCGGCCTGGCCGAGCCAGGCAAAGGAGCAGAGCTGGCCAAGAGCGGCGCGACTGCGTTACCGCAGGTGCGCAACGAAAAAATGAAAGGCAAATTCGCGTTCGAGCTTCCGGTGAATGCCGGCGGTGGATTAATCGGCGACGGTCACCCTGTCGGCGCGACCGGGGTTCGACAGGTGGTCGAAGCTTACCAGCATCTTACCGGCCAGGCCGGCCAGCGTCAGATTCCAAACGCGAAACGCTATCTGACCTTCAACATGGGCGGAAGTCTGACCACTTCCGTCGCGATGTTGTGGGGCAACGATTAAGCGGCGTTGCTAAGAAGCTGTTTGATTCGTGTCCGGACAGCTTCGCAGCGCTCGCGTTCGCGAATGGCATCTGTTTCGGACAGACATTGCGATTCGTAAGTCGAACGCGCGGATTTCAAACAGCCTTCCACGAAATCATTCGCTAAAATTGTGCTGGCGAGCTTTGCGCTCGTGCGTTGTTCCTCCGCTTCGGCGAGCAGTTGGTCGCGGATCGCGATGTAGGCGTTGATCTCGGTGACAGAATAGGCCGAGCCGAACGCTGAGCTGAGTGTCGGTGTTTGGCGCGATTTTGGGTTCGCCGACGGCAGGATGGAGTTGGTGGCGAGAGGCATACATACCTAATGAGCAATTCCTATGCTGACTCCGCGCCATACCCGCCTGCCGGGTAACTACTACAGAATTAGATAGATCAGGGATACGCCGAACACGAAGGCAACGGCCCCGCCGATCATTTGCACGGTTCTCGGTCGGGCCAGCCACGATTCGATCATCCGCCGATGTCGATCCACGCCAAGAATCGGCATCACGATCGCCACCAGCAAAATGAGCAACCCGAGGATGCGCAGCAACACCGGCGCTTTCGATTCCAACGACGCTGCTAACAGTCCCAAACCTAAAACCGCGCGAATCGCGGCTGCGACCCACATTCCGGTTTTATCCGCGAAAAGCCGGGTGAGATCGTGAGCCATTGCCGGCTTAAAAATGATGACCAAACCCATCACGGCGATGGCGGCGCATAAAATTATTGCGAGCGCAATCATATTTGGATGCGTTCTCTTTTGGCATGTTCGGTGTCGATTTGAAATATGAAAGTAAAGGTACCTTTTAAGCTCGGAGTCGTGGGCCATTTTGGTTTGGCCGTGCGCGATCCGAAGAGAAGCGCGCGTTGGTTTCAACGCGTGTTCGGTTTGCGCAAAGAATTCGAATTCGGAAATGGAGTTGCCGTTGGCAACGACAACGTGACGATTGCGTTGTTTAAAGGGAAACCCTCACCCGCGACTCTCGATCACATGTCATTTCATCTGCCTAACATGTCGACTTTGCGCAAAGCGCTCGTCCATTTGAAAAAGCACAAGGTCGAGATCGAAGATCCCGGAGACGAGATCGGCCCTGAAGCGCCGGGCTCGCCGCACATGGGACTGTGGTTTCATGATCCGGACGGATATCGCTGGGAATTGAGCGTGCAGGGCGGGCGCTGACAGCGCCGAAAATTGAACTTTGCGAGCGCGGAGTTAGACTAAGTATTGGGATGTTTGCTCTCATCGTGGGTGCGCTAAAATGGGCTGCGGTCGGGTTCGTGGTCGCCTTTGTTCTGATGAAACTCTACGAGGGCAGTCACATTCATGATGATATCCCGCGGCCCGACTTCAAAGTGCGCCAATCGCGGCGTGCTGCGTTGGTGCTTTCGGCGTTTGCCGGAATGCTTTCCGGCCTGGTCTGGCTGTTGGTTCAAACGTTGGATTAGATAATTTTCGCAGCGCGCAACTTCGCATTACGCTGCGAGTCAATGGTATGACTGCGAAAACAAAAGCGTATGCGGCTCAATCAGCGAAATCGCCGCTCGCGCCGTTCTCTTTTGTCCGCCGTAACGTCCTGCCTGACGATGTCAAGATCGACATCCTCTTTTGCGGCGTTTGTCACTCGGACATTCACACCGCGCGTGACGAATGGGGCGGGACGACGTTTCCCTGCGTGCCCGGTCACGAGATCGTTGGCCGCGTAGTGGCCGTGGGTCGCAACGTGAAAAGATTCAAGGAAGGCGATCTCGCAGCCGTTGGGTGCATGGTCGAATCCTGCCGGAACTGCCGAGACTGCCACGAAAATCTCGAGCAATTCTGCGAGGAGGTCGTTTTTACCTACAACAGCCCGGACGAACACACCGGTGGCGTTACTTATGGCGGTTATTCGACGAACATCGTGGTGAACGAACATTTCGTGTTGCGGGTGCGAGACGATGCCGATCTTGCCGCGAGCGCACCGTTGTTGTGCGCTGGAATCACGACCTATTCGCCGTTACGACATTGGAAAGTTGGCAAAGGACAGACCGTTGGCGTGGTCGGACTCGGCGGGCTGGGCCACATGGCGGTGAAATTCGCCAACGCATTTGGCGCGCACGTCATTCTCTTCACGACTTCGGCGAATAAAGCGGAGGACGCGAAACGGCTCGGCGCCCACGAGATTGTTATTTCCAAAGATGAAGATGCGATGAATGCGCGCGCGAAGACCTGCGATTTCATTATCGACACTGTTTCGGCCAAACACGATTTCGACATGTATCTGAGTCTGTTGAAGCGCGACGGTACGCTTTGCCTGGTTGGATTGGCGGCCGAGCCAATCTCGATGAATCCTTTCAGTGTCGTTCGCTGGCGACACCGTCTGGCCGGATCATTGATCGGCGGAATCGCCGAGACTCAGGAGATGCTCGACTTCTGCGCCGACCGCGGCATCACCTGTGACATCGAACGAATCAACATCGATTACATCAACGGAGCCTATGAGCGCATGCTCCGCAGCGACGTTAAATACCGCTTCGTTATCGACATTGCGTCGCTGAAGTAACGCGGCGCGGACCCGCCTTCGCCGAACGCAAGTCCGGCTCGGACTACGGCGTGGCACGTCAGCCCATATAAAACCCGCCGTTTACGTTAAGCACTTGGCCGGTGATGTAATTCGCCATCGGCGAGGCGAGAAAGAGTGCGGCGTCAACAATCTCATGAACGTCGCCCAGGCGTCCGAGCGGAATCTGTTTTTTGAAATTCTCGGTCATTTCATCGGGCATTCTTTTGCTCATTCCGACGTCGATGAATCCCGGCGCAATTGCATTGACGGTAATGTTCTGCCGTGCGAGCTCGCGCGCTGAAACTTTGGTCAGGGCAATGATTGCGGCCTTGCTCGACGAATAATTCGCCTGACCGAACAAGCCCATCTGTCCACTGACCGACGACATGTTGATGACGCGCCCGCCGTTGCGCAAAATCGGCATCGCTTTTTGGGTGACGTTGAATGTGCCGGTGAGATTCACGCGCACGATGCTCTCGAATTCTTCAAGCGACATCTTCTTGATCGTACGGTCGCGAATGATGCCTGAGTTGTTCACGAGAACGTCGAGGCCGCCATGTCGATCTCGAATCTGTTTCATCATCGCCTCGACTTGCGCCGGGTTCGTCACGTCGCAATCGATCAGAACCGGGTCTTTCAATTCTTTAGCGACCTTCTCGGCGTCGGCTTTATTCTGCCCTTGTGGATCGGTGAAATAATTCACGACGCACTTCGCGTCGTGTTGGCCAAAAGCCTTGATCATTTCGGCGCCGATGCCGCGTGAGCTGCCGGTGACGAGAACGACCTTTCCTGTGAAATCGAGCGGATCGTTCATCTACGTTAAGGTTTGCTCTCGTGAGAAATAACGGATCACGAGTGCAATCGGCAGCCCAATCAAGCTCATGTGAACGATAATTGCGGTTAAGTCTCTCGAGATCGAATGCCGCGCGATCGGGATGGCGAGTGGCACGACGATCCAATACATAAGAATGTAAACCGCGATTCCGTAAAGCAATCCCGAGACAATTGCGTGCTCTATTAAGAAACTGAATTTCCGGCTGGCGGCGTAAAACAATGCCGCTGCCGTAAATGCGATCAAGAAGTGAATGGCGAGCCCGAATCCTGCCGTCACCAGTCCTCCTTCGAACGATCGCGCACCGAGCAAGCCGCTGGCGATTCCGTGCAACATTCGGATTGATCCCGTGCCCTTGAGTCCCGCGATTACAAACGCGGACGTGATATCCAAAATTCCAGCGATCAACCACGCCACTACGATGGTGCGGAGCGCTTGCGATCCTTTCATGCGGCTTCGCTACTAGGCTAGAATGGCTTTGCCCGTCAAATGTTTACCGATAGACTTTTCGCGCCATGGCTGCGCCGATCCGAATTTTAACTGCGGTCCCAATTTGCGACGGGCACGACAGCGCCATCAACACGATTAATCTCGAGTTCATCCGGCATGGGATCGAAGTCGTTTATCTGGGTTATCATCGGCCAGTAGGCGACATCGTCCGCGCGGCGATCCAGGAGGATGTGCGCGCGATCGGCATTTCCAGTTACAACGGGGGGCACATCGAGTTTTTCGCCGAGGTTGTCGATCTTCTCCGCAAAAAAGGTGCGGACGACATCAAGGTTTTCGGCGGTGGCGGCGGCACCATCACGCACGACGACGCGAAAATGATGCGGCGAAAAGGCGTGGACGAAATTTTCTTCGCCGGTACGTCGCTGGAGGGCATGGTGAAATTCGTTCACCAACGCTACGGCAAACCGCGTGCTAAAAGGCCGAAGGCTAAATCTGCGGACCAGGAACTGGCACACCAATTGACGGAGGTCGAAGATTCTTATGCAGCGGAAAAAAAACGCTCACCCCTTAATGGCCAACGCTCGACGTCGAAATCGGAAGTGCGCGTTATCGGTTTCACTGGGCCAGGCGGCGCGGGTAAGACCACCCTCATCGATGAGTTAGTGCTCCGATTTCTGAACAAAGATCGGCAATCGCGTGTCGCGATCTTATCGCACGATCCAAGCGTGATCGGCGAAGGGGCGCTGCTGGGTGATCGCGCGACGATGATCAATTCTCAAAACGATCGCGTGTTTATGCGGAGCATGGCGACGCGGGGCCAGGCCGGCGGACTCTCGCCCGCCACGCATGATTGTCTCGCACTGCTCGCGCGCTCGGGTTTCGATTACGTGATTATAGAAACCGTCGGCACCGGCCAGGAAGCGATGCCGTTTCAAAACAACGGAATTGTCGATCAAACCGTGCTGGTGATGAATCCGGATTACGGCAGCCGTTTGCAGTTACAAAAGATCGTCATGCTCGATCTGGCCGACATCGTGGTCGTGAACAAGAGCGATTTGCAGCGCGCGAAGACTGCGCACACCGAAATCGAACAGCGATTGGAGCAAAATCGGCGGTCGCAACGGCTCGTCGACACGGTCGCAAAACGTCATCGCGACCCTGGCGTGGACCGGTTGTTCGATCTAATTTCTACTAGCGGAAAGTCGAAGGTCGCGAAGGAACGGAGGAAGAAATGAGCAAGCTTGGACAAGTCGTCGAGTCGGTTGAGAAATATAACCAGTTCGTTGTCGATCAGGTGAAGCGGGCGCGCACCGATGAGAAATTCGGGCGCGATTTGCTCGGCCGCTGGAACGACATCAAGGCGAAAATTCCGACCACGCGTGCGCCGACTGGTTTGTCGTTGCCGCGACTCGCGCTTCCCGAGATCGATGAACCCGGCGAAATCGCGCGTTTCTTGTTTGGCGAAGGATTGCCCGGCGAATTTCCGTATCTGAACGGTGCGTATCGCGAAATGTATCTGGAGCCAATTCGCGAGGTCGAAAGTCTGGAAAAAAATGGTCACGCGAAAGACGGCAAGAGCGCAAAGAAGATCGCACCCGCGGAAGAGCCGACGCGATTGTTTTCTGGGTTAATGCTCGCCGAAGACACGAATGAGCGTTTTCATTTTCTGACCGCGCATCAACGCACGCATCGACTCAGCACTGCGTTCGACGGTCCGACACTTTATGGGATCGATAGCGATGCGGACGGCGTTTTCGGAAAAATCGGCGAGGGCGGAGTCGCCATCGACACGGTCGAAGACATGGTCCGGCTTTACGACGGCTTCGATCTCGGCTCGTCGAATTTTTCCGCGTCGATGACGATCAGCGGCCCAGCGCCAATTATCATGGCGATGTACATCGCGGCGGCGAAACGGCGTTTCGGGCCAAGCGTCGTCCCGAAACTTCGCGGCACGATTCAGGCCGACATTTTCAAAGAAGTTCAGGCCCAGAACGAAACCATCTTCCCGATTGAGCCATCGCTGCGGTTCCTGACCGACATGGTCGAATTCACCACCCGCGAAATGCCGCGCTGGTATCCGATCTCAATTAGCGGTTATCACATCGGCGAAGCCGGCTCGACTCCGGTCCAGCAGGCGGCTTACACGCTTTCGAATGGATTCGCTTACGCGGAAATGTTCGCTGCGCGTGGAATCCCGGTCGATCAGTTCGGTCCGCGGCTCTCGTTCTTTCTGGATTGCGGTTTGGACGTCGAATACATCGCCCTTGCGCGCGTCTCGCGGCGAATCTGGGCGATTGGCATGCGCGACGTGTTTGCGGCAGGTCCGAAAGCGCAGCTTTACAAATTGCACACTCAAACCAGCGGCCGATCACTGATTGCGGCGGAGTTCAAAAACAATCTCACCCGGACCGCCGCAGAACTGATGCTCGCTTACATGAACGCGACTAATTCCTGTCACTCGAACAGCGCGGACGAACCGTTCACCACGCCGAGCGAAGAATGGATCCGGCTCGCGGCGCACGGTCAGGCGATCCTGCTTGAGGAATCGGGAATCTTTAAGCACACCATGAACATGCTGAGCGGTTCGCCGGGAATGAAAGCGGTGGAGCGTGCGGTTGAAGCCGCGATTCTCGACGAGTTCCGGGAAATCGAGAGACTGGGCGGCGTGCTCGCCGCAGTCGAGGAACGTTATCAACGCAGTCAGATCCAAAACGCGGCCCACAAATACGAACAACAAATCTACGACGGAACGCGATCGATCATCGCGCTGAACAAATATCGCAACGGCAGCGACGATGTTCCGGAAGTGAAACTCGCGCGCACGCCGCGAAAGAAACAGCAACTGCAAGTCGATCGGCTGGCGAAATTCAAAAAGAAAAACGCCGAGAAATCGAAGCGCGCGCTTGATAAACTCGCGGCTGTGGTCGAAAGCGGAAAGAATTGTTTCCCGGCATTGCTCGACGCCGTTGAACTCTGCTCGTTAGGCCAGATCACCGGGCGCTTGCAGGAAGTTGTCGGCCGATTCCGGCCGATGGTTTAATAGGCTCGCTCGACTCGGCAGGAATAACATCCCGCGCCCGCGTTGTGGAGGTGGAGGTAGCTTACTTTCGGACTCGCGAACAATTGGTTGATTCGCGATTTCAATTCGCTTCCGGGAACAACTTCGCCGTTTAACATCATCCCAGCGTCGTCGTAAGCCCGGAGCGAGATCGTTCGACTCGATACGACCTCAGGAACTTCACCGGGCGCGAGCCGCGCTTCCTTAGCATTCTCGCGAACAAAAATTGGCCCCGACGCGTGGTATGGTGAATCGACATCGTGGTGGACGAAGGGTACAAGGATTATCTTTTCGCCAATTTCCGCGTCTTCCAAACTGACGCGGCACGGAAAGCCCGGCTTTGCATCGACAACCAACCGGCGCGCGCCTTTTTGGGCGAGCTCATCATCGTGGAATGAAAAAAGCGATTGAAATTCTGTTAGTGGCAGGCCGATAATTCGAAACTTATTCTTCATGCGGCAGAATCACTACTCTCGCCGCGGAGAGACACCCGATTCTTGCGCCTATTTCTCGCCGACTTTCTTTAACCGCATGATGTTTCCGTAAAAAACGAGACAAGTGAAATCGACAATATGTGTTGTCTTGATCGATACCTCGACATCATCACCGACACGGGTAATCGCGCCGATCCCGGTGTTCTTAGAAGAATCCTCGAACTCACTCCGAGCAGTAGATGTCGATCTTTCAATTATCTCAACTCTGACAAAGCTTGGATGGAATTCAAATTGTGAGCTTTTCGCGCGGCGTTATGCTGGCGCGCGTTCATGGAGTTTACGCAACCACAGACCGGGGAAAGCGCGCGCAGTCGAATTGCGTGGCGGCTTCTGCCGTTTCTGTTTTTGCTCTACGTCGCAAATTATCTCGACCGGACGAACATCGCTTATGCGACGCTCGGGATGAAAGGCGATTTAGGTCTGACTGATTCTGTGTTCGGCACCGCCAGCGGGATTTTTTTTATTGGCTACTTCGCTTTGCAAATCCCGGGGGCGTTGCTGGTCGAACGTTGGAGCGCACGCCTTCTACTGGCGATAACTTTGATCACGTGGGGCGCGCTGACCACGCTGACCGGTTTTGTGCACAATGCGCATCAACTCTACGGTGCGCGTTTTCTCTTGGGCGCGGCTGAAGCAGGATTTTTTCCCGGCGTGATAGTTTATCTTTCGCATTGGTTCATTTATCAGGACCGCGCCAAAGCGATTGCGCGTTTTATGGCCGCTATTCCGATCGGCTTTATCCTCGGCGGTCCCATCGCCGGAAAGATCCTGGGCGTTCATTGGCTCGGACTTTCCGGATGGCGATGGCTCTTTTTGCTCGAAGGCGTCCCCGCTCTTGTACTCGGAATCGCAACCTTGTTCGTTCTGCCCGATCGCCCTATCGAAGTGCGATGGCTTGCTGCGGATGAACGCGATTGGTTAACGTCCCGCCTCGCTGAAGAGCGACGCGCCAAGGCGCATGTCGAGCATGTGACGATCTGGCAGGCATTGCGACATCCGGCGGTACTAATGCTGACCGCCGGCTTGTTTTTCACCTACACCGGCGGCTATGCCTTCTGGTTTTGGATGCCGACGATGTTGCAACGGCTCACCGGGTGGGCCGATGTCCAGCGCATCGGTTTGGTCGGCGCAATTCCGTTCATCGGAGGACTCGTTGGAATGTTATTGCTCGGCTGGAATTCCGATCGCACACGCGAGCGGCGCTGGCATTTTGCCTTTCCTCAATTGACGGCTGCGCTTGCGCTGGTTGCGTGGTTTCTTCTTCCACACTCGAACGCGTTGCTCGTCGCCCTGTTTACCCTGGTCGGGTTCGGAACTGTGGCTTACTTGCCGTCGTTCTGGGCGTTGCCATCTGCGTTTCTTACCAGCTCGGCAGCCGCCGCTGCGATCGGGTTCAT
>Ga0209328_10000206_pt1 | contig 13443 bp, 14 predicted proteins | sample JacPinW_OM3H0_M1_FD_187954 | JGI IMG/M metagenome (GOLD analysis project Ga0209328, IMG submission 187954) | Forest soil microbial communities from Algoma, Ontario, Canada - Jack Pine, Ontario site 1_JW_OM3H0_M1 (SPAdes) (version 2) | ecosystem: Environmental > Terrestrial > Soil > Boreal... | reverse complement strand
GCTACCAGCTCGTGAACTGCTATATGGGCCGGGCTGGTTTGATTAACAGTGGCGGAGCGTCCGGCGCGAACGACTTCGAAGAAGCAGTAACCACGGCGGTAATCAATAAGCGCGCGGGCGGGACTGGGCTTATCAGCGGTCGCAAAGCTTTTCAGCGGCCCATGAAAGAAGGCGTGCAATTGTTGAACGCCATCCAGGACGTTTATCTGAGTTCGGAAGTCACCGTCGCGTAAGCAACTGGCGCTTGCAGGTACCGTTTATTAAAAAATAATTGATCGTTCGGCCGCCGCGGATCATCAAAGGTTTCGGGACCCGCCGGACAAATTACTCAGCGGCGATTTGTTTTCTATAAGTAGTCCTTTCCCATATCGAGTAAATAACCGGGAGGTGAAATGTCTAATCGACTGCAAGGCAAGGTCGCAGCCATCACCGGAGGCAATCGAGGTATTGGACTGGGGATAGCGCAGCGCTTTGTACAGGAGGGCGCGGCTGTTTCTATCTGCTATCTGTCGGACAAAGCTGGAACGGAAAAAATCGTTGAGGGCCTTCGCGCTAACGGGGCTAAAGCCATTGCTGTTCAGGCGGATGTCTCCAAAATTGCCGACGGACAGCGCTTTGTGGCGGAAACGGCGCGGCAGCTTGGCGAAATCGATGTGCTCATCAACAATGCTGGTGTGGAGAAGCGCGCTGAATTCTGGGAGGTTACTGAAGCCGATTACGATTTCGTCTTGAACGTAAATCTAAAAGGGCTGTTCTTTATCTCGCAAGCATTCGTCAAACATCAGATGCAGGCCAAGGCTGGCGGCAAAATCATTAACATCAGTTCCGTTCACGAAGAGCTGCCCTTTCCTCATTTCGCCACCTATTGCGCCAGCAAAGGTGGAGTCAAAATGTTGACGCGCGACCTTTCTATTGAACTCGCGCCGCTGGGCATCACGGTAAATTCCATTGCGCCAGGCGCGATCGAGACACCTATCAACAAGGCGCTGTTGAATGACCCGCCAAAGCTGAAGGCTTTACTGGAAAATATTCCGCTCAAGCGCCTCGGGGAGCCGAGCGATGTAGCCTCCGTTGCAGTGTTTCTGGCCTCCGACGAATCCAGCTATATGACTGGTACTACAGTTTTTGTTGATGGTGGCTTGCTCTGGAATTATCAGGAGCAGTAACGCTCGCGAGGACCGCATGACGACTCCAAATCCTCAAAAACCAATACATCTGGTTATCGCTGATGTCGACGGCACGTTGGTCACGCAAGAAAAAATGCTGACGCAACGAGCCATTCAAGCTGTTATGGCGTTGCGTGCCGCAGGCATTAAGTTCGCGGTGACCAGTGGCCGTCCACCGCGCGGCATGGCCATGCTGATCGATCCGCTGAAAATTGATGAGCCGCTGGCTGCTTTTAATGGCGGCGTCATAACCAAGCCCGATCTGACCACCATCGTGCGTGAAAATTTCCTGCCACGCGCGATAGTTGAAAAAGTGATCAAAATAATTCTCGATCATAAACTGGATGTCTGGATCTACACCGGGCGCGACTGGTATGTGCGCGATGTGAACGCTCCTCACGTGGCCCGCGAACAGTGGACGGTAAAATTTGCGCCGGTTGTGGTGCCCAGCTTTGACGACCATTTGGAAAACGTTGCGAAAGTTGTGGGCGTTAGCGATGACCTTGAGGCCGTACAACGCTGCGAAAAAGACACGCAGGAAGCGCTCGGCAATCGAGCCTCTGCGGCGCGCTCGCAGCCGTACTATCTGGACGTGACCCATCCCAAGGCTAATAAAGGTGAGGTGGTGCTGGCGATGTCCGAGCTTTTGCAAACGCCTGTCGATCAAATCGCTACCATCGGCGACATGCCCAACGATGTGTTGATGTTTCGCAAAAGCGGCATCAGCATTGCCATGGACAATGCTAGCCCCGAAGTGCAGAAAGCCGCGACTTACGTTACGTCCTCAAATGAAGAAGAAGGTTTTGCCGAGGCGATGGAAAAATTCGTATTGCAAAAACGTGCTGCCACTTAATCCCGCATAGTCTTGTGTGATGGAGCAGTACAGTCCTACGACTAAGCCCGGGTGAGTGTCGCGCCCTTTGCGGCCTGCAGAAGATTTCTGACATTTTCGCCGATTTTTCCGCTGCCAAAAATGGCATTCCCTGCTACCAGGAGTTCAGCTCCCGCGCGCACCACATCTGCGACTGTGTCCATTGCGATGCCGCCGTCAACTTCGATTCTGAAATTCAGCCCAAGCTTTGCGCGCATGTTGGCAAGCGATTCTATCTTGCGAAGCGCGCCGCGAATGAATTTCTGACCGCCAAAACCAGGATTCACCGACATCACCAAGACGTGGTGCACGATTTCCAACACTTCATCGAGCATGGATACCGGGGTGGCCGGATTGATCACCACTCCGGGCTGGCAGCCGTGGGTGTCGATGAGATGTAGGGTGCGGTTCAGATGCACACAAGCTTCCTGGTGCACAGAGATCCATGTCGCACCCGCTTCCGCGAAGGCAGGAATCAATTCGTCAGGGTTTTCAATCATCAAGTGGCAATCGAAGATTGCATCGGGAATCGCGGCTCGCAGCGACTTAACTACCGGAGGGCCGATGGTGATATTCGGCACAAAGTGGCCGTCCATTACGTCGACGTGCAGCAATGTGCCGCCGGCGTCCAGCGCAGCCTTGGCATCCGCGGCAAGCTGCGCGAAATTCGCGGACAATATCGACGGTGCTAACTCTATCTTGGACAACTCAGCGCTCCTGCAGCCGTACTCCAAAGATTATACGCGACTCTACCAAGCTATCGTGCAACGCGTCCTGCTACTTTCCTGTGCCATCTCCAACACGCGCATGACGTCCAAGGCGTATTCGGGAGTTACCGCAAGCGTCGCGCGTCCCAGAATCGCGTCGCGCACGTTGGCGTAGTAGTCGCGATAATCGGAGGTCGCAGATGGCACGCTACGCTTTGTAACTGCGTCGTGCTCGATAGTGGTAAGAACTCCCCAGTTTTCCTGAGGCTCAACACCCCAAGGTCCATTTTCGGGAATATATCCACGCCGCAAATTGATCTCTTGGGGATCGAATGTCTGCTTGAAAAATGCTCCGCGCGTGCCATGCAAGACAAATCTTGGACGTGGAGCGGCAGCCAGCATGGTCAAACGTAGCACCGCGCGCATACCACCGGAATAGTGGAGCATCACGTCGAAGGCATCATCCACCACCGCAACACTGCGCTCCAGTCGCACATCCGCAGTGACCGCTTCCGGGAGGCCAAAAAGCAACAGCGCATGATCAATCAAGTGCGGTGCGATGTCGAACAAAATCCCGCTGCCTGGGCCGGCGCGTTCGCGCCACGCTCCAGGCTTCAGATCAGGTCGAAAGCGATCATAATTTGTTTCGAAGCGGACGATTCGCCCCAACGTTCCGTCTGCAACAATCTGGCGTATAGTTTGATAATCTCCATCGTATCGCCGGTTTTGATAGACAGTAATCAATCGCCCGCATCTTCGCGCCAGCCCAACGAGTCCCACGGCTTCGTTCAAGGTGGTAGCGAATGGTTTGTCGACGACTACGTCGCGTCCGGCCTCAAGGCATTGCCGGGCAATCGACGCATGCGTCTCATTGGGGGTGGCGATGACGACAAGTCGAATGTCGCGAATAGCCAAGAGCTCCTCGACGCTGCGCACCACTCGCACGTCGGGATACTTTTCCGCCGCTTCGTTTCCGTGGCGTTGCAGAATCGAGGCCAGACGCAATCCTGGCGTGGCACGAATTACCTGGGCATGGAACGCGCGGCCTGCTAATCCAAATCCGATCAAACCAACATCAATCATTATTTTCATCCTGAGCGAAATTTACTTCAGTAAATCTCAATCCATGTCACCGTCAGCCTACGAAGGACTACTGTCTCATTGCCTGCAGCCTTCGCCTCGCGCAAAATGACAACGCGCATGCCGGCCTCCAACGCCAACGAAGCTCACAATCTCAAATTTGTGCACGCAGCGCTATTCACAGGCTTCGTGACCAGTGGCATGGTAGCCACCATCCTCGGCACCAGCCTTCCTACTTTCATCGCACGCTGGGCTCTTGACGATACGCAAGCGGGGCTATTTTTTACCACGCAATTCACCGGTTCGCTGCTGGGAGTATTACTCTCGAGCGCAATTCTCGCGATGCGCGGCTATCGAGACGCACTGGTACTGGGTTTCTTTCTCATGGCCGTGGGAGTTACCGGGCTGAACAGCGCCAGCCAGTACGTTGCGTTGTTGGCGACTGCGTTGTACGGCTTCGGTTTCGGAATAGTCATTCCGGCCACAAATCTCTGCATCGCGGAAATTTCTGGGGCGCGACGCGCCTCGGCCCTAAATTTAGTAAATGTGGCTTGGGGACTCGGCGCCATCGCCTGCCCAGTTCTGCTGTTGGCCGGACTTAGAGCTAATCACTACAACGCAGTTTTGCTTTCTATCGCCGCCAGCGCGCTGCTGCTGAGCATTTTCTTTGTGGGCATGAAATTCGAAGATCCGTCTACAAAATCTCCAGGCGTCTCGGCAGCTGACGAAAAAACCATTCCGGCGCATCCCATCCACGTTCCTGTAGCCCTAGCGCTGCTCTTTTATTTATACATCGGCACCGAGAACGGAGTCTCCGGCTGGGCAGCCGAGCAAGCCCATCGAGTGGGCACGGGGAATGCGTCCGCGGTCATGCCGATGTTTTTCTGGGCGGGGCTATTATCCGGCCGTGGCATCTCCGCGCTGATTCTCGCGAAAGTGAAAGAAATCTGGCTGGTGATTACTGGCTTGGTGCTCTCGGCGCTGGGAACAATATACCTGCTGCTCGCGGCATCGCGCTCGCAGGTAATTCTGGGGGTGGTGCTGGCGGGATTTGGTCTCGCCAGCGTTTATCCCATTTTTATTTCCTGGCTTTCCAAATGGTATGGCGAGCGTGCGCGTCGACTCGGTGGGGTGATGTTTTCGCTGGCAGCACTGGGGGGCGCGACGATGCCGTGGATGGTAGGATTTGTTTCCCAACGGGCCAACAGTCTGCGCGTGGGCTTGCTGGTCCCCCTTATCGGTTGCGTGGCTATGACCCTGCTGGTCTCCGTATTGCGCCGCCGTATCGCCGCCTGAGGTATTCTTTCTCGGTGCAGCCCGGGCAGAAGATCTCCTCCCAGCGTTCGCCGACTACTGGCCTGCTTTTCGGCTTGATCATCACGCTAGCCGCAGTGCTGGCTTACGCGTCCTACATTACCGTGCAGCTTTCGGGTTTGCGCCGGCTGCAGAGCGACATAATCGACCGTAATCGCAAAGATTCCCTGCAGCTTCTTCGCATTCAGAATGATTTGAATTCCATCGCGTTGGCCATGCGCGACATGCTTGACGCTGCCGAGCCTTATCCCCTCACCGCGTGGGCCGCGCAGTTCGATCGCATTCATGCCGATCTGGATGCCGCACTGAAACTCGAAGAAACATTTGCGGGCGCGAATCGTACTCCGGAGCAGCGTCACTATCTGGACCAATCGCTGGCACAATTTTGGGATGCAGTGAATCGGATGTTTGCTTTAGCCAGTGCTAACAAAGAAGCCGAGGCGCGGGAGCAAATCCGTCTGACACTTCAGCCCCGGCAGCAGGCTTTAAGTACCGCGGTATCGCGCCTGCTGGTTGAAAATAATGAAGGCGAGGAACAAGCCGCTGCACGCATCGCGCACATTTATGACAGCGTGCAGCGCCAGCTCTATCTTTTTCTGGCCGCCACGCTGATTGCTATCGTGCTCACCAGCCTTTATCTCATTCGCTCCAACCGGCAGATTTTCGCGCGACTCGCAGAACTCTCTGAGCAGCGCAGCGATCTCGCTCAAAAATTAATCTCCACGCAGGAATCCACGCTGCGGCACATCTCCCGAGAACTTCACGACGAGTTTGGCCAAGTCCTGACCGCCATCGGCGCAATGCTCGGACGCGCCGGAAACCAAGCGCCCGAAGGTTCGCCGCTGCGCGCGGATCTTCAGGAAGTCCGCGAAATTGCGCAATCCACGCTGAATAATATTCGCAGCCTTTCACAGGCACTGCATCCCGTTTTACTTGAAGAAGCGGGACTCGAGACCACCCTGGACTGGTATATTCCTACGGTGGAGCGCCAAACGGGGATTCGTTTGCACTATGAAAAATCCGGCCAGCCATTTTCCGTAGACACCGGCGCCGGTGTACATGTTTTTCGCATCATTCAGGAAGCGCTTAACAACGTTAGCCGCCACGCTGTTGTTAAGGAGGCATGGATTCGCCTTAAATTTCTACCGGATGCCCTTGAGTTGGAAGTGGAAGATCACGGCAAAGGATTCGCCACAGGCCCGAACGTGCCAAATGGAGATACTCCTCGAGGCATCGGTCTGGTGGGCATGCGCGAGCGTGCCGAATTGATCGGAGGCACTCTGGACTTCTCGCGGCCTGCTCAGGGAGGAACGTTGGTTCGTGTGAAAATCCCTCAGGACAAATTGCAAACTCATGCCGCGTAAAATTACTGTTCTGCTGGTCGATGATCATGCGCTGGTGCGGCGTGGTTTCCGCCGCATGTTGGAAGATGATGCGGAAATCTCTGTCGTTGCGGAAGCTAGCGACGGTCCCGAAGCCGTTCGACTGGCGCTCGAATTGCGCCCGCAGGTAATCGTGATGGACTGCGCGCTTCCGGAATTCAATGGCATTGAGGCGACGCGGCGTATTCGCAAGGAATTCCCCGCCGTGGAGATTTTGATGTTGAGCATGCACTCCGAAGACACTCTGGTGCACCAAGCTCTCGACGCCGGCGCGCGTGGATATATTTTGAAAAACGCGATGGAACTCGATCTCGTCAAGGCCGTGAAAGCTGTCGCACTGGGCAAACCTGTTTTAGATCCACAGGTTTCTAAGCCTGCCTCGCTCAAGGGCGAGCGCGGCTCTGGGCTTACAACTCGCGAGCTGGAAATTCTTCAACACATCGTGGCGGGAAAATCCAATAAGGAAATTGCCGTCGACCTAGGTCTCAGTTCCAACACCGTGGCCGTGCATCGCGCCAATATCATGGATGCGCTGGGCATACACAAAACCGCCGAGTTGGTGGTGTACGCCATTCGCAACGGGCTAGTCACTCTTCCATGATGTGTGGGCTTCCATGAAGCGTCGCCAGTTTGTTCGTGGAGTCGGCGGCCTGGCGCTTGACGCGGCGTTCGCGCCGCGCAATCTTTTTGGCACCCCAGCCTCGCCTCTCGGGTTCAGCTTCGCCGATGTCACCAACGCGGCAGGGATACAGTTTCAGCATAATAGCGGAGCCTTCGGGGGAAAATTCCTGCCCGAAACATTGGGATCCGGTTGCGCATTTCTGGACTATGACAATGACGGATGGCAAGACATTCTACTGGTCAATGGCATGGATTGGCCGGGCCACAAGCGGCAGAAATCCACTTTGCGTTTGTACCGCAACAATCGTAACGGATCTTTCACTGATGTTACTCGCGCCGCCGGCCTGGATGTCGAAATGTATGGCATGGGCGTGGCTATCAGCGATTACAACAACGATGGCTTCCCGGATATTTTTATAAGCTGCGTCGGGCAGAGTCATCTTTTTCGCAACAACGGCGACGGAAAATTCACGGACGTGACGCGCGCCGCCGGGCTTCTGAGCCGCCAAGGCTTCAGTACCTCCGCCTTATGGATTGATTACGATCGCGATGGTTTGCTGGACTTATTTGTATGCAACTACGTCCGGTGGTCGCCGGAGCACGATGTGTTTTGCAGCCTCGATGGCACTCATAAATCGTATTGCACTCCGGAAGCGTATCGCGGCAACACCTGCTGGCTCTTTCACAATCGTGGAGACGGCACCTTCGAAGATGTCACCGCCACGAGTGGAGTCTTTGACAGCAGTTCGAAATCACTCGGCGTGGCCATGTTTGATTACGACCAGGACGGCTGGCCCGACCTGCTGGTGGCCAACGATACACAGCCAAATAAGCTATACCGCAATTTGCGCAACGGAAAATTCAAAGATGTTGCCGTGGAAGCCGGGCTGGCCTTCAGCACCGAAGGCAAGGCCCGCGCCGGGATGGGCGTAGACACTGGCGATTTCGACAATTCCGGGCGGGCTGGGGTGGCCATCACAAATTTTGATAATGAAATGATTGGTTTGTATCGCGCTGTCTCAGCGGCCACCTACGATGACGTCTCACAAGTAAGCGGCATCGGTGGCCCGTCTAAAAGCACGCTGGGCTTTGGATGTGCTTTCATGGATGTGAATCTTGACGGCTCGCTCGATCTCGCGGTAGCCAACGGGCACATCGACGAAACGGTGCGCAACATTCGCGGCAATGTCGGTTATGCACAGCCTCCGCATCTCTTTCTGAATGGCGGTAATGGGAAATTTCGAGACGTCGCTGCCGAAGTTGGCGGGGGATTCGAGAATTCGAAAGTGGGACGTGGCCTGGCTTACGGAGATTTTGACGGCGACGGCGATCTCGACATTCTGATGACCACCAACAACGGACCCGCGTATCTTTTTCGCAACGACCAATCGTCGGGCAATCGAGGGATTCGCTTTCGCCTGATCGGCACGAAATCGAATCGCGATGCCATCGGCGCTTGCGTGCGCATTTTTTACAATGGCCAAAGTCAATGGCGCTTGGTGCACGGTGGCTCCAGCTATCTTTCTCAGTCGGAGTTGCCGGTCACGTTTGGTCTCGGCAAACGGGACAAAATCGATCGCCTCACCATCGATTGGCCCAGTGGCAGAAACGAAGAATTCAACGATCTGGCCGCAGGGCGCTACGAATGCACCGAATCCCAAGGCATAAAAGCCGCACCTTGAGGCGGCCCTCCATTCTTTAAGATAGTTTCCAAGTAATGTAAGCAATTCCTGGCAATAACTTGGAATGCTAGTTTTCGTTGCGAACTCAACTGTCCATGTATTGAGCTTCGCCGTTACCGAAGGACCAATTTTCCCATGACGTTTCCACCAAAACCGTCATCAGTTCCTGCGGCGGTAATTCTGGAGACTCCGCGAGGATTTCGGCTATGCGCTTGAACAGCTTTCGCTTTTGTTGAGGCTTGCGGCCAATGCCCAATATGATTTGCACAAGTACGAAGCGATCGGAGCGATGCACTCCCAGATATCCGGGATCGTAAATTAAATCAGAAGCAGAATGCTCACTGATCACCTGGAAATGATCGTTTGGGGGAACCGCAATGGTCTCAACTAGTGCGCGGTGAACACCGTCTCCTAAAGCTTTGCGATATTCGGGGGAAGTTCCGGCGCGAAGGAAGATACGTACGAAAGGCATGGTAGTTCTCCTTTCTTATTTCGATGAGGAGAAATACGAAGCGTTACAGCAAACAGACTCTGGCGCACTAGCCAAATTGGCCTCCCCTCAAGGTCCCGAGTCAACTGACTTTGGTGACGCCAAAACTCCCTTTCTACGCTAGTGTTTTTGCATTATTGCCAGCAATAACACATCGTCTTATAAACCATGTATTGGACACCCCGCTTCACGGTATCGGCATTTGCCTGGCCCTGAAGCACCCCTCAAATGCACCGCGGCCGGATGATCGAAGCCATCCGGCCGATTTTTTTATATGCTGATGCGTGAGCGAAACCGCTAATCCCCGTTGGAGCGTGTATGACCTGGATCAAGACTGTTCGAATGGACGAAGACGAGCGCGTGAAGCACGCGATGGAATCCCAGCGCAAACTTTACCCTGTCGAATACGCCACACCGGTTGCGACAGTCGACGGCGGCGGTGAAGCGGCCGGCATCGTCGCTTCGCACACGCTGCTGCCAGACGCTCTTTTCCATGCCTTCAGTACGTATGGTGCTTTGCTGTCTCCCGATTTACCGCTGACGCGCCAGCAGCACGAAATGATCGCAACCATGGTGTCGGTCACCAACCGCTGCCACTATTGAATCGAGTCACACGCAGAGTTTCTGCGTCGCGTAACACTGAACGAAGAAATGGTCGAGGCGCTGAAACGGGATTACAAAAGCGCGCCCATCAGCGAGCAGGATCGCGCGATGATCGATTACGTGGTGAAGTTGACGAAAGATGCCACGCAATGCAGCCCGGAGGATCACGTAGCACTGCGGGCAGCAGGCTTTGACGATCGCGGAATTCTGCAGATCACGCTCATCGCGTCGTGGTTTAACTATATCAATCGCGTCGCGGACGCGCTGGGTGTTGGCCGCCCCGGATAGCGGTTTACTGTGCGTTCGCCTGCGGTTCTGTAGGAGCTTCAGACTTGTCTGTCGTGACTCGAACGGCCTCGATTTTCAATCCCTTATTCATATCGAAGCGTTGCTTTCGATCCAAACTTTTCACGAATTCGCGAGTGGCCTTTCCAATCGCACCACCGATACTGGAGGCATCGATCTTGATAGTGCGGCCTTCCGGACCTGATTTTCGATCTTCATATTTCAGTGTGACGTTGTAGGTATTCAAAATGATCTCCTAACTGCTAGTTAGTTGCTGGCTGGGTTATGAGATCGCTCTCGTTTGGAAAACGCGCTCGTTTTTACGCCGGCTTTTACTCAGTCATGATCCGTCGTTTTAGCAGGTTTTGGCAAGGCTTTGACAGCGATACCGGGATTTGAACCCGGATTTCGGCCTTGAGAAGGTAAGGCCAAAACAGCACAATATCATATTTATTGGCCTTTTTAATGATTTCGCCATCGGCCAGCTTTTGTAAAGTGTTGTAAGTTGGTGGGGTCTTTTGCCCAAATGGTGCAAGATTGGTGCAAGATTTCATGGACCTGTTTTGAGCGACCACTGTTAGAATGCAAGCGTAGATACTGTGACGTTATTTCTAAAGCCCTTTTGCACTCTGGGTCAAATCCTAGAAACTGCGTTACTGTCACGGAAGCCAGAATAGGAAAGAACGTTGTGAAGTCAACGACGTCGTGGACAACGGTATCGGAATAGTTTGCGATAATATCTGTTCCACTACGCCGTCTGTCCAATCGCTCCAAACCTCCGTGAGTAAATCCATGCAATATCGTATGCGGGCATCCGTGACCTGCCCCAAGCCTACGTTCACATAACTTGATGAGCTTGCGTTTTACGGTTGAAAAAGCAACGTTTGCCAGGAAAACTTTTAACGGTACTATTCCCAACAAAAAATTAATCTTTTTATGGGTTCGACTTCGCAAGCTCCTCCACAAACTGTTTCAGCGTGTCCACCCTAGCTTCGAGCAGGCGCACCTGAAATTCAATCCGTGGGGCACTTTTAGGATCTAATTCCGGTTCGCGGAGTGCTCGCTACATGCCCTGGGTATCCAGCTTGATTGAACCTATCCGCGCACGATTGCCCCAGGCTCCCTAAGAGATAGCCTCCAACCTCTGTTGTCCAGCGCAACGTCTTCTCTGTAAATTGTTCGGCTGGACTACCGCCAGAGCCTGGCAGCCCGACTGAACTGCTATATTTGAGGATCGAATCAGCCTGTTTAATCCGCTCATTAGCGTATTCGATTACATTTTTTCTTTTCTGTTTGCCAGTATCGGTTTGTTTCCATATTGCCACAGTGTTCTTTTTCACGTCCCTAACATTTTTGCTTTGAGACTGGATAATTCCTTCCAGTTCGGCAATTTTCAGTGCCTGAGAGGCAACAGTATCGGTATATTGCTTGGTAAGCTCGGCTGAAACGCGGGCCGGAGTGTCTATACCGTTCTGTTTAACGTCTGCCGCAGCTTTTTTCTCTTTAACTATCTCAACGTAGGTGCCGACGCTATACAAAACGCAGAAAATTCCTACGGCAATCCTGTAGCCCACTTTTTCAAAGCGTTTGGGCCACGAACCCATGGCAGCGCCGAGCGCAACCGGCAGAACGATGAGAAGCCATTGCAAAGTATCGAGCATAGGTCCGAATTATAAGCCTGAACGTCAGAACTTAATTTCCACATCCATACGATGGAAACTGTCGCGTAAGTTTCAAACAAAAGCCGAACCGCGATAGGCATGGCATGGCCTGATATTAGAAGTACGGGACGACACTGTTTGTAAAATATACGCATTGGCTATATAACGTAGTGCATACGACAATGCCGCTAAATCCACCGCGTGTTCTGATTATGAAGGCCCACCTTCTTGAAATACTTATTTCAGGCGCGGCGATAACTCTAGGCATCTATGTGTGGTTATCAGCGAAGGACTCGAATTCAGGTATTAATTTACTGGCTGGTGCCGGATTGCTGGTAGCCGGAATTATATTGTTGGTTTCAGCGATGAAAACCATTCTGAAATATTAAATGATGATATTGGCGTTGTTTATTGCCCTTGCAGCATTAATGGCATTGGTGTTTTTTGGCCTGTCGGTGCTAGTCATCGAAGTCGTTGGCAGACTGTGGCCCATGAAAAGTAAAAATCGGTTAGATCGCGTCATCATGATTGCTGGCGTGGGACAAACTAGAAGACAAAAGGCCGCTAAGAAATTCTAGCGCCCTTTCGTTCGCGTGCTTCTTAGCGGACGCGCCGGACGCGCACGCTCCCCGACAAATCCAATTTGCTACCTGGCTTAATTATCTGCCGGTCTCGTTTGCTCCGAACAAATGTGACAAGCAAATTCGTCGTCTCGTTGGGCCTTCAACAGGCGGCGTAGCGTTTCAGATGTGAAATGACCCTCAGGGGAATGTCTCGGCGCTTAATTCGGCGAGGGCGATCTGGAGTTTCTTTATTTTCTCCGTGACGATCACGCTTCTATAATCTCACCCGACCATTAAATTCACTGTCCAAAACTGGACAGACTGCTCTCTAACCGCACAGGTACCATCCTGCGCAGGTAGACCCAACTTCACTTAGGCCGCCCTCGATGTTTGAGGGCGGTTTTTCTTTTATGGATAACCTTTAATATGTGTTGGGCAATCGTTGTTGAGGTGTGTCCATTGAAGCTTGTTGGTGTAATCGGAAACGCCTAGGAATTGAAAACAGGTTTGAGTTCCCCATAGATGCAGAAAGCGTTGAAATCTAACCCGAAAGCCGATTTGCGTTTGGGTGTATTTAGGTTGGCCGTGGGTCTTTCCTTTGATTCTTACGGCGTAAATACCAGCACCGAAGTCCCCGCTTGTGACAACGGATGACCTATCTATCTTAAAGGTGGTCCAAGTGTTGCCATCAGAACGCGTTCTAGACGCCGTGCTGACTTCGCCCCGCAGTGGAAAATCCGCAAGCTTTGGTTCAGTGGCAAACCCTGTCATGGAAAGCAACAGGACAGCGACAGTTACCAAGTGTTTGGTGTTCGTTAGCGGATGCATCGCGCCGGATTGTCACAGGATTGCGCTTAGACAAAAAGTAAGATACTACACTGCTCGTTCTGCCGGAAGCATTTCGGGACTGTGGAACAATTACATTGGATTTGTCAGTCGACGGCAGTAAAGAATTGCCGGAACCATTTCCGCGTAGAGGCTCATTTTATCCAATAGCCTCACAGCACCGTAGCTCTCA
>Ga0209328_10000205_pt1 | contig 13504 bp, 10 predicted proteins | sample JacPinW_OM3H0_M1_FD_187954 | JGI IMG/M metagenome (GOLD analysis project Ga0209328, IMG submission 187954) | Forest soil microbial communities from Algoma, Ontario, Canada - Jack Pine, Ontario site 1_JW_OM3H0_M1 (SPAdes) (version 2) | ecosystem: Environmental > Terrestrial > Soil > Boreal... | reverse complement strand
CGCGCTTTCCACTGACTCAACTGCGTCGCCGGTTGGCAGCCGTTCTGGGAAAAATTTTCGTGCGAGCGCGCGGCCGGAAGATAAAGCCGTTCTGTGTATTCCTTGACCATCCGGTGAGTATTGAAAATCGGTGTGACGCTGCGGATCGATTCGCGCATCAATTGGAGCCAGGCCAGCGGCAGTCTCCCGTCCGGCTTGGCGTAATAAAGCGGGATGATCTGGTTCTCGAGCAGTTGATAAAGACTGTTCGCGTCAACGGCGGTTTGGAATTCAACCGTTCCATCGTTGATCTCGGGCGCGATTGCCCAGCCGTTAATCCCATTAAATCCTTCGTGCCACCAACCGTCGAGCACGCTGAGATTGATTCCGCCGTTCGGGGCGCATTTCATTCCGCTGGTGCCACTCGCCTCCATCGGACGCAGCGGATTGTTTAGCCAAAGATCGACACCCTGCACCAAACGGCGCGCGATGTAGCTGTCGTAATCTTCCAAAAACACGACTCGATTTTCGAATCCGGCTTCGCGGCTGAATTTGTAAACTTCCTGGATCAAGGCGCGCCCGCCTTCGTCGCGTGGATGCGCTTTGCCGGCAAAAATGAACTGCACCGGTCTGGTTGTGTCGTTGAGTAACCGCTTGAGGCGTTCCTTGTCGCTAAACAAAAGTGCGCCGCGCTTGTAAGTGGCGAAACGTCGCGCGAAACCGATCGTGAGTATTTCGGAGTCAAGGATGCGATTCACATCGCGGATCGCTTCCGGCGAATCGCCGATCCGTTCCCTTCGCATGCGCACACGCTCGCGCACAAATTCCACCAAGCGCTGCTTCAATTGCTGATGCGTTTCCCAAAGCTGCGCATCCGGAATGTCGATCACGCGACGCCAAAAATCCGGCTCGGTGATCTGTTCGTCCCATTCGCCAAGATATTTTCGATAGAGCGCGGAGAACTCCGGCGCCATCCAGGTCTTGGTGTGTATACCATTGGTCACGCTGGTGATCGGCACTTCGTGGACCGGCACGCCGTTCCAAACATCGCGCCAGAGCGACCGACTCACTTCGCCGTGCAATTTGCTCACACCGTTTGAGTGACGGCTCAACCGCAGGGCCAGGATCGTCATGCTAAACGGTTCCGACCGGTCAACCCGCGTCTGACCGAAAGAGAGCAGCTCGTCGAACGGAATGCCGAGCTCTTTGGCGAACTCGCCAAAGTATCTCCGCATCATATCGCGCGGGAAAGAATCGTTGCCGGCTGGGACGGGCGTGTGGGTTGTGAAAATGTTGGCCGACGCGACGATTTGCAGCGCCGAATAGAAGTCGAGCTTTTTGTCGACCACTCTCCGGCGGATGCGCTCCAGCGCGAGAAACGCCGAGTGGCCTTCGTTCATGTGGAAAACTTCCGGCTCGATCCCGAGCGCGTTGAGCGCTTTGACGCCGCCGATGCCGAGCATGATCTCCTGGCGCATCCGCATTTCCTGATCCCCGCCGTAAAGTTCAGCCGTGATCAAGCGATCTTCGGCGTTGTTCACCGAAATGTCGGTGTCGAGAAGGAAAAGGTTGATGCGGCCCACCTGCAGCTGCCAAACCTTGGCGAATACATCGCGATCCAGAATGCGCACCGCGACGAGAAGATTCGCGCCGTCGCGTTGGACTTCGCGAAGCGGCAGGTGATGAAAATTCTGGTTGAGGCTGATCGCCTGCTGCACGCCGTCCCTGTCGATTTCCTGGCGGAAATAACCATGTCGATAAAGCAGACCGACGGCGACGAAATTTAAATCCAGATCGCTGGCGGATTTGCAATGGTCGCCGGCAAGAATGCCGAGGCCGCCAGAATAATTTGGAATCGATTCGTGAAATCCAAACTCGGCCGAAAAATACGCGACCGGTCTCTTGATCGCGGCGCCGACTCCGGTTTTTCCATACGTGTCCTGCCGCGCGAGATAATTTCGAAAAGCATCGTGAACTTGTTTGAGCTCGCGCAGGAAAGCCTTGTCCTGGGCGAGTTCTTCCAGACGGGCCTGTCGCGAAAGCTGCAACATGCGCACCGGATTGTGGTTCGTCCGGTTCCAAAGGTCGGGATCGAGATGGCGAAAGAGACGCCGGGCCGACGGTTCCCAGGTCCACCAAAGATTGAAAGTGATCTCCCGGAGCGGCTCCAGGACCGCGGGGAGGGTGGGAATTACGTTATAAATCTGGAACGTTGGCATGAGCGGCAGCGAAGGGTGAAGTTGGCGAAAAATTCCCGGGTCGGCAAGTTTCTCCGCTCTAGTGCATAACTCGCGCCAAGTTTTTTCTTACAGAGAGATTCGCCGGGGCCCCATCATCAGGCCGAGAACGAATCCCGTAACCAGCCCGCATAAATGCGCCGAGGTGCTGACCTCCGGGGTGGAAATATCGAATGCCACCTGGATGGCGATAATGAGCAGGATATTGAGCAGCCGTTGCTTTGCCTGCCACATCTGGTGATGACGAAGAAGAAATCCCGCCCAGGCGCCGACAATTCCCATTACGCATCCGGACGCTCCGACCAGCTCTGCCGGCTTCACAATCTTAAATAGCGTGAGCAGAACAACTCCGGCGGTCGACCCGATTCCTGAGATCAAATAGCAAATCGCGAATCGGATCGTACCGAGGACTTTTTCCAGCGGCGGTCCGAGCACATAAAGCGCGAAAAGATTGAACCCGAGATGAAGGAAGTTGAAATGCAGGAAGAGCGCCGAGATCAGGCGCCAAAACTCGCCTCTCTGGATCACGGCAAAGAAATCGAGCGCCCCGAGTCGATGCAGAATCACCGGATTGGCCAACGCCCCCCTCCAGAGTTCGATGCAAAACACCGCGACATTCAGGAGAATGAAGACAATGACTGCCGGAGCGCCGCGTAACCGGTGATGTCGATCTTGCGGTGCGGATTCGGTTGGAACGTCAGGAGCCGGACCGTGTCGCATTTCCAGCGTGCGAAAGAGTCGAACTTGATCGCGCAATTGCGCCGTGGGATGCAAAAATTGCAGCATGGTCGCGAGTCGCCTGGCCGATTCGAAGCGACCCTGAGTGGCGAGTTCGGACGCTCTGCGCAAACCAACCGCCGGTAAGAATAGAAGTGCGAACCAGGCGCCGCCGCCGATGTAACCCGCGCTTTTCGGGATGATGACCCAGGCGACGCCGGTGATCGCCAGAACGATGACCGCAGCGGCGCGCCAGCCCCGAAAAATTCCGCCCGGCCGCCAGGCCCTCGCTAAGACCAGCAGCGGCGAGATCACAGCGACAAAAAGGAAGATGTGATTCAGGTCCACGAGCGAAGGTTGGAGGTTCGACGTTTGAGGTTTGAAGTCAAACGCCGATGGTTATTGTCGATCTTACTTATGCGAATCACGGTCACTGATTATCTCGATGTTGTCTCTTCGTGGTGTTTCTGGTCGGAGCCGATGTGGGCGGAATTGAAAAAGCGTTACGAAGGCCGCGTCCAATTTCAGTGGAAGATCGCGCTGATGGACCCGAGCGGTTTACCGACATCGCGCGAACAGGAGCAATGGTTTTATGGCCGGAGCGGGATGTTGATGCGCTCGCCCGTTATGCTCAATACCGACTGGTACGACGCGAGCCTGAAGGAGTGGCTGCCGCCAAACGCGGTCGCCGAGGCGGCGAAGGATTTTGGGATCACCGATGATCGCGTCCGACTGGCGCTGAGTTACGCGGCGCTGCGCGAAGGAAAAAAAGTGAGCGATTGGAATGTCTGCGCCGAGATTGGGGCGAGTGCTGGAAAGATCGACAGGAAGAAATTGCTCGACGCCGCGCAGTCTTCGGCCGTTGAAAAACGTTTGCGCGCGTCGACGGCCGAGTTTCATGCCATGCAGATCACGCAGCGCCCGACTTTCGTGATCGACACCGAAATCGGCGATCGCGCAATTTTTTCCGGTGTAGTGAGATTGGAACCGCTGGCGGCGACGCTCGAGAGCATGCTCGACGACGCGATTGGTTACGCCGCGCACAGAGCGCACTTTGGGGATCCGCCGCCGAAGTGAATATCGTAGGCGCGTGCCCTGCTTGCATCAGTTCAGATTAACCTTGCCAGCGCTGAAATGTTGCCTACAACTTCCCTTCGGCTCGTGATTATGACGCGAGCACTTCGTCGCGGTCCTCGCAGCTGAGGCGAAGCCGAGTGTATCGACGTTTCGTGAAAGTGGATGTCGATCTTTGCGATAAAAGAAATACTGGCGAAATGGCGCACTCCCGCTTCGCCGTCCAGGAGATCGAACTAATCTGCAACCGCAATTTCGTGTAAACGGCCGCATTCGCGCTCGCGAAGTCCGGGTCATCTTGGGAACAAGCGGCCAGCAGCTCGGCGTGATGAAGTTGTCAGACGCGCTGCGTGAAGCGCAGAACCGGGGTCTCGATTTGGTCGAGGTCGCACCAACCGCGAATCCGCCGGTCTGCAAAATCGTGTCGCTCGGAAAATTCCGTTACGATCTTTCCAAGCACGACAAGGATAAAAAGCCCGGCGGCGCGCGACTTAAGGAAATCAAGTTCCGGGTTAACATCGACGAGCACGATTACCTGACCAAAGTCCGGCACGGCGAAGAATTTCTCGAGCGCGGGAACAAGGTCCGGGTGCAGCTTCAGTTTCGTGGTCGCGAAATGGCGCACCAGGAATTCGGCATGCAATTGATGGAAAAGGTCCGCGACGATCTGTCGGGGATGTCGCAAGTCGAGATGGAACCGAAGATCACCGGGCGAAACATCACCATGACCTTGACGCCACTGCCGGCCAATCGCCGCAAACGCCGTTTCCTGCCGCCGCCGAAAGAAAAAGCCGCTGCGGCGGCGGATTCTCAGAACGGCAGCAAATCCTGAGCGCCTAACGACGCTCGAACTAAGTCACGGCTTCTTCGGCGGAGCCGCAACACCGGGAGCGTTTGATGGCTGCTGAGGGGCGTTCGCTTGCTGAATCTTTTGCAGCCGCTGTTTGCGCTCGAGCGCTTCCTTGTTTTTCGAATTGATCTTCAGCGCGGTGTCGTTCTCGCCCATCGCATTTTGCAGGTCGCCGCGCATCTCATAAATCCAGGCGCGGTAGTTGTGATATCGGATCTCGCCCGGATTGAGCTTGATCGCTTCGGCGTAGTCCGCGAGGGCTTTATCGTAATCGTTGATCTTGGTTTCGATCGCTGCGCGTTGCTCGTAGGCTCGCGCATCCGGCTTGATTCGGATCGATTCGGCCAAATCATTTAGCGCATCCTGGAAACGTTGGTCGTTTGCATAAGAATAAGCCCGCTGTTGGTAAGCTAGCCCCAGGCTCGCGGTATACTTCCTGTCCATCTCTGCGGCTTTGCGAAAACGCTCGATGGCTTTGTCCCAATCCTGGTCCCTGGCAGCTGCCGACCCTTCACGGGCGATCTTCGCCGCCTCCGGATTCCCCTCCTGCTGGGCCGATTGGGCAATGGAAACTCCAAATGCGGTGACGAGGCAGAGAGCAAACAGTGTTTTCATGGTTAGAAAATTTATTGACGACAAGATTGACCAAACAATTCGAAATTGGCGATCACAAATCTCGCAGGCGCCGGTCGCCTCAGGTCTGTTCCGGCGTTGGCGATTGTTCGATGTCGACCTTCGGCTCCGGTTCGGTGGCGGCCTGGGCCGGTCCGGGCTCATCTACGCGCGTGATCCGCAAAGCTCGCCCAGTTTTTTCGTCAATCTCAATCAGCGCGCCGTGCAAACGAACTTCTCCGGCTGCGACCGGAAACGCCGCCGGCAGATTCGACACGAACCGGTTCATGATTGGTTCGACTGTGCGGCCAAGAATCGAATTTACTGGGCCGCACATTCCGGCGTCGCACAAAAATGCAGTCCCACCGGGAAGGATTTGTTCGTCCGCGGTTTGAACATGGGTGTGAGTTCCAAGGACGGCGGAAACCTTGCCGTCCAGAAAACGGCCCATCGCGATTTTCTCGCTCGTGGTTTCACCGTGGACATCGACAATAATGTTCGGCGTTTCCTCGCGCATTCTTGCGACAGTTGCCTCCGCCGCCCGAAATGGATTGTCGAGAATCGGCTGCATGAATGTGCGGCACTGGACGTTGATCACGCCTATCTTACCTTTGGCGGTATCGAGCACGATCGAACCGTTGCCGGGAGCGCTCGGCGGGTAATTCATCGGCCGCAACAGCCGCGGCTCGGTGTCGATGAATGACAAAATGTCTTTTTGGTCCCAAATGTGATCGCCGGTCGTCACTACCGCCACACCCGCGCGAAGAAGGTCGATCGTAATCTTGCCGGTGATGCCGCGGCCGCCCGCCGCGTTTTCTCCATTCACGACAACAAAATCAATCGCGTGCTGTTCTTTTAATTCCGGGAGTCGGGCAATGACCGCGTTGCGGCCGGGTTCGCCCACCACGTCGCCGAGAAAAAGTACCGTTAGCATTGAACAGGATCGTATTGAACAGGTTCAAAACGTCGATGCTAATTCGTCCTTCGCTCATCGTTTGTTCGTTAGTTTCTTTCTGCTTGTCGGACTTTGGCGGCACTGCGCATGCGGCGGACAATCTCGGAGTTCTGGGCAGTAAACCGAAGTGGGATATCCTCGAACATTATCAGCGCACGATTACCCACGACGAGTTCACGCACTTGATCAACGATGTCTACTGCAAGCATGGCATTCCCGACGACTTGATCAAGATCGACAACGACACTGCGCACGTCGTGACGACGCGAGATCCGCACGCGGAATTCACTCTTCATTTCGCGCCCGACGAAAATTCGAAAGCTCGCGTGCCGCGACTTTGGCGCCCGCCGAAATCGCTGACGCCGGCGAAGCCGAACAAACCACTGGCCGGATTGCGGATCGCTCTCGACCCGGGACATCTTGGCGGCAAATGGGCGAAAATGGAAGAACGCTGGTTTCAGGTCGGCGACACCAAACCGGTGACGGAAGGCGATCTGACTTTGCGCGTGTCGCGGATGCTCGCGCCGCGATTGCGCAAGCTCGGCGCGACCGTCTTGTTCGTCCGTAACAGCACTCAGCCAATCACACCGAAACGCCCTTCTGATTTTTTGGATCTGGCAAAGAAGATCCTGATCAAGAACGGCGTTCCTGCGCCGCGGCCGGGTATTCTTGGACCGAACGATCCAATGAAAGAGCAAACTGTGCACTGGCAAAGCGAAATGTTGTTTTACCGCTACAGCGAGATTCGGCGGCGCGCGGTGCTGGTAAACACGAAGCTGCATCCCGATCTCGTGCTTTGTCTTCATTTCAACGCGGAAGGCTGGGGCGATCCGGCGAATCCAACTTTGATCGACAATAATCATCTCCATTTGCTGGTGAACGGTTCGTATGTGCAGGACGAACTCCAGCTCGACGACGAGCGATTTGAAATGATCCGGCGGTTGCTCAGCCGTGCCTACGACGAAGAACTCGCGATTGCCGATACTGTTGCGACTTCGATGGCTAAAGCGACCGGGCTGCCACCTTTTCAATACCCGACCACGCTGACCACAACCAAAGTCGGATCGAGCGGTTATGTTTACGCGCGCAATCTGCTCGCCACGCGGCTGTATCGTTGCCCGGTGGTTTACTGCGAGCCGTATGTTATGAACAGCAAGGACGGGTTCGCGCGCATTCAAGCAGATGACTATGACGGCACGAAGGAGGTCAACGGCGTCCAGCGCAAAAGTATTTTTCGCGAATACGCCGCCAGCGTGGCTGAGGGGTTGGCCGAATATTACTTAAAGGCTCGTGGCTTGTAGGGCATCTGTGTCAGACGCCGTGACATTTCGCAAAAAATGTTACAGCATTTCGACCGCGGCGCGAAGATCGTCCATCGTCACGTCGCTCGCCAACTCTGCCGAACCGATCTTCGTCGTCACGACAAAGCGGACCTCGCCACGCACAAATTTCTTGTCGAACTTGAGCGCGTCGAAAATCTTCTCGCGAGGAAAATCTTTCCGTAGCTGAATTGGCAATCCGAACCTCCGCAGAAGATCGACAATTCGGTCACGATCTTTCTTTGGGAGGCCGGCTTTTTTCATTGAGAGCTCACTCGCGGCGACTATTCCCAAGCTTACAGCCTCGCCATGAACGAGGTCGCGATACTCGGCAGCGCGTTCGATCGCGTGTCCGATGGTATGGCCGAAATTGAGCAGAGCGCGCTCGCCTTTTCTCTCGAATTCGTCTTTTTTCACGATGCGCGCCTTGGTCGCGATGTTTTCCCGAATTAGCGGCGCGAAATCGACCTTCTCAGGATCGACATCTTCCAGTTGCCGGAACATTTTCGCGTCGGCGATGATGGAATGCTTGATGATCTCGGCAAAACCTTGATTCAGTTCACGGCGGGGGAGTTTTTTTAAGACTTCGACGTCGTCGAGCACCAAGACCGGCGGATGAAACGCACCGATCAGGTTCTTGCCGGCGCCCGTATTGACGCCCGTTTTCCCGCCTATTGAGCTGTCGACCATTGCCAGGAGCGTGGTGGGGACCTGGACATGAGGAATTCCTCGTTCAAAAATCGCCGCCACGAACCCAGAAAGGTCACCGATCACACCGCCGCCCAGTCCGATGACAAATGATTGGCGATTCAAACCTGCGCTCAACATTTGCTCGCAGATGTCGCCGGCTCGCTCCAGCGTTTTCGATTCTTCCCCCGCCGGAACGGTAAGCAGCCTCGGCTCGTAGCCCGCTGCGACTAAACTTCTTTGAAGTTGATCGCCAAACCGCGGCGCCACGTTTGTGTCGGAAATAACTGCACACGCCGCCGGCGAAAGCACGTCCTTTACCGCGCCCGCGGTGGCACCCAATATTCCGGAGCCGATCAAGACACGGTACGAATGCTTGGCGGCCTGGACTTGAATCGCAATCACGCCGAAACGGTATTGGTTTTTGCACAACCGAAAAAGGAAAACCGCGCACCCGCGAACCCTTTCGGAGTTGACAAAACCGGCTACCATCCTGTGTAACTACCCTATGCCGGACGAACCACCGTCTCCGCCGCCTGTCTCCGATTCGCCAAAATCAACCGGGCTGCCTTCCAACATCGCGGCGGCGCTGGCCTGCATTCCGCTCATCGGCGGCATCGTCTTCTTCATTTTAGAAAAACACGATCCGTTCGTTCGATTTTATTCCATGCAGTCGATTGTCTTTGGTCTCGCCTGGTTCTTGTTCAACGTGGTTTCGGCGATTGTTCACGCGATTTTCGGCGCGATTCCGGCAATTGGCGGCATCTTGGTATTTTTCTGGGCCATCGTCTCGGCCATCGTCCACATCGGTTTCGTCGTCCTATGGATCATCGCCACGGTGAAAGCGTTCACCGGGGTGCGTTGGGACATTCCCTATATCGGGCCCCTCGCCCGCAAGCAGGTCGGCGAAAGTTAGTCTGGTCCGCCAAGCAGTTTCACGACCACTTCAGTTAGAATCAGTTCGTGATCGAGCTGTGTTGTGACGAGCTGGAGATTGGCCGCCAAACAGGCCTGCATCCCAGCAATCAACTGTTCGGTCGTGAATCGGTGCGCGTTCTGCGCCGCGATCCCAAGCGTGTAGGCGTTGATGCTCCCATCTTTTTTTCGCGGCAAATGCGCAGTCGCGTCGGCCGGCAAACGATTTACCGCTGAGATGAACGGAAACGGCACATGCGGTCGCGGGATGGGATGCCGCTCCATCAAATCCTTCGCCAGCAGTAAATTTCGAACAGTGGGGAGAATTGCCACCAGCAAAATACCGATCGCGCTCTCACCTTGATCGAGTAATTGGCGCACCAATTCGAGCGCGCGTTCGAGATCGCGCTCAGCCAGGGCGTTGCTCAAATCGAAAATGACGCCCTCGCGAGTGAGCGGCACCAGCTCGCGAACAAGATCGACAGTTACCGTACGCTCCTTGCCGAGATAGATGTCGATCTTCTCGAGCTCGTTTTCGATCTCTCGCGTATCGCCGCCGGTAAGCAGAACGAAAAGCTCGAGCGCGTCGTCATCGAATTGCAGCTTTCGCTTCTTGGCGCGTGTCTGGACCATTTCGGTCGCTTCTTCTTCCCAACCACCGCGACTGGAATCGAGTTTGTCGAAAACTTGCAACTCCGCGCGCTTGGCCAGCGACTTGTAAAACGAGCGCCGCTTGTCGACATCGATCGCGCTAAGCAAAAACGTAATCTCGGAGCCGAAATCGGCGTCAATCGTTTCGCTCAATTCTTCCAGCGCGGCCTGGACGGTCGCCGACCGCGCCTTCTGATCGTCGCCCAGAAAGTTTGCGTTCTTCAGCCAGACCAGTTTTTCACCACCGAAGAACGGCAGAGTACGCAGCGCTTCGATTGTCGATCTTATTCGCGCCGCGGCCTGGTCGGCGTTGTCCGCAGCGCCGTCAATTGTTTCCAAGCCAAACTCGCCTGCGTCCGCGGGCTTCAATTTCTCGGCGAGCGCGGCGGCAGTGTGTTTTACCTCAACATCATCCGAACCGACGACGGCGTAAATCTTGGCAGGAGCTGCGGTTTTGGTCTTCGCTTTCGGCATCGGATTCCGATGCCAATGCTAATCATTGCTGGCTTGTTGCAAAGAAGTTCCGAAATCTTTTGAGGCGTACTGGCGAAATTTTTCTTCCAGCGAGGAAACGCTGAAGAAATTCGCAGAGTAAAAGCGCAAGAGCGCTGTTTCGAACGGCTGATGTCGAGCCAGCGCGTCCAGCAGTTTGAGAAACGCCGGCTTGTCTGTTGCGACCAGAAAACGAACAAGGCGTTCCGATTCGCCATAAAACGTTTGCACCCGGTTTGACGGCGGCTGTGTCAGGGCCACTAGCGTGGCCAGCGGAATCAGATCCGTCGGCGCGATGGAATCCGAGTGCGGCTTGCTGATATAGCCGCGCGCTCGCCGATAACTTGCATGCGCGTCTTTGGAGATGAATTGGGCGAGACCTTCATCCAGCCAGGACGGGATCGCGTCGGTGTAAAATCGGTGCAGGACCAGATGCACGATTTCGTGACCGAGCGAGTTATCGCTGAATTTGTAAGCCGGATTGCGCTGAATGAACAGACTGCCGGCCGAGTGAATGGCGCCCGTCCATTGTTCCAAATGTCCAAACGCCTGGAATTGCTGCCATTCCTCCGGCCGCTCGAAAATATAAATGTGCGATTTGATGTCGGTCGCCAGCTGCTCGCGCTCCAATTCCTTTGCGATGACGCGATAATGAAATTCTGCTTCGACTGAAACCGGCATTGCGACGTAGCTGTGGACGAAGTGATAGATGAAATGTTCGGTCTCGGCGTGCTTCCATTGGTCAGGATGAATGGCGAGCGCCTTTTCACCGAGCGGATTCGGATCGCCCTGACTCAATTGCGAGAACTCAACTTCTTGCAACGAACTTGATTCGTTGATCTGCGCGTGCGCCGTGATCGCGCACAAGATCGACCCGCCTGCGCCGAAGGCTACGGCGCGGCTAGCAATCGCCAGGATCGACAGCCAACGCATGGCTGCTCAATGAAGCGAGTTCTGTGCGAGAGCGGAATTAAACCCGCGACCGGCGTCGGCCGGAATTGCGGGTGTATTTAATCGGGCGGCGCTTCGGTTCGATCTTGGCCAAACCAGTGCCGCTTTTCACTTCCATGATCTGGTCACGCAATAACGCTGCCCGTTCGAACTCGAGATTGGCCGAGGCGTGTTGCATTTCCTCCTCCAGCTCGCGCAACAGCTCCGTGAGGTTGAAATCGCCGCCGGCTTCACGGATCACGGACGACTCGACTTCGCGTCCGCGCAGGATCGTGTGCAAACTTTCCTGGACTGCGCGTCGGACCGTCTGGGGCGTGATCCCGTGCTTCTCGTTGTATTCGATTTGCTTGGCCCGCCGATATTCCGAGATAGAGATCAACGCCTCCATGCTTTGAGTCACGACGTCGGCGAACAAGACGACTTCGCCATTGACGTGACGCGCGGCACGACCGGCGGTCTGAATTAATGACGTTTGACTGCGCAAAAATCCTTCCTTGTCCGCGTCGAGAATGCAGACCAGCGAAACTTCGGGAAGATCGAGACCTTCGCGCAGCAGATTAATTCCGACCAAAATGTCGAAATCGGCCGCGCGCAGTCCGCGCAAAATTTCCACCCGCTCGATGGTGTCGATATCGCTGTGGAGATATCGGACCTTCAATCCGACGTCGCGAAGATAATCAGCGAGATCTTCGGCGGTGCGTTTGGTGAGCGTCGTGATCAGGATGCGCTCTCCTTTCTCCACGCGCTGCCGGCAAAGCTCAATCGTATCGTCGATCTGGTTCTTGAGCGGCTTAATTGTGATTTTCGGGTCGAGCAGACCGGTGGGTCGAATGATTTGCTCGACAACCAGCGGTGCGCCCGGTGTATGCGCATCAAATTTTTCCGGCGACTCGTCGGTCCGCGAAATACGAACCTCGCCATTGGGCGAGCGATTTTTGCCCGGCAGGACGAACGGGACGAGTTCCTCCTCGCCGATGCGCTGCCGGCGGTGTGGTACGTAACCTTGGTTCCCCACTACGCTGTTCTGGATTTCGAATTCAGCCGGCGTCGCGCTGACATAAATCAGCTGGTTCGTCGCCTTCATGAATTCGTTGAAATTGAACGGGCGATTGTCGAGGGCGCTCGGCAGACGGAATCCATAATCAACCAGCACGCTTTTGCGTGAGCGGTCACCCTCATACATTCCGCCGATTTGCGGAATCGTGGCATGGGATTCGTCCACCACGACCAAAAAATCTTTCGCGAAAAAGTCGATGATGGTGTACGGCTTTGAGCCGGGCGGCCGGCCGGACAAATGCCGGGAGTAATTTTCGATGCCGTTGCAAAACCCCATCTCCTGCAGCATTTCGAGATCGTACTCGGTGCGAATGCGGAGCCGCTGGGCCTCGAGGAGTTTATTGTGCGATTCCAGCACCTTGATCCGATCTTCGAGCTCGGCTCGGATCGTCTGGAGCGCTCGGTTTAACTTGTCCGCCGGGGTGACGAATTGTTTCGCCGGAAAAAAAGTGATCAGGTTGAGCGATTCGCGGGCGTGGCCCGTGAGCGGATCGAACCGCGTGATCGCGTCGATTTCATCCCCGAAAAATTCCAGCCGGACCGCGTCTTCGTCGGCCGTGGCCGGATAAACTTCGACCACGTCCCCGCGCACCCGGAATTTGCCGCGCGAGAAATTGATATCGTTGCGTTCGTAGAGCATGTCGACCAAACGGCCGAGCACTGCTTCGCGCGAAGTGTGCTGGCCGCGCTTCACGGTGAGTAGCATTCGTTCGTAATCTTCCGGCGAAGTAACGCCATAAATACAGGAGACGCTCGCCACCACGATTGTGTCCCGCCGGGTTAACAGCGCGCTGGTCGCGGCCAATCGCAAGCGCTCAATCTCTTCGTTGATCGACGAATCTTTCTCGATGTAAGTGTCGGTCCGCGGGATGTAGGCTTCCGGTTGGTAGTAATCGAAGTAGCTGACGAAATATTCGACCGCGTTCTTGGGAAAGAACTGTTTGAACTCAGAGTAGAGTTGCGCGGCCAGCGTTTTGTTGTGAGAAATTACGAGGGTCGGCCGGTCCAG
>Ga0209328_10000204_pt1 | contig 13508 bp, 13 predicted proteins | sample JacPinW_OM3H0_M1_FD_187954 | JGI IMG/M metagenome (GOLD analysis project Ga0209328, IMG submission 187954) | Forest soil microbial communities from Algoma, Ontario, Canada - Jack Pine, Ontario site 1_JW_OM3H0_M1 (SPAdes) (version 2) | ecosystem: Environmental > Terrestrial > Soil > Boreal... | reverse complement strand
CCGGGCTCACGCGCCGTCCGTCGAGTGCCGCCACCAGCGCCCTCTCCTCGTGCAAGGCGCAGTTGCGGACGGCCGCTTCGATCTGCTCGCGGCGCTCGACGGTTACAGAGGCGCCACCTGCCGCAATGATCGATTCGAGCAGCGCTGACTGTACATCGCTCGTTGGCGCCCGCCCGAACACATGCAGCCGGTCGCGGATACTCAGTTCCTTGATATCGCAAAGATGCGCATCGAGTTTTACAATGGCATCCCTTGCCGGCTCGTCTTTTGATAGCTTGCATTCGGCGGCGAGACCCGATGTCCAGGCGTTGTCGATAATCGCGCCTTCAAGCAAATCAAGCCGGCGCCGATCAAGGCCCTCCGCATCAGCATATTCCTCGACCAATGCCTCCAGCTCGGCCATCGCACCATGAAGCCCGGCCGCGCTCAGCGGCGGCGTGAGATGACCAATGGTCACGGCACTCAGCCGGCGTTTTGCTTGCACCGCCTCGCCCGGATTGTTGACGATGAAGGGATAAATGACCGGCACCGGGCCTGTCACGGCTTCGGGCCAGCACTCGGCGGAAAGCGCCAGCGCCTTGCCAGGCAGCCACTCCAGCGTGCCGTGGGTGCCGAGATGAATCAGCGCGTCGATCTGCGCCTGCTCGCGCAGCCAGGCATAGAGCGCCACATAGGCGTGGCGCGGGGGTATAGACGTATCATGATAGCCGGTCTTGCGATCACGCAGTGACCCGCGGTCCGGCTGCAGGAAAACCCTGAGCTTTCCCGCCTCGAGCACCGGAAACGAGAACATGTTGTTTTCGACGGAAGGATCAGCGGCTGGGCCGCCCCATCTATTCTCAATCTCGTTCTGCAAACTCGGCGGCAGAGCCTTCAACCATCTCGCGTAACTGGCGAGTGGAATGTCGAGGCCCGCGGAATGTCTCGAGAGCAGCAGTTCGACATCGGCGGCGCGCAATCCTCCCGCGCCCACATCATAGCCTTCCCCGCGCAGAAGATTGACGATTTGAACGACGCTTTCGGTAGTGTCGAGCCCCACGGCATAACCGGCACGCCCCGCGCGAGCTGGATAATCCGACAGAACGAGCGCGAGCTTGCGCTCCGCGCGCGGGGTCCGGCTCAGTTTGACGAAGCCGCCAGCTTGGCGCGCGACAAAATCGATCCGGTCAGGACAGGGCTTGTGCCGGACGGCTGCAAATTCGATCCTGGAATCAAAATCGTCCTCGGCCTTGAACGAAACGGCGCGGCTCAACAATCGGCCATCCAGCTCGGGCAACACCACGTTCATGGCGAGATCGGCCGGAGAGAGACCGCGCGATGATGAAGCCCAGGCCTCCTGCGCGCTGCTTGCCAGCACAACTTGCAGCACGGGAACATCGGCGGCGTCGAGGACGGTCGTGCCGTCATCGCGCAACGCGGAAAATGCCGTCGCGTTGAGGATGATCGCCGGCCGCCGCGCGGCGATCAATTGGCCGATACTTTGCGCTGCCGCGGGATCCTTGAGACTGGAAACGGCGACCGCAACCGGCGTCAGGTTTTGTCCTTCGAGCGCGGCCATCAAGGCACGGATCGGAGCCGTGTCGGCGGCGAGCAGGCTCGCTTTATAGAACAGGATGAGAGCAACGGGGCGCTGGTCGACCGCGCTGCATGAATCCTCGGGAGGTAGCGTACGTCCGTCAGCGCAAAAGCCGGCGACCGGTCCGATCGGCATCGCATCGGTCCAGGAGATGTCCCGATCAAGCAGGCTGCCGACATATCTCAGAGCCTGGCGGAGATTTTCTGGCCCGCCTTCACGAAAGAAACGATCCAGATAAGACAACGTCTCTGCTGTCACCGTCGATATTTCGGCCAGACGGGGATCGGGGCGATCGTCGCCGGGCAACGCAGCGAACAGGATGTTGTTCTTGCGTGCGATCGACGCGATGATTTCCAGTCCATATCGCCAATATTCAAATCCCCCGAGACAACGCACGATGACTGCCCGCGCATGCGCGACTACGCGCTCGGCATAGAGGTCCACGGACATCGGGTGCTTCAGCTTCTTGAGACTGGCAAGTCTCAGCGTCGGCAGTATCCCGGCATCGGACTTCCACGCCGCCGCAAGCGCTGACAGATCGCTGTCGGCGAAAGAGAGCACGACGATTTCGGCCGGCGACTGCTCGAGATCGATCGCGGCTTCCGCCTCGTCCAGTTTCGCGATGGTGCTCGCCAGCAGATGCATGCGCGCTCAGCCCAGGATCAGGTTTCGGATGGCGGCGGCATCGAGCCCCTTCTGGCCGATCACGACCAGACGGCTGCTGCGCTCCTCATCCTTTTGCCAGGCGCGATCAAAACGGTGCTGGATGCGGGATCCGACACCCTGGACCAGAAGCCGCATCGGCTTATCCAGAATCTCGGCGAATCCCTTGACGCGAAGGATGTCGTGCTTCGCCGCCGCCTCGGCAATTTTCTCAATCAGGGTTTGCGGGGTCTCGAAACGCTTGAGATCGATGACAAAGGACTCAAAATCGTCGTGGTCGTGCTCGGCCTCATTGTCGTGACGGGAGACGCGGTTGCCGACGTCTTGTTCGGCAGCCAGCCCGAGCCCCAGCAGGACGGCGGGCGATACGCGGCCGTTCTCCACTTCGACGATCTTGACCGGCCTGGAAACCACCCGTCCGATCTCGCCGACCACCCTGCGCCTTTCGTCTGCCGACATCAGATCGGCCTTGTTCAGCACGACCAGATCGGCACAGAGAAGCTGATCTTCGTAGACCTCCTCGAGTGGATTCTCGTGATCGAGCGAATTGTCTTGCTCCCGCTGCCGGCTCACCGCATCCGGATCGTCAACGAACCGTCCCGCAGCAACGGCCGCGCCGTCGACCACCGCGACGACGCCATCGACGGTGACGCGCGAGGCGATCTCCGGCCAGTTGAAGGCCTGCACCAGCGGCTTCGGAAGCGCGAGCCCGGACGTTTCGATGACGATGTGCTCCGGCGGGGCGGGGTGATCGATCAGACGCCGGAGCGCGGGCACGAAATCATCCGCCACCGTGCAGCAGATGCAGCCGTTGGACAATTCCACGATACGGTCTTCCGGGCAGCTCTCGATGCCGCAGCTCTTCAAAATCTCGCCGTCGATGCCGACATCGCCGAATTCGTTGACGATCACCGCGAGGCGGCGCCCGCCCGCCTTTTCAAGGAGGTGGCGAACCAGCGTCGTCTTGCCGGCGCCGAGGAAGCCCGTGACGATCGTACAGGGAACTTTTGTCAGAGATGTCATCGGGGTTGTCTCCAAATTTTCTTTTGCTAGACGGGAAGCGGTGGGACTCGCGCAATCGTGTTCTTGCGGACGTGGACGGGGCGCTCGCGCCAGACCGGCAACCCTTCGGCATGGGACTGATGAAGCCGTGCAAATTGGACCACGTCGTCAGCATGCTGTTCAGGGTCGAGCGCGCCGATCACGTAAGTCCATTTTCCCGGCCCCGAGACCGCGACCGTGCAACCGCGCGTGCAATTCGACAGGCACTCGACGGGCACGATTTCGATATTCTGCTCACCATCTTCGAGCCGCTGCGACAGGATCTCCATCAGCCGCGCGCCGGGGCGTGCCTGCGTTTCCTCGCTGGTCTCGCCGAGCAGGCGGCAGGTGATGCAGACAAACAGTTTTGAGGCGCACGCATCAGGCGCGGCCTCGGTGTCGGTAAGCGCTGTCATATGCTTGCCGCGCTCAGCCCGGCTGGCCGAAGGTGACGGGAACCTTGCCGCCCATCGCACGGTGCGCCAGCGCCTGCGCGAGCATCGCGGCATCCATAGCAAACGTGCGGAATCGATTGAACAAGGATCGATCAAGCAGAGTCTTCATCGCGGACCTCCGTCGTCGTGGGCTTCGTGTGCCCTGGCCTGGTGCCGCTTCCGACGGAGGCCCATCGCCGACGACATGGGTCGCCGGCCAATGAGCCTTGGTATGACCATCGCGACGCCCCGCGCGACGAGCCGGATAACAGCGTTCTCGACGGCAGGTCTCCTGGCTCTCGGGTCTCAGCGTCCGGCCACCTTCCCGGTTTCCCAGTGGTGTCTTGGCCTTCAGCTCGCCGACTACAGTTGCGGGGGCAGCCGCGGATTTGGGGCCCCATGCCTTTGGGAGGCTAAAGTCCCCTGACCGCATTCCCATTCAATCCCCTTGCGGGGAACCGTCACCCGATTGATAAGGGCAAGGATCAACCCCCGTCAATCGAATTCGCCGGTCATGAACGCCTCCCCGCTACCTCGTCTGACCTTTGTTCTCGGCGGCGCGCGCTCGGGAAAGAGCAGATATGCGGAAGGGTTGGTGATGGACTGCGCGCCGCCCTGGGTCTACATCGCAACCGCGCAGGCCCATGATGACGAGATGGCGGTCCGAATCGCCGAACACCGGCAGCGACGCGATGGCGGGTGGCGCACCGTCGAAGCACCGCTCGATTTGCCCGGCGCAATCGCAGCCCACGGAAGTGAAGGACCCGTGCTGATCGACTGTCTCACGCTCTGGCTGAGCAATGTCATGCTGACCGGTCGTGATCTCGTCGCTGAGACACAGCGCCTCATCGCGGCCTTGCGCAACGCCGACGGACCAATCGTCATCGTCTCCAATGAAGTCGGCTTTGGCATCGTTCCCGACAATGCGCTGGCGCGAAAATTTCGCGATGCGCAAGGCCGTCTCAACATGCAGGTCGCTGCAATTGCCGATCGCGCCGTCTTGATCGCGGCGGGATTGCCGCTCACTCTGAAATAGACCGAAGGAATTTTGACCCCATGACGACCGAAACCGACGACGACGCGCGCCACAAGGCAAAGATGGCCAACCGCAAGGCAGTCCAGGACGCCGAGGTTGCAGGCAAGACCATCGAGAAGGGATTGCTGATCGTCCACACCGGCAAGGGCAAGGGTAAATCCACGGCGGCGTTTGGTCTTTTGCTGCGCGCGATCGGTCGCGGCTTTCAGTGCGGCGTGGTGCAGTTCGGCAAGGGCGCCTGGCAAAGCGGCGAGCGTAGCGCGATCGAGCGTTTTGGCGATCAGGTCAAATGGTACACGCTCGGTGAAGGTTTTACCTGGGAAACGCAGGATCGTGCGCGCGATGTCGCGGCCGCGGAGCGTGCATGGGCCAGGGCGACCGAGCTGATGGACGATCCCTCCATCCGGCTGCTGGTGCTCGACGAGCTCAACATCTCCCTGCGCTACGATCATCTCGACCTCGGCAAAGTCCTCGTGGCGTTCGCGAGCCGGCGGCCGGACCTGCACGTCGTCGTCACCGGCCGCAACGCAAAACCCGAATTGATCGAGATAGCCGACCTCGTGACCGAGATGGTCGCCGTGAAGCACCACTTCGCCGCCGGTGTCAAAGCGCAGCAAGGCATCGAATTTTGAGTCCAGCGCGCGCGATCATGCTGCAGGGAACCGGCTCGGACGTCGGCAAGTCGCTGCTGGTCGCGGGATTGGCGCGCGCCTTTGCCAATCGCGGCCTGCGGGTGAGGCCTTTCAAGCCACAGAACATGTCGAACAATGCCGCCGTCACTGCGGATGGCGGCGAGATTGGGCGGGCGCAGGCGCTGCAGGCGCGGGCCGCGCGGGTGCAGCCGAGCGTGCACATGAATCCCGTGCTGCTGAAGCCGCAGAGCGAAACCGGATCGCAGGTGGTGGTGCAGGGCCGCGTCGTCGGCAATGCCAAGGGGCGTGAATATCAGGCCATGAAGCCGAAACTTCTCGGCGCCGTGCTTGAAAGCTTTGGCCATCTTGCGCGCGAGGCCGACCTCGTGCTGGTCGAAGGCGCAGGTTCCGCCTCGGAAGTGAACCTGCGCGCCGCCGACATCGCCAATATGGGTTTTGCACGCGCAGCAGGTGTGCCCGTGGTGCTCATCGGCGATATCGACCGTGGTGGCGTCATCGCCAGCCTCGTTGGCACCAAGGCCGTCATCGCCGCCGAGGACGCCGCGATGGTCGCAGGTTTTGTCGTCAACAAGTTTCGCGGCGATCCGTCTCTGTTCAGCGATGGGATGGCGACCATCGCACGGCACACCGGCTGGCAGCCGCTCGGTCTGGTTCCGTTCTTCGACCTGGCGCACAGGCTGCCCGCGGAAGATGCGCTCGGAATTCCGACTGCCTCCCCTCGCGGCGATAGCGACCGCAGCTTGATCGTCGTGCTCGCCTATCCCCGCATCTCGAATTTTGATGATTTTGATCCGTTGCGCCTTGAGCCCGGTGTCAATGTTGTCTTCATCAGACCTGGACAGCCCATTCCCGGAGATGCCACGCTGGTGGTGCTGCCGGGTTCCAAGGCCACCATAGCCGACCTCTCCGCGTTGCGCGAAGCAGGATGGGACATCGATCTCAAGGCGCATGTGCGTCGCGGCGGCCATGTGCTCGGGATTTGTGGCGGCTATCAGATGCTCGGCACTCAAATTTCGGATCCGGACGGGATAGAGGGACCTGCCGGCGCCGTTGCGGGGCTTGGGTTGCTGGATGTCGAGACCGTGCTCGAGGGTGACAAGGTCCTCGTCGATATCGCCGGCGAAAGTGCTGATGGGGCAGCGCCCTTCAAGGGATACGAGATGCACATTGGACGCACGACCGGCGCGGGATGTGCGAAACCGCTGTTGCGTTTCGCCGACGGACGAGAGGAAGGCGCGGTCGATGACTCCGGCCGCATCGCCGGTTGTTACGTCCACGGCCTGTTTTCCGACGACCGGCAGCGCGACCACTGGCTGCGTCGCATTGCAACCCAATCTTCCGACCTCACCTATGAGGCCGACATCGAGGCGACGCTGGATCGTTTGGCGGATCACATCGAGCGACATATCGACTGCAACCGTCTGCTTGAGTTGGCGCGCGTGCCCGAGTTCACAGCAACGCCATAGCCGCGGCCAGTCCAGCAACGCACGCCAGTTGGATCGCGCATGCGACCCGGTATTGCCGGAGAGCTGCGCGAATGTCCGGGGCGCTAGCAGTTTCGCGGCCATCGCCGATCCAATGGTAGTCGCGCATCGTTCCCTGATAGGCACGCGGTCCGGCCAACCTCACACCCAGCGCTCCAGCCATTGCAGCCTCGGGCCATCCCGCATTCGGCGAGCGATGTCTTGGCGCATCGCGCCACATCGCTGTGATCGCGCCGCGGGGAGAGAGCCCGGATATCATCGCTGAGGCCAGCACCAGCCAAAACGCAGATAGCCGCGATGCGGGCAGGTTGACGAGATCGTCCACTCGCGCCGACGCCCAGCCAAAGGCGAAATAGCGGTCGGATTTGTGGCCGATCATGCTGTCGGCGGTATTGATGGCCTTGTAGCTGAAAAGGCCGGGCAATCCGGCAATGAGCAACCAGAACAGCGGCGCCACGACACCGTCGGAAAAATTTTCGGCAAGGCTCTCGATGGCGGCGCGGCTGACACCGGCTTCGTCCAGGTTTTGCGTGTCGCGTCCGACGATCATCGACACGGCTTGACGGCTGGCCTCGATACCTTTCTGCTCCAGCGCATCGGCAACTCCCCGGACATGTGCATCGAGGCTGCGCTGGGCAAGAAGCGTAGAGGCCACGGCTCCGCAAACGAGCGTGCTCGCAAAGCCTGCGAGAAAGAGTTGCGCCAGAAGGAAGATGATCGCCCCCGACAGAACGCTGACGGCGAGCAGCACAAGCAGTGTCGCGACGCCGAGCATGCGACGGCGTTCGAACGAAAACTCTTGACGGTTCCAGATACGGTCGCACCATGCTATCAGCGCCCCGGTCCAGCTGACGGGATGGCCGATCCAGCGATAGATCGCGTCCGGATATCCGAAAGCTAATTCGATGACGAGCGCGGTGAAAGCGAGTTCGGCAAACATGCGTGATCCGGAACATCTGAATGTAAGGGCCCTGCCTATCACGCACCCCGCCGGCGCGGAACTCATCTTGCACGGCGGCAATCTGGATGCCGCGCGAAAGCGGTTTCCGGGCGCGCCGGAGCCGTGGATCGATCTCTCGACCGGGATCAATCCAGTCCCCTTCCCTATTCCCCCGCTGCCGACAGAAGTCTGGTCGCGGCTGCCGACGCGCTCCGAGGAGGACGCGCTGCTGGCCACAGCCGCGACGAGGTATCGCGTTGCCAATTCCGAAATGATCGTTGCGGCTTCGGGCACGCAGGCCTTGATCCAGCTTCTTCCGCGCCTCGCGACAAAGTCTGACGTTGCGATTCTTGGGCCGACCTACGAGGAGCACCAGGTTTGCTGGACGCGACAGGGACATCGCGTTTCGCTGGTGAATGATCTCGCGCAAAGCGACCGCGCCGATATTGTCATCGTCGTCAACCCGAACAACCCGACCGGGCGTATCATTCCGGCGGACGCGCTTCGCGCCGTCGCCGCGACGCTTGCGAACAGGAACGGGCTGCTGATCGTCGACGAAGCTTTTGTCGATGTACTGCCGGAAGCAGCGAGCATCGCCTCGGAACTGCCGCCTAGCACGATCGTTCTGCGGTCCTTCGGCAAAACGTACGGATTGGCCGGATTGCGGCTCGGCTTTGCGATTGCGGAAGCCTCGTTGGCTAAACTCATCCGCGCCGAGCTCGGACCGTGGGCAGTTTCGGGCCCCGCACTCTCGATCGGCAAGGCGGCGCTCGGCGACGCACAATGGCTTGCCGCGACGACCGCGCGCCTTGAGTCCGGTCGGCAGCGGCTCGATGCCATGCTGGAAGCCGCGCGCTTTACCGTGCTCGGCGGAACGCCGCTGTTCCGCCTCGCCCGGCATTCCGAGGCGATCAACATCGTCGAGAAATTGGGACGCCATGGTATCCATGTGCGCGTCTTTGCCGATGAACCGCAGTGGCTGAGATTTGGGTTGCCCGGAGATGAGGTGGCATGGGAGCGTCTCTCGATCGCGCTTTCGGGGGGAATGACACCGCAACGCTACACTCCGAGACGATCGCGAATCCGGCCGTAGAGCACGACGCTCCTGACGCCGACGGGCCAGAATGCATGAAAGCGAATTGGTTTTGGCGACGTGATGGGCATGTCGATCTCCGCCGCCTCGCCGCCGACCAGCCGCCGCGCCAATTGTTGTCCCATCGCGCTCGCAAGCGCGACGCCGCGGCCGTTGCAGCCGAGATAGACCAGCACGCCCGGTCCGGGCTCATGCACATGCGGATAGTGATCGGCGGTCATGGCAAGCCGGCTGTTCCAGCCGTGGGTCCAGCGAACCCCCTGGAGCGCCGGCCACAGCCGGACGGCATAGCGCATGAGATAGGCGACCGCGGATGGATTCTTGATCCATTGCATCGGCCCGCGGCCGCCCATCAGCAAACGGTTCGACGCGTCGATGCGATAATAGACGGTGATATGGCCGCTTTCGTACAGTACCGACCGCGTCGGCATGATTGTTCGCGCGACTTCGTCGGGAAGTGGCTCGGTCGCGGCGATCGAACTGAATATCGGCACGATGGTACGGCGCAGGCCTGGCCAGAGATCATCCGTAAATCCGTTGGTGGCGATCAGAACCTTCTCGGCCCGCACCACGGCGCGCGGCGTCTCGATGCGCCATCGTCCGGCTTCACGCCGTAGCGAGATTGCCGGCGTCTGGCCGTGGATCGCAGCGCCGGCCGCGAGCGCGGCGCGCGCAAGGCCCCGCGCGTAGCTCAACGGCTGCAGATCGCCGCCGCGTGCGTCCCGCATCGCACGGACATAGCGATCCGTGCCCGTCGCCTGCTGCGCGGCGGTGCGGTCGAGCACGCTGACCGGCATGCCGCGGCGGATGCACTGTTCTGCCGTAGTCTCGACGGCTGCCGCGTTGGCTTCATGATAGGCCGCGCGCAGCGTGCCGTTCTGCCGTGCCTCACATTCTATGCCGAGACGGCGGATCAGATCGAGGGTAAACACCGGCGTGTTGTAGGCGAACGCGATCATGCGCCGGCCGAGATCGGCGCCGAAATCCGCCTCGATCGTGTCGGGATCGAGCTTTAGTCCCGGATTGAGCTGACCGCCATTGTTGCCCGACGCGCCCCAGCCCGGCTCTTGCGCTTCGAGGACGATTGCATCGGTCCCCTGCTCGGCGAGATGCAACGCGGTCGAAAGTCCGGCGAACCCGCCACCGATGATCGCGACCGACACGTTCTTGTCGGCGTCGAGCGCAGGCGTCGGGACTGGTGGAACAGCGGTGTCCGCATAAAGGCTTGGCGGCAGCGCAAGGGGTTTGTAGGTCACGATCGTACGGTCCGGCACGTTGTCACAACGGATGCAGGACGCGGTGCAAGAAATCTTGCGTCCGCGCGTGCTGCGGTTGATTGAGCACGGCCTTCGCCGCGCCCTGCTCGACGATGACGCCGCCATCGATGAACAGCACCCGATCGGCGACATCACGAGCGAACCCCATTTCGTGGGTGACCACGACCATGGTCATGCCGTCGTCGGCGAGCTTGCGCATCACCGAAAGCACGTCGCCGACCAGTTCGGGATCGAGCGCCGAGGTCGGCTCGTCGAACAGGATCGCCTTCGGCTGCATGGCGAGCGCCCGCGCGATGGCGACACGCTGCTGCTGGCCGCCCGAAAGCTGCGCCGGATAAGCGTCGGCCTTTTCGGCGAGGCCGACTTGCGCGAGCAGGCTGCGGCCGCGATCGAGCGCATCAGTGCGCGGTTCGTTCCTCACATAGATCGGCCCTTCGACGACGTTTTCGAGCGCCGTCCGGTGCGGAAACAGATTGAAGCGCTGGAACACCATCGATACCTGGGTGCGGATTGCAACGATCGATTTTGCCCTGCTATCGACCCGCGCGCCCTCAACCAGAATGTCGCCGGCGTCATGGCTCTCCAGCCCGTTGATGCAGCGCAGGATGGTCGACTTGCCGGAGCCGGACGGGCCGATGATGCAGACGACCTCGCTTTTCTCGACGGACGCGGTGATGCCCTTGAGCACCTCGACGCTGCCGAACTTCTTGTGGACATCGCGCAGCTCGATCATCGGCGGCCTGCCCGCTTCTCGAGATGCCGGACCAGCAGGATCAGCGGGATGCTCATGGTGAGATACATCAGCGCGACGAGGGTGAACACGCTGGTGTTCTTGAAGGTCGAGGACGCAATCAGCTTGCCTTGTAACGCGAGTTCGGCAACCGTGATCGTCGAAGCCTGCGAGGAATCCTTCAGCAGCATGATCATGATGTTGCCGTAGGGCGGCAGCACGATGCGGACCGCCTGAGGCAGCACCACGCGGCGCATGGTCAGCCACCAGCCCATGCCGATGGTCTGCGCGGCTTCGATCTGTCCCTTGTCGATGGCCTCGATGCCGGCGCGAAAATTTTCCGCCTGATAGGCCGAATAAGCGATGCCGAGACCGAGGATCGCCGCCTGCAATGCGGTCAGCGTGACGCCGAAATCGGGCATCACGAAGTAGAGATAGAACAGCAGCACGATGATCGGGATGCCACGGATCACATTGATCAGGCCGGCGCTCACCCCGGACAGCGCGCGGACGCCGGAGACCCGCAGCAAAGCCCATAACAGCCCGAGGATCGTCGACAGGATCAGCGAGCCTAAGGTGACGAGGATCGTCAGCCATACGCCCTGCAGCAGGATCGGCAAGAACTCGGTCGAGTCATGCAGAAACTTCTGCATCTATGCGTGCGCTCTGTTCATGCGCCCTGTGCCTTGAGTCCCCATTTGTCGAGAATCTTGTCGACGGTGCCATTTGCTTTCAGCTTGGCGAGCGAGGCGTTGATCTTCGCAAGCAACTCCGTATCCCCCTTGCGGACCCCGATCGCGACGGAGCCGACAATGGTCGGCTTGTAGCTATCGACCAGACGCGATTCCGGAAAATTGCCTTGCTTGAGATTGTAGGCCAGGATCGGATAGTCGGCGAACCCGGCCTTGAGACGGCCCGTGTTCACGTCGCGCAGGATGTCCGGAATGGTGTCGTACGCTTTGACCTCGCCGAACAATCCCGTCTTTTTCAAAGCGTCGACGAAAGCCGTGCCGACCTGGGCGCCAACCACTTCGCCCTTCAGATCTTCCGGCGCGGCATAGGCCTTGGCGTCGCTCTTCGGCACGATCAGACCCTCGCCATAGGTGTAGACGGCGTCCGAGAAGTCGATCACCTCCTTGCGCACTGCGGTCGCGAACATCGCCGCCGAGATGATGTCGATCTTGTTCGACGTCAGCGACGGGATCAGCGTGGAAAACTGCATTGGCTCGATCTGCACTTGAAAACCGGCATCCTTGCCGATCTCGGTGACGAGATCGACCATCACGCCCTGAATGCTGTTGCTCTTGGTATCGAGGAAGGTGAAGGGCACGCCGGTAGGCGTCGAGCCCACCTTGAGCACCTGCTGCGCCGACCCGGGCGCGGCAATGGCAAGTGCGAGAACCGCGGTCGCGGCCTGAACGAGACGTTTGAAGAGCATCGTACCCTCTCACTAGGTTGGGCACCGGCCGGCGTAATCCCTCTCACACACAGCCAATTGTGCGTTTCGCCGTCCAAGCCTATTTTCACAATCGTGAAATTATGGTCACATTGGCGACGGACGCGCAAGGGATTTTCATGCACATGAAGGAAGCGGTTTGACGTGAGCGGTGGCAAGCGAATGAGCAAACCGGCCGCCAGGGTGGCGCCGGCCATGAAGGCGGCGCCAGCCATGAAGGCGAAGCCGGCGATGGATGTCGCGGTCGGGCAGCGGATCCGCGACTTGCGGCGTTCCCGCGCGATGTCGCTCGAGGAGGTTGCCGCCCGCACCGATCTGTCGATCGGCTTTCTCAGCCAGATCGAGCGCGGCCTGTCCTCGCCTTCGCTGCGGGTATTGGCGACGCTCGCGGACGTGCTCGGCGTCGGCATCGCCGGCTTGTTCGGTGCCAAAGAAAGCAGCAAGACCGCATCCGATGCCATCGTCACCCGCGAGGCCAAACGTGCGAAATTGAACCTGTGGCGCACCGGCATCTCCAAGCAGTTGCTCAGCCCGGCCGGATCGGATGGCCGCCTCAATTTGTTTCTGGTCCACATGGAGCCCGGCGGCAGCACCGGCGACGAATCGTATACCCATGATGGCGAAGAAGCGGGCCTCGTGCTTTCGGGCAAAATGAAACTCACCGTCGATGCCGAAAGCTGGACCCTCAAGCAAGGCGACAGCTTTCGTTTCGCCAGCCGCCGCCCGCATCGGTTCAGCAATCCTTCGCGTGATGACAAAGCGGTGGTGCTCTGGGTGAATTGCGTGTCGGCGGTGTCGTGATCGACAGAGCCCACCCTCGCCCTCGTCCCGGCCTTGAGCCGGGACCCATACGCCGTGTCGCCTGTTGCGGAAGATGCTGGTCAACGGCCTTCGCACAACAACGCAAGCCTGTGGTTATGGGTCCCGGCTCAAGGCCGGGACGACCCGTCATTGCGAGGAGCACTTGCGACGAAGCAATCCAGCTTTCGTTCCGCGGATGAAAAGCTGGATTGCTTCGCTTCGCTCGCAATGACGGTTGCGAAATTTGCGGAGCCTGTCATCGGGCGCGCGTTCGCGCGACCCGTTGGCTCCGTCCGGGCTACGGTACTCATCCTGCGATCAGCC
>Ga0209328_10000203_pt1 | contig 13547 bp, 10 predicted proteins | sample JacPinW_OM3H0_M1_FD_187954 | JGI IMG/M metagenome (GOLD analysis project Ga0209328, IMG submission 187954) | Forest soil microbial communities from Algoma, Ontario, Canada - Jack Pine, Ontario site 1_JW_OM3H0_M1 (SPAdes) (version 2) | ecosystem: Environmental > Terrestrial > Soil > Boreal... | reverse complement strand
CGACACCGGAGCTGGCACAATTGCGAAACGTCATCGCGACGCCGCATATCGGCGGCTTGACCCCGCCGGCGATCGAAAGCCAGTCGTTAGAGACGGTGCGTCAAGTCCAGGCAATAGTTAATGGCGGGGTTCCACCGGGTGCCGTCAACGCCGATCGTTGGACGCGCCGTCTGTGAGCTATCTCACTTGTTCAGGCCAAGAGAAAGGTTATCCGGTATCCCGCCGTCTGCTATGGTCGGACGCGTTTTAGCGGGGACGATAGCTTTGTTGAGGTTTCCAATGAAAAGCCTGATCGCCGCGGTTCTTTGTTCCATCGGTTTCACCACCCTGGCTGCAGCCCAGACCCCGGTCGCCGTCGTCGAGGACGTGCAAGGCAAAGTCACCGGCGTCGAATTCATGGACTATGTCGCTCCCGGAAAGGTCATCAAGCTTGGGCCCGGCGGCACGGTCGTGCTCGGCTACATGAAATCCTGCTGGCGCGAAACCATCACGGGCATCGGAACCGTGATCGTGGGCGCTGAAGAGAGCATGGTCCATCTCGGCGACGTCAAGGCCGGCAAGGTGCAATGCGACTCGGGCCATCCGCAATTGACCAGCCGCGAAGTCGGCGAAAGTGCTGCGACCGTGGTGCGCAGCATCGATGAAAAGCACCCGGCGTCGCCGCAGTTGACGCTCTACGGCCTGTCGCCATTGGTGCAGACCCCTGGTCGCGGCAAGCTGATCGTGGAAAGGATCGATCTGAAGGGCGAGCGTTATGCGGTGGATCTTACGCCTGCCTCCGTTGTGCACGGCAAGTTCTACGATTTTGCCAAGGCCGGCACGTCGCTGAAGCCAGGTGGCACCTATGCGGCAAGCCTGGGCTCGCAGCGCATTGTTTTCCTGGTCGATCGGAAGGCCGAACCCGGCCCGACCCCGATCATCGGCCGCCTGTTGCGTCTGGAATAGGCAAGCGAGTTCGATAGCCCGGACCCCGCCATGGGCAGCGTCGTCAGACGAGATGCAGCCGCGATCATTCTCGTCGCGCTGGCCTGCGGCTTGCTTTCCACGCTGCCGCCATTCAGCCTGATCCATGGCTGGTCGATCGACGCGCTCACGGCGTTGCGCTGGCAGGTGTTCGGCGCGCGCCTTGATCCCGCCACCAAGCCGGTCGCGGTAATCGCGATCGATCAGGAGACCTACGAAACCTCGCCCTTCAAGGGGTCGCCGACCGTGACCTGGACCACCGAAATTGGCCGGGTACTGAACGCGGTCATCGATGGCGGAGCCAAAGTCGTGGGCTTCGACATCGTGTTCCCGTCGTCGATCGAATTATCCGAGATTCCGTTTGGCGAGGATTCGGTCGGAGCACGACTACGTGGCTTCGATCGGGCGTTCCTTCTGTCGCTGCGGAAGGCATCCGCTGCCGGTAAGGTGGTGCTGGGCGAAACCCTGCGCGGCGACCTGCCTACAGCCGGACAACAGATCGCGGTTGGCCGGCAGAAGAATATCCGCCCGCTCAATATCGTTACCGACCCCGACGACGTGGTGCGAAGGATACCATTGACGTTCCCGGGTGACGGCAAGCCAGTCCCCTCGATGGCGCTGGAGCTGGCATCGCGCGCACTCAATACCGAACCGGTGCTGGACGAAGACGGCGGCGTGACGCTTGCCGGCTATCGCATTCCGAGCGCAGTGCCAAATACCCTGACGCTGAATTTCGAAGGCGGTGCCAACGACCTCCAGACGTTTTCGTTCGCCGATCTGCGGGCCTGTGTCGAGCGCAACGACGTGGATTTCTTCCATCGCGAATTCGCCGACAAGATCGTCATTTTCGGCACGCTGCTCGATTCGGAAGACCGAAAATTCACCTCCAAGCGTCTTGCGACGGAGCTCGATGGTTCGCGCGCCCGGCGCTGCGCGCTGCCGGCGACGCCGCCGACCGCCGGGCAGTTCAAACGAACTTCGATTGCCGGCGTTTATATTCATGCCACCGCCGTGCAAAACTTGATGGCCCGGGACGCGGTGGTCGAATTGCCGGCGACCATGATCGCAATCGCCTTCGCGGCGCTGACCGCGCTTACGGCACGCGTGCTGGCCCCTAGCACCGCCGCGCTCGCCTATCTTGGCATGGTTGCGATCTGGACCTCGTGCGCGACATTTGCCTTCACGCGGTCGCTGGCTTTGCCGCTGAGCGAGCCGTTTCTCGCTGGGCTCGCTTCGATGTTTGCGATTATCGCCTACCGCTTCGTTGTTACCGACAAAGGCGAGCGATTGTTGCGAAGGAGTTTTGCACTTTATCTCGCGCCGCAGGTGATCGACAAGATGCTGGCGTCCAACAAGCTGCCGGTGCTGGGCGGCGAAACCCGCGACGTCACCGTGTTCTTTTCGGACCTCGCCGGTTTTTCGTCGATCTCCGAGAAGCTGACGCCGGCGGAACTGGTGTCGCTGATGAACGAGTATCTTTCCGCCATGACCGACATCATCGAAAGCAAGGGCGGCTATATCGACAAATATATCGGCGATTCCATCGTCGCTGTGTTCGGCGCACCGGCCGACGACAGCGACCATGCCAGCAATGCCTCGCATGCCGCGCTCGGCTGCAGGACCCGTCTCGACGAGCTCAACGAAAATTCCGCCGCCTTTCTGGGCTACAAGGTGGCGCAGCGGATGGGGCTCAACTCCGGCGAGGCGCTGGTCGGCAATATCGGCTCGCGGCGGCGTTTTAACTATTCTGTGATGAGCGACGCGGTGAACGTCGCCTCAAGGCTCGAAGGCGCCAACAAATTTTACGGCACCTCCATTGCCGCCTCGGAAATGACGGTCGCGCTCACGGGATCGAAATTCGCTTGGCGCGAACTTGACGCCATCCGGGTGCAGGGACGCTCCACGCCGGTCAAGATCTATGAACTGCTCGCGGAGGCGGGGCAGGAGACGCCGCAGCAGGTGACGGCTGCCGCCGCCTATGCCGAGGGTCTTGCGCACTGGCGGGGGCGCGAATTCGACGCCGCAGCGCGATGTTTTGAGCGCGCCGCCGATTTCGACAAGCCATCAGCGTTGTTCCTCGAGCGCGCGAGGGCCTTCGGACAGCATCCGCCCGATACGGATTGGGAGGCGGTCACGACGCTCGAGGCAAAGTAGGCGACTGCGCGCCGGCCACGCCGGCGCATTGATGATTGAAATCGTACCCCGGCCAACTATGCTTAGTCGCCGGGGGCAGGGCGATGTGGTTGTTCGACAGGCGCAAGCGCAAGGAAGTCTGGGACGAAGATATCCAATGGCCGATCGGCGATATCGAGGCCGCCCACAAGATTCGCGACATCTGCCGCTCGGCGCTCGACAGTGCCGAGAAAGTAGCCGGCTTTGCCGGACCGCTGAACAACAAGAACAAATCCGAGGCCGAGCGCTACAAGCGCGCCACCAAGGCGGCGATGGAGATCGCCATCAAGATCTCGGACGATTTGTTGCGCGATTCCTCGGTGCGCCAGATCGTGACCTTGTGCGTGAAGGCCAACGATTTGAAGACGGCGCGGATACTGTTGCGAGCGATCCAGGCCCAGTCGATCCGGGAGGATGTGCTCAACGAGCATCCGATTTTGCGGCAATGAACAACCGGCTCAAGCAACATGAACATCGTTAGTCCGCAACAGCTGAAACTGAAGGTCGACAGCACGACCGATGTCTCCGCGCTGCTGCTCCACCCGCAAAAGGCGCGCGCCTGCTTTGTCTTTGCCCATGGCGCGGGGGCAGGGATGACCCACGAATTCATGGAGAAGGTTGCGGCCGGCCTCTGCGACCGCGGCATCGCGACGCTGCGCTATCAATTTCCGTACATGGAAAAGGGTAGCCGGCGGCCGGATGCGCCGGCTATCGCCCATGCCGCGGTGGGGGCTGCCGTCGCCGAGGCTGCGCGATGCTGCCCGGGGCTCGGCCTCGTGGCCGGGGGCAAATCGTTCGGCGGCCGCATGACCTCGCAGGCGCAGGCGATCGCGCCGCTCGCGGGCGTCCGCGGACTTGCGTTCCTGGGCTTTCCGCTGCATCCGGCGGACAAGCCATCGGAGACGCGGGCCAAGCACCTAGGCGATGTCCATATTCCCATGCTGTTCGTGCAGGGCACGCGCGACAAGCTTGCGCAGCCGCAGCTGCTCGAAGGCGTCATGAAGCGCCTGGGTCCATCGGCGTCGCTGCATCAGGTAGCGGAGGCGGATCATTCCTTTCATGTGCTGGCGCGCTCGGGAAGGAACGACGGCGACGTCATGCGCGAGATTGTCGCGAAACTATCGGACTGGATCGCTGCGACGGCGGGTCAATGAGCCACGCGATGCCTTATTCGAAGACCACGCCCATCCGGGTTCCCTTGCGCCACATGACGCGGCAGGGCCGATGCGATCCGTCGCCCGGCACGACCAACGTGAACGTCTCAGGGATCCCGATTTGGTTGACCACTTCCAGCGCCGCGCCGTGGTTCGAGAGGTTGCGAACCGCGCAATCGATCGCACCGCCGCCGAACTCGATCGTTCCGGCTTTCAAGACCCGCTGGCGTGGGTCGTGTCGCATTTCGGCCATCACCCTGGCTCCGCGTTGCTGGGGTACCCGCCTTGGAGAAATAAACCCGGCCGGTTAATGACCGGCGCATCCGCGGGCGCCGTATGACTACGGGTTCGGCCGAGGGGAGGCATTTGCAGATTCCTGGCCCGATCAGACCGTTGCGACCGCGATCCTTGCCGGAGGAATGAGCCGACGGCTTCAGGCGAAATAAACCACGGCGCACGCTTCACCCGCATCGCTTGCCGCCTTTGATATTATGAAGGAAATATTAACGATGCGGAGCGACGCTGGAATCCGGCACTCGTTCGTGACGCGGATTTGTAATGCAGGGAATTCATCGAAAACTGGCCCGGTCGCCGGCGTCGTCGCTGACGGCGCTCGGCGTCGTGCTTTCGGTGGCGACGATCGTGCTGTTTCTGACCGATCTGCAAGCCCGCTACCAGGACAGGATCGCGACCGCAAAAACCGACGCCCAGAGCTTCGCACGAATTCTTGCCGAGCACACGGCGCTGACCTTTGAAGACGTCGACCGTGCCCTGTTGGAGGCCGCGGCAATCCGCAGAAACAGCCTGGCTGGAAAGTACAGCGACCCCGGCGCAGTCAATGCTGCGCTTCGCCAGTTGAAAAAGGGCTCGCCCATCCTCGTCGCCGTCGGATGGACCGATGCGTCGGGGCAACCCATCGCTCATTCCTATGACCACGCGCCTCCACTCAGCAATATATCCGCGATGTCGTTCTTCACCGCCCAGCGCGACACCACCGAGGATCGGCTGTTCATTTCACCACCCTATCGTTCAGTGGTTGGCGACAAATGGTTCACGGCAGCATCACGGCGGTTGACCAACCCCGACGGCAGCTTCGCCGGTGTCGTTGCCGCGCCGCTCGATCAATCCTATTTTCTGAAGCTCTACCGCTCGATCGATCTCGGCAAGGGCGGATCCGTGTCGTTGCTGCACCGCGAGGGGCGGATTCTGGCGCGGCAGCCTGAGCAAAAGGAGGCGCTTGGAAAATCCTTCGCGGATAACCCGCTCTTCACCAAATGGCTGCCGGAATCGGAGGCGGGTACCTTTGAGTCGACGAGCCCCATCGACGGCGTGGGTCGCGTGGCAGGCTACAAGGCCGTACCCGGGTTGCCGCTGGTCTTGATCGTGACCTATGCGCGCAGCGACGTGCTCGATCCATGGTTCCGGCACCTCTATACGTTCGGTCCGCTCGTTGTCGCGATCGTTTTCATCATTTTGTTCGGCACATTCGTCCTGGTGCGGCAGACAAATGCTCTAGCGGCGAAAACACGAGCCCTTGCGAATACCAATGCGCTCTTCGACGCTGCGCTGAGTAACATGCCGGACGCGCTGAGCATGTTTGACGCCAATGAGAAATTGCTGGTCTCGAATAGCCGCTACCGCGAAATGTACGAGCTGACAGAAGAGCAGGTGAAACCTGGAACCCCGCTGTCTCGCATTGTCAGCGAGTACAAGACCGGCGGAACCGACTTCGACCCCGACAAATTTGCCCAAGGCGCAAAAGTCCGGGCGCCGCACACACTCACGCTCGCCGACGGCCGCGTGATCCTGATACAGCGCACGCCGATGAAAGACGGCGGCTGGGTCGCGACCCACACGGATATTACGGAGAAGCGGCGAGCCGAGACTCGGCTGGTCGAGAATGCGTCGGAACTAAAACGCGCAAATGATCGTTTTGATGCCGCCATCAGCAACATGTCGCAGGGCCTCTGCCTGTTCGACGCAGACAAGCGACTGGTGATTTCGAACAATCGCTTCCAGGAGATATACCTCCTGCCGGACGAATTGGTCAGACCGGGCACGCCGTTGAATCGGATACTGCAACATTATGTCGACCGCGGCGAAACCAGCGATTTGACCGTCGATCAACATACCCAACTGATGCCGACGCAACTGAAGCAGAATTACCAGCCGGCCGACGGCCGCGAGATATTGATTCAACGCAAACCCCTACCGGACGGCGGCTGGGTCGCGACCCACGAAGACGTCACGGAGCAAAAACGCGCGGTGCAATTGCTGGCCGAGAAAGCCTCCGAGCTCGAAGCCATCAACGTGCGCTTCGATGCCGCGCTCAACAATATGTCCCAGGGGCTCTGCGTGTTCGATGCGGAGCAGAAGGTCGTCGTTTCAAATGCCCGCTATGGCGAGATTTATCATCTCGGCCGCGATCAGATAAAACCCGGCACCTCGTTGCGGCAGATCCTCGAATACCGCCGCGAGAAGGGCACGAATTTTGCGATGGCTCCGGATGTCTACACCACAGTAAATGTGAAAGAGGCAAACGAAATCCAGGAGCTTGCCGACGGGCGCGTGGTCGCGATCGCCCGTCACACCATGCCGGATGGTGGCTGGCTCACCACGCATGAGGACATCACCGACCGCGCGCGGAACGAAAAGCGGATCGCGTTCCTTGCGCAGCACGATCTGCTCACCGGCCTCGCGAACCGCGCGCTGTTCGCCGAAAAACTCGAAGATGCCGGCAAGCGGCTGCAGCGCCACGGCACCACTTTCACCGTCTTGATGCTCGACCTCGACAGGTTCAAGAACGTCAACGACACGCTGGGGCATCCGGCGGGCGACCAGTTGCTGATCGAGGTCGCGCAGCGGTTGAGTTCGTCGCTGCGCGATACCGACGTGCTGGCCCGTTTCGGCGGCGACGAATTCGCCATCATCCAGGAAAACGAGAAGAACCAGAGCGAAGGCGCCATCAAGGTGGCACTGCGGATCATCGGGCTTATCCAGCAGCCATTCGACCTCAACGGCCATCGGGTCAACATCGGCACCAGCATCGGACTAGCCTTTGCGCCGGAGCACGGCATCGATGCCTTGACGCTTTTGAAAAAGGCGGATCTGGCGCTCTATGCGGCGAAGCAGGCGGGACGCAACGATTTCCGCGTGTTCCAGCCCGAGCTGATCGAGGCGGCGGACGTCCAGAAGTCGATGGAAAGCGAACTGTGCGAGGCGATCTCGCAACGCGAATTCGAGTTGCACTATCAGCCGGTGATCGATGCCAAGACGCGGGGCATCTCGGGCGTGGAGGCTTTTGTGCGCTGGCATCATCCATCGCGAGGCCTTCTCCTGCCCGGCCAATTTCTGCCGCTCGCGGAGCAGACCGGGTTGATGCTGCCGCTCGGCGAATGGATTCTGCAGCAGGCGTGCGCGGATGCCGCCGCCTGGCCGCCGCATATCAGGCTTGCCATCAACATTTCCCCGGTGCAGTTCAACAAGGGAAATCTCTTCGACATCGTATTATGCGCGCTGGTTGAATCCGGCCTTGCGCCGGAGCGGCTCGAACTGGAAATCGCCGAGACCTCGCTGCTGGAAAAAACCCAGGCGCATCTGCAGACCATGAGGCAATTGAAGAGCCTTGGTGTCTCGATGGTGCTCGACAATTGCGGCACCGGATATTCCTCGGCGAGTTACCTGACCGGCTTCCCGTTTGACAAGATCAAGATCGACCGACCGGTCAGCCAGGGATTCGCGACCCGCCGGGATTGTGCGGCGGTCGTTGCTTCCGTGCTGGCATTGGCGCGGGGACTCGATATCGCGACCGCGGCAAAGGGCGTTGAGAAGAGCGAACAGTTCGGGGCATTGCAGGCCGCAGGGGTCGATTTTGCTCAGGGCTATTTGTTCGGCCGGCCGGTTCCGCATGCTGAGCTTGACCTGGAGCCGCAATGCCAATGGCAGAGAACGTCGCTTGAGGGTCGTGGTATTCAATCCGCAAGGGTTTCTTAAGGCAGCTTCGGGTCGTAGGGCATGAACGCGCAGGAAAATCTGATCGATCAGCTTGAAAGCGTGCTGGCGAGCAAGGATCTGTCGAAACGCGCCGACATCCTGCGGCGGGTCACCGATCTTTTCACTCACGGTTCGGGCAAGTTTTCCGAGGATCAAATCGAGCTGTTTGACGATGTCATGGGCATCCTGGTCGGACAGATCGAAACTGCAGCCCGCGCGGCGTTTGGAAGCCGGCTCGCCCAGCTCGCCGACGCGCCCGGCAAGGTGATCCGCACGCTGGCATTCGACGATGCGATCGAAGTGGCCGGGCCGGTTCTGCAGCACTCGCCGCGGCTCGATGATGCGGCGCTGGTGGAGAATGCGCGGACCAAGAGTCAGGGCCATTTGCTGGCGATTTCCACCCGAACGAGACTGGCCGAAGCCGTCACCGATATTCTGGTCGACCGCGGCAATCATCAGGTCGCCGCCTCTACCGCATGCAACCGCGGCGCCAGGTTCTCCACGCCGGGATTATCGACGCTGGTCAAACGGGCGCAGGACAATAGCGAACTCGCTCTGTCGGTCTGGTCGCGCCCCGACATCCCGCGCCAGGACCTCATGAAATTGTTCGGGCAGGCGTCTGAAATCGTGCGGCGCAAGCTCGAAGCGGCCGATCCGCAGCGCGTCGCGCTGATCCGCGCCGCGGTGGCGGAAGCTTCGGACCAGATTCAGACAACCGTGCGCGCCGTCTCCCGCGACTACGAGCAGGCGCGGGCCCATGTGGGTTCGCTTCATTCGATCGGGCAACTCGACGAGGCGCGGCTGCAAGAGTTCGTTCGCGCCGGGAATTTCGACAGGACCGCCGTCGCGCTGTCGATGATGTGCAACCTCCCGATCGGGGCGATTGAACGGGCGCTGGTGCGGAGCGAGCCGGATCAGCTCCTGGTTCTTGCCAAGGCCATCGATCTGTCATGGGAAACCACCAAGGCGATCCTGACCCTGCAGGCCGGTCGCGGCGGCATCGCGAAAGAACGAATGGACCGGTGCTTTGCGAGCTTCTTCCGGCTGCAGCCGAAGACCGCTCGGACCGCCCTCCAGTTTTATCGGCTGCGCGAGCAAGCGGACAGGGATGCGCCGCTCTCGTCGTAGGTCGTTTTCACGGCAAGCGGTCGCGTCGCATTGCAACACGAAAGGGCCTTGACCTCATCATTGCCAGATGGTCCCAAGGACCAAACCTAAGAATTTCCCATCGCTCGATCGGGAATGACGAGACGCGCAATTTGAAACGGCTTCCCTTCTTTTACGGCTGGGTCATCGTCGTCGTGACGTTCGTCACCATGGCGATCGGCGTCAATGCGCGCACCGCGTTCTCGCTGTTCTTTCCGCCCATCCTCGATGAGTTCGGATGGGAGCGTGGCGTCACCGCGGGCGCCTTTTCGTTCGGCTTTCTGGTTTCCGCCGGCGTCAGTCCGCTGATCGGCCGCTTGATGGATCGCGCTGGTCCCCGCGCCGTGATGGAACTCGGCGTCGCGCTGATGGGAGGAGGGCTGTTGCTGGCGCCGCTGACGACGCAGCCCTGGCATTTGTATCTGACGATCGGCGTCATGGTCGGGGCCGGAAGCGTCTGTCTCGGTTATTCCGGCCAATCGCTGTTCCTGCCGAACTGGTTCATTCGCCGGCGCGGCCTGGCGATTGGGCTCGCTTTCGCCGGCGTCGGGATTGGCTCGATGACGCTATTGCCGTGGGTGCAGCATATGATCGAGCAGACCGGCTGGCGAACCGCCTGCACGGCGATGGGCATTCTGGTGGTGGCCGTGCTCGCCCCGATCAATTTGCTGTTGCGAAAGCGCCCCGAAGACATCGGGCTTCTGCCCGACGGCGACGCCGCGCCTTCGGCATCGATAGCCAAACCGGTCTCGAATATCGTCGATCCCGTATGGGCCGGCACCGACTGGACGCTCCGACGCGCGATCGCGACCGCGCGGTTCTGGTGGCTGTCGCTCGGCTATTTCGGCGGATTGTACATCTGGTATGCGGTGCAGGTTCACCAGACCAAATATCTCCTCGACATCGGCTTTTCTCCCTCGGTTGCGGTCTGGGCGCTGGGGGCGGTCAGCCTGCTCGGCATCCCCGGCCAGATCTGGCTCGGACACCTTTCCGACCGGTTCGGGCGCGAATGGATCTGGGCCGCGAGCTGCACCGGTTTTGCGATCTGCTTCGCGGCGCTGATCGCGTTGAAATCGGTTCCGACCTTGCCTCTGGTCTACGTCATGGTCGTGGCACAGGGCGCGCTCGGCTATGGGCTGACCTCCATCATGGGGGCGGTGGTTCTGGAGATATTTCAGGGCAAACATTACGGCAGCATCTTCGGCACCGTGATGCTGACAGCGCTTGCGGGAGGTGCCGCGGGCCCCTGGGTCACAGGTTTCGTGCACGATCTTTCAGGGAGCTATACGATCGCCTTTGCGATCGGCATCGGCGTCAGCGCATCGTCTGCCTTGGCGATCTGGATGGCGTCGCCGCGCAAAATTCGCGCGGTGGCAGGCCAGTTGCACAGGCTCCACGGGTGAGGCGCGCGCCCTTCACGCCGATGAAATTCCAATCGCGCGCTGCAGGTCGCTGATGGCACGCAGAAAGCTGTCGGCCGGCGTGGTCTCCGGATCGATCAGACGGTGCAGACGAAAGCCGTCCTCCAGCGCGAGCACGATGGCGCCGGTCCATGTCGGGTTCAGCGCTCCGTTCCGGCCGCTGTTCTTCAACGTGGTCTCGACGATATCCGTGATCAGTTTTCGCCTGGCCCGCAGCCGCTTGGCGAGGTCGGGCCGGCGCTTTTCGGCGCGGGCCACAAACAGGATCATCTCCATGTGCAAGAGCGGCGAACGGCCGAGCGGATCCTGCCGGCTGCGATCCATGTTCTTCAGCGCATCGATGAAATCCGCAAGCTTCTTGTGCCTGTCCAGAAGATCGAGATTGCGTCGAATGGATTGCTCGACGTGATCCTCCAGCATGGCGATGATCAACTCGTCCTTGCTTTTGAAATTCGAATAAAATGCCCCGCGCGTGAAGCCGGCCGCGGCCGCGATTGCCTCGATGCTGGCGCCGCCGATTCCCTGTTCCTCGAACATTCGGGCCGCCGCCTCGAACAGCTTGTCGCGGGTATCGTCCCGGGTCGGTCTGGTTCGCAACCTTGACATCCTGCCATTTTAGGTCAGAATGCAATTCGATACAACAGTGTATCGAATTTCAGAAGCCCGGATGACCATAGTTTGTCCGGTTTTGGCGCTCAAATGAGCAGGCGCTCCAGCACGGCAACCAATTTGAGGTCACCATGAACGAGCATGTTCAGACAGCTTTGACCGAGCCGCTGTTCAACCCGCTGGCGCCGGAGTTCATTCGCGATCCCTATCCGCATTACGAGCGGCTGCGCACCACCGATCCGATGCACCAGTCGCCGCTCGGCATGGTTGCGAGCCGGCACGCGGAGGCGAGCCTCGTGCTGCGCGACAAGCGCTTCGGCAAGGACTATGTCGAGCGTTCGATCCGGCGCTACGGCCCGAAAATCATGGAGGAGCCGGTCTTTCGCAGCATGAGCCACTGGATGCTGCAGCAGGACCCGCCCGACCACAGCCGTCTGCGCGGCCTCGTCGTCAAGGCGTTCACCGCGCGCCGGGTCGAGGACATGCGTCCGCGCATCCAGCAGATTGTCGATCAAACCCTCGATGCGATTATCGGTCAGGGCCACATGGACCTGATCGAGGATTTCGCGTTCCGCCTGCCGGTGACGATCATCTGCGACATGCTCGGAATTCCCGAGGAGCACCGCGAAGTCTTCTACAAGAGTTCCCGCGATGGCGGGCGGCTGCTCGATCCGGTGCCGCTGACGCCGGAGGAAATCGCAAAGGGCAATGCCGGCAACCTCATGGCCCAGATGTATTTCCAGCAGCTGTTCGAATTGCGGCGCAAGAGCCCCGGCGACGATTTGACGACGCAACTGGTGCACGCCGAGGAGGACGGCAGCAAGCTTTCCAATGAAGAGCTGACCGCCAACATCATCCTGTTGTTCGGCGCCGGCCACGAGACCACGGTCAATCTGATCGGCAACGGGCTGTTGGCGCTCTATCGTAACCCCGACCAGCTCGCGCTGCTCAAGGCCAATCCCGCCCTCATCACCAATGCGATCGAGGAGTTTTTGCGCTACGATTCCTCGGTGCAATCGACGGGCCGGGTGGCGCTGGAGGACATCGAGGACCTCGGCGGCAAGAAAATCCCGAAAGGCGAGGCGGTGATTTGCCTGTTGGGATCGGCCAATCGGGATCCTGCGGTTTATCCCGACCGGCCGGATCGGCTCGATATCGCCAGGCCCAATGTGCGTCCGCTGTCGTTCGGCGGCGGCATTCACTTCTGCCTCGGCGCCCAGTTGGCGCGGATCGAGGCCGAGGTCGCGATCGCGACGCTGCTCCGCCGCCTGCCGGAGCTTAAGCTCGATGACGCCGAGAATCCGGAATGGCGGCCGACCTTTGTCCTGCGCGGCCTCAAACGGCTTCCCGCGAGCTGGTGAGGGGCGTCACGTTGCTGTGACTTCGCCACGATTATCTCTATATTCAGCGCTGCTCCGGTATTGATTTTTAGCGCGGCGCCTTGCCCTGCAAGGCAGGCGTGCCGGAACGTGCTCAAGAGGAGACCCCGTGCAGACGACGCTGCTCGGACTGGCGATAACCTTCATCATTGCGCTGATTGCCGCGCTGATCGGACCGTACTTCGTCGACTGGAACCAGTTCCGGCCGCAATTCGAAGCCGAGGCGACAAAAATCATCGGCGCGCCGGTGCGCGTCGGCGGCAAACTCGATGCGCGGCTGTTGCCGGCGCCGTCGCTGCGGCTGCGCTCGGTCGTGGTCGGCGGCGCCAACGATCTCGGCAAGGTTCGCGCCGACAAGCTCGATGTGGAGTTCAGCCTGGGTTCGCTGATGCGCGGCGAATGGCGCGCCAACGAGCTGACCATCAACGGCATGGTGCTCGATCTCGGCCTTGATCCGCAGGGCCGGATCGACTGGCCGGCCTCGAGCGGAAAGTTCAATCTCGGATCGCTGTCGATCGACCGGTTGAACCTGACCGGCCGCATCGCGCTGCATGACGCCGCAAGCCGTGGAACGCTCGAGCTCAACGACATCGCCTTCAGCGGGGATGTGCGTTCGCTGGCCGGATCGGTGCGGGGCGACGGCAATTTTACACTGTCGGGGACGCGCTATCCGTTTCGGGTGTCATCCGGTCAGAGCGCCGATGGCAGCG
>Ga0209328_10000202_pt1 | contig 13562 bp, 13 predicted proteins | sample JacPinW_OM3H0_M1_FD_187954 | JGI IMG/M metagenome (GOLD analysis project Ga0209328, IMG submission 187954) | Forest soil microbial communities from Algoma, Ontario, Canada - Jack Pine, Ontario site 1_JW_OM3H0_M1 (SPAdes) (version 2) | ecosystem: Environmental > Terrestrial > Soil > Boreal... | reverse complement strand
GGTCTGCGCTGATGGCCGCAGCGCGATCAGGACGCCGCAAAACCCGATCAGGATGGCGCTCCAGCGCCGCCAGCCGACCCGCTCGCGCAGCACGATTGCCGACAGCGCGGTGACGAAAATCGGACACGCCAGATAATAGGTGACGACGTCGGCGAGCGGCAGATACACGGTTGCGAGGAAGAACGCCGCGACCTCGAGCGTCGACAGCACCACGCGAAACAACTGCAGCCGCGGCCGCTCCAGGCGCAAGAATTCCCGGCGGCGCCGCCAGATCAATGGCGACAGCACGATTAGCGCCGCGGCGCCGCGCAGCAACAATAATTGCCCGACCGAATAGGTCGCGACGATGAATTTGCCGAGCGTATCGCCAAACGCGAACACGCCGACAGACACCAGCATCAGGCCAATGCCGGCAAGGCGCGCCGAGCGCTCGTCGGAGGCGGTGGAGATTTTGGCGAGCAAGCTCATTTCGGACCGCGACGTTCCTCGATTCGTCATGGCCGGATTTGTTCCGGCCATCCACGCCCATTGTGCGTGCTGTTTTAAAGACGTGGATGCCCGGGACAAGCCAGGACAAGCCCGGGCATGACGAATTGAGCGGTATAGATTGCCGCGCCAAACCCTCTGCGATACCGATAAGCCAACAAACGTTGGCAAACCTCGCAGGAACCCGCCATGGCCGAGTTCGATCCCGCAGCGCATCGCATGGTGCCGCAACAGCGCTGGTTCGAGGATTTTGTGCTCGGCGAGCGCTTTGTCATTCCAAGCCGCACCATGACATCCGCGGTATTCGCGGCGTTTCAGGCCGCGAGCGGCGATACCCATCCGGTGCATTACGACATCGAATATTGTCGCGCCCGCGGCATGCCGAACCTGCTCGCCCATGGTTTTCAAACGCTGATCCACACGGCGCCTGGAAGCGGACTGTTTCCGTTTATGGTGGAGGAATCGCTGGTCGGCTTTTTGGAGCAGTCGAGCCGGTTCATGAAACCCGTGTACGCCGATGACACGATCTATCCGGCGCTCGAAGTGGCGGAATTGACGCCAGGCCGCACCACCGGTGTGGTGACGCTGCGCTCCACCGTTTTCAATCAGCGCCGCGAGCTGGTGCTGGAAGGACTACAGAAATATCTCATCCGCCGGCGGCCAGGCCCGACATGAATGCACAGTTTTCCCAATGGGCGTTGGTTAACAGCCGCGACTTTCTCGGGCGCCTGACTTGAAACCCCAGAAAAAGCCCGAAAATATTGGCTTTTCGCAACAATTTTGGCCTGTAAGAGGTTGCCGCGTTGCCGCCTCTGCCTTACCTATGGCGCATGAAATTCCTTGACGAAGCAAAGGTCTATATCCGCTCCGGCGACGGCGGCAATGGCTGCGTGGCGTTCCGCCGCGAGAAGTATATCGAGTTCGGCGGGCCCTCCGGGGGCAATGGCGGCCGCGGCGGCGACGTCATCATCGAGGTGGTCGACGGATTGAACACGCTGATTGATTATCGCTATCAGCAGCACTTTAAAGCCCAAAAGGGCACCAACGGCATGGGCAAGGACCGCCATGGCGCCAATGGCAAGGCGATCGTACTCAAGGTGCCGGTCGGCACCCAAGTGTTCGACGAGGATCGCGAAACGCTGATCCACGATTTCACCACATTGGGCGAAAAATTCGTGCTCGCCGAAGGCGGCAATGGCGGTTTTGGCAATGCGCATTTCAAATCCTCCACCAACCGCGCGCCGCGCAACGCCAATCCCGGGCAAGAGGGCGAGGAGCGCTGGATCTGGCTGCGGCTGAAATTGATCGCGGATGCAGGTCTGGTCGGCCTGCCCAATGCCGGCAAGTCGACCTTCCTTTCCAAGGTCAGCGCCGCAAAACCCAAGATCGCCGACTATCCCTTCACCACGCTGCATCCGCAGCTTGGCGTGGTGAATGCCGATGGCCGAGAATTCGTGCTGGCGGATATTCCAGGCCTGATCGAAGGCGCGCATGAAGGCGCAGGCTTGGGCGATCGTTTTCTCGGCCATGTCGAGCGCTGCCGCGTATTGCTCCATCTGGTGGATGGGACCTGCGAACACGCCGGCAAGGCCTACAAGACGGTACGGACCGAACTCGAGGCCTATCAGGGGCATCTCGCCGACAAGATCGAGATCGTCGCGCTGAACAAGATCGACGCCGTGACGCCGGAAGAATTGAAGAAGCAGAAGGACCGGCTGAAGCGCGCCGCGAAGAAGACGCCGCTGCTGATGTCGGGCGTCACCGGCGAGGGCGTCAGGGACGCGCTGCGCGCGCTGGTCGAGGTGATCGGCGAAGCGCCGGTGTCCGGCAAGGCCAAGGGCGCGGCGCAGGTTGAGCCATGGGCGCCGCCGACCCCGTAAGGCTGAATTTTTGCGGGCGCGCGCTTCCCTGGCCGCGATCTTGTAGTATTCCCTACCCGCCTGACACTCCTGCTTCAAAACCTTGCCGTAAAGTCCTATCCATGGCCCGCCCCAGCTTAAAAAAATTCCGCCGTATCGTTGTTAAAGTCGGCTCATCGCTTTTGGTCGATTCCGACGCGGGCGAGGTGCGGGCCTCCTGGCTCACGGCGCTAGCCGCCGATATTGCAAAACTTCATAAGGAGGGACGCGAGCTATTGATCGTGTCCTCCGGTTCGATCGCGCTGGGGCGCAGCCGGCTAAAACTGCCGCGCGGCACCCTCAAACTCGAGGAAAGCCAGGCCGCAGCCGCGGTCGGGCAGATCGCGCTGGCGCGAACCTGGTCGGAAGTATTGGGCCATCACGGCATCGGCGCCGGGCAAATTCTGGTGACGCTGCAGGACACGGAAGAGCGCCGCCGCTACCTCAACGCGCGCTCGACCATTGCAAAACTGCTCGAATGGCACGCGGTACCCGTGATCAACGAAAACGATACCGTCGCCACCAATGAAATCCGCTACGGCGACAACGACCGTCTGGCGGCCCGCGTCGCCACCATGGCAAGCGCGGATCTCTTGATCCTGCTCTCCGACATCGACGGCCTCTACGACGCGCCGCCCGCCAGCAATCCCAATGCAAAGCTGATCCCGATCGTGGAAACCGTCACTTCGGAAATCGAGGCGATGGCGGGCGCAGCCGAATCCGAATTGTCGCGCGGCGGCATGTACACCAAGATCGAGGCGGCGAAGATCGCGACCACCGCCGGCACGCATATGCTGATTGCGTCCGGCAAGATCGAGCATCCGCTTGCTGCGATCGCGGACGGCGGGCGCTGCACCTGGTTCCTGACCCCCGCCAATCCCGTCACCGCGCGAAAACGATGGATCGCCGGATCCTTGGAGCCCAAGGGCACGCTGACCATCGATGCCGGCGCGGTGAGCGCGCTGCGCGCCGGCAAGAGCCTGCTTCCGGCCGGCGTGATCCGGGTCGACGGCCAATTCGCCCGCGGCGATGCGGTGGTGGTGCGCGGCCCCGACACCCACGAAATCGGCCGCGGCCTCGTCGCCTATGACGCCGACGACGCCGAGAAGATCAGGGGCCGCTCGTCACCCGACGTCGTGGCCATCCTTGGCATCAGCGGCCGCGCCGAAATGATCCACCGCGACGATCTCGTGGTGGGCGGCCCGCGAGGCACGGTTTCCCAAGGGTAGCTTCCAAGGCTAGGCCATTGGCCGAGCCGACCGCTAGCCGCCGGCCCCTGCCGCCATATCTGTCACTGCCCGCCAGCCATGCCGCCTCCGCACTTCGCAAAAGGCAGATTTCCGTGCTAGGACATGGCGTTAACTGAGGCTGGAAACGAATATGAGCGCGCCGCTGAAGGCGATCGACGGCAACGCCGATCTGCCGGCTCTGATGACCGAGTTGGCTGCCCGCGCGCGCGCCGCCGCGCGGGCGCTGGCGCTTGCCTCGCCGGAACAGAAAAATCGCGCGCTGCAGGCGATGGAGCTCGCTATCCGCGCCAATGCGCACCTGATCCTTTCCGCCAATGCGGAGGACGTCGCGGAGGTTCGCGCCAGTGGCGCCAGCGCTGCCTTCATCGATCGGTTGACGCTCACGCAATCGCGGATCGATGCGATGGCCGACGGGATTGCGACCGTGCGCGATATCCCCGATCCCGTCGGCGTTGTGACCGAGAGTTGGCAGCGGCCGAATGGCATGACCATCGAGCGGGTGCGGGTGCCGCTCGGCGTCGTCGCGGTGATCTTCGAAAGCCGCCCCAACGTCGCGGCAGATGCCGGTGTACTGTGCCTGAAATCCGGCAACGCTGTGATCCTGCGCGGCGGCTCGGACAGTTTTAGATCCTGCCGCGCGATCCACGATTGTCTGGTGCAGGGATTGCGCGAGGCAGGTCTCCCGGAGGCCGCGATCACGCTGGTGCCGACTCGTGATCGCGCCGCGGTCGGTCTTTTGCTCAGCGGGTTGAACGGCGGCGTCGATGTGATCGTGCCGCGCGGCGGCAAGAGCCTGGTCGCCCGCGTCGAGGCCGAAGCGCGCGTGCCGGTGTTCGCGCATCTCGAAGGCGTCAATCACGTTTATGTCGATCACGCCGCCAACCTCGAAATGGCGAAGTCGATCGTGCTCAATGCAAAAATGCGCCGGCCCGGCGTCTGCGGCGCCGCGGAGACCTTGCTGGTCGATCGCAAGGGCGCGTCCACCAATCTCAAGCCGCTGGTTGAGATGCTGATCGACGCCGGTTGTGAAGTGCGCGGCGACGAGGCGGTGCAGCGAACCGACTCGCGTGTAAAACCCGCGACCGACGAAGACTGGGATACCGAATACGAGGACGCGATCATCACCGCGAAAGTGGTAGACGGCGTCAGCGCGGCGATCGCGCATATTCACAATCACGGCTCGCACCACACCGACGCGATCGTGACCGAGGACGCAGCCGCGGCAAGCAAATTTCTCAACGAGGTCGATTCGGCGATCGTGCTGCATAACGCATCGACGCAATTTGCCGATGGCGGCGAGTTCGGTTTCGGGGCGGAAATCGGCATCGCCACCGGAAAGTTTCACGCCCGTGGCCCGGTCGGCGCCGAGCAATTGACCAGCTTCAAATACCGCGTCCACGGTACCGGGCAAACACGGCCGTGAAGGTCATCGCGTTTTCAAGCGAAAGCCTGCCCCGGATGCGATCCGGGGTGGAAACCGGTTCGGGTGAAGAAAACGCGTCAAACAAAAAAGCTCTGCGCGCGTGGTGGCTCAGTTGAATAGAGCCTCATTCGCGCGGCAATCCGTCGCACAAGCCATCCCGCTCTATACCAACGGTATGCGCATCGGCCTGCTCGGCGGTTCCTTCAATCCGCCGCATGTCGCGCACCGCGCCGTCAGCCTGTTCGCGATCAAGCGCTTGAAACTCGACCGCGTGTGGTGGCTGGTGACGCCGGGCAATCCGCTCAAGGATCTCGGCGCCTTGCACGATCTCGACCAGCGCATCGAGGCGGCGCGCCAAATGGCTGAAGATCCGCGCATCGATATCAGCTGTCTCGAATCCGTCATCGGGACGCGCTATACGGTCGACACCATCACCTATCTGCGCCGCCGCGCTTCCGGCTTGCGCTTTGTCTGGATCATGGGCGCTGACAACCTCGCGCAATTTCATCGCTGGCAGAACTGGCGGCGCATCGCCGCCGAGGTGCCGATTGCGGTGATCGATCGTCCGCCACATAGCTTTCGCGCGCTTGCCGCGCCCGCGGCGCAGGCTCTCGCACGCTATCGGCTGCCGGAAAACCAGGCCGGCAGGCTCGCGGACCACAATGCCCCGGCCTGGGTGTTTCTGACCGGCATGAAATCGAACCTGTCATCGACCGGGCTTAGGAACCCGGACGGCAGCTGGAGAACAAAGTGACGCGGCGGCTTCACTGGAATATTGAAACCGTTAACCCCACATGCGTAGTATAGCGAGCGGGCGTCTGGATTCGGCGTTCGCGATACAGTGAAAGGAATGGTCCCTGGCCACATCTGTATTGTCCAAGTCAGTTTTACCCAAGGGTTCTAAAACCGCGCGTAAAACATCGACCCAAGCTGCGGCCTTGAAGGCGCAACCCGACGCCGACAAGACGCTGAAACTGATCCTCTCCCGCCTCGACGATATGAAGGCGGAAGAAACGGTCACCATCGACCTTCGTGGCAAATCAGCCTTCTCCGACTACATGATCGTCACCACCGGCCGGGTCAACCGGCACGTCGGCGCGATCGCGGAGAACGTCGCCAAAGGTCTCAAGGAAACCGGAATCAAAAACATCCACATCGAGGGCTTGCCCAATTGCGATTGGGTGCTGATCGATTCCGGCGACGTGATCGTGCACGTGTTCAGACCCGAGGTCCGTGAGTTCTACAATCTGGAAAGATTGTGGGCGCAAGGCCCAGTGGCGGCGAAGGCGATCTAGTTTTTTCGAGCTGATGTGAAATTGGCTCGGGCGCATGCTAGCGTGCTAGCGCGCATCGTAACGCGCGCGAGTAATTAATTATGCGCCTCGTCGTCATCGCCATCGGCCGGCTGAAGCAGGGTCCGGAGCGGGAACTGGCAGAGCGCTATCGCGAGCGGTCCGACGACATCGGCCGCAAGCTCGGCTTTCGCGGTCTGGAGATTATCGAAATTCCAGAAAGCCGCGCCCGTGACGCGACCAGCAGGATGGCCGAGGAGGCGACCGCGATTTCAGCCGCGATGCCCGAGAGTTCTGTCCTGGTGGCGCTGGATGAGCGCGGCGAGAATCTCGACAGCGTCGCTTTTTCCCGGCATCTCGGCCGCTGGCGGGACGAGGGGATCGGCAACACTATTTTCGCAATCGGCGGTGCGGACGGACTTTCGCCCGATTTGCGGCGCAAGGCGAAGTTGAGGATGGCGTTCGGCTCTGCGACCTGGCCGCACCAAATGGTCCGTATCATGCTTCTGGAACAGCTATATCGGGCCGCGACCATTTTGGCCGGCCATCCCTATCACCGCGCGTGAGCCGGAACGCCGCAACGCGCCGATCGGAATAGATGCAGACGACGCGGAACATTCAGTCCTACCCTGACACCGCCGGCCGCGGCCGGCTGGAGTTGGTTCGCGTTCTGCTTTCCATTGCCTTGTTATCCGCGGGCTTTGCCGGAATCAGTCTGTTACCGGCGGCGGCCCAGGTCGCCGCCACGACACAGCAGGCGACCGCCGTTTCACCTGACGCGATAAAAGCACGCGAGCAGGAACTCGAAGCCGCCCGCGCACAACAGAAAAGCGCGGCGGAAGCGCAGGAGAAGCTCAAGGCCGATATCGCCGCGCTCGGCCAGGACCGCAGCAAGCTCAATCAACAATTGATCGACATCGCCGCCCAAGTGCGCAGCGTAGAGACAAGGATCGGCGACGCCGAAGCGCGGTTGCGCCCGCTCGACAGTCGCGAGCAGCAAATCCGCGGCTCGCTCGATTCGCGCCGTTCCGAGATCGTCGAGGTGCTGGCGGCGCTGCAGCGCGCCGGCCGGCGCACGCCGCCGGCGCTTCTGGTACGCCCCGAAGACGCGCTGCAATCGCTTCGCACCGCCATGCTGCTCGGGGCGGTGGTGCCGGAATTGCGGGGGCGGGCGGAAAAGCTGGCTGGCGACCTCACCGAATTGGTTACGCTCCGCAAGACCATCGCCACCGAGCGCGACCGGCTTGCGGCTGACCGGGACAAATTGCGGGATGACCAGACCCGGCTCGCCGCCCTGATCGACGAGCGGCAGCGCCAGCAGAGTTCGATCGAAAAGGATATGGAGGCGGAAGGCGCCCGCGCCATCGGGCTGTCCAAGCAGGTCGACAGCCTGCAGGGCCTGATCGCCAAAATGGAGCAGGATTTGAACAGCGCCGCCAAGGCGGCCGCAACCGCGAGCCTGCAGGGCGCGCCTGCGACCGAGAACGGCAAGCCCAATCTGGGGGCACTCAAGAACCCGGCGCGGCTGAGCCCGGCTATTGCCTTTGCCTCCGCCAAGGGTTTATTCGCGTTGCCGGTTAATGGCGTCAAGATTCGCGATTTTGGCGGTTCCGATGGTGCGGGCGGCGTAGAAAAAGGCATTTCTTTGGCAACCCGGCCGGGAGCCCAGGTCACAACGCCGTGTGACGGCTGGGTTGTTTACGCCGGGCCGTTTCGCAGCTACGGACAACTCTTGATCCTCAACGCCGGTGGCGGGTATCATGTGTTGATCGCCGGGATGGAGCGCATTTCGGTTAACATCGGCCAGTTTGTACTTACGGGGGAGCCGGTCGCGACCATGGGGACGACCTCCAAGGTCGCCTCTATCCTCGCCGCCAATGCGAGTCAGCCCGTGCTCTATGTCGAGTTCCGTAAGGACGGCACTCCAATTGATCCAGGCCCATGGTGGGCCGCAAATGAAGGCGAAAAGGTTCGCGGATGATGCGCAAGACTTCTGTAATTCTCTTAAGCGCCGCGACCGGTGCGGCATTGACACTCTTCGTGACCCAGCCACGCGCCGTGCTGATGGGATCGAGCGCGCGTGCCGCGACCTCGGACACCTATCGCCAGCTCAATCTGTTCGGCGACGTGTTCGAGCGCGTCCGCAGCGACTATGTCGAGAAGCCCGACGACTCAAAGCTCGTCGAATCCGCCATCTCCGGCATGCTGTCGGGCCTCGACCCGCATTCGAGCTACATGGATGCCAAGAGCTTTCGCGATATGCAGGTGCAGACCCGCGGCGAGTTCGGCGGGCTCGGCATCGAAGTCACGATGGAAGACGGCCTGATCAAGGTGGTGTCGCCGATCGACGACACGCCGGCATCCAAGGCCGGCATCATGGCCAACGACATCATCACCAATCTTGACGACGAAGCGGTGCAGGGCCTCACCCTCAACCAGGCGGTCGAGAAGATGCGCGGGCCGGTCAACACCAAGATCAGGCTGAAGATCATTCGCAAGGGTCAGGACAACCCGATCGACGTCACGCTGGTGCGTGACAACATCCGTGTCCGCTCGGTGCGCGCGCATGTCGAAGGCGACGATATCGGCTATATCCGCATCACCACCTTCAACGAACAGACCACCGAAGGATTGAAGCGGGAAATCACCAACCTGCAAAACCAGATCGGCGACAAGCTGAAGGGCTTCGTCATCGACCTGCGCAATAATCCGGGCGGGCTGTTGGAAGAGGCGGTCACGGTTTCCGACGCTTTCCTGGAGCGCGGCGAGATCGTCTCGACCCGTGGCCGCAACGCCGAGGAAACCCAGCGCCGTGCCGCGCATCCGGGCGATCTGACCAAGGGCAAGCCGGTGATCGTTCTGATCAACGGCGGCTCGGCTTCGGCTTCCGAAATCGTCGCCGGCGCGCTGCAGGACCACAAGCGGGCGACGCTGGTCGGCACGCGCTCGTTCGGCAAGGGCTCGGTACAGACCATCATTCCGCTCGGCAGCGGCAACGGCGCGCTGCGCCTCACCACCGCGCGGTACTTCACGCCGTCGGGCAAGTCGATCCAGGCCAAGGGCATCGTGCCCGATATCGAGGTGCTGCAGGACGTGCCGGACGAACTGAAGTCGCGGACCGACACCAAGGGCGAAGCCTCGCTGCGCGGCCATCTGAAGTCCGAGGGCGACGAGAAGACCGGCTCGCAGTCCTACGTGCCGCCCGATGCCAAGGACGACAAGGCCCTGAAGATGGCCGACGATCTCTTGCACGGCATCAAGGTCAATCCGACCGCGCCGACCACCGCCGACAAGGCCGCGAACGACAAACCGGCCAACAAGGCGGATAACTGATCGGTCCAGGTCCAGCCAGTTAGGTTTTGTGGAGAGGGCGGCCTCCAGGCCGCCCTTTTTGTTGCGGTTCCAATGCTTCCGAGCCGGCGGCCGAAGCTTGGGGAACTGCCGCCTCCTCGGCCCGCCGTGGTATCGTCAGCCGGTTGATTCGGGGAGGTCCATGGCAGAGGCGGCCGACGATCTGAGCACGCCGCTCGGACAGACGACGGTGAAAGGAAAGCGCAGGTTGCGGCTGCCGTTTACGGCGACCCAGGCGCTTGCCGTGCTGCTTGGCCTGTTCCTGGTTACCTTTGTCGGCTTTGCCCTGTTCAACGACAATCCGCTGGGCGGCGAACCAGCTGTCCGTGTCGCCATCCGCCAGCCGGCGCCGGCGGACGAAAAATCCGCGATGGCGCCTTCCAGCACGCCCGACCACGGAGCAAAATCCGCGCCCAAGCAAGTAGCGCCGGGCGAACAAAAGACCGTCACCATTATCGACGGCTCGAGCGGCGCACGCCATGACATGGTGATCGGCAGCGACGGCGCGGAGAAAGCCGAGCCTGACGCCGCGCCGGTCATGATGGCCGGGATCGATCAGCGTCTGCTCGAAAAGTCGCGTTACGGCATGATCCCGGTGATATCGGATGGCCTAAAGCCCTTCACAGTCTATGCCGCCGAGGCCGACCGCGTCAAAGCTGCAAAAATGCCGGTTGTTTCGATCGTAATCGGCGGGCTTGGCGTCGGCGCCGCCAAGACCACCGATGCGATCATGAAGCTGCCGCCCGCGGTGACGCTGGCGTTTACGCCCTATGGCGCGGACCCCTCAAAACTCGCCGAGCGGGCGCGCGCCCAACGCCACGAGATCCTGCTGCAGATTCCGATGGAGCCGTTCGATTATCCCGACAACGACCCCGGCCCGCAGACTCTGCTGACCACGCTTGCGCCCGACCAAAATCTCGACCGGCTGTACTGGCATCTCAGCCGCTTCCAGGGCTATGCCGGGATCGCCAATTTCATGGGTGGGCGCTTCGTCGTTAGCGATGCGGTGATGCAGCCGATCGTGCGCGAGGCCGCCAAGCGCGGGCTCGGCTATCTCGACGACGGCTCGGCGCCGCGCAGCGTCGCCCCCTCCCTGGCGGCCGCCCAGGCGATGCCTTTCGCCAAGGCCGATCTTTCGATCGACGCGGTGCCGACGGCGGTGGAAATCGACCGGGCACTGGCAAAACTTGAGAACCTGGCCAAGGAGCATGGAACCGCGGTCGGAATAGCCTCGGCGCTGCCGGTTTCGATCGAGCGGATCGGCGTCTGGACCAAGGCGCTCGAGGGCCATGGCATCATGCTTGTGCCATTGACAACCGCCATGCTGAAATCAAAATCCAGCTAAGGCACGATCCAGAGAATGGTGCGACGCCGGACGCTTCCGGCCCCCGCGACAAACCGGTTATGCGGCGACGGAGAGGCTTCGACGGAATGGCGCGCTACGAAGACCTGCCCTATCGAACATGCGTCGGCATGATGCTGATCAATCCGGCAGGGCTCGTCTTTATCGGTCGCCGCGCCGGTGGCATCGAGCATGTCGACGAAGCTCACGTCTGGCAGATGCCGCAAGGCGGCGTCGATCCCGGCGAGGATACCTGGGAGGCCGCCAAGCGCGAGCTCTACGAGGAAACCAGCGTGCGCTCGGTCGAGAAACTCGGCGAGGTCGCCGACTGGCTGATCTACGACATTCCGCGCACCGTCGCCGGGCGCGCCTGGAAGGGCCGCTATCGCGGCCAGCGGCAGAAATGGTTCGCGGTTCGCTTCACAGGCAAGGACGACGAGATCAATGTCGCGAGCCCCGGCGGCGGCCACAAGGCCGAGTTCGTCAGCTGGCGTTGGGAGCCGATGAAGAATCTCCCAGACCTGATCGTGCCCTTCAAGCGCCCGGTCTATGAGCGCGTGGTGAAGGAATTTTCCAAGCTCGCGGGTAGCTAGCTAGTCTAAAATACTTGGCCTAAAACAGAGGGAAACAAGACAGCCGCAAGGCTGACGCGGTTTTGGCGCCCAACCAAAAATATCGAAAACAACCCCATGCAAAGTAGCAGGCAATCGCCCGCACGGATCTTTGGGCGAACCCTTGACACGTCGGGCAAATCAGCGGCACTCCTTCATCATCGCGCAATTTGGTAAACGCCCGCGGCCCGCCGCAACATCGGGCCCTTCGGCGCGATTGCGGGCGAAAATCCTTACCCACAATTGAAATTGCACTGGCTCGCCGCAGCGAGTGATCGCATGCGCGTTTGCCGAACCGCGCGCGCTTCCGACCGCGTGCCTGGGAAAATCGACATGAACACAACTCCGGACCTCAACATGGCAACGGCGATAGCCGCAACCGATCAAACCAGGGCTGCCGCGACCCCGCGGATAAAGCTCTTGTCACACGGATTCTCCATCGACCATCCAGATCCGGAACTTGGCGAACAGCTCATGACAAACGCACTGGGCGTCGCCGACCGCGATGCGATGCATGGCATCCTCCGACAACTGGTGAAGGCCAGCGTGAACGGCGAGCGTCCTGACGAGGTCAACCTCTCCTTCATGATTTCAATGGTGAAAAGCATCAAGCCGAGAGATTCCGTGGAAGCCATGCTGGTGGCGCAGATGGTTTCCGTTCATGTGATGGCGATGCGATGTGCCTATCACCTCGCGAATGCGGAAGACGTCGCTCAGCAAGACAGTGCCGCGCGCGCATTTGGCAGGCTCGCCCGCACGTTTCCCGCCCAGATCGAGGCGCTCAACCGCTATCGGGGCAATGGCGAGCCTGCCATCACCGTGCAGAACGTGTCGGTCGGGGATGGTGGCAAGGCCATTGTCGGCAACGTCACGCAGCATGCGAGCGTGACCGTTTCGGACAAAAACCCGGCACCCGCGGCATCGACTGCTCCTCTTGCCTGACCTTTCCGAACAGGAGCACGATCCCGTGGACGCCAGGCGGAAAGCGGTAGTGCCTCAGTTTGAAATTTCGACTGCATCGCGCTTCTTATATGGTCCGCGAAGGCTTGGCACCTTGGCCGCTTCTGCATCGATCAAAGCCACAACGTCCGTCATCTTCATAACCGTCTTGGCGTAACTGAACGACCAAATTTCGTCGCACTGGACGGCCTTTGAAGTCACGCCACGGACGGCCTTGTCATGAAAGGCTGCGCAAGCGAACCCAGCCTCAACCAGTAGCTTGGAAACGGTATTGAACGAAACACCGGTCACTCGCGAGACCGAGCGCATGCTGGACCCCTCACAGAGCATACTCAGGATTTGGACGCGGGTTTCTAGGGGCAATTTGTTCATGCCCTCTGAACTTTTATGCTTAGCGTCAAGTAATAAGCTCGGATGTTAGAGGGCCTCGACTCTTCTTTCAGTTGCAGTAGGGTTACTCGAATAATTTACTTGCCGCGATAGCCAATATTGACATATAAATCAATAAGAGATGCAATAGTCCAGCATGAGGGTAAAAATCTCTTTTGCCTCAGACACTTAATGTTAGGCGCAGAGACCCCACGGACGGTATTCGCATCAAATGAGGTAGCGAGTATCGTCATGCCTCCTTGGAGTAGCACGCGGGAAGATCGCCGCCATTCAAGCCTTAGGGCACTTTTTGACGCTTTTACCGACGGCAGCTACGTCACAATCGCTGAAGACCCCTACGACAAGCATGCTCGAGCAATCTTGGCGCGTGTCGATCCGATCGCCGAGGAGATATGGGATTTTCGATGTTTAGACCCAAACCCCGGCATTAGAGCATTCGGATGCTTCAGCGAAACCGATACGTTCATAGCGCTGACCTGGGATTATCGGGAAAATATCGATGATTGGCCCGGCGAGGTAGACCTCTGCAAGAAGGAATGGAAAGGCTTTTCTGCAATCT
>Ga0209328_10000201_pt1 | contig 13625 bp, 14 predicted proteins | sample JacPinW_OM3H0_M1_FD_187954 | JGI IMG/M metagenome (GOLD analysis project Ga0209328, IMG submission 187954) | Forest soil microbial communities from Algoma, Ontario, Canada - Jack Pine, Ontario site 1_JW_OM3H0_M1 (SPAdes) (version 2) | ecosystem: Environmental > Terrestrial > Soil > Boreal... | reverse complement strand
ATGATTTCGATGAACGTGAAACCGCCGCAGTGTGTGCCGACTCCCGGGAGTTTCCCGGAACAACCGATAAACCCTTGTTTAGAGCGATCCTGACACTTGCAGCCTTCTATCATTATAATTTCCATAGAGCACGTTCAGTGCCACTGCTGGGAGCAGGGAACCCCGGGGGTCGCTCCGCTACCGGGGCCGGCTAGCAGTCGAAGCCGGACCGTACGCTCGGTAGGTGTAGTCAACGGACTGCCGCTTCCCTTTGCGCACGACCGACGTCAGGCGCACACAAATGGTGCTTCCATCTTTAGGAAGATTATTAACCGTAATCGAACGCACGTTTAGCGTGGCAGAGTTGTAGATGTTGGAGGTTCCGGGCGACGTCCCAACAAAGAGCCAATACTTGCCGGTACCGCCGGCGGTCCAATTGAACGTTATAACTGACGAACTAAGTGTCGCTCCGGGTACTGGGCTCAGCATTTGCGCGAGGCCGGAAGGAGGTGTGCCGATCGGACTCGGCGTTAGTCTCGGCGTTGGCGCGGGACTTGGGAGTGGCGTTCCAGGGAAAACAATATTCTGGATCCACGGCAACCTGTTGGAAATGCGCACCGCGCAGAAGGCCGTTGGGGCCGATTCCGCTCCAAGGGATAATTTGTGCCGCAGAATCGTAGAAACCGCGAGCGTCGAACAACGCGGCATTAAAAATGGCACCACCCGATGTTGTCGAAAAAGGTCCGTCGACAGCAAAGTTAATCCCAGCCAGTTTCCAAACGCCCGCATTGTTTATAAAAACGGCGCCGCCAGAGTCGCCGGAAGAAACGTCTGCCTCGTTAGGCCCGGCGTTTCGATCGAAGGTGGCACAGAGCGAGTTACCGTTTGCGATGCTGACTTTATTTTCGCCCCGACGTTGCGCCTGGTCGCTGGTACCCCATTCCCATCCGCGCAAAATACCGCCAAGATAAATCGGATTGCCGCGTTGTGTGCCGCGACCGATGATCACGATATTCTGCCCCTGCTCGTCATTCCGCGAATAGAGCGGTGCATAGTTAGGCACGGTTTCCGCGACTTCGAAGATTCGCAGGTCACTCATCGGATCATCAAATGATTGGGTAATTGTATAAGTTGCACCTCGATAAATGAACGTATTCGAAGGGATGCCAATATGCTTGACCGTTATGAAGTGGTTAGGTCCGATCGCGGTAGCGAGGAAAGGTCCAAAGCTGGCTTCGTACTGCCATCCGCTTCCCGTTAGCGCGCCTGTCGGTTCGGTCGTGTTTGCCGATGGATCAGCCGTCGAAAATAGCAAAACCGCGGTCCCGCGCGGCGAGGCAATCAGAAACGCGACAGCAAACATAGCGCAAGGAAACATTCGCCGAAGCACAGCCGACATGGGCGTCGTGATTCGGAAGGATCGAAGCGTTTGGATCGTTCGACGGCCAAATACCGCAGATTTCTTGCCCAAAGTTATGAAAACTAAAAATCGGCGGCGCCTCGCGCTGTTTATCGGAAGCCCCGTCGGAGGAGACGTTGCGACCAGGTTGCGCCAGCCCTTTTCGTTCGACTCCTTATTGCGCTAAATTGCGGACGTGATTTCCATTTGGGATCAGGCCAAACCGCAGTTGCGTCATCTCATCGTCTACGAACCGGGCAAGCCGATCGAAGAAACAGCGCGAGAGTTAGGTGTCGATCCGAGTGAAATTATCAAACTGGCCTCAAATGAGAACCCGCTGGGTCCATCCCCGAAAGCCGTGGCTGCGATGGTGGCGGCAACGGAATCGGCCCAGCTCTATCCGGATGGGGGCGGTGTTTATCTTCGAGATGCGATCGCCGAGCGACTCCTATTAGCCCGCGAAAATATTATTCTCGGAAATGGCTCGAACGAGGTCATCGAGTTCATTGCCCACGCATTTCTCAACCACGGGGACGATGTCATCACTTCCAAATACGCATTTATTGCCTACAAGCTCATCGCGCAGCTTTCTGGTGCCCAAACCATTGAGACGGCGACGATAAATTTTCAGCCCGATTTGGAGGCGATGCTCAGTGCGATTACGCCAAAAACAAAGGTCATCTTTGTCGCCAATCCAAATAACCCGACCGGTGCACTGATTGCACAGAAGAAGATCGACAACTTCGTTGAACGGGCGCCAGAAGCGGTCATCACCGTTTTGGATGAAGCTTATTTTGAATTTCTCGACGACCCGCCCGATACACTTCGTCACGTGCGCGACGGCCGAAATGTTGTCATCTTGCGCACGTTTTCCAAGATTCATGGTTTGGCCAGCCTGCGTATCGGCTACGGAATCGCGCGACCGGAGCTGATTGAGGTTCTGCAAAAAACGAGACAGCCCTTTAATGTTAATGGCATCGCCCAAGTCGCCGCGCTGGCCGCTCTCTCAGACGACGAACATTTGCGAAGAACCAAACAAGTTGTCGATGACGGACGCGCTTATTTGGAAAAGGAGTTTCGGGGGATGAATTTGAAATTTACTCCAAGCGCGGGCAATTTTGTTTTCGTCAATGTGGGCGACGGTCCAGCGGTGTTTAAAAAACTGCTGACCCTGAAGATTATCGTGCGGCCACTGCGCGGCTACAATTTGCCGGAGTGGTTGCGCATCACCGTGGGAACAATGGAGCAAAACGAAAAATGCGTCGCCGCGTTGAAGAAAGCTCTCTCTTAAGATCGACATCTTCCGTCGCTGGCGATCCGGAGCTAATCACCTCCGACACGATCGCCGCGATTTCGACTCCTGCCGGCGAGGGCGCCATCGCACTGGTCCGAATCTCCGGTCCAGATGCGATCGGGATCGCGGATAAGATTTTTCGCGGCAAAGAATCGCCGTTTCGATTTGTTTCTCACGTTCAGCATCTCGGCGAGGTCGTGACTGAATCGGGCGGTTTGATCGACGAAGTGATGATGTCGATCCATATCGCGCCTGCCAGTTACACGGGCGAGGATATTGTCGAGATTAGCTGCCATGGTGGGACGCTGGTGACGGCGAAAGTTCTCGCGGGTTGCTTGCACGCGGGTGCGCGGGCTGCGCGTCCCGGAGAATTTACCGAGCGCGCTTTTCTGAACGGCAAAATGGATCTGACCCAAGCCGAGGCCGTGATCGACTTGATTCGGGCTCGCACGGATCTCGCATTGCGCTCCGCCACTGAGCAATTGGAAGGCAAGCTTGGTGAAGAAATCGGACAAATTCGTAGCGCTCTTGTCGATCTTCTCGCCCACATCGAAGCGTCAATCGATTTTTCAGAGGAAGGAATCGCGCCGGACGAGGACGATAAATTGCGCGGGCGACTCGACTCTGTTCGTGAACAAATTGCCGCGCTTCTTGCTACCGCCGATCAGGGTCGCATTTTGCGGGAAGGCGTTCGGGTGGTCATTTATGGAGCGACAAATGCCGGTAAATCCAGTTTGCTCAATCGTCTTTTGGGTTACGAACGCGTGATTGTGAGCGAGGCTCACGGCACCACGCGGGATACCATCGAAGAAACCATCAATTTGCGCGGGGTGCCGATTCGGCTACTCGATACCGCGGGCCTTCGAACATCGACATCCGACATTGAACGCGAAGGGATCGCTCGCACGGAACGTTCGCTCCAAAACGCTGATTTGCGCTTGCATATTGTTGATCGAAATGCGCCGCGGCCGGCCCATTTCCCGAAGAGCACCGCCAATGGGAATGAAATCCTGGTATTGAACAAAGACGATCTTCCGGAACATGACGACTGGAAAAATTGCAACGCGCTTCGGATCTCATGCGCAACCGGGGGTGGTCTGAACGCCCTCCAAGCGGAAATTCTTTCTCGCATCGGCAAACAAAATTTGCGGCCTGAGAATGCCCTCGCGATCAACCTCCGCCATCGCGATTGTCTGCGACGCGCCTTGGAAGCCTGCGATCGCGCCCGCAAAACCATGGCGGACACAAACCCCCCTGAATATATCGCTTTGGATCTCAATGAAGCTCTTCGGGCGGTGGGCGAGGTGATCGGCACAGTCGGCGTCGAACAAATTCTGGATTCCGTCTTCGGCCAATTCTGCATCGGCAAATGAGAAACGCCTACGAGCGATTCGTTAGGCCGCTTCTCTTTTCAATTGATGCCGAAACGGCCCACCGGCTCACAATTGGGAGTTTCCGCGCCGCATCACACGTCGATCTTGCCCTGCGCGTCCTGAACTTTCGCCCTCCGGCAAAGCCGAAAAGACTTTTCGGTCTGAATTTTCCGAACCCGATCGGCCTTGCCGCCGGTCTCGATAAAAACGGCGTCGCGCTACCGGCATGGGCGGCACTCGGGTTTGGTTTTATCGAGATCGGCACCGTCACGGCGAAGCCGCAGCCGGGTAATCCGAAGCCGCGGATTTTTCGCTTCCCCGAACACAACGCGTTGGTCAACCGGCTCGGGTTCAACAACGACGGCGCCAACGTGATTGCCCGGCGACTGAGCAAATTGCAGCGAAGTGGCCGTTGGCCGGAAGTGCCTGTTGGAATCAATATTGGAAAATCGATGAGCACCCCGCTAACTGAGGCGACCGAAGATTATCTCTATTCATTTCGGCTTCTGCGTGAATTCGCCGATTACGTCGTGCTCAATGTAAGCTCGCCGAATACACCGGGCTTGCGTGAATTGCAGGGACCCGACGCTCTTTCGGAATTGCTTTCCGCCATCGCGGCAAAAAATCTCATCACTCGTAAGCCAATCGTCGTGAAAATTGCGCCGGACCTTAAGCCGACCGAACTCGAGCAAATCGTTTCAACATGCGAAAGCAATAAGGTCGCCGGGATTGTCGCCGCCAATACAACAATCGATCATTCGCCGATTCCCGCTGAGCAAGACGAGCAGGGCGGATTGAGCGGCGCGCCGCTGCGCGAGAAATCAACGGCACTGATCCGACAGATCGTCGCTAGATCGACAATTCCCGTCATCGCTTCCGGCGGAATTATGGACGCCGACTCGGCGCGCGAGAAAATCGAAGCTGGCGCGCAACTCCTCCAAATTTACACCGGCCTGATCTATCGCGGGCCCGGGCTCCTGCGTGAGATCGCAGCGGCACTCCAATGAAGCTGCATCGGAAACTCGCGAAGCTCGCGCGCGGCGAAACGTACCGGCGCGGCTGGCGAAGAGCGCAACGTTCGGTTTTTCGATTGCCCTTTGGTCCGGTTCTCGCGGGCCTTGATCAAAATCGGCTCGCCGAAATCCAAAAACGTTACGCTGGCGAGAAATATGCCGATGTCGATCAATGGCTGCGCGTCAATCGCGAGCGAGTCCAGGATTTGAAACTGCATCGCGCTCCGCCCCGGCGCGTGCTCGATCTCGGCTGCGGCGGCGGATTTTTTTTGTTCATCCTGAAACGGCTCGGTCATTCCGTTCTGGGACTTGACGTCGACGAATCGCCTCTCTTCAGGGAACTGCTCGAAGTCTTTGCCGTGCCGCGAACGGCTTTCAGAATTCAACCATTCGAATCGCTCCCGAACCTTGAGCAGCAATTCGATTGGATCACCGCGTTTTCGATCGGGTTTGATCGACATCGGGCGACCAACTCGCGCTGGGGACCGGGTGAATGGGACTTCCTTCTTCGCGATCTTCAAAGGCGCCTCGCGCCTGGCGGCAAAATCTATCTCACACTCAATCCACTAGCGAATGGTGATTATCTTACACCGGAGCTGCGGGATTTCTTTTCCAGGCGCGGCGCCGACATCGAGCGCGAACGAATCTTCTTCGCTGCCGGCGTGCACAAATAATTCGCAAGATCGACATCTTGTGGCCCGCAATCGCCACGGCTTCCGCGAATTAGCTTTAGGAGGTAATCAAAATGCTAAAGTGGGCAGCTATATTCCTCGTCATCGCGCTCGTGGCGGCGCTGTTCGGATTCACCGGAATCGCTTCCGCTGCGGCCGGTATCGCCAAATTCCTGTTCTTCCTCTTCCTGATCGTATGCCTGATTTTCTTCTTCATCGGCAAATCGGTTGAAAAAAAAGTGATGTAGCCGGAACCGAATCCAGAAACCGCGTTCTTCGGCCGCGCTGTTAAGTCGCGGAAGTTATTTCTTTTTCCAAGGCTTCCACGGCTGGAGGACGTTTTTCTGGCGTAACTTACATTTGTCGCTCACCAGCGTGAATTGCAGCGTGTCGTCCGTCCGTTTGAACTTGTAGACGCCCGGTCCTTCGCACCCTTTCGGTTTCAGTCCGCCGGTGCGCTGGAATGTGGCCTGATCGCCCTGAACAGTATAGGTCCCCCAAGCATCACGTCTTCCATGATGCTTAAGATCGACATCGAATGTGCCGTCGGTCTTGATCGCCCAAACTGTGCCGAGCGAATTCGTCCAAGTTCCGACCAGTGCGGATGGTCCGCTCTCTTGGAACATGGCGCATCCCCCAAGAAGCGCGAGCGCGTTTGCGGCGATAACAATTCGGAGAGAAACTTGTTTCTTCATGCCGTGATGTTGTCCACAACGCGCGACCTTTTCAAGCAAAGAAGAACGACTCATCTTTACTGACCTTGGCCGCGGCTTAAGTTTCAGAGATGTCGATTTCAGACGAACAAGTTCGCGATGCGCTGCGCTCGGTCCGTTATCCTGGATTTAGTCGCGACATCGTGTCGTTCGGTCTCGTTAAAGATGTCCAGATAGATCGCGGCGACGTCAAAGTGCAGCTCGCACTCGCCACCAACGATCCAAATATTCCCGCGACGATAAAAAGCGATGCCGAAAAAATCTTGCGCGAGCTTAATGGCGTTCGCAGCGCAAAAGTCTTGATCGACATCCACGCTCCACCCGCCGGTGCGGGCGCGAGTGTCGGCGCCACCCGAATTCCGGGAATAAAGCACGTCATTGCAATTGCGAGCGGCAAAGGCGGTGTTGGAAAATCTACTGTCGCCGCAAACCTCGCCGTCGCCCTTGAGCAAACCAAAGCGCGCGTCGGTCTGTGCGATTGCGACATTTACGGTCCAAGCATTTCCTTAATGTTCGGCACGCGCGAACGACCAACTGCGACGGACGAAAACAAAATCATCCCGATCGAGCAGTACAATCTCAAGTTGATGTCGATGGGTTTTTTGCTCGACGACGCGTCGCCTGCAATCTTGCGCGGGCCGATGGTGACTCGTTACACTCAACAATTTTTGCGTCAGGTCGACTGGGGCGAGCTCGATTTTCTGGTTCTCGATCTGCCGCCAGGCACAGGTGATATTCAACTGACAATCGTGCAAACAATCGCGCTTTCCGGCGCCGTCATCGTCACCACGCCACAGGAAGTAGCGCTGATCGATGCGCGCAAAGCGGCGACGATGTTTGAGAAGGTCAACGTGCCCGTGCTCGGTCTGATTGAAAACATGAGTTATTTCGTTTCGCCTTCAGATAAGAAGCGATACGACATTTTCGGCACCGGCGGCGGCGAACGTGAAGCGAAGCGCCTCCGGGTTCCTCTGCTTGGCCAGATCCCGATCGACATCGCCACTCGCGAAGCCGGCGACCGTGGCCAGCCAATTGTTGGGCAAGATCGACAATCGCCAGTAACGGTGGAGTTTACGAACATTGCGCGCCGCATTCGCGAGGCGTTGACCTGATGCATTAGGTCGCTGAGATTAAATAGGTATGGCTGATGCTACGTCATACTTACGAACGAGTTATTCACTTTGTATTGACTGATTCTCGTTTTTATGGAAAAAGCTGTCGACATGCCGGTTGCCGAGGCAAAGAAAGACACATCGGGCTTCGTTAAGAATTCCGTCCTCTACAAGGAGTTCCTGGCCGAGCGCGAAGAAATTTTGAAACATAAATGGATCGAGAGCGAGAAGGCCGGGAAAGACATCGGCTTTGAAAAAGCGCTCCTCGATTGGATCGTGAAACATCGCTCCCATTGGCGTGAGCGACGAATAAAGGAGGCTCGCACAGAAAAGGCAGCCTCCTGATTTATTTTCGGCTCCTTTAAAGCGATCCTGCGAGGTCGCCAAGGATGCAGATGGACGACAAAAAACATAACTCCGGCGTTCCGATCATGGACGCGGAAACGATCCGGCGCGCGCTGCGGCGGATCGCCCACGAAATTATTGAGCAAAACGCCGATTTGAAATCGGTTGTGCTTGTAGGCATTCCGTTGCGCGGCGTGGAGGTTGCGCAGCGACTTGCAGAATTCATTCGCGAGGTCGCGAAGAGCGACATCGAAACAGGAACGATCGACGTCGCGATGCACCGCGACGACGTCGGCACGCGCCCGGAGTTGCCGATGGTGCATGCGTCCAAACTTCCGCTGCCGCTCGAGGATCGCACAGTCATCATCGTCGATGACGTTCTTTTCACGGGTCGCACCGCCCGCGCCGCGATGGATGCGATCAGCTCTTTTGGACGACCGGCGCGGATTCAACTCGCCGCGCTGGTTGACCGCGGTCATCGCGAGTTGCCGATTCGCGCCGATTACGTCGGCAAAAATTTGCCGACCGCGACGCGCGAACAAATTCAAGTTCGACTCCAAAACGCCGACAAGGAACCAGACGCGGTCTGGCTGTTTAAAGAATGAGCATGAATTGGAACCGCAAAGATTTGCTCGGGCTTCGCGAACTTTCCGCAGATGAGATTAATTTCATTCTCGAAACGGCGGACGCCTTCAAACAAGTCGGCACTCGTGAGGTCAAGAAAGTTCCAGCACTTCGCGGTAAAACGCTGATCAATTTCTTTGTCGAACCAAGCACGCGCACGCGCACCTCGTTCGAGCTGGCCGCGCACCGCCTGAGCGCCGACGTGATCAATATCTCGGCGACAACGTCGAGTCTGACGAAAGGCGAAACGCTCAAAGACACCGCTCGCAATCTGGAGGCGCTGCATGCCGACATTCTCGTCTTGCGACACAGTTCCGCCGGCGCGCCGCAATTTCTGGCGGAACGACTGAAATCGAGCGTGATCAACGCCGGCGACGGGGCGCACGAACATCCGACTCAGGGTCTACTCGATATTTTCACGATCCGGGAGAAACGCGGTAAGATCGACAACCTCCATATCGTTATCGTCGGTGACATTTTGTTCAGTCGCGTCGCGCGCTCGAACATTTTTGGGCTAACTAAACTCGGCGCCCGCGTCACGCTGGTGGGGCCGAGCACGCTCGTTCCGCGCGAATTCGAAAAACTCGGCGTCACCGTTTCAAACCAGATCGATAAAGTGCTGCCAGATGCCGACGTCGTAAATTTGTTGCGCATCCAGCACGAGCGTCAGCGGAAAGAATATTTCCCGGGCATCGGCGAATACACAACCCTATTCGGTTTGACGAAACAGCGCGCGAAATCGTTAAAACCGGATTGCCTGGTGATGCATCCGGGCCCAATCAATCGCGGCGTCGAGATCGACAGCGAAGTCGCCGACGGTTTGCAAAGCGTGATTCTCGATCAAGTCACGAACGGTCTCGCCGTCCGGATGGCGGTTCTTTATCTCTGCGGAGGAATCGCCACGTGAGTGCGACGGTCATTCGCAACGGCCGCATCATCGATCCCGCGAACAAGCGCGATAGGGTCGGCGATCTTTACATCGCGGATGGAAAGATCGTCGCTTCAAAATCAGAAATCAGAAATCAGAAATCAGAAATTGATGAGATCGATGCAAAAGGATTGATCGTCGCGCCAGGCTTGATCGACATTCACGTCCATCTGCGCGAGCCGGGGTTCGGTCACAAGGAAACGATCGAGTCCGGCGCGCGCGCGGCCGCGGCCGGCGGGTTCACCACGATTGTCTGCATGCCGAACACCTCGCCCGCGGCGGATAGTCCGGCGACGATTGCCTGGATCAAAGATCGCGCGAAGGAAACCGCGTGTGTGAATGTTCTACCGACCGGCGCAATCTCGAAGAACATCGCGGGCGAAGAACTCGCCCTGATCGGTTCGTTAGGGCAGGCCGGCGTGGTCGCAATCACCGATGACGGTCATTGCATCCAAAATCATGAATTAATGCGGCGCGCGATGGAGTACGCGCGCATGGTCGGATTGCCCGTGCTCGATCATTGCCAGGATTACGATTTGGTCGGCAATGGCGTGGTCAACGAAGGCTACTGGAGCACGCTGCTCGGTTTGCCCGGTTGGCCGGCCGCTGGTGAAGAAGCGATCGTGATGCGGAATATTTTGCTGGCAGAACTTTGCGATCATCACATTCACTGCCAGCACGTCAGTGCTGCTGGAAGTGTCCGTTTGATCCGCGAGGCGCGCGCGCGCGGAGTCAAAGTTAGCGGCGAAGTTTGTCCGCATCACATCGCGCTGACCGACGAAGCGATTCAAAATTTCGACACAAATTACAAAATGAATCCGCCGCTGCGGTCAAAGGCTCATGTCGATTCAATTCTCGAAGGAATTGCCGACGGCACCCTGTCGATTCTGTGTTCGGATCACGCCCCGCATGCCGGGTTCGAGAAAGAAGTCGAGTTCGATCAGGCGCCCTTTGGGATTGTTGGGCTGGAAACCGAGCTCGGAATTTTCATCGATCAGCTCGTGCACAAGCATCACAAGATCGACATCGTGCGCTTGATCGAGATGTACACGGTCGAGCCAGCAAAACTTCTCAAACTCGATGCCGGAACGTTGTCAGTTGGCACGCCGGCCGACGTAACCTTGATCGACCCAAACTTGGAATGGACGGTCTGGGTCGATCAGTTTCAGTCCTCTTCGCGCAACTCTCCGTTCGATGGCTGGAAATTAAAGGGACGGGCGGTGCGAACGATTGTCGCCGGGAAAACCGTCTGGAAACTCTAGGCGATTCAGCCGCTGTATCCGCCGCTGATGTAACTTTCCAAATGCGCAATGGTGGCGCTTTGGCAGGAGATCACGTGTTTGACCAGATCGCCGATGGAAATAATCCCGATCACTTTGCCGCCCTCGACCACCGGCAAGTGACGAATGTGTTTCTCGGTCATTAAACGCAGACATTCATCAACGCTTTCTCCGGGCTTCGTTGTCGAAACGTTCGACGACATGATTTCATCAACCCGGGTCTCCTTGGAAGATTTGCCGCGAACAAAAACTTTTCGCGTGTAATCGCGCTCGGAGATAATTCCCACCAGTTTTTCGCCTTTCATCACGAGCAGCGCGCCGACGTTCTTGTCCGCCATCATTTCGATCGCCTTAAACACGGTCGCGTCCGGCGCGATCGAGAAAACGGTGCCGCTCTTCTGGTTGAGAATGGCGCCGATATGTCCGCTTACATCCATGGCAGCTGAAAAGGGGAATTAAAATACAACACCCCCAACCGACGATGCAAAAGAATTCTCCGAATAGCGGAACCGTCAGTTACCGCGCGAATTTTCGATCAATCAAACTTCGCAAATGCTCGGCAATGGCCGGTTGATCCAGCCTTTGAATCACTTCGTTCAAGAAGCCGGTGACGATGAGGCGTTGGGCAACTTTTGTCGGGATGCCACGCGAATGGAGATAAAACATTTCCTCTTCGTTGATCTGTCCAGAAGTGGCGCCGTGGGTGCAACGGACGTTATCGGCAAGAATTTCCAAACCGGGCATTGAGTTCGCCTCAGAGTCATCGCTCAAAAGAAGGTTGCGAACTTTTTGGTAGGCATCAGTGAAATGGGCGTGCGGTTCGACCCGAATCAATCCGCCGAACGTGCAACGGGCGCGGTCATCGAGCGCATTTTTGTAAAGCAGATCGCTGGCGGTGCGCGCCGAGATGTGGTCCTGCAAGGTGCGCGCATCGAATTCCTGTTCGTTTGCTGCAACTGCGACCGCGAGCAGATCGCTGCGAGCGCCTTCGCCCACAAGGCGGCTCAGACTTTCGAACCGCGAATACTTGGAACCAAGATTCAGATTCAAGCTCATCGCGGACGCGTCGTGATCGACCGTGGTCGTGTTCATCTGCAACGCGACGACGTTCTCTCCCCAGTTTTGCGCGCAAACGTAAGTGACCTTGGCCCCCGGGCCGGCAATCAAGTCGTTCACACCGCAAGCGAAACCGGTCGCGCGCGCACCGCACGAGCGGAAATGTTCTACGACGGTAACCTTGGCCAATTCGTCAGTGATGAGCAGCAGATGGGGAAAGACGGAGACACCTTCGCCGCGCAACCAGTGAAAGATCTCGATCGGCTGTTCGATCTCGACCCCGCGCGGAACGAAAAGAAATGTTCCCGACGAAACCAGCGCTTGATGAAGTGCGGCAAATTTGGCCGAGCCCAAAACCGCCGGTTGCGACATGAAATATTTTCGGAAAAGATCGGCATGCTCGATCATCGCGCGTTCGAGCGGCTGAAAAATTACTCCGCGTTTCTTTAAGTCGTCGGAAACGACATTGCGCTCGATTAGCTGATCGCCGGCAAAAATCAGGCGCGCAGCGAATTTGTCCAGACCGCGCGAATACTTTAAAACATTGGCGCGATCATCATCCGAAAGCGCGGGGCTGACTTTGAATGGCGCGAGATCGAGAAGATCGACATTGGAAAAGCGCCACAGCTGATCTTTGCGCGTTGGCCGCGGGGTCGATTCAAATTTTTCCCACGCGGCGGCCTGTTGTTCCCGAAACCAATCGGGCAAATCGCGCGACTCAATCGGACCCGAAAGGATTTCTTTCGAGCTTACGGTTTCATCATGAGCGATTGAGGACATTGTCGATCTTAGATGGAAACGGCGGTCCGCAGACCGCCGATGTCGATCTTGTCTACGGAAAAAACTATCCGACCGAGCCTTCCATCTCGAGCTCGATCAATCGTTTCAGTTCGACCGAGTATTCCATCGGAAACTGGCGAACGAGATCGTTAACAAAGCCGTTTACGCTCAAGCTCATCGCCTGCGCTTCGCTCAAACCTCGCTGTTGCATGTAGAAGATTTGGTCGGCGCTGACTTGACTGACGCTGGCTTCGTGCTGAACGGCGTTGCCCGTTCCGCGGACAGTGATCGCTGGGTAGGTGTCGGTGCGGCTGGTCGAGTTGATCAGAAGCGCGTCGCACTCGGTGTTGTTCTTGCAGTTTTTGAGATGCTTCGGGACGTGAACAAGACCGCGATAAGTCGCGCGACCGGTTCCAATGGAGATCGATTTCGAAATGATGTTCGAAGTCGTCTCATCAGCGGCGTGAATCATTTTCGCACCGGTGTCCTGGTGCTGGCCATTATTGGCGAGTGCGATCGAGAGTACTTCGCCGCGCGCTTTGCGGCCTTTCAACACGACGCCAGGATATTTCATCGTCAGCCGCGAGCCGATGTTGCAGTCGATCCATTTGATCTCGGCGTCTTCGTGGGCGAGTCCGCGTTTTGTGACCAAATTGAAAACGTTGGCCGACCAGTTTTGGACGGTGATGTATTGGATCTTGGCGCCCTTGAGCGCGACCAGCTCGACCACTGCGCTGTGCAGCGTTGTGGTCTCGAACTTCGGCGCGGTGCAGCCTTCCATGTAAGTAACTTCGCTTCCTTCGTCGGCGATGATGAGCGTGCGCTCGAATTGGCCGAAATTTTCCGCGTTGATCCGGAAGTACGCTTGCAATGGATGTTTCACCTTCACGCCGGGCGGAACGTAAATGAACGAACCGCCGCTGAAGACCGCCGCGTTGAGCGCGCTGAATTTGTTGTCGGCAATCGGGATGACTTTGCCGAACCATTTCCGGAAAATCTCCGGATGATTTTTCAGGCCTTCGGTCGAGCCGACAAAAATGACGCCTTGCTCGCCGACT
>Ga0209328_10000199_pt1 | contig 13671 bp, 10 predicted proteins | sample JacPinW_OM3H0_M1_FD_187954 | JGI IMG/M metagenome (GOLD analysis project Ga0209328, IMG submission 187954) | Forest soil microbial communities from Algoma, Ontario, Canada - Jack Pine, Ontario site 1_JW_OM3H0_M1 (SPAdes) (version 2) | ecosystem: Environmental > Terrestrial > Soil > Boreal... | reverse complement strand
CATGCGCGGCACCGCACAGTTCCGCACAGAGAACCTCGAATGTTCCGGTGCGGGTGGGCGTGAACCAATAATATGTGACCGAGCCCGGTATCATATCCATCTTCGCCCGGAACTCGGGCACATAGAAATCATGCAGGACGTCAATTGAGCGGAGCAGTACCTTCACCGGTTTCCCAAGCAGCAGGTGCAAGTCGTCGTTTTGAATAACGACGTCATCTTGTCCGGCGGGATCGTCGGGGTTCAACCCCAGAGGGTTGTCGGAACTGACATTGCGGGCATCGGAGGTCCCAAGCCGGCCGTCCTTTCCCGGAAGCCGGTAGCTCCAGAGCCACTGCTGTCCCACGACCTCGACGTCGGTCGCATCGGCCGGAACTGTGACGAACTGGTGCCAGACAACCAGCCCGGGTGCCAACATGGCTGCGACGCCGATTGCAGTCCCGACGCTGAGCCACCATTCGAGCTTCTTGTTTTCAGGCTCGTAGGCTGCCCGCCTTCCCTCCTTGTGCTGAAAGCGAAAGACGCAATAGGCCATGAACGCGACGATCGCGAAGAACACCGCCCCGGTGATCCAGAACGTCAGGGTGATCGTGTGGTCGATGTAGCTCCAGTTTGAGGCGATCGGCGTCCACCACCACGGACTGAACAGGTGAAACAGCACCGAGGCGACCGCTACCAAAAGCAGTATGATTGCTACAGCCATCCCTCATTCATCCTTGCCATCAAAGGCTACGGAGACGAACTAAAGGGCGGAGCTCACATCTATGGCGATGGCGGACTTCACGTTCCGCTATCGTCGAGCCTCTTGTCTCGCCCATTCGACCGGTAGCGACGCAAAAGCTTGACACAGACTACACGTCACGACCGCTCATATCATCGGAGCTGGGGGCGTTGAGAATTTGAAGATGATCCCGGTCGAGCCTGCCGTCAATAGCTCAAGCTATGGTCTGGCGCGTGTTATGCGCAATGCAGCGTAGGCCGGCGAGCATCAATCGGCGCCAATGGTTTGTGACGCAACGCACCAAGCGATTTGTGCAGATGCACAATTCAACTGTGCGTGCTATCTCGCTTGAATCGCGCTAACCTGACCTCACAGGTCGCGACCGGTTTCGTCCGGCGAAGCCCCTTCTCGTCGAACTCGGTTTGCCGTACTCGGCTCGATCGCGATTTTCGCACATGGGGCGGATACGCGTGACTTAAGGGCGCCGTTTTCACCACGGCGACCGCGAGCAAGGGAGACTGTGGCCATGGCCATACAGTATTTCGCAAGACCCAAACTACAATTGTTCGGCGTCTCCACCACATTTGTCGTTCGCAAAATCGGCCTTTCCGACTTGAGCGACGCGCTGCGCCTCGGCTGGGAAGACTTCAAGGCCATACCAACTCACGCCGTTGTCCTGTGCCTGATTTATCCCGTCCTCGGGCTTGTTCTGTTCAGAATGGTCCTTGGGTATTCCGTGCTGCCGCTGCTGTTTCCGCTGGCCGCCGGTTTTACGTTGATTGGTCCTTTTGCCGCCCTCGGCCTCTACGAGCTCAGCCGCCGCCGCGAGCGCGGCGAGGAAGCCGCGGCGTGGCATGCCGTACACGTGCTGCGCGCACCGTCTTTCGGTGCCATGCTCGAACTCGGCCTGCTGCTGCTCGTTCTGTTCGTGACCTGGATCGCCGCCGCAGACGCCATCTACGTTGCAACGTTCGGTCACGCGCCGGCTGCAAGCATCCCTGATTTCGTAAGCCGCGTGTTGACGACGCCCGAAGGATGGTGGCTCATTATCGTCGGCTGCGGCGTCGGCTTTCTGTTCGCCGTCGTGGCTCTATGCGTCAGTGTTGTGTCGTTTCCTTTGATGCTCGACCGTCATGCGTCTGCGATAGACGCGATCCGGACGTCGCTGCGGGCAGTGAAGGAGAACCCGCTTGCGATGGCCGTATGGGGGCTGATTGTTGCGGTGCTGCTGGTGATCGGTTCGCTACCGTTCTTCGTCGGTCTCGCTGTCGTTCTGCCGGTGCTCGGTCATGCCACCTGGCATCTTTATCGGAAGATGGTGGAGCCTGACCCGAATCCCCCACAAGAAGAGCCCCGCCCACCGGTAGGTCATCGCTATGCGGCGGATTTCCCGGCCTCTCTCTTCCCGTGGAGTCATGAGCGCTAGACCAGCCGTGGCGGCCGCAAATGGGAAAGCTGGGATCCGCCGCCGATTTCGGGTCTACAGGTAATCGGTGGATTTAGTTGCACGCTGGCGGCCAGGCTTTCGCCGGAACATGCGCTAGATATCGTAATAGAGATGAAACTCGTGGGGATGGGGGCGCAGCCGGATAGCGTCGACCTCCCTTTTTCGCTTGTAGTCGAGCCAGGTTTCGATCACGTCGCGGGTGAATACATCGCCGCGCAGCAGGAACGCGTGATCGCGTTCGAGCGCGTCAAGCGCCTGGTCGAGCGATCCGGGCGTCGATTTCACCTCCTTCGCCTCGGCGGGCGGGAGATCATATAGATTCTTGTCAATCGGCCTGCCCGGATCGATCCGGTTGTCGATGCCGTCCAGGCCGGCCATCAGCATCGCGGCGAAGGCCAAATAGGGATTACAGGAGGGATCCGGCGAACGAAACTCGACGCGCTTTGCCCGCGGGTTCGGCGAATACATCGGGATCCGGCAGCAGGCCGAGCGATTGCGCTGTGAATAGACCAAGTTGATTGGAGCCTCGTAACCCGGCACCAGACGGCGATAGGAGTTGGTGGTCGGAGCACAAAGCCCGCACAACGCCCAGGCGTGGGTCAAGAGCCCGCCGATGTAGTACCGGGCAAGCTCGCTCAACTCGGCGTAGTCCGCCTTATCGTAGAACAGGTTGGTCTCGCCCTTCCACAGGCTCTGATGAACATGCATTCCCGAGGCGTTGTCCTCGAACAGCGGTTTTGGCATGAACGTCGCGGTCATGTCGTGCTGGCGGGCGGTGTTCTTGACCACGTATTTGTAGATCATCAGATTGTCGGCCATGCGGGTGAGCGTGGTGAAGCGCATGTCGATTTCGTTTTGGCCGCCGGTCGCGACTTCATGGTGATGGGCTTCGATCGCAATCCCCAGCGATTCCATCGTCAGTACCATTTCGGTGCGGAGCGCCTGCATGCTATCGGTCGGGGGAACCGGAAAGTATCCCTCTTTCGGGCGCGGCTTGTGGCCCAAATTCGGCGCTTCCTTCTTGCCGGTGTTCCAGCTGCCTTCGCTAGAATCGATTTCGTGGAAGGCGTAGTTGATGCCCTGTCCGTAGCGCACGTCGTTGAATACGAAGAACTCCGCCTCCGGACCAAAATAGCTCGTCTCGGCGCGGCCGGTGCCCTTGAGATAGGTCTCGGCTTTCTGGGCGATATAGCGGGCGTCACGGCTATAGGATTGACCGGTCACTGGATCCCTGATGTTGCAGATCAGGACCAGCGTCGTCGCCGGGGTGAATGGATCGACGAAGGCGGTCGTCGGGTCCGGAACGACCAGCATGTCGCTTTCCTGGATCTCCTGGAAGCCGCGGATCGACGAGCCGTCGAATCCGATGCCTTCATCGAGAGCGTCGATATTCACCGCGCCTGGCGGGACGGAAAAATGCTGCCAGACCCCCGGCAAGTCGCTGAACCGCAGATCGATCATCTGGACCTTCTCGTCCTTTATCGTCTTCAGGAGGTCTTCGGCTGTCGCACAATTCGGAACCATGGCTTTACTCCTGTAACCGAGAGGGCGCTTTTAGCCGAGAGGCAGCTTTGAAGATCGTGTCGCCGTTCAGCCGCTGCTAAGCGGCCTGGAGCTGATTTTGGTCCGCGTTCCACCTTCGGCCGCTGCCACACCGGCCTGATCCGGCTTGGCGGTGCAGGCACACCTTTGTCGCGCGCGAATCGGCAGCTTCAGCTCTGGTGCGGGCCGCGCATAAGCTTCATGGCGTCTTCGATATGCCGCCAGTCCTTGGCCAGTTGGAACTCGCCCTTTGCTTCAAGGTCGATGGCGTTCTGGGCGGCTTCCGCAATGGCCTTCGCGCCGTGCGCTTCCAGCAACTGCCGCGCATAGTCATGGATTTCGATTTCTCGCATGGCGTCATGCTCCTGTCGTTCTGCGCGCGACCGAGAACTCCAGTCGGGCTGCAGGGCCGTAGACGTTGACACCCATCAAGCCCACACAGTCTGCATCCTGGCGCGGGAGGTTTGCAAGAGCCACTTCAGATCATGGGCCCGCCAAAACGGGCACTGGCAACCATTCCACGACGGGAATACCGTAGTTCCTCTTCCGCCCGTGCTGTGAGCTTTCATTCGAGATATCGTATGAGCATTGGCGTTCCCGCTCCGCGCGGTGCGCCACTCCAACCCGTGCTCAAAGTTGCTTCCGATCAAAGTCACCTCGCCCCGTCCGGTCGTGGGTCCAGATGGTTGAGCAGATTCGCCGGCAAGGTTGATCGGTTGCTCGATCGCCTGGATGGGTTCCTCGACAACAAGCATGGGAGAGTTTGAGTCATGGTGGCAACGAACGGTCGCACCGTCACCGTGTTCGGCGGTACCGGCTTTCTCGGCCACCGCATCGTTCGGCATCTGCGCTATCGCGGATTCGCCGTCCGGATTGCGTCAAGGCATCCGGATCGGGGGCACAGGCTGTTTGGTCCCGATGATCCGCAACTTCAATCCGTAGAGGCCAACATTCACGACGAGCAGTCAGTCGCGGATGGGTTGGCCGGCGCTTACGGTGTTGTAAATGCGGTCAGTCTTTACGACGAGCACGGACAGGAAACTTTTCATTCCGTTCACGTCGAGGCTGCCCAACGGGTAGCAGCTCAAGCGCACTTGGCCGGAGTCGAACGGCTTATTCACGTTTCAGGAATCGGCGCCGATGCCGCATCACCGTCCCGGTACATCCGAAAGCGCGGCGAAGGCGAACTGGCGGTCCGAGCCGCGTTCGCCGATGCACTTTACGTCCGTCCGGCGGTGATGTTCGGACCTGACGACGCGTTTCTCACCACCATCCTCAAGCTCCTTCGCAAGCTTCCAATCTATCCGATGTTCGGCCGCGGCCGCACCAGATTGCAGCCGGCCTATGTGGAAGATGTTGCGGAAGCGGTCGCCCGAGTCATACGGCGAACCGAAACGCATTCGACAATCTTCGAGTTCGGCGGTCCTCGCGTCTACTCTTACGAACAATTACTCAGAGTCGTTGCGCACCAAGCTGGCCTCGCGCCCCTATTAATTCCAATACCGTTTGCCGTTTGGCACGCGCTGGCATGGGCATCCGAAATACTCCCGGCTCCGCCACTCACTCGCAATCAGGTGGAGCTCATGCAGGTCGACACCGTTTCATCGCCGGAGAAGCCTGGATTTGTCGAACTTGGGATCTCGCCGCACTCGGTCGAGGTAGTACTTCAGAAAATGTTGTCGAATCGCGGATCAAAGAGGCTGCCCGGTTAATTCGTGCGTTTCTCCACGGTGGGTCGGCTGCCGTCTTTACCCAGCAGGTGAACGCGTTTCGCGACGGTTTGCGGCGACTGGGCTTTTTCGAGGGCCGTAATATCACGATTGAATATCGGTGGGCCGAAGGAGACTTCAGCAGATTGCCGGCCTTCGCCGACGAGTTCGTCCGCCGTCGGGTGGATGTAATCGCGGCGATCGGCGGCGACATTATTTGAAATCGAACTCCAACCTCATCATCGACGGTGCGCTGACCAAGGCCGTATAGCGGCCGGGACGCCGTCGAAAGCCGACAGCCTCAATCCCGAACGGCGGCCATGCGGCCGAGCGATGAATATTCTATTGGAGACGAGCGCGCCCTGTGCAGCGACCGTGGTGCTGATGATGCGGCGTCTCAACCAGGCGGCGCCACGGTTGGTGAAGGCGCATCGAATTATCTTCAACGCCATTCGCGATCGTGATGCGGAGGCGGCAGAGACATGGATGCGCCGGCACATGGTGGATTCTCGCCGCGGCTATGAGTTGGCGCATCTCGATATGGAAAAGACCGTGGATCTGCTGACCCCGTGATGGAAGGCGAAGAGCGCGGGCGAACGAGCGTAATTGACAGCTTGTCGGCAAGTCCTTAGCCTATTTGTCCGACAATTGGACAAACCCGATCAAGCGTCGCAGGGCAGTCCTTCCGGATAACGGATGGACAACGAAAAAATGGGGAGGAGCAATCGCCATGGCGAGTGAGGCTTCGGCCGTAGAACCTGGTAGTTCATCGGGCGGTCTGCTGGCGCAATTTCTGAAGAAGCCGTCGCAGGAACAGATCGTGCTGCTCATCACGATCGCGCTGCTCATCCTGTTCAGCCTGACCCTGCCGGGCTTCTCGAGCGTCGCCAATCTGTTGAACCTGGTGCGCAGCATCTCCATTCTCGGCATCCTCGGTCTCGGCATGGGCCTGATCGTGATCAGCCGCGGCATCGACCTCAGCGAGGTCGCCATCATGGCAGGTTCCTGGGCGGTCGGACTGATCGAGATGCAGATGGGCATGCCGATCTTCTGGGCGTCGGTCCTGGCGCTCGCTGTCGCGCTGTCGATCGGCGCCATAAACGGCATTATGGTGGCGTTCGTCGAGGCGCCCGCGCTGTTCGTCACGCTGGCTGCCGGTTCGGTGATCTACGGCGGCGCCTTCTGGTTCGCGCCGGTCTGGGTAGTCTATGCGCCGACGAATGCGCATTCGCTGCTCTTTCTCGGCGCCGGGCATCTCTTTGGCGTGCCGATGCCGATCTTCGTCTTTGCGCTTTGCGCGCTGATTGTTCATCTCTTCCTGTCGCGCACCTCGACCGGCCGCTTCATCTACTCCCAGGGCGACAATCCGGAGGCAGCCAGGCTGACGGGAATTGCGCTCCGCCCGCAGATCGTCCTCGAATATATGATCGTGGCCTTCCTGGCCTGGATCGCCGGGCTGATCTGGGTCGGCACCACCGGCAGCATTCAGATGGCGGTGGTACAGGGCACCTATGTCTTCGACGTCATCCTCGTGGTCGTGCTCGGAGGCATCAGCCTGATCGGCGGCCGCGGCAGCGTGTTTAGCGTGGTGGTCGGCTGCGCCCTGATCGGCACCTTGCTCAATGCCTTCACCATCATGGACGTGAACAGCGAAGTGCAGAACATCATCCGCGGCGTGGTTCTGCTTGCCGCCATCATTCTGGACAATTGGCTGCATCCGCGGGACGAGGAGACCGCGCGGCAGGGCGATTGACGCACCCTGGGGTCAAGCAAGCCACCACTAATAACAAGAGGGAGGACGACGACAATGTTGCAGAAATCATTCCTGGCGAAGGCGGCCTTGACACTTGCCGGCTTCGCGCTGGTGGCGGGGGCGCCCTTTATCGCGATCGCGCAAGAGGAAGGTGGCACGAAGACGGCGCATGAGCTTCGAGTCGGCTACAATAAAGCTGTCGAAGGCAAGACCATCGCCTTCCTGCCGATCGCGCTCGGCGTGCCATTGCAGGACGAATGGGAGCGCGTGGTGCGGACCGAAGCGGCCTGGCGCGGCATGAAGTATGTGGTGCGCGACCCCAACAACAACCCGTCGGCAATGCAGCAGGCGCTGACCGCCCTGGTCAATGACAAGCCGGATGTGCTGATCGTGCAGAACCCGAGCGTCACGCTGCTGATGAAGGAGCTGAAGCGAGCCGAGGCCCAAGGCACCCATGTCATCCAGGTGAACATGTCCTCCAACTATAAGTCGGACGCCTTCGTCGGCGCCGACTGGTATGAGGTCGGCCATCTGCTGGCCGAGGACGTCATCAAGGAATGTGGCGCCGGCAGCGGCAAGTCGGGCAAGGTCTCGATCGTGCAGGGCGAGCTCACCGCCGCCGCCAGCGTTGATCAGATCGGCGGCATCATGGACACTTTCAAGAAGGATCCTTCGATCAAGGTCGTCTCCAACCAGGCAGCGAACTGGGATGCCAATGCCGCGCTCAACATCACCTCGACAGTGATCCAGCAGAACCCCGACCTCTGCGCCAGCATCGGTTTTTGGGGCATCATGGAATCAGGAGCGTCCCAGGCGATCCGTAACGCGGGCAAGATCGATCAGGTAAAGGTTTATGCCTCGGGCGAGGGCTCGCAGCTCGATTGCGACCAGGTCAACCAGGGGAACTTCTACAAGTTCCTGAGCTACAAGGCGACCGAGCAGGGCCACGACCTGGTTTCCGCCGCCGTCACCTTGCTGGAAGACAACCAGAAGCCGGGTGGCAAGCACTATGCGTACTACACGCAGCCGATCTGGCTCGACAAGAGCAACGCCAGCGGCGGCAATTGCTTCGCCCTGCCGAAGACGGCAGCAACCTCGCCGGTGCCGATGGCGCCAACGACCGACAAGAAGTAGCAAGGTTGATCGCGACTCCCGCCGCGCGGCGGGAGTCGCCCACCGGGAGGCGGGAGCTGCTCGCTGAAGGGATCGCGTCGATGTCGGTCAACACCATGGGCACCAGCTTCGGCACGCGGTTGCGCGCCAGCCTGTCGCCGCGGCTCTTGCTCTCGGAACTGCTGCTGAAGCAGTGGTTCGAGCCGGTGATCCCCTTCACCTTGATGATCTCGTTGCTGCTTTGGTTCGCCGCGACGATTCCCAACTATGCCGGACTGGAGAATTTTCTTTCGCTGATGCGGCTCTACGCCGAGTTCGGCTTCGTCGCCATCGGTATGGCGTTCTGCCTGATCACCGGCGGCATCGATCTCAGCGTCGGCGCCATGTTCGCGCTCTGCAATTTCACCGCCCTGTTCCTGCTCAACGTCGCCGAGCTGCCGGTTCCGCTGGTCATCCTCGGCACGATGGCGGTCGGCGCGACAGTCGGCGGCATCAACGGCCTGCTGATCGGCTATCTCAAGGCGCGCCCGTTTCTCACCACCCTGGTGACGCTGATCATCCTGCGCGCCTCGGTCAACATCCTGAACGAGAAATTCGCCACCGTCTTCGCCACCAACTCGGTCGACAGCGATACCTGGGACTTCCTCGGCGAAGGCTATGCGCTCGGCGTTCCCATCAATGCCGCGACGCTTATTGTCGTGCTGATCATCGGGCACATCTTTCTCAGCCGCTCGCGCTACGGCTGGCACCTGACCGCCATCGGCGCCAGCCGCAAGGCGGCGCGCCACGCCGGCATTCCGGTCGAGCGCATGCTGCTCTTCACCTATGCGCTGTCGGGCATGCTCTGCGCGATCGGCGGCGTCTTCTATGCCGCGCGCCAGAACAGCACGGATTCGACGACCGGCTACCTCTGGGAATTCCAGGCCCTGACCGCCGTCATCCTGGGCGGGGTCTCGCTTGCCGGCGGCAAGGGCACCATCTGGCGCGCCATGCTCGGCGGCATCATCACCTTCGTCCTCACCAACGGCCTGGTCCGCATGGGCATCCCGGGCTACATCACCTCGGGGATCATCGGCATCATCCTGCTCGCGGCCGTCGGCATCGACGTCAAGTGGGCCAAGAACCGCGGCAAGGCAATCCAGAAGATTTACGTCAACCCGGCGGCTGTGCCCCTCGTCGACTCGCCGTCGCTGGAGCGCGGCAGCAACACGCCCTTTGCCCAGAACGACCGCCTGATCAACGCTGAAGCCATCGGCCTCGACCAGGTGGAGGGTCCCGAGGACGTCATTCTCGATCGGCACGACCGGCTCTACGGCAGCACCCGCGACGGCAACATCATTCGTTTCTCCGGCCCGAACTTCGAGCAGCGCGATGTCTTCGCCCATATCGGCGGACGGCCGCTCGGCATGCAGTTCGACCAGGACGAGAACCTGATCGTCGCCGTTGCCGGCATGGGCGTCTACGGCATCAAGCCGGACGGCGCACTCTTCAAGGTGACCGACGAGACCAACCGCACCTGGTACAAGCTGAACGACGACAGCCGGTTGCGCATGGCGGACGATCTCGACATAGCGCCGGACGGCAAGATTTATTTCAGCGATTGCACCACGCGCTACGAGATGACGACCAATTCCCTCGACATCATGGAAGGGCGGCCGAACGGCCGTCTCGTCGTCTACGATCCCGCCACCAAGAAGACCTGGACGGTGATTAATCATTTCTACTTCCCGAACGGCATCTGCGTGTCGCATGACGGCAAGTCGGTGCTGATCGCCAGCACCTCGCTCTGCCAGGTCTTCCGCTACTGGCTGGAAGGGCCGCGCAAGGGGGAGCTAGAGGTCATCCTCGATAAGCTGCCCGGCAATTGCGACAACATCAACCGCGCCTCGGACGGCAACTACTGGCTGGCGCTGGTCGGCATCCGCACGCCGGTCTTCGATCTCGCCATGAAGAAGCCGGGCTTCCGGCTGCGCATGGTGAAGCAGGTGCCGACCGACGAATGGCTGGCGCCGGGGCTAAACCATGGCTGCGTGCTGAAATTCACCGAAAGCGGCGAGGTGCTGGAATCCTACTGGGACCCCACCGGCATCTCGCATTCGACCTTGACCTCGATGCGCGAGCACAAGGGCTATCTTTATCTCGGCGGGCTCGAGAACAACCGGATCGGTCGCATCAAGCTCGACAACGTGGACCCGACCTGGACCGGATATGAGGCCTATTGGGGCAACAAGCGACGGGACCGGGCATAGATCATGGGCGTCTTCACCTATTTCCTGCGTGATCTCGAGCAGATCCTGTTTCCCAACCGGGATCAGCATGCAATTCCGGCGATGGACGGCGGCTATACCCCGAACGATCGGTTGGACGCGCTCAGCCTGATCGGGGCGCCGATTCCAGGCGCCGACGATATCGCCGAAGGCGGCGACGGCGCGATCTATGTCTCCGCGGGCAAGCAGGTGCTGCGTCTGGCCGGTGCCGGCTACGAGGCGCGATCGGTCTTCGCCGAGTTCGACGGCGCGGCAGGTGGTCTGGCCTTTCACCCCGATGGGCGCCTGCTGGTCTGCGTCGCCGGCCGCGGCTTGGCCGCGGTCGACGCCAGCGGCCGGCAGTCCTGGCTCAATCAGGTCGAAGACCAGCCGCTGCAATGCCTCACCAGCGTTGCCGCCGCGGCCGACGGCAGCATCTTCATGACCGACGGCAGCAGTCGGCACGAGCGCGAGGATTGGGTTCGCGATCTCATGGAGAACAACCACCTCGGCCGTTTGGTCGCGTGCGGCGCAGGGCTCGACGGCGCGAAGAGCCTGTTGCGTGACCTGTATTATCCGCACGGGGTTGCCATTGCGGCCGACGGCAAGACGCTCTGGTTTACCGAAAGCTGGAAGCACCGGATCAGCCGCGCCGCCGTTTCCGGCCGCGACATCGCGGCGCCGCAAACGGTCATCGGCAACATGCCGGGATATCCGACGCGGCTCGGATATTGCGCGGGGGGCGGGTTCTGGCTCAGCGTCTTCGCCGTGCGCACGCATCTGGTCGAGTTCGTGCTGCGCGAGGACGATTTCCGCCAAGAGATGATGGAAACCATCCCGCCCGGCCTCTGGATCTCGCCCGCGCTCGCCACCAGCGGTCATTGCCACGAGCCGATGCAGTTCGGCTCAATCAAGGCGCTTGGAATCGAGAAGCCCTGGGCGCCGCCGCGCTCCTACGGGCTGCTGGTCCGCCTCGATGAGGATGGCGAAGCGGTGGAAAGCCTCCATAGCCGGGTCGGCGGGCGGCATCACGGCATCACCGCCGCGTGCGACACGGCGCAGGGCTTGGTGATCGTGTCGAGGGGCAGCGGTCGCGTGTTGCTGGATCGTTCGGGAGGTGGTGTATGAGCGAGACGCTGACAACGACGAGACCAACGACCGCCGCACCATCGGCCGCTGCGCAACCGGTGCTGCAGGTCGTCGGCGGCAACAAGATTTATGGCGGCGTGCACGCCATCGAAGCGATCAATTTCGACCTCTATGCCGGCGAAGTGCATGCTCTGGTCGGCGAGAATGGCGCCGGCAAATCGACCCTCTGCAAGGCCATTGCCGGCGCCATCAAGCTGACGTCGGGCGAGTATTACGTCGACGGCAAGCTGATCAATTTCGAGCGGCCGCGCGATGCGCTCGCTGCCGGCATCTGCATGGTCTATCAGGAGACCAGCCTGGTGCCGACCATGACCGCGGCGCAAAACATCGAGCTCGGCAACGAAAAGCTCATCACCAGCTTCAAGAAGCTGAACATCCAGGCGCAGCAGCTGCTGCAGTCGCTGAACTTCCACATCGATCCGGCGACGCCGATCGGATTGCTCGGCACCGCCAAGCGGCAGATGGTCGAGATCGCCCGCGCAGTCTACAACGACGCCCGCATCATTATCTTCGATGAGCCGACGGCGAGCCTGACGCCGGAAGAGATCGTCCACTTCTTCAACCTGGTCCGCGACCTGCGCGCCCGCGGCGTCGCCATCATCTACATCTCGCACGCGCTCGAGGAGAGCTTGCAGATTTCCGACCGCATCACGGTGCTGCGGGACGGCAAGCTGGTGATCACCGCCAAGACCGCGGAGATGACGCGGGAAAAGCTGGTGCGCCACATGGTCGGCCGCGACATCACGCAGACCCATTATGCGCACAAGGAAGGCCACGCCGAACGCCGGCGCCAGCGGCGCGAGAAGGTGCTCACGGTGGAAAACGTCACCATGGGAACCATGGTCAAGAACATGTCGTTCTCGGTCTATGCCGGCGAGGTCGTCGGCATCGCCGGCTTGATCGGCTCCGGCCGCACCGAGATCGCCAAGATCATCTTTGGCGCCTTGAAGCGGAACCTGATCAACGGCGGCACCATCAAGCTGCGCGGTCGGCCGATTCGCTACCGCGTGCCGAAAGAGGCGATCAACGACGGCATCACCTACATCACCGAGGACCGCAAACTGAACGGCTTCTTCGAGACCATGGTGGTCGACGACAACGTCTATATCGGCAAGCTCGCCACCAAGGCGGGCTGGCGCTTCCTTCTCTCCGGCCTGATGCGGAACAAGCTCGCCAGCTATTGGGTGCAGCGGCTGAAGATCAGCGCGCTGCAGCGCAAGGCGAAGATCGTCGAGCTCTCCGGCGGCAACCAGCAGAAGGTCGTCATCGCCAAGTCGCTGGTGCAAGATCCCTCGATCGTCATCTTCGACGAGCCGACGCGTGGCGTCGACGTCGGCACCATCCCGGAGATCCATGCGCAGATCCGGGCGCTGGCCGACGAGGGCAAGGCGGTGGTGGTGATCTCGTCCTACCTGCCGGAGGTGCTGAGCATCTCGGACCGCATCCTGGTGGCACGCCTAGGGCGCATCGTGGCCGAGTTCGACGCTGCCGCGGCGACCGAAGAAAAGATCATGTACGCCGCGATTCATTGAGGGGCCTGCGTATATTCCTTCCTAATTGCACCAAACCGTCATCGAAGTTGCGTTGCAAAGTGACGGAAAGCGATACGATTGTTGCCGCGAGGCAGGTCAAAAATATTCCGATAACGTACATCGTCTATCCGGACGAAGGGCACGTGTTCCAGAAACCACCCAATAGACTTTCCTACATCACAATAGCCGAGGCGTTTTTTGCACGACATCTGGGGGATGCCTGCGAAGCCGTCGGTGAGGACCTTGAAGGATGTAGTCACGAGGTTCGCGCAGACGCCGATATCCTGACGGATTTGGGGATGACCTGACACAGACAGGGATAGGTATGGTTGACGATGCCGCTCATGTCTACCTCCCTGAATATCGCGTTGAAAATGACGGATGAAGAAATTGCCAAGCTTTCGCCGCTGCGCCTTCCAATCGTTCAAAAGCTTCTTGCGATCGGATATGGGGCGGCGGAAT
>Ga0209328_10000197_pt1 | contig 13721 bp, 15 predicted proteins | sample JacPinW_OM3H0_M1_FD_187954 | JGI IMG/M metagenome (GOLD analysis project Ga0209328, IMG submission 187954) | Forest soil microbial communities from Algoma, Ontario, Canada - Jack Pine, Ontario site 1_JW_OM3H0_M1 (SPAdes) (version 2) | ecosystem: Environmental > Terrestrial > Soil > Boreal... | reverse complement strand
ACAAACACGGTAGTGTCGTACATCACGTCATAGGCGACATCCTCGGGCAGGCGCGGCTCGATCTCCTTCAACACTTTCTTGACGCCGGCGGCGACGGCAATCGCGTTGGCGCCGGGCGACTGGTAGATGGCGATGGCCTCGCCCGGCCGACCATTGTAGCGGGCGAGGGAATCAGCCGACTTCGAGCCGAGCTCGGCGCGGGCGATGTCCTTGATCCGGACGGCCCCGCCATCGGGAGTGGCACGGACGATGATGTTGTCGAATTCCTCGACCGTGGTCAGCCGTCCCTGGGTGCTGATGTTGAGCTGAAACTCGACCTCGGGCACGAGGGGAGCAGCCCCGACGCGGCCGACCGCGGCTTGGGTGTTCTGTGAGTTGATCGCGTTGATGACCTCGTCGGCGGTGATGCCGAGGCTTGCCATGCGGTCGAGGTTGAGCCAGATCCGCATCGAGTATTCGAGGTCGCCCCACTGGCTCGCCTCGCCCACCCCGGGCACCCGCTTCAAGGTGTCCCGCATGTTGATCTTGGCGTAATTCGACAGGAACAATGCGTCGCGGCTCCCCTTTGGCGAATAAATCGCGACGACCTGCAGCAGCGAGCTCGATTGCTTCTTGGTTGTCACACCGTTGCGCTGAACCTCGGGCGGCAGTTGCGCGAGCGCCTGATTGACCCGGTTGGTGACGTTGACGGTATTGAGGTCGGGGTCGGTTCCGACCTGGAAGCTTACGTTGAGGGTGTAGCTGCCGTCGCCGCCCGAGGTCGACTTCATGTAAATCATCTTGTCGACGCCGTTGACCTGCGCCTCGATGACTTGAGCGACGCTTTCCTCGACCGCTGCGGCCGAAGCCCCGGGATAGGTGGCGCTGACCTGCACCTGGGGTGGGACAATGTCGGGAAACTGCGCGACGGGGAGCGCGCCGAGCGCAATCACGCCGGCGATCGAAATGACGATCGAAATGACAATCGCCAGCCGTGGGCGGTGAATGAAGACCGAGGAAATCATCGTGCGACCCGCCTCTCGTCAGCCGGCCGGCGGCGGTGCCAGCTGAGGCGCTACGGTGATCCCCGCCCGGATACGTTGCTGCCCTTGAACGACGACGCTCTCCCCCGGCTTGACACCTTCATCGACGACGGCGAGCCCCTCGCGGCCGGTGCCGAGGCGGACGCGGCGTTGCTCGACAATGTTGTTGTCGCCGACGACAAACACGTAGGGGCCGGTCTGATCGATCGCGATGGCGGATTGGGGGATCACGACGACCTTGTCGCCGCCCTTCTCTTCGATGATGACGCGAACCGTCTGGCCGCTGGTGAGGATGTCGTCAGGATTGGGAAACATCGCCCGGACCGTCTGGCCGTCGGTGCGCGGATTGACCTGGACGTCAAAAAAGTCGATGCGCCCCTTCTCGCTGTAGAGTGAGCCGTCGGCCAATCTGACGCGCGCCCGCACCTTCCCAGTCGGCTCAGTCTCGCGAGCTTCGAGCATCTCGCGCTGCGTCACCGAGAAGAGCACCTGCATCGGGTCCTCTTGGACCACCGTCGCAAGCACGCCGCTATCGGGCCCGACCAGATTGCCGGGTGAAACCGCCGCTCGTCCGATCCGCCCACTGATCGGCGTCTTGATTTCGGTGTAGGAAAGCTGGATCTGCGCGTCACGCAAATTCGCCTCGGCCTCCATGACCGCGGCCTTGGCCTGACCCTGCTCCGCTGTTTTTTGGTCGAGCTGGGCGAGTGGAGCATTGCCTTTTCGCGCGAGCTCGGCAGTACGCTGCAACTGCTGATCGGCATTGGCGAAAGTCGCCCGGGCGGCGGCGAGCTGGGCCTTGCGCTGGTCGACCGCGGCCTCGAACGGCTCGCGCTCGATCGTGAAGACCACCTGGCCTTCCTTGACGTCGTCGCCTTCCTTGAACAGGCGAGAACCGAGGAAGCCTTGCACGCGAGCTCGCAGGTCGACTTTTTCGAGCGCCTCGGCGCGGCCGACGAACTCGGCCTGCTTGGTCATCGAGCGGAGCTCGGCCGGCTGCACTAGCACGGCCGGCGGCGGCGCGGTTTGCTGGGCATATGCCGGCATACCGATCAGCGTCGCGACCTGAGCGGCAATATAGAGAGACACGTAGCTCGACCTCATCACACCACCCCTGTCGCAGCCATGATCGGCGCCAATCCGAGATAACTACCCCAATCCCCGGCTCAGTGGGTCAGCTTCAGTGTGGCTACTCCGGCAACGATGAGGAAGACGCCGAGATAACGGCCGAGCGTGCTGGCATCGCCGAACAACCATATGCCCACCAGGAACGTCCCCGCTGCACCGATCCCGGTCCATACGGCGTAAGCCGTGCCGAGGGCGATCTCCTTTTGCGCAAGAAACAGCAGCGCGCCGCTGATCGCCATGGACACGATTGCCACTGCCACGCCGACGATCGGCTTGCCCGGCTCTTGGGCCCATTTCAGCCCGACCGGCCAGCCGATTTCGGCCAGTCCGGCGGCAACGAGATACATCCAGGCCATCGGCGATCCCCCTCAATTACCGCCCACCCGGGCGCGCGCGAGGTGGCCGGAGTGCCCCGCGCGTTCGGCTCAAACCCCGAGATATTGTTGCAGCTTGTCGAGGTTCTGCGCGAGCTCCGCGTTGGAGATCATGTCGATGACGCGGCCGTGTTCGACGACGTAGTGGCGATCGGCGAGGGTGGCGGCGAAGTGAAAATTCTGCTCGACGAGCAGGATCGTGAAGCCCTTTTGCTTCAGGGTGCCAATCACCGCCCCGATCTGCTGGACGATGACCGGAGCCAGCCCCTCGGTCGGCTCGTCGAGCAGCAACAATGCGGCGCCCGTCCGCAAGATCCGGCCGATCGCCAGCATCTGTTGCTCGCCGCCGGACAGCTTGGTGCCTTGGCTGCGCCGGCGCTCCATGAGGTTGGGAAAGATCGCATAGATCTCGCCGACGCTCATCCCACCCGGGAGCACCGTCGGCGGCAGCAGCAGGTTCTCCTCGACGTCGAGGCTGGCAAAGATGCCGCGCTCCTCCGGGCAATAGGCGATGCCGAGCCGGGCGATTCGGTTCGACGCGAACCCCGCGATCTGGGTTCCGCGAAACACAACAGAGCCCCGCCGCTGCGGCACGATCCCCATGATCGCCCGCAGGGTCGTCGTTTTTCCGGCGCCGTTGCGCCCCAGCAAAGTCACCACCTCGCCTTCGCCGACGGCAAAGCTCATCCCATGCAGGATGTGCGACTCGCCGTACCAGGCGTGCAGCTCCTCGACCCGCAGCAGCTCGGGCCGCGGTGGTACCGGCTCAGGCATGACCGGTTCCGAGATAGGCTTCGACAACCTCCGGGTTCTTCGACACCGTTGCGTAATCGCCTTCGGTCAGAATCCGGCCGCGGGTCAGCACCGTGATCGTGTCGGAGAGGTCGGCGACGACCGACAGATTGTGCTCGACCATCAGGATCGTGCGTTCGGCCGAGACCTTGCGGATTAATGCCGAAATTCGGCCGATCTCCTCCTGGCCGAGCCCGGCCATCGGTTCGTCGAGCAGCAGCATTTCGGGATCGAGCGCCAGGGTCGTCGCGATTTCCAGCGCCCGCTTGCGCCCATAGGCAAGCTCGCTCGCCGGCTCGTCGCCGAGGCCCGACAACCCGACCGCGTCGAGCAGCGCCTCGGCCGGTGCTGCGAGGTGGTCGAGAATCCGCCCGGAGCGCCAGAAATGAAACGAGTTGGCGAGCTTCCTCTGCAGGGCGATCCGAACATTCTCGAGCACGCTCAAATGCGGAAAGACCGCCGAAATTTGGAACGACCGCACCATGCCGCGGCGGGCGATGTCGGCGGGCTTGAGGGCGGTGATGTCGCGGCCGTTGTAGAGGATCTCTCCGGCCGAGGGGACGAGAAACTTCGTCAAGAGATTGAAGACGGTTGTCTTGCCGGCTCCGTTCGGCCCGATCAGCGCATGGATCGTGCCGCGGCGGATCGTGAGATCAACCCCTTGCACCGCGGTGAAGCCGCGGAATTCCTTGGTCAGACCGCGGGTCTGGAGGATGACATCGTCCACGCGCAAAACGGCTTCTGCTGAAGAGGGCAGCGCTGTTGTATTTGCGCCGTCACCCTAATCCGTGGTTGCGACCGGGGCAACCGGCACAACGATCGCTTTTTTGTTGCCGGATCCTCGCAGATAGGATACTTTGTAATTCAAAGTATCCTATCAAGAGGAGTACGAGATCATCGAAGACCGGGTGCGTGAGGACATCGCTTTTATCCGTCATGCCGTCGAGGAGGGGCGCAACTACGCGACCGCATCGAGCCCGGACATAATGATCTGGGGGATCGCGGTCGCCGTCGGCTATATCGGAACCTACGCTTTCGTCCGCGGTTGGTCGCCCCTTCACCCCAGCTGGGTATGGGCCCTATGCATCGGATTGCCGTGGCTCTATTCGCTGCGTCGTCTGTTGCCGGCTTTCGAGCAACCCTGCGTCGACAGCCCGATGGCCCGTGCACTCTCGATGCTGTGGCTGGGCTGCGGCGTCTTTCTGACCACGCTCGCGATCGCCGCGATCTGGAGCGGCGACATCCGCCAGGGCTGGTTCGGTGCCGTCGTCGCCGGCGTGCTGGGCATCGCCTTTTTCGTCAGTGCGTGGCTCAGCAACCTCGGCTGGCTGCGCTGGGTGGCGCTGCTCTGGTGGGTCGGCGAACTCGGCGTGTTCGCATTACGGCATCGCCCCGAGGTCTTGCCGCTCTCGGCTGCCCTGATGCTCCTGTTGCTCGCCGGACCGGGCCTATTGCTGTCACTCCGGCGCAACAGCGCATGACCGATTTCGACCACACGGCGATCGACGAGCTGCTGCACAGCCGAGTACGGCTCGCCATCATCGCGTTTCTGGCGGGTGCGCAGACCGCTGATTTCTCGGCAGTGCGCGAAGCGATCAAGACGACCGACGGGAATGCGAGCGTGCATTTGCGCAAGCTCGAGGACGCCGGGTATATCGCGGCGAGGAAGCGCTTTGTCGCCCGCAAGCCGCAGACCCTCTATGCGTTGACCGAAAATGGCCGCAGGGCGCTCCTCGACTACGTCGCGCACCTCGAACACCTGCTGCCGCCGGGCGACGTTTCCGGCGGGCAGTCCACAGACGGGAGACAGCGGTGAAACATGCGCTTGGGCAATTACTCAGCGACTTCCTGTCGGCGATCTTGTTTCTGGTGGTCTACGCGATCTCGGGCGACCTTTTTGCCGCCGCCGCCATCGCTGTCGCCGCCGGCGTCGTGCAGCTTGCCCGCATCTGGCTGACTGGGCGGCGGGTCGAGTCGATGCAGTGGATGAGCCTGGGGCTCGTTGTTGTCCTCGGCGCTGCAACGATGCTGACCCAGAGCCCGCGTTTCATAATGGTCAAGCCGACGATCGTTCACTTCGCTGTTGCCGCGGTGATGTTGCGGCGGGGCTGGATGCTCCGATATTTGCCGGAAATCGTCGTGCAGAACGTTCCGGAGCCGGCGATCGTGGCGGCGGGCTACGCCTGGGCCGCCCTGCTCGGGGTAATCGGGCTCGCGAACCTGATCATCGCCCTACACTTCGACTTTATGACATGGGCGTGGTTCATCTCCGTCGGTGCGGTCGGGGCCAAGCTGATAGCGTTCGCGCTGCAGTATGGCGTTTTCCGAACGATCATTCGCCAGCGCATGGCGCCTTCAGCGGCTTAGCGCGGTCGATCCCGAACGGGTGCCTCGATCACATGGGCGTCAGCGTCCGGCATGGGACGCCAAACATGCGCGCGTCCTCCGGATGGTTTCCTCGGTGACCGCATAGCTGTTAAAATCCGGGCCCCCCGCGGCTGTACCGGTTCTCCTCAATCCCATTTATTGTCACATGGATTTTGAGCTGTCCGAAGAGCAGCGGGCCTTTGCCGAGACGGCACGAGCCTTTGCCCGCGAGGATTGGCTGCCTCACGCCCCGGGCTGGGACGAACGCAAGGAGTTCCCGGTCGAGGCATTGCGCCGGGCGGCGGAGCTGGGGTTCGCCGGGATCTATGTCGGAGACGAGTTCGGCGGCAGCGGGCTCGGCCGGGTCGACGCCACGATCATCTTCGAGGAACTCGCTGCAGCCTGCGTCTCGACCGCTGCATATCTCTCGATCCACAACATGGCGGGGTGGATGATCGACCGCTTCGGTACGCGCGAGCAGCGGGCGCGGTTTCTGCCAAAGCTAATGACGATGCAGCATTTTGCCAGCTATTGCTTGACCGAGCCCGGCAGCGGTTCGGATGCTGCGGCGCTGGCCACCCGCGCGGTGCGAAACGGCGATGATTACGTGCTCAACGGGACCAAGGCGTTCATCTCCGGCGGCGGGGTCAGCGACGTCTATGTGACTATGGTGCGGACCGGCGGGGCCGGGCCAAGGGGCATCTCCTGCCTCGTCGTCGAGAAGGACGCGCCCGGCCTGTCTTTCGGCAAGCAGGAAAAAAAGCTCGGCTGGAACACGCAGCCGACGGCGATGGTGATCTTCGAGGATTGCCGCGTCCCGGTCGCCGATCGTCTCGGCGAGGAAGGCGACGGCTTCAAAATCGCCATGAAGGGGCTCGACGGCGGCCGTCTCAACATATCGGCCTGTTCGCTTGGCGGGGCGCGCGCTTGCTTCGAGGCGGCGCGCGACCACCTGCTCGAGCGCCACCAATTCGGCCGGCCGCTCGCCGATTTCCAGGGGCTCCAATTCAGGCTTGCCGACATGGCGAGCGAGCTCGAGGCGGCGCGGCTGATGGTATGGCGCGGCGCGGCGAGCCTCGATCGCGGTGACCCGGAGGCGACCATGCATTGCGCGATGGCCAAACGCTTGGCGACCGATGCCGGGTTTCATGTCTGCAACGAGGCTTTGCAGCTCTTCGGCGGCTACGGCTACCTCAAGGATTTCCCGATCGAGCGCTATCTGCGCGACGTGCGCGTGCACCAGATCCTCGAAGGGACCAACGAGATCATGCGGGTGATCATTGCCCGGCGCCTGCTCGGCGCCTGACCGATGAGCGGCAACGGCGAGATCCTGGTTGGCCGAGAGGGCAGCCTTGCCACGCTGATCATCAACCGGCCGCGGGCGCTCAACGCGCTGACCCTCGACAACTACCGGCATATCGATCCGACTATGCGGACTTGGGCTGCGGACCCGTCTGTGCATGCCGTCGCCATTCGCGGCGCCGGCGACCGCGCCTTCTGCGCCGGCGGTGATGTGCGCGCGGTTTACGAGGCAGGGCTGGGAATCGGCAGCGATCCTGAGCTGCCAGCCGTCTTCTTTCGTGAAGAATACGAGCTGATCCGCTTCATTCACCATTTTCCCAAACCCTACATCGCGATCATCGACGGAATCACGATGGGCGGCGGCGCCGGAATATCGGTCAACGGCGCCTACCGCATTGCCACCGAGCGCACCCTTTTCGCGATGCCGGAAACCGGTATCGGTCTGTTCCCCGATGTTGGGGCGACGCGCTTTCTCAATCGCTGCCCCGGCCATATCGGACGCTATCTCGGTTTGACCGGCGCCCGCCTGCACGCGGCGGACACGCTCTATTGCGGCCTTGCCACCCATTTCGTGCCGCACGAGCGGATTGCCGAGGTGGTTGCCGCGCTCGGCGAGATCATCTGGGAAGCGGGGAGCGAGCGACGCCAGATCGATGCGCTGCTCGCGCGCTTTGCGGGGGATCCCGGCGCGGCGCCGCTCGCGGCATTGCAGCCGGCGATCGATCGCTGCTTTGCGGGCGGCAACGTCGAGGAAATTCTCGACGCGCTCGTCGCGGAAGCGGCAGCGGGCGGTGCGCACGCCGGCTGGGCTGCGGAAACTCGTGCGGACCTGCTGACCAAATCGCCGACCAGCTTAAGGATCACGCTGCGCCAGCTCACGGTGGGGCAAGATTACGACCTCGGTGCGGCGCTTGCCCTTGAGTACCGGCTGACCCAGCATGTCATGGCGGCGCACGACTTCTATGAAGGGGTGCGGGCGACGCTGATCGACAAGGATCAGCAGCCGCGCTGGCAGCCGGCAACGCTCGCTGAAGTGACCGAGGACATGGTCGACGCGTATTTCGCGCCGATCGGCAATCGTGAACTCCGCTTCGCCTGAAGCGGCCGATTCGGAGGGGAACCCATAGATGGCGACGATCGGGTTTATCGGGCTCGGCAACATGGGAGCACCGATGGCGGCTAATCTCGTCAAGGCCGGACACCGGGTGAGTGGTTTCGATGTCGTGGCAGCGAGGGCGGAGGCGCTGGCGGCGAAGGGCGGTGAGGCCGCGGCGACGGCGGGCGAGGCCGCTGGCGCAGGCGAATTGGTGATCACGATGCTGCCGGCTGGCCCGGATGTGCGCGCGGTTTATCTGGGAGAGGGCGGGGTGCTCGCCCGGGTTCGCAAGGGGGCCCTGTTAATCGACTGCTCGACGATCGATGTCGACACCGCGCGTGCCGTTGCCGCCGCTGCGGCCGCTGCTGGGTTCGCCATGCTCGATGCGCCGGTCTCGGGCGGCGTGATCGGAGCGGAGACGGCCGGTCTGACCATTATGGTCGGCGGGGAAGCCGCCGCGTTCGATCGCGGCCGGCCAGTGTTGGAGGCGATGGGGCGTACCATCGTCCATGCCGGGCCGGCCGGCAACGGCCAGGCGGCGAAGATCTGCAACAACATGATGCTCGGCGTCTCGATGATCGCGGTGTGCGAGGCTTTCTCACTTGCAGAGCGGCTCGGGCTCGAGGCGCAGACATTGTTCGACATCAGCGCAAAATCGTCTGGCCAATGCTGGGCCCTGACGAGCTATTGTCCGGTTCCGGGGCCGGTCCCGGCCTCGCCGGCCAATCGCGACTACGCGCCCGGGTTCACCGCGGCGATGATGCTGAAGGATCTTCGACTGGCTCAGCAGGCGGCGGGGGCGAGTGCCGCGCCGACCCCGCTCGGAGCGGCGGCGGCCAACCTCTACCAGCTGTTCGTCGACGAAGGTGCAGGTCGTCTCGATTTTTCGGCAATTTATCGCTTCATTCGCAAGCCCGAGGTTAAAATTTGAAAGGATAAATTTACAAACCGGCGCTAATCTGTGCTTGACCGCCGCTAAACGAGGTTCGGATGACCAACGCATATCTCGAAGTGATTTCGCTAATAGAGCGGCTTCACCGCAATTTTCTGGAGGTGGTGAAGCTCGAGCTCGAGGGGCTCGGGATTCACGACATCAACAACGTCCAGGGGATGATGCTGTACAACATCGGTGACGCCGAAATGACGGTCGGCGAGCTGACGTTGCGCGGCTGCTATCTCGGCTCGAACGTTTCCTACAACGTCAAGAAGATGGTCGAGAACGGCTATCTGACGCAGGAGCGCTCGCTGCACGATCGCCGCTCGATCCGCGTGCGTCTCACCGAAAAGGGGGTGAAGCTGCGGGACCGCGTCAGCGTGATGCATCAACGCCACCAGGAGTTGCTTTCGCAGGCGACGCTCAACATGGAAGACCTCCAGACTGTCGGCGCCACACTCCGCAGGCTCGAGCGCTTCTGGATCCGCGCCAGCGACCTGGTGCAGCGCCCGCCACAATTCGCCGCCTAAGTTCTTGCGTGACGCGGGCGCCGCGGCCTGCAAATCTCCCCGGCATTCAAGCGTGAAGGAGCGGCATGGCACCTCAGCTTGCCCCGCTCGGACCCGGGTTCAGTGTCTCGGGCCGACTCGACCGGTCGGACCTCGAAGCGTTGGCACGGGCGGGCGTGCGTACGATCATCAACAACCGGCCTGACGGTGAAGATCCGGGACAGCTTCCGGCAGCCGAGGCACGGCGGATCGCCGAGCTACACGGCCTCGTTTATCACCACATCCCAATTACCGCCGCGACGTTGTCGCGCGCCGATGTGGATACGTTTGCTGCAGCCTTGCGCGATGGGCAGGCGCCGGTGGTTGCGCATTGCCGCAGTGGAACGCGCTCGGCTCTCCTGTGGGCGCTGAGCCGCATGCGCGAGCGTGCCGACCCGCTCGCGCTGATCGCCGAGGCCGCTCGCCACGGCATCGACATCGCCAGCCTCCCGGCGGTGGCGGCCCGGCTGCGCTGAGATCCGCGGCCCGGACCGCTGGTATCCTCTTGCCTAGCCTTTGAGATCGGGGCCTGGCGGCCGGCCAGCGTACGCGTCGGACTGAGCGCCGCCGGCAACAGCCAGGTCAGAACGAGCGTCACCGCCGCAGCAACACAGGCCAATACAAAAACGAATTGGAGCGAGGAGGCAATCGCATCGCTCAAATATGCACGCTCGGCCGACCCGAGGCTGTGCCGTAATGCTGGGTCCAACAGCCGGTTGACCGAACCGCCGGCTTCCGGGGCTTGCCCGTGGAGGCCGAAATTGAGCACCGCGCCAAATATGGCGGCGCCGGCCGACCGGCCGACGATGCGCATGAACATGAAAGACGAAGTCGCCACCCCGCGCTCGCTCCAGCCGACGCTGGCCTGGATCGACACGACAAATGCGGTGTTGCAGAACCCAATCCCGCTCCCCATCACGAACGAAGCGGCCGTCGCCCAGGCGATCCCGCGCGAGGATCTCGGATTGGCCACGACGAGGTCGCGGGGTGGAGGGCCGATCGGCCAAGGCGCTCCCTAGCCACGCTAATGGGCTAGTATCTGGCTCAGGAACAGCTTGGTGCGGTCGCTCCTGGGGTTGGCGAAGAAATCCTGCGGCGGCCCGCGCTCGACGATTTCGCCGCGGTCCATGAACACCATCGTGTCGGCGACGGTGCGCGCGAAGCCCATCTCATGGGTGACGCACACCATCGTCATTCCTTCCCGGGCCAGCTCGACCATCACGTCGAGCACTTCCTTGATCATCTCGGGGTCGAGTGCCGAAGTGGGCTCGTCGAACAGCATGATCTCGGGCTTCATGCACAGCGAGCGGGCGATCGCCACGCGCTGCTGCTGACCTCCTGAAAGCTGGCCCGGATACTTGTCCGCCTGCTCGGGAATGCGCACCCGCTCGAGATAGAGGCGCGCCGTTTCCTCAGCCTCCCTGCGTGGCAGCTTGCGCACCCAGATCGGCGCAAGCGTGAGATTTTCCAGCACGGTGAGATGCGGGAACAGGTTGAACTGCTGGAACACCATGCCGACCTCGCGGCGGATCGTCTCGATTTTCTTGACATCGGCGGTCAACTCGATCCCGGCGACGATGATCTGGCCCTGCTGGTGCTCCTCCAAGCGATTGATGCAGCGGATCATCGTTGACTTCCCGGAACCCGAAGGCCCACAGACGACAACGCGCTCGCCCTTCCTGACCTCGAGGTTGATGTCCCTGAGGACGTGGAAGTCGCCGAACCATTTGTCGACGTGGCGGAGCTCGATGATGGGTTCGCCGGGCTGCGTCTCTATTGCCGTGTCGGTCATGCCAGATTGGCAGCTGCTAACGCTGCTTTCCCTTGTTGAACTCGCGCTCGAGCATCTGGCTGTAGCGCGACATGAAGAAGCAGAAGCTGAAATAGATCGCCGCGACAAAGACGTAGGCCTCGACGGAATAGCCGCGCCAATTGGCGTCGGTCAATGCAGCATTGGTGGCGCCAAGGAGATCGAACAGGCCAATGATCAGGACGAGCGAGGTGTTCTTGAAGGCGCCGATAAAATTGTTGACCAGGGGTGGGATCACCAGCGCCAAAGCCTGCGGCAGCACGATGAGGCGGGTCCGCCGCCAATAGCCCAGCCCCAGCGAATCGGCCGCCTCGTATTGGCCGCGAGGGATCGCCTGCAGGCCACCGCGGACGATCTCGGCGAGATAGGCGGCGGCGAACAAGATGAACGCCGCTTGCGCGCGCAACAGCTTGTCGACCGTCATGCCGGTCGGCAGGAAGAGCGGCAGCATGACCGAGGCCATGAACAACACGGTGATCAGCGGCACGCCGCGGACGAGCTCGATATAGCCGACGCAAATCGCCCGCACCGCTGGCAGCTGCGAGCGTCGCCCGAGCGCCAACAGGATCGCCAGCGGGAAGGCGAAGATCATCCCGACCACCGAGAGGATCAGGGTAAGCGGCAAGCCGTTCCACAGCTCGGGCTCGACATAGCTCATGCCGAGGATGCCGCCCCGCATCAGCACCCCCACGGCTACCAGGCCGGCGAGCCAGAGGGCGGCGAGGCGGCGACCCCACAGACGGCGGTCGCAGCTCGCCACGATCAGCGCGACGAAAATCACAACGACGAAGAGTGGGCGCCAATCCTCCTCGTAGGGAAATCGGCCGAACAGAATGAAGCGGAGCTTGTCGCCGATGAAGGCCCAGCAAGCGCCGGCGCCGCGGCAGGCGCGCCCGCTGTCGGCGTTCCAGATCGCGTCGACAAACGCCCAGCGGATCACCGGCGGGATCGCCACCGCCAGCAGGTAGAGCGCAGCCAGGGTCAGGATTGTGTTGGGAATGCTGTTGAACAGGTTGGCACGCAGCCAGGCGAGCGGGCCTGACGTGACCGGCTGCGGTCGTTCGATGGGAAGCGGCAGCTCTTGGGTGACGTCGACGTCGGCCATGGCTAGCGGCCGATGCAAAATGAAACAGGTAATATCAATGTGTTGTCCGTCACCCCCGCGAAAGCGGGGGTCCAGGGCAGGCGCTCGAACTTTGGGCCCCTGGATTCCCGCTTTCGCGGGAATGACGCATAACGCACTGACATTTTGAAATTCATTTTCGGTTCTGCAGCTAGCGCTCCACGAGTGCCACGGCGCGGTTGTAGAGGTTCATGAACAGCGAAATGATCAGGCTGATCGCGAGATAAACGGCCATAATCATGGCGATGCCCTCGACCGCCTGGCCCGTTTGGTTGATTGTCGTGTTGGCGATCGAGACGAGATCGGGATAGCCGATGGCGACGGCGAGCGAGCTGTTCTTGGCCAGGCTCAGATATTCGCTCGTCATCGGTGGGATGATGACGCGCAATGCCTGCGGCAGCACGATGAGCCGCATCCGCTGACCCGGTTTGAGGCCAAGCGCGGACGCCGCCTCGCTCTGTCCCCAGCTGACCGCAAGAATGCCGGCGCGGACGATCTCGGCGATGAAGCTGCCGGTGTAGACAGTGAGGCCGATCAACAGCGCGACGAATTCCGGTGAGACCACCGAGCCGCCGACGAAGTTGAACCCCTTAAGTTCGGGCCACTCGAGCCCGAGCGGCGCACCTCCACCGAGAAACACTATGAGCGGCAGACCGAAAACCAGCGCGGCGCCGACCAAGCCGGTAGGGAACTGTGCACCGGTCAGGGCTTGCCGGCGTTTCGACCAACGCCTTAATGCATAGGCCACGACAATGCCGATGACGAGCGCCAGCAACATCCCGGAGTGCACGGGATCGGCGATCGGGACCGGGAACCCGATCCCGCGATTGCTGATGAAGACGCCCGGCAGTGGTGCCCAGGCTTGGCGAGGTGCCGGCGCGCTCTCACGCAGCAGCGCCCACCAGAAGAACAGCTGCAGCAACAGCGGGATATTGCGGAAGGTCTCGACATAGACCTGGGCAAGCTTGCGGATAAGCCAGTTGCTCGACAGCCGGGCGATGCCCACCACGGTGCCGAGGATCGTCGCGAGCACGATCCCGAGTGCGGAGACATAGAGGGTGTTGACCAGCCCGACGAGGAAGGCGCGCGCGTAGGTGTCGGCCGGCGAGTAGGCGATCAACGATTCGCCGATGCCAAAGGCGGCTTCGCGGTCCAGAAAGCCAAACCCGCTGGCGATGTTCTGGCGGCGCAGGTTGACGAGCGTGTTGTGAATGAGAAAGGCGCC
>Ga0209328_10000196_pt1 | contig 13738 bp, 8 predicted proteins | sample JacPinW_OM3H0_M1_FD_187954 | JGI IMG/M metagenome (GOLD analysis project Ga0209328, IMG submission 187954) | Forest soil microbial communities from Algoma, Ontario, Canada - Jack Pine, Ontario site 1_JW_OM3H0_M1 (SPAdes) (version 2) | ecosystem: Environmental > Terrestrial > Soil > Boreal... | reverse complement strand
GCTCGGCTCACGCGCTCTCCGAAATCATCGCGCGCTCGGGGCTTCCCGCGGGTGTCTTCAATCTGGTGATGGGCTCGGGCTCCGTCGTCGGCCAGACCATGCTCGAACATCCGGATGTTGCAGCGATCTCCTTCACCGGCTCGGTCGGAACCGGACGCAGGATCGCGCAAGCCTGCGTCGCCTCGACACCGATGAAGAAATTCCAGCTCGAGATGGGCGGCAAGAACCCGCTGGTCGTGCTCGACGACGCCGATGTCAAGGTCGCGGTCGAAGCCGCCGTCAATGGCGCGTTCTTCTCGACCGGCCAACGCTGCACGGCTTCGTCGCGCCTGATCGTCACCGAGGGCATCCACGATCGTTTCGTCGAGGCGCTGACCGAACGCGTCAAAGGCCTTGTCGTCGACGATGCGTTGAAGGCCGGGACCCATATGGGACCGGTGGTGGACCAGACCCAGCTCGACCAGGATTTGCGCTATCTCCAGATCGGCAAGCAAGAAGGCGCCAGGCTGCACTGGGGCGGCGAAATGCTCAAGCGCGAAACCCCCGGCTTCTACATGCAGCCTGCGATCTTCACGGGTGCTGCCAATGCGATGCGGATCGCGCGGGAGGAAATATTCGGACCCGTGGCCTGCGTCTTCCGCGCCAAGAATTACGATGAAGCGCTGGCGCTCGCCAATGACACGGAATTCGGTCTGGCCGCGGGGATTTGCACATCGAGCCTCAAATACGCCTCGCATTTCAAGCGCAACAGCGAGGCGGGCATGGTGATGGTCAACCTGCCGACCGCGGGCGTCGACTATCACGTGCCGTTCGGCGGCCGTAAGGGATCGAGCTACGGCGCGCGTGAACAGGGTGCCTATGCCCGCGAATTCTACACCATCGTGAAAACGGCCTATACCTATCCGGGCTAGGCAGCGGACGGGACGCGGCGACAGACCGAGACAAGGGAGAGTGTCGTGACGGTACATGCGACGGCGCAGGCTTACGAGCCGCGCTATATCAGGCTCGACGCCAACGACAATGTCGCGATCGTGGTCAATGACTTTGGGTTGCCCGCGAAGACCCGCTTTCCCTGCGGTCTTGAGCTGCGCCATTTCGTGCCGCAGGGTCACAAGGTGGCGCTTTCCGATATTCCGGAAGGCGCCGCAATCCGCCGCTATAATGAAGTGATCGGCACCGCCGCGCAGCCGATCCTCGCCGGCGAGTGGGTCGACGAAGCGCGCATTCGCATGCCGACGCCGCCGGAACTCGACAAGCTCGAACTCGCGACCGCCGTTCCCGCAGCCCAGGCGCCGCTGGAAGGCTACACCTTCGAGGGTTTTCGTAACCCCGACGGTTCGGTCGGCACCAAGAACGTGCTGGCGATCAGCACCAGCGTGCAATGCGTCGCCGGCACGCTGCAGCTCGCGCTCAAGCGCATCAAGGCGGAGCTTCTGCCGAAATACCCCAATGTCGATGACGTCGTCGCGCTGACGCACAATTACGGCTGCGGCGTTGCGATCACCGCGCCGCTCGCCATCGTGCCGATCCGGACGCTGCAGAACATCGCCCGCAATCCGAATTTCGGCGGCGAGGTCATGGTTGTCGGCCTCGGCTGCGAGAAGCTGGTTCCAGAACGGCTGCTGCCGAACGAAGTAGCCGACAGTGTCGTGCGCATGCAGGACGAGGCGTTCGACGGTTTTGGTGCCATTGTCGATGCCATCATGAAAATGGCGGACGAGCGGCTCGCCGTGCTCAACCGGCGCCGCCGCGAAACCTGCCCGGCTTCTGATCTGGTCGTCGGCTTACAATGCGGCGGCTCCGACGCCTTTTCCGGCGTCACGGCCAATCCGGCCCTGGGCTTCGCGGCCGATCTTCTTGTGCGCGCCGGTGCGAGCGTGATGTTTTCCGAAGTCACCGAAGTGCGCGACGCCATCCATCTGCTGACTCGCCGCGCCATCAACGAAGATGTCGGTCGCGCCCTGATCCGCGAAATGGATTGGTACGATGATTATCTCGCCAAGGGCGATGCCGACCGCAGCGCCAATACCACGCCCGGCAACAAAAAGGGCGGGCTCGCCAACATCGTGGAAAAGTCGCTCGGCTCGATCGTCAAGTCAGGCACCAGCCCGATCGTCGACGTGCTGTCGCCCGGCGAGCGGGTGCGCAAGAAAGGCATGACCTTCGCGGCAACGCCGGCGAGCGACTTCATCTGCGGCACGCTGCAGCTCGCCTCCGGCATGACGCTGCAGGTATTCACGACCGGGCGCGGCACGCCTTACGGGCTCGCCGCAGCACCTGTGATCAAGGTGTCGACGCGAACGGAGCTGGCGCGCCGCTGGAAGGATCTGATCGATTTCGACGCCGGCCGCATCGCCACCGGCGAGGCCACGATCGAGCAAACCGGCTGGGACCTGTTCCGCCTGATTCTGGATGTCGCGAGCGGCCGGACCAAAGTGTGGTCGGACCGCTGGGGCATTCATAACGATCTGACCCTGTTCGCCCCCGGACCGGTGACCTGATCCGAAGCGAGCGTTGCTCGCAGCAGGTTTCCGGGAGGCCTATCAAAGCCTGCCCGAATAGCTCGCAACCAGCTTCACCAGATCGGCTTGCCGTTTGGTGGCGGTCTTTTCATAGATGCGATGCAAATGGGTTTTGACGGTTTGCTCGGAGATGCCGAGCACCGGCGCGACTTCAGGTACGCCGCCGATCTCGACGATGGCAAACATGACCCGGACCTCCGCCGGCGTCAGCTTGAACTGGTCGGCGACCGCCTCGGGCGGTGACGGCAAATCCAGCGCTGCCTTGCGGACGAACATCGCCGCCGCAGCCGAGTAGGAAACGCCCGCCTTGCGGCGCGCTCCCGAGGTCAGGGGCAGCACGTGAGCGACATAGCGCTCGCCGCTGCGCGCCTTCAGCGGCACGGCGATACCTCTTTTTCCGACGGCGGCGTCGCCTGCCTGGGCCGCCGTGAATATTTCGAGCAGATTCCGGTTACTCTCAAGATCAAGCGCCGCGATCCGGCCGTTGCTGGCGCGCAGCACGTCGGCCTCGGCGATAAGGCGATGCGCGCTGGCATTGGCGTGAATGATGCGCCCATTCGAGTCCACGATGAACATGCCGGAGGCGAGCTGATCGAGACTGTCGGCCAGCGCTGCGGCCTCGACGCGATGCAGATCGATCACCTTGCCGATTAGCATGGCGCGCCGGACATGTGGCGTGATCAGCTCAAATCGCCGGCGCATGCGGTCGTCGACCTGCCCCTCATCGGCATGGCGCATGGCGGTGAACAGCGCACAGCTTGTCGCGCCCTTTTCCAGGTTTGAAAACAGGCCGTCCATCAGGCCCTGTGGCGCAAGCCATTCGCGAAAGAAGCGTGTCTGGACAAACTCCTCGCACGAAATCACGTCGGGAATGGCAATCGGCAACTCCACGTCGAAAAACACGACACCGGGAAAGATCGGATTTATCCTGCCGTACTTCTGCAAATAGAGATCGAAATAATGAGGCGCGCTGGACTCGCGGCCCCACCAGAACAGCGCGTCCGTCGCCCTGCTGATCGAGTCCTGTGAATGCAGGCTGGCCGAGGCGGCGCCGACATAGCCGCAGATGCTTTCGATCGCACTCGGCCACAGCCCCGGATCGAGCGACGCATCGTAGATGTCACCGATAACCTGCGAAACCTCTTCCGCTTCACGCATGCAGATGGCTCCCAGCCCTGCCCTCCCGCGATACCGTAACACGTCCGGGCAGCCCGCGCAGCCAGCGTCTCCATCGATCGGGTGACGCGCCGACTGGTCTGGTCCGGTAGGTTAAGGCCCGTCGGATGACCATTGCGGCAACCACAACTGGCAGCCCGAGCTACCGCACGACCGGAGCACGATGGTCCCGTCGGACGGCCCAACTGGCCCGTGAAAAGGAGAACATCATGCGCGACGAAGCCAAGATCAAATTGCGTGAGAGCCTGCGCGGCTCGGTCATCGAGCGCGGCGCGGCCAATTATGATGAAGCCCGTGCGCTCTATAACGGCATGATCGACAAGCACCCTTTGCTGATCGCTCGCTGTGTCGATGTCGCCGATGTGATCGCGGCGGTGAATTTCGGCCGCGACAATGGCCTGCGCATCGCGATACGCGGCGGCGGCCACAATGGGCCGGGACTCGCCAGCGTCGATGATGGCCTGGTCATCGACCTGTCGGAGATCAAGGGCGTGCGCGTCGACCCGGTTGCCCGTACCGCGCGGGTCGGCGCTGGATGCACCCAGGGCGACGTCGACCATGCCACCCACGCGTTCGGCCTCGCCGTGCCGGCCGGCATTATCTCGACGACCGGCATCGCCGGCCTGACCTTGAGCGGCGGCCACGGTTATCTGACCCGCAAATACGGGTTGACCATCGACAATCTGATCGAGGCCGATGTCGTGCTGGCCGATGGCAGCTTCGTCGTCGCCGATAAGGACAACAACTCCGATCTGTTCTGGGCGCTGCGTGGCGGCGGCGGCAATTTCGGTGTCGTCACCTCCTTTGTGTTCAAGCTCCATCCGGTGAGCACGGTGTTTGCCGGACCGATCGCCTGGGACCAGAAGCACGCCCGCACCATCATGCAGCGTTATCGCGATTTCCTGCCGAAAGCGCCGGAGGAGCTCGGCATTTTCCTCGGGCTCAAGACGGTCCCGTCGAGCGCACCGTTTCCGCAAGAACTGTGGGGCAAGCGCATCTGTCTGCTGATGTGCTGCTACGACGGCTCCGAGGACAATGGCAAGAAGGTTTTGGCGCCGCTCATCGACGCGCTGCCGGCGCCGTGGTTCAACTGGATGGGAACGATGCCGTATCCGGCCGTGCAGAGCATGTTCGACGGGCTCTACCCGAAGGGAATGCAGTGGTATTGGCGGGGCGATTTCGTCAAGACGCTGCCGGACTCAGCGATCGACGCCCACCTCGAACAAGCGGCAAAAACGCCGAGCGAATTGTCGCTGATGCATCTTTACCCGATCGACGGCGCCGTGCATCGCGTCGGCAGCGGCGAGACCGCCTGGAATTGCCGCGATGCGACCTGGTCGATGGTAATCGCCGGTATCGATCCGAACCCGCAGAAGGCGGCGCCGGTGACGCGATGGACCAAGGCCTATTGGGATGCAGTGCATCCGTTCGACCTCGGCGGCGCCTATCCGAATTTCATGATGGATGACGAGGGCGACGCCCGGCTCAAGGCGACCTACGGGGGAAACTATGCCCGGCTGGCGGCCGTGAAGAGCAAATATGATTCTGCCAATTTGTTCCGGGTCAACCAGAACATCAAGCCGGCCGCGTGACGGAGCCGGCCCGAGTAGCCGATCATGGTTGCGCAGCGTCCCAGCGCAACCATGCAATATGTTCTAGCCTCCGTCGATCTGACGGCCCATGAGCGCGATGGCGCGCTGATAGACCTGTGCGGCGTTCCATGCCTGGATAGCTGCGAAATTGGCTTCGCCGGGTTGGTACCCCGCGCCGGCCTGCCAGCCGTGAGCCTTGAGAAAATTCGCCGTCGAGCTGAGCGCGTTGGCGGCGACGTCGAGATTGCCGGTACCGTAAGCCAGGATGTTCTTCGGCAAGAACTGGGTCTGGCCGATTTCGCCGTGCATGGAGCCGCGCGTGCCTGCCGAAAGGGCGCCGCGATCGATCAGCTTCAGGGCGGCATAGAGCTGCTCGGTGAAATATTCGGTGCGGCGGCAGTCGTAGGCGAGAGTTGCGATGGACGACAGCATGTTCTGATTGCCGCGCTGGCTTCCGAAGCCCGTCTCCATTCCCCAGATCGCGATCAGCGGCCCCGGCGGGACGCCGTAGCGTTGCTGGATCGATGCGAACAGCGCCGCCTGGGATTGCTTCAACGAGCGACCCCGGGCGACGATGGCCGAAGCCCCGCGTTTGGCGAGAAACTGATCGAGCGACAGACCGAAGCTTCTTTGGCCGCGGTCGGCGGCGATAGTCGCCGCCGCATAGTTCGCCTGCATCAACGCCGCGATGCTGGAGCCGCCGACCCCTTTTGCTCTTGCCTCCTCCGAAAACTCCCTCTTCCAGGCCTCGAAGCCGGCCGCCGTACTTCCGCACTGTGCGGCATCCGCCGTCGCGCCCAGACCAGCGAGCACTGCCAGCGCCACGAAAGCAGTCGCAATTTTCCGGCCCCTGATCATTCAGAACTCCTTCCGCCGTTTGGAAGAAGGTTAGCCCCGGATGCTACGGAATTGCTAGGCCGACTTGCGCTGCGACGCCGGACGATTGGTGAGCCTGCCCGGCCCCTTGATTGCGCTCATGAACGGGTCATGTTCTGTTTGGCCACATCATACTGCTACGGCGGTTTGTCCGGACTGATCCGATTTGGTGAGACGTGTCATGACAGCAACAGCCTATCTGGCGGGACCTGATGTGTTTCTTCCAAACGCGATCGCGCACGCCGCAAGGAAGGTGGAGATATGCCAGCGCTTCGGGTTGCGCGCGCTCCCACCGCTCAATGAGGATGTCGAGACGGCCGCCAAGGCGTTGGATGTCTGGCGGGCCATTTACGAGAAGGACATTGCGTTGATGGAGCGATGCGACATCATCATCGCCAACCTGACGCCGTTCGGAGGCGCATCCGCGGATGCAGGCACCTTGATCGAGGTCGGCTGGTTTCTCGGAAAGGGCAGGCCGATCTTTGGTTACTCCAATACTTCCGAGAGCTTCGAACAGCGGATGCGCAGGCAATTTGGCAAGGGTCATGCGGATCTCGGCATCGAAGGTTTCCATTTGCCCGACAACCTCATGATTGTCGGAGCGGTTCATAGCGGCGGATACCCGATCTTTGTTCCCAGCGACGGTGCAGCGCGCGGCATCGATGCGCTGGACGTTTTCGAGGCCTGTGCAGCCGCGGCGGCACAATCTGTCGCCGATCGGAACGGTCCGCGTTAAGGTCTTTGGCGATCGTGGGGAGTAGTGGGCGATCCCGGCATGACTCGAACATGCGCTATCGCTCGGTAAACGCCACGTCTAACGAGTTGAACACCGGTTTGAACATGTATCGAATGATCGACTTTGAGCCGGTCTGAATGTGCGCTTGAAGAACCATTCCCGGCGTAATTGGGTAGTTGGTGGTGCCGGAGCGAACGTGGTCCTGCAGAAGTCGTATCGTGGCTTTGTAGTAGGGCTCGGCAGCATTTTGATTTTGGCCCGAAGGATTTTGTTGCGTGGGCGGCGGTGAAAATGTGGTAGCCGACAAATATTCGACCTTGCCCCGAACGGGACCGAAGATTGTGCTGTCATAGGTCAAAAGCCGAATCTCCGCATCCGCGTCCGCGCGGATATGGCCGGAATCCTTCGGATCGATGTGTACCTCGGCGACTAACTCGCGTTCCGTTGGTACTATCCGGGCCACGAGGTCGCCAGCTCGAACTACCTCTCCGATCGATTTCGGAGCGAGCTCTTGCACGATCCCATCGGAGGGCGCGCGAACCAACAGGCGATCGGAGCGATCGGCAAGCTTGACCAGCTGTTGTTCGGTTTCCGCCAAATCGGTGGCGGCCTTGACCCTCTCCTCGCTTAACTTTTGCTGCGCCTTGGCATCGGCTTCCGACAAACTGCTTTCAGCCTCTACCAACGCCTCTTTCGCTGTATCGAGCTTACCCTGGAGGGTGAGCCGGTCACCATCGCTGCGCTGATAGGCGGATTTGGCTTCAAGCCAACTTTTTCGCGATCCAGTTCCCAATCTTTTTAGGGTGTCCTGCATCTCGACCAATTCACGCTGGACCTCCACCTGCGCACCCGCAGATTCCAGACCAGACGTCAGCGTAGCAATTTCACCGCGTTTCTGTGCGACTTTGGCGGCCAGGGTTGCCTTTTCCTGACGTCTCTGGATAATTGCGCTGACATAGAGCTTTTCTTGCTCTCTAGCCAAATCTGGGAATTTCTGAGCCAGGTCGTCAAAGTCCGGTGTCTCATCGCGACTCTGTGCCTCGAGGCGGATAAGCTGAAGTTTCAAAGCTGCGCGTCGCGCTTCGAATTGGTTTCGTTCACCCACTGATGATTCCGGGCGCAACCGAATAAGGGGCTGCTGGGCCGTTACACTGGAACCCTCCTTGACAAAAATCTCAGCGACGATTCCACCTTCAAGATGCTGAACCGTTTGAACTTGACCGCGCGGTACGATTTGACCCTGAGCGATAGTAACTTCCCGAACCCGCGTCATGGACGCCCAGACGATCGTGGCGATGACGAAGCCAGAAATGGTAATCAGCGTCGCGACCAACACACGAGGCGGCCGACCATCTTCCAACACGAGTGGTTGGGTAAGACGTCGCGCGATTTCAGTCCGCCGGGTAAGTATTGGCAGCAAGGTGTCCGAGCCTCAAAATGGGCGATATGAGACAAGCAAATTATAGGTAGTTCGCATTAATAAAATGTGCCGCGGGATTTGGAAGACATCAGGCTGCCGCGGATATGCGCTCCAAGACCCTATCCGGCGGGCCGTCCAAGAATACTTGTCCGTCCTTCAGCAGGATCACGCGGTCGGCCAGCCGCATATGGCTCGGGCGGAACGTCGTAAATAGAACCGTCGCATGGCCCTTCAGTGCCGTAAGCTTCTTGAGCAGATGCAATTCTGACGCTGTGTCGAGGGAGGCCGCAGGGTTGTCTAGCAAATAAATGGGCGCGTCCTTAATAAAGCAGCGTGCCAGTGCTAACCGCTGTTTCAAGGCATCCGAGAAGTTCTCAATATCTGCAGCCGTGAGCCGGCGATCGATGCCACCTCCCATCAACTGTTCTTCGCCATCTAGTCCCATTTCCTTCAAAACCCGCACAATGTCTGCGTCACTTGCATCGGGTCGGGAAAGCCGGATATTTTGCGCCAAAGTGCCATAAAAGAAATTCGTCGTTTCCGGCAGAAATGCTATCTGAGAGCGCCATTCGGTCGGATCAATCTGCCGCAAATCCATGTCGTCGACCAGTACGGCGCCAAGGGTGGGCGGATAAAGCCCTGCCATAAGTCGAAGTAGTGTTGTCTTACCAACACCGCTTGCGCCTGTGATCGCGATCATCTCACCTGGCTTGACCTCGAGTTGCACACCGCGGAGTACTGCCTCCTGGCGTTGCGCGTAACGGAAGGCAAGGCGCTGCACGGATATTTTTCCACTAAATTGCCGGAAAAAGGATCGTGGTGCCCGCGCATCCCTTTCGCTCCGTATCTTCATGAGCCTGTCAATTTGCTTGAAGGTCTGCAGTGCTTGTTCTAGCCGAGGCAGGGAAAGGTAGGTCGATTGAAGCGGCGACAGCACCCGCCACACCAGAGCCATGGTGCCAATCAGCGCGCCTGAAGTCATCGAACCCTTACTCACGCCTAGCGCACCAAGACCAAGCGTCGCAATACCGGCGATGCTGACCAGCAGCTCTCCGATATTTTGCACAGTGTTATTGAATCTATGCGCCTGGTGGCTCTGGTCTGAAATGAGTTCGGTTAGATCTCGGTGTCGTGCGATCCAAACGTGTTCGGCGCTTAGCGAACGGATCGCACGGCGTTTGGTGAAGATCTCGTGCAGCAGGATGTTGCGGCGCTGCTTCGCGAAACTGATCGCTCGAACATAATTGCGGGTTACCGGAATGGTTATCGCGGAGAGCGCCACATAAATCACGATGAGTGAAACCGGCACCCAGACAAGATTTCCACCCCACATCGCGATCGCAATGAGAAAGATGAAAACGAATGGAATATCGACAACTGATGAGGCCAAAGTTCCGGTGAAGACATCTCTCATGCTCTCAAACTGCTTCAGTCGCGAGATTTGAGTGCCGATCGGGGCGGCTTCGACCATTGAAACCGGCATGTTGAGGATCACCTCGAATGCCTTCATGCTGATGAGAGCATCGATCCTGGCACCGAAATACGCCATCGCCCGCGCTCGAACGCTGCGTAGTGCCAGATTTGTGACGATTACGATACCGGCGCCTATTGCCAGCATAATCACGATATTTATCGACTTCGTGCCAATTCCCAAATCATACACGCAAATGACAAAGATCGGCAGTGCAAGAGCTGCGAGGTTTCCCAACAGACTAAACCCAAGGGTCGCCAAAATTGTCGGCTTGAATTGTCTAATTGCAGAGAATAGCCAGGACCCTCCTTGTTCAACGGCTTCGGTCTTAACTGACTGGTCCCAAACAAAGTAGACCCAGCCACCTTGGTTCGCTGGTTCGATTTTCTTCCAGGAAGCGGACTTGCCGTCGAATGCAAGAAGGGTTCCGTTAGGCTCACGGTCCACGATCAGCGTGATGTCGGTACCATCGCGCGTGAACAAACATGGTATGGAGTGGGACTTGATCTTTGATTGCTTCAGGAATTTTCGGGTTGTCCCGTAACCCAATAGAGAAAGCACGCGACGCAGCGCCTCGACATTATCGATGCGATCGAAATGCGGCAGTGCTTCCTGAATCAGGCGCCCCTCGCCGGCCCAGCCAAACATTGCGAGCGTCGGGGCCAGACAGGCCTCCGCGGCGGTTTCGGGGTGAACAATGCTGTTGATCGCAGAGATCAGAGATTCTTGCGGGGAGCACGACAAATCATCTGAACCATTGGCAAACTCGGCAGCAAGTCGCGCCAGGTTTGCGTGAACCGGATTTTCAATCGGCTCTGGCGCGGGGGTTTGGTCTGCGCCGACGAGATGCGATCCTGGGCTGCTATCGGTCGTCACGTCGCCGCCTTCCGCGAATCGCTGAGGGAGGAGAGAGACCAATCCGCTCCACCGTCCTCAAGAGCAATTTGCTGATCGCATAAAGCCAGCAGCGACGGACGATGCGTTACAACAAGTACGGTTAAGCTGCCACGGAGAACATTCAGCGCCTTAATCAGAGCGGGCTCGGCAATCGCATCCAACAGCATATTTGCCTCGTCGAGCGCAAGCACGCGCGGCCGATTTGTCAGCGCGCGGACGATGTTTATCTGCTGCGCAATCGACATCGGCAGATCATCACCGATGCCTTCTCCAAGCTTTGTCTCGTAACCGTCTGGGAGGAGATTAATGGTTGCTTCCAGGCCCAGGAGTTGCGCCATCTTGCGCGCGAAATCGCGTTTCTCTGGACCGAACATGGTGAGATTTTCCATGATCGTGCCGGAAAATATGGCGGGCACCGCTCCGACATAGGCAATGTGCCGGCGTACCGCCGCAAATTGCGGGGCTAATGTCGATACGCCGTCGACCGTGACGCGACCGGCAGTTGGTTCAATCTCACCCTGTATTAACTTCAGCAGCGTGGTCCGCCCCGAGCTTTCCTTTCCCTTCAGGCCTATCATTGCGCCGGCTTCGATCGAAATGTCGCCGACCGCCAAAGTGTGATTGAGATCGGTTGGATGTCGATAGACGACGTTCTCAAATCTAATATTGCCTTTCACGGGCGTATCAATTTCCAAACGAACCTCGGCTGAAGGTAAATCGAGGAGCGATTTAACTTCGGCTCGGCGGTGATCCACGGTTTCCTTCTCGGTCCAGAGAGAAATCGCCCGGAGCAGAGGCTGCAGAATTTGACCAGAGAGCATCGTGCAAGCCGCGAGGGCCCCCATGGTGAGCTGATCGTTGATGACTTGGGAGCCTCCTATCGCCACCACGACCAGTTGCGAGACGCTTCCGAAAAGCAGTGCGGCGGTTTGGTTCGCTTGCCCAGTTGAGATGGAGGACATCGTCGTTTTCGCCACCGCTTCCTGCAGCCGCTCAAAGCGCCGCTGCATTTGCGGCTCCATCGCCATAACCTTGACCGTGTGAATTCCGGTCAGTACCTCAGCGATAAAGTCGTATTTCCGATTATCCTGCGTGGTGCGCGCATCGAGTATTCTTCGGAATTCGCGCGCGCGACCTATGGCGAGCCCAGCAAACCCGAAGAACAGACTTGCAGGCACGAGCACCATTGCGCCGCCAACGATCGCCATCACCAAAAGGGCGATAACCACGAATGGCAGATCGATTAAGACCAACCTTGCCTGGCCGCTGTGATAATCGGCCAGCGCTGCAGCCGCGCCATAGCGGTTCACATGCACGGCGGCAGGTTCGCGCTCGAATCCGCCATTGGGTGCGCGGAGAAAACGGGCGACTCCTTCGTTTTCCACGTTTCGGGCGAAGCGCGTCGCCTGCCAGGACAGAAGAACCGATCTTGACGTTTTTAAAACGAAGTCAATAATTAGCGCTATCGCGAGACCAAAGAAGAGCCATGCGAGCGTCGAAAACGATCGGTTTGGAATTACGCGATCGTATACCTGCATAATCGAAAGTGGGAGCGCCAAGGCCAACAGATTTATGACAAAGGACGCAAAATAGATTGCCGCCGGAACCGTTGGCTCGTGAATCAGGCTTCCGTCCAAGGATGCAAAGCTAACCGGGCTCTTGCGCACCGCGCGAGCCGACCGACGGCTCGAAGGCCGCGGCTTTGCTTCCGCGATGAAATGCTTAAGGAACACGACCGATACGCCATTACATTAAAAACACCCTAACCATTGACTGGATTTGCTTAGCGTCGCGTTAAGGTAGACTTGACTTTCGCGAACCCACGCACTGCTCAAAAAATTCGTTCCCGAATCGTTAATGCCAGGCCCCGGGCTACCTTGGATCGATTGGCACGGATTTAATCAATTGCCGGTAGGTTAGTTGAAAGCGTTTTTTAATCGATCTTTCGGACGGACTGCATTTGCAGGTGATTCATGCCCAACGATGACATTTTAGATGGTTTGCTGGTCCGCCCGGACAAGGCCGTTCGGAAAGCAGAGGGCGTGGTCGAGCCCGCGCGCAGCAACCAAGGCGATGAAAGCGGATACGATCTAACGAATCCGAACCTTCACCATGGCGCAGAAGCCAAGTATGCCCCAACCCTGCAAGTGGCAAGTAAATCTGGATCCGTTGTAACCTCTGCCGAAGAAACCTTCCATGAAGGTCGGGCGAACGGCGAGAGCTCGCATCTTGCCATCGGCGATAGCGCTCCGACCGCCACCGCCATCGCAGATCAGAGTGCCTATGAAGGCCACACCTTCTCGCTCAATGTCGCCAATCACTTCGTCGCTCCCGTCGGCGATGCCGTGACCTTCTCGGCCAAGCTGCCGGCGGGCCTCGGTATCGACGCCCATACCGGCGTCATCTCCGGAACCCCGACCGACAGCGACTTCGGCAACAACCCGATCACGGTGACGGCGACCGATGCTCACGGTCAGGCGATCAGCGAGAGCTTCCATCTTGCCGTGAGCGACAGCGGTCCGACCGCCACCGCCATCGCAGACCAAAGCGCTTATGAGGGCCACAGCTTCTCGCTCAATGTCTCCAATCACTTCGCCGCTCCCGCCGGCGATACCCTGATCTTCTCGGCCAAGCTTCCAGCGGGTCTCAGCATCGATGCCCATACCGGCGTCATCTCGGGCGTGCCGACCGACAGCGACTTCGGCAACAACGCGATCACGGTCACGGCCACCGACGCCCACGGCAAGACGATCAGCGAAAGTTTCCATCTTGCCGTCGGCGACAGCGGTCCGACTGCAACCGCCATCGCAAACCAGAGCTCTTATGAAGGCCAAAGCTTCTCGCTCAATGTCTCCAGTCATTTCGCGGCCCCCGCCGCCGGCGACACCCTGACCTTTTCGGCCAAGCTGCCGACTGGCCTAAGCATCGATGCTCATACCGGTATCATCTCTGGCACTCCGACCGACAGCGACTACGGCAACAACCCGGTCACCGTGACAGCGACCGACGCCCACGGCAAAGCCATTAGCGAGAGCTTCCAGGTCCAGG
>Ga0209328_10000195_pt1 | contig 13758 bp, 14 predicted proteins | sample JacPinW_OM3H0_M1_FD_187954 | JGI IMG/M metagenome (GOLD analysis project Ga0209328, IMG submission 187954) | Forest soil microbial communities from Algoma, Ontario, Canada - Jack Pine, Ontario site 1_JW_OM3H0_M1 (SPAdes) (version 2) | ecosystem: Environmental > Terrestrial > Soil > Boreal... | reverse complement strand
GTGGCGGCATCCGCTCGCCGACGTCGCCGCCAAGACCGCCGCTCCGATCGGCGCGGCCTTCACGTTTCTCGCGCTGCTGACGGGCTCGCTGTGGGGACGGCCGATGTGGGGCACCTATTGGGAGTGGGATGCGCGGCTGACCTCGGTGTTGATCTTGTTTCTGATGTATCTCGGCCTGATGGCGCTGTGGCGGTCGGTGGAAGATCCCTCGCGTGCCGCGCGCGCCGCCGCGATCCTGACCCTGGTCGGGGCCATCAATCTGCCGATCATCAAGTTTTCGGTGGACTGGTGGAACACGCTGCATCAGCCGGCCTCGGTGTTCCGGATGGGCGGGCCGACGCTCGACCGCGCTTTCCTGATTCCGCTCTTGGTGATGGCGGTGGCGTTTACGCTGTTGTTCGTCACGCTGCTGCTGGCGGCGATGCGCAACGAGATCCTGCGCCGCCGGGTGCGCAATTTGCAATTGATGCAAGTGGCGCAAGCCGGGCGGCCGGCGTGAACGCGATGTCGCTTGGTCCCTATGCGTCCTTTATCGTGACATCCTATCTGGCGGCCACGCTGGTGGTCATTGCCCTCATTGCCTGGATCGCGATCGATTATCGACGCCAGAAACAGCGACTGCATGAGCTGGAAGCCTCAGGCGCAACAAGGCGTTCCGGGCGAAGTGCTGTGGAAATGAAATGACCGAGCCATCGACAACCGATACAACGCCGCGACGCCGTTCCTTTTTGATGGCGCTGCCGCTGGTCGCATTCGCAGGCCTTGCCGTGATCTTCTGGTTTCGGCTGGGCAGCGGCGATCCGTCGCGTATCCCCTCGGCGTTAATCGGCCGCCCGGCGCCGCAAACCGCGCTGCCGGCGCTTGAGGGCCTCGTCAATGGCGGCGGGCAGGTGCCCGGGCTCGATCCCACCATGTTCAAGGGCAAGGTCAGCGTCGTCAATGTCTGGGCCTCCTGGTGCGTGCCCTGCCATGACGAGGCGCCCCTGTTCACCGAGCTCGGCAAGGACAAAAGGCTGCAACTGATCGGCATCAATTACAAGGACAAGCCCGACAACGCGCGGCGCTTCCTCGGCCGCTATGGCAATCCGTTCGGCATCGTCGGCGTCGACGGCAACGGCCGCGCCGCGATCGAATGGGGCGTCTATGGCGTGCCGGAGACGTTTGTCGTCGGGCGCCAGGGCACGATTGTCTACAAGATGGTCGGCCCGGTGACGCCGGATAATATCGACAGCGTGCTCAAGGTCGAGATCGACAAGGCGCTGAAGGCGGGGTCGTAAGGCGAGCTGAGCCTTTCTAACCTCGCCCCGCTTGCGGGGAGAGGTCGGATCGCATCGGAGATGCGATCCGGGTGAGGGGGACTCACCGCGCACTCTTCATCTTCCGAATTTGCGGATGCAGCCCCTCACCCCAACCCTCTCCCCGCAAAGGGCGGGGCGAGGGAGAACGGGCGCTCACCCCTTGCTCACATCGCCCTCCGCCGCGTCGCTGGCTTCCAGCGACACCGGCTCCAGATGGTAGCGTTTTGTCAGCGGCATCTGCGCGATCGCGAAAATCATGGTCAGCGGGATCACACCGAACGCCTTGAAGGCGACCCAGAAATCGGTGGTCTGGGTGCGCCAGATGATTTCATTCAAAATCGCCATCGCGAAGAAAAACAACGACCAGCGAAAGGTGAGGATGCGCCAGCCCTGCGGCGTCAGATTAAACATCTGATCGAACATGATGGCGATGAAGGAGCGGCCGAACAACAAACCGCCGCCAAGGGTCGCCGCGAACAGGCCATAGATGATGGTGGGTTTCACCTTGATGAAGGTTTCATCATGCAGCACCAGCGTCAGCGTGCCGAACACGATGACGATCGCGCCGGTGACGATGGCCATCATCGGCACGTGCCGCGTCACCACATAAGACGCGATCATCGCCACCACGATCGCCACCATGAAGGCGCCGGTCGCCACAAACAGATGGAATTTGGCGTTGGCGACGAAGAAAACCACCAGCGGACCGAGTTCGGTCGCAAGCTTGAACAACGGATGCGGCGTGGTTTTGTCCATTACTCAATCCCTGCGATCGCTTTTGCAAAATCCAGCGCCGTAAACGGCGCGAGATCGTCGATGCCTTCGCCGACGCCGATAAAATGCACCGGCAATTTGTGTTTCTCGGCCAGCGCCACCAAAATGCCGCCACGGGCGGTGCCGTCGAGTTTTGTCATGACGAGACCCGTAACACCCGCGGTACGATGAAACGCCTCGACCTGCGACAGCGCATTTTGCCCGACCGTCGCGTCCAGCACCAACAGCACCGCGTGCGGCGCCGAGGCGTCGACCTTTTTGATGACGCGAACCACCTTTTCAAGCTCGTTCATCAGTTCGGCCTTGTTCTGCAGCCGGCCGGCGGTATCGACCAGCAGCACGTCGAGCTTTTGCTCGCGCGCGGCTGACAGCGCATTGAAGGCAAGGCTCGCGGAATCCGACCCCTGCGCACCCGCAATCACGGGCGATTTGGTGCGCTCGCCCCAGATTTTTAGCTGCTCGATCGCGGCGGCCCTAAAAGTATCGCCGGCCGCCAGCATCACCTTGCGGCCCTCGGCGGAAAGCTTTGCGGCGAGCTTGCCGATGGTGGTGGTCTTGCCGCTTCCATTGACGCCGACCACGAGAATGACGAACGGTTTTTGCGTGGCATCGATCTCGAGCGGTTTTGCCACCGGCGCAAGCACCTTCTCGACTTCGCTCGCGACCACCGACTTCACGTCATCGGCCGTGATCGCCTTGTCGTAACGGCCGTGGCCTACGGCCGCGGAGATGCGCGCCGCGACCTCGGTTCCCAGATCGGCGCGCAACAGCACATCCTCGATATCCTCGAGCATCGCGCGGTCGAGTTTTCGTTTGGTGACGAGGTCGGCTACCGCCGAGCCCAGCGAACCCGAGGTGCGCTTCAGGCCGCCGGTCAATCGTTGCCACCAGCTTAGTTTTGTCTTTTCCGGAGTGTCGTTCATGTCGGAGCTGTGTTAGCGGTTTCGCGCCATGAGTGAAAGTCTTGACCGATCAATCGATGTTCCCGAACTAAGCGCGGAGGAAATCCAGGCCCGCGTGCTCCATCGCGACGGGCTGATGCTGGTGATCGACAAGCCCGCGGGGCTACCGGTGCATCGCGGCCCCAAGGGCGGCGCCAATCTGGAATCCTCCTTCGACGCGCTCCGGTACGGGTTGCCGCGGCCGCCGGTCCTCGCCCACCGGCTCGACCGCGACACCTCCGGCTGCCTCGTGCTCGGGCGCCATCGCAAGGCAACGGCCTCGCTCGGCCTTTTGTTCAAGCATGGCAGAATTTCAAAGACCTATTGGGCGGTGGTCGAAGGCGGACCTACTGAGGATCAAGGCACCATCGACATGCCGCTCGGGCGTCTGAACGCCGAGCGCGGCTGGTGGCAGAAGCCCGATCCGGAAGGGCAATCCGCCGTCACCAACTGGAAAGTGCTCGGGCGTGGCGAGGGTCTCGCCTGGCTGGCGCTGGAGCCGGTCACCGGGCGGACGCATCAGTTGCGGGTGCATGCTGCCGCGATGGGCTGGCCGATTGTCGGCGATAATATCTACGGCAACGGCCCCCGTTTCGGCGAACCGAGGCTGCATCTGCATTCGCGCGAGATCGTGATCCCGATTTCGAAGAACAAGGAGCCGGTGCGCGTGGTGGCCCCAGCGCCGCCGCATTTGCAGGAACGGCTCCGGGCATGCGGGTGGAATGGGGAATAAGGCCGTCATTGCGAGCGAAGCGAAGCAATCCATCGTGCGGCAAGCTGGATTGCTTCGTCGCAAGGGCTCCTCGCAACGACGACTGAGAGGGCGACACGCACCTCACACTGTCAACCGCGAGCCATCGTTGCCAATGATTGCAAGCGCCCGCACCGCGCCGGGCGCTTCACCCGCAATCGCCACCGGCAAAAAATGCTCGGTGCGGCCCTGCGTGGCACTCTCGATCAAAACCTGTCGTGTCGCGCCGATTTCCGACGCCAGCCGCTTTTGCAACGCGGCCTCTCCGGTTGCCCGCAATCGCTTCGCGCGTTCCTTGATCGTACTACCCGCCACCTGCGGCATCCGTGCCGCCGGCGTGCCCGGGCGCGGTGAATAGGGGAACACGTGGAGGAACGTGAGCCCGCATTCCTCCACCAAATCCAGCGAACGCTCAAACATCTCATCAGACTCGGTCGGAAAGCCCGCGATGATGTCGGCGCCGAGCGCGATGTCCGGCCGAAGCGAGCGCACCTGCGCGCAGAATTCGATCGCATTTTTGCGGGAATGCCGGCGCTTCATCCGCTTCAGAATCAGATCGTCGCCGGACTGCAGCGACAGATGCAGATGCGGCATCAAACGTTCATCGTCGGCGATGATTTCGAGCAGGTCGCGATCGACCTCGATCTGATCCACGGAAGAAATCCGCAACCGCTTTAGTTCCGGCACGTGCCGCAAGATCTGTTTTGTCAGTTGGCCGAGTTTTGGCGTGCCCGGCAGGTCGGCGCCGTAACTCGTCAGATCGACGCCGGTCAGCACGATCTCGGCATGGCCGCGCTCGACCAGCGCGCGGACCTGGTCGACCACCCCACCCATCGGCACCGAGCGCGAATTGCCGCGGCCATAGGGGATGATGCAGAAGGTACAGCGGTGATCGCAGCCGTTTTGCACCTGCACGAAAACGCGAGGCAGGCCGCGCTGAAATCCTGCCACGAGATGCGGCGCCATCGCCTTGACCGCCATGATGTCGGCGACCGCGATCTTTTCGCTCTCAGCGATGCCGAAGGTCGGCGCCGCATCAAATGCGACGCGCGCATCGCGCCAGGCCTCGCTGCGCATCTTCTCATCGTTGCCGACGACGCGGTCGACCTCGCCCATGCCGGCGAACATCTCAGGCTGGGTTTGCGCCGCGCAGCCGGTCACCACGATGTGCGACTCCGGCCGCTCGCGCCTCAACCGCCGGATCGACTGCCGCGCCTGCGCCACTGCTTCATTGGTGACCGCGCAGCTATTGATGACGATGGTGTCCGTGAGCCCGGCGTTCTCGGCTTCGCGCGCAATCACCTCCGATTCGAAGGCATTGAGGCGGCAGCCGAAGGTGACGATATCGACGCTCATCGCTTCAGGCGACGTTGGCAAACAAAGCGGGATCGAAGCGGCCTTCATATTCGAATGTCGCGGTGCCCGTCATCAAGACGTGGTCGTCGCCTTCGCGCCATTCGATCGCAAGCTCTCCGCCCGGCAGTGCAATCGTGACGGCACGATTGGCGCGCTTGAGCCGCGCCGCGGCGACGGCCGTCGCGCAGGCCGCCGAGCCGCATGCCTTTGTCAGTCCGGCGCCGCGCTCCCAGGTGCGGATCGTGATGTGGTCGCGATCGACGATATGGGCCAGCGTGATATTGGCGCGCTCCGGAAAAATCGGATGATTTTCCAGGAGCGGCCCGAAGCGGCCGAGATCGTGGGCGTTGACGTCGTCGACCCAGAAGATCGCATGCGGATTGCCCATCGAGACGGCGGAGGGCGTATGCAGCACCGGCGCGTCGATCGGGCCGATCTGCAATTCGATCGAGCGGGTGTCGCGAAATTCTTCGGCGAGCGGAATATCCTTCCAGGAAAATTTCGGCGGTCCCATGTCGACGGTATAGAGATCGCTGGCGGGGCCCTGCCAGCAATTCAACAATCCGGCCTTGGTCTCGAAGGTGACGGCGGTCTGGCCGGTCGCCTCGAACAGGCGCCGCACCACGCAGCGCATGCCGTTGCCGCAGGCGGCGGCTTCCGAGCCGTCATTGTTGTAGATGCGGATGAAGGCCTCGGTGCCCTCTAGGCGCGGCTTCTGCAGCACCATCAGCTGGTCGTAATGCACGCCGGCCGGCGAGGCTACCGCGCGCGCCTCTTCTGAAGTGACCATTGCGGACTTATCGCGCAGATCGACCACGACGATCTCGTTGCCGATGCCGTTCATCTTGGCAAACGTCTGGTTGGCCAGCGCGCTCATGGAGTTTTCCGAGTTTCCCGCAAGCCTTATATCAAGTCTTATATGGCGAATGATGGCGGATTGGCCAGTGCGGCAAATCTGTGTCGGCCGGCTTTGCGGGAGCTGGGGTAGCCTATGAAATATCTCTCATGGGACGAACGCCGGGCTCGCGTGTTAGCATCAACCGGTTCGACGTTCGCGTCTTTCGACGTGGACCGGGACCTGCGGGCCGGGACGCCCCAGATTAAGTCCTAAGGAGAATACCGGATGAAGTTTCCCCGCTCGTTTCGCCTTGCCACGGTCGCGCTGGTCCCGATAGCCGCGATTTCGCTGAGCTTTTGCGACGCGCTGGCACAATCTCCCCAATCTGCGACCCCGCCCGCGACGCCTCCGGCGGCGAGCGCGCCGGCCGCCCCGGCACCTGGCCCAACCGCAACCCCTGCTCCGCCGCCGGCCGAGACCAAATCGCCGGCCGACATGCCCTCAACCGCCCAGACCCCACCGACGCCGCCCCCAGCGCCGGTCCAGACCGCCGATCCCTTCGGCGAGCAGATCACGCTGGAACCGAAAATGGTGGTCATCGCCAAGGGCAACGCCAACTGGGATTCGGCGTTCGACACCCTGATCGATTCCTTCAAATCGCTGGCGGCGCTGCTCGACAAGCAGGGCATCAAGTCCGCCGGCAACGCGATGATCGTCTACACCTCGACCGACGACACCGGCTTCACTTATCTTGCGGAAATTCCGGTCGAGCAGGATCCGAAGAACCTGGCCAAGAACATGAGCATGGGCAAATCGCCCGACGGCAAGGCTTTAAAATTCGTCCATCGCGGTTCCTACGACAACATGGACAACACCTATGAGGCGATCACCAATCACCTCGACGACAAGAAGCTGGAAGCCAAGGATACGTTTATCGAGGAATACATCACCGATCCCCTGAAGACGGCGGAGGATAAATTGGTGATCAACGTCTACGTGCCGCTGAAGTAAGCCCCATGAAGTATCTCACCGCTCTTGCCGCCGCGTTCACGGCGGCCACCCTGCTCGCGGCGCCTGCATCGGCGGAGACCGAGCCGCCGGCGCTGATTTCCGTCACCGGCGAAGCCACCGTCTCAGTAGCGCCCGATCTGGCGCAGATCGACGGCGGCGTCACCTCGGAGGCCAAGACCGCGCGCGAGGCGTCCGACGCCAACAACGCGGCAATGGGCAAAGTGCTGCTGGCGCTGAAGGGCGCCGGCATTGCCGAGAAGGATTTTCAGACCTCGCGATTGTCGCTGCAGCCGGAGAGCGCGCCGAACCGCACCCCGCCCAGTGCTCCGACCATCGTCGGCTACCGCGCCAGCAACCATGTAACGGTTCGGCTGCACGACGTCACCAAGGTCGCCAGTGTGATCGATACCATGGTGGCCGCGGGCGCCAACGATATCGGCGGCATCAATTTTTCCGTATCCAACGCCTCGAAACTGCTCGATGATGCCCGCGAACAGGCGATCGCCGATGCCCGCCGCAAGGCCGAGATCTACGCCAAGGCCGCCGGCGTCACGCTCGGCGCGCCGATCAGTATCTCCGAAGGAGGCGCGCCCGGCCCAATACTCTATCGCAACAAGATGCCGATGGGCATGGCCACGGCCGCACCGGTTGCGCAAGGCGAAGAGACGCTGCAGGTGACGGTCGCCGTATCCTGGGCGATCAAGCAGGCGGGGCAGTAGTCTCGCACGCAATAGTTGTCGTCCCGGCGAACGCCGGGACCCATAACCACAGGCCTTTGCGGATGAGCGATGCTGGCGCTCCAGCCGTCGCAAAACTCAGATCGGTGGTTATGGGTCCCGGCTCAGCGCTTCGCTTGGCCGGGACGACGGCTAAATCTCAAATACCTGCCCCGGCTTGAGTGCGACAAATTTTTCGCGCGGAATCTTTGCCTCATCGAGCGCCTCGTGCAACGCCATCACCGGTGCGTCGATCGCTTCATCGGTCAATTGATAGGTGCCGTGATGATGCGCGAGCGCCTGCGCCGCGCCGCAATCGGCCAGCGCTTTTACCGCGTCCGACGGGTTCATGTGCTGATCCTTCATGAACCAGCGCGGCTCATAGGCACCGATCGGCAAGACTGCGAGCCGCAATGGACCATGCGCTTGCGCGACACGGCTAAAATGCTTGCCGTCGCCATAGCCGGAATCGCAGACGATGTAGAGCTTGCCTGCGGGAGTCTCCAGCACAAAACTCGCCCACAGCGCCTTGTTGCGGTCGAACAAGCCGCGCGCCGACCAATGCCTTGTCGGCACCAGCGTCACCGCGACGCCACCGCCGAGTTCGACGCGGTCGCGCCAGTCGAACGCCTCGGCACGGATCGCCTGGTCAGCGTCGCGCATGGTGATGTCGTTGCCGAGTGGCGTGATCACCCGCGGGGAAAATTTTGCGTTAAGCTTTGACAGCGTCGCGACGTCGAGATGATCGTAATGGCCGTGCGATACCAGCACGATATCGACCGGCGGCAATGCGTCGAAGGCAATGCCGGGGTCATTGTGCCGCTTCGGGCCGGCCCAGGCGAACGGCGAGGCGCGCTCCGACCACACCGGATCGACCAGGATGTTCAAGCCCGCGGTCTGGATCAGCCAGCTCGCGTGCCCGACGAACGACAGCCGCACCTTGTCGCCCGTAACACGCGCCGGTGGCGTGTCGGCGTGCGGGCTCGGCGCCCAGTCGGGCCAGGCCGCGCGCTTCCGCCCCGAGCCGAACTGCCAGCGCAGGACCTCCCCAAGCGATTTCGGCGGCGAGCCATCGGGATCGAAGAAATGTTCGCCGTCGAAATGATCCGAGACGGGGCCGTCATAGCTTCGCATGCGGGAAATCCAGAAGGCTGGGAGTCCGACCGCGGCCGCAAGGCCTGCGAGAACCGTGATCAACCGGCGGCGGGTGAGGGACACTTGGCGAGATCGCAAATCGGGTGGAGAGCGGGAACTTCGGTCCTATATGGTTGTGTGAAGCCAGAACACGAGACCAGCCAATGGACATTTACAACGCATGGTTCGATCTGAAACCGGGCGTATCCGACGTCGAATTCGCCGACCGGCTCAAAACCTACATGGAAAGCCTGAAAAACGACGGGCTGATGCAGGGCTGGCGGCTGATGCGGCGCAAGCTCGGCTTAAGCGCCGCACCGGTCGGCGAATTTCACCTGATGATGGAATTTTCAGATCTTGCCCAGCTCGATTCCGCGTTCAACCGGGTCGGCAGCCGGCGCGAGCCGATCGAGGGCGTGCATTTCGGGGTCAATTCGCAGGTCCAGAACGTGCAATTTGCGCTGTACCGGGACTTTCCGGATTCGATCCGGCATCGCGGCGATGAGAAATTCTGATGATTTTTTAATAAGTTAGCAGGAAATTGGACGGCCGCACTGACGAGAACTTTGCTTGACTTGCAGCCCCCATCCCCTGTAAATCCGCGCAACTCTCGGAAAGATTTTCTTTTCGACCCGCCGCCCGGCCCTGGAGGCCGGAGGTCAACGCCCGACAGCGCGATGCGCCCTCGGGCGCGAAAGTGTTTGGAAGGTCGTCTTGGTGCTCGGCGCCAAGGCACATAGGTCGTCATCACCCGCGAAGGCGGGTGATCCAGTAACCGGGAGGCAGCTCGCTTGAGCCGAGAAGCCGCGGCGTACTGGATACCCCGCTTTCGCGGGGTATGACGGTGGTGAGTGACGCAGCACCTGCGAAGCAGGCCAAAGGACAAATTACGTGTTCGACAATCTGTCGGAAAAGCTTGGTGGCATTCTCGATCGGCTGACGCGGCGCGGGTCGCTGACGGAGGCCGACGTCGATGCGGCGATGCGCGAGGTGCGCCGCGCGTTATTGGAAGCCGACGTCTCGCTCGACGTGGTCCGGAGTTTTACCGAAAAAGTCCGCGAGCAGGCGGTCGGCGCCACCGTGGTCAAGTCGGTGACGCCCGGCCAGATGGTGGTGAAGATCGTTCATGACGAACTGATCGCCACCCTCGGCTCCGACGGCCAGGCCATCGACCTCAACGCCGTGCCGCCGGTCGCGATCATGATGGTGGGCTTGCAAGGCTCCGGCAAAACCACCACCACGGCAAAACTCGCACGCCGCCTGACCCAGCGCGACAAGCGCAAGGTGTTGATGGCGTCGCTCGACATCTATCGCCCGGCGGCGATGGAACAGCTCGCGGTGCTCGGGCGCGACCTCGATATCCCGACGTTACCGATCGTTGCCGACCAGAAGCCGGCGCAAATCGCAAAGCGCGCGCTGGAAGCGGGAAAACTCGGCGGCTACGACGTGGTGCTGCTCGATACCGCCGGCCGTACCACGCTCGACGAAGAGATGATGACGGAGGCGGCTGAGATCAAAGCTTCCGCCAATCCGCATGAAGTGCTGCTGGTCGCGGATTCTCTCACCGGCCAGGACGCGGTGAATCTGGCGCGCGCGTTCGACGAGCGCGTTGGGCTGACCGGCATTGTGCTGACGCGTGTCGATGGCGACGGCCGCGGCGGCGCCGCGCTGTCGATGCGGGCGGTCACCGGAAAGCCGATCAAACTGATCGGCACCGGCGAGAAGACCGACGCGCTGGAAGATTTTCATCCGAGCCGGATCGCGGGCCGCATTCTCGGCATGGGCGATGTGGTGTCGCTGGTCGAAAAAGCCGCCGCCAATATCGATGCGGAAAAGGCCGCGCGCGTCGCCGAGAAGATGCGCAAGGGGCAATTCGATCTCGCCGACATGCGCGAGCAGCTTTTGCAGATGGCCAATATGGGCGGCATCTCGGGATTGATGGGCATGATGCCCGGCATCGCCAAGATGAAAAACCAGATCGCCAATGCCGGCCTCGACGACAAAATTCTGAAGCGTCAGGTCGCGCTGATCGATTCGATGACGCGGCAGGAACGGAAAAACCCCGATATCCTGAAAGCGAGCCGTAAAAAACGCATCGCCGCCGGCGCCGGCAGCAAGGTCGAGGAGCTCAACAAGCTCCTCAAAATGCACCGGAACATGGCCGACATGATGAAGGCCATGGGCTCCGGCAAGCGCGGTCCGATGGCCGGCATCGCGCAGGCGATGGGTTTTGGCGGCGGCATGCCTTCGCCCGAACAGATGAAGGCGCTGGCGGAAAAAATGCCTGCCGGAGCCGCGCCGGGCGGCATGCCGGCGTTGCCGAAGGATCTTCCCGCGGGCCTGCGCCAGGGCTTGCCGAATTTGCCGGGGCTTACGGGCTTGAGCGGCAAGCCGAACCTGCCAGGCCTCGGCGGCTTCCCCGGATTGGGGAAGAAGAAGTGATCTCTCTTTCGTCATGGCGAGCCAACGCAATGACGTGAACTACTCATCCGAATTCCACTCAACGTACTTTCGAATTCATCAGGAGAACCAAATGTCAGTCGTTATCCGCCTCGCTCGCGCCGGCACCAAGAAGCGTCCGGTCTATCACGTCGTCGTCGCCGATTCGCGGTTTCCCCGCGACGGCCGCTTCATCGAGCGGCTCGGCCATTTCAATCCGCTGCTGCCAAAGGACAACGAGGCGCGCTTAAAACTCGACATGGACAAGGTGAAGGCCTGGCTCGCCAAGGGCGCGCAGCCGTCGGATCGCGTGACGCGCTTCCTCGATGCCGCGGGCGTCGTCAAGCGCGCCGCGCGCAGCAACCCGGAAAAGGCCGTGCCGCGCAAGGAGCGCAAGGCCGCCGCCGAAGCCGCCGCCAAGTCGGCGTAAGCTCCGGGGCGAGTACGGTGGCAGCGCCGATCTGCGTCGCCCGAATCGGCGCCGCGCATGGCGTGCGCGGCGCCGTCAAGCTGTGGACTTTTACGGAAGACCCGCTGGCGGTGAAACGCTACGGGCCGCTTGTGACAAAAGACGGCACGCGGCAGTTCGAAGTGGCGACTGCGCGCGAAGCCAAAGGTCATCTGGTGGCGACGCTGAAGGGCATCGCCACGCGCGAGGAGGCGGAACGGCTCAACGGCGTTGAACTCTACATCGCGCGCGAAAAACTGCCCGCGACCGACGAGGATGAGTATTACCACGCCGATTTGATCGGGCTCGCCGCTGTAACCACGGCGAACGAGCCGCTCGGCCGCGTCGTCGCGATCCATAATTTCGGTGCCGGCGACATCATCGAAATCGCACCGCCGCAGGGCTCAACCATGCTGCTGCCGTTTTCGAACGCCGTGGTGCCGTCGGTCGATCTCAGGGGCGGGCGCGTCGTGATCGAACTGCCTGAAGAAATCCAGGGCGACGATCGCGCTGACGATGACGCCGACCTCTCCCCTCGTCGTCCCCGCGAAGGCGGGGACCGATAACCACAGCCCTTTGTTGTGACACGCGATGGGGCTCCAGCGTGCTACACACGATCATCGGTGGTTGATGGCTCAAGGCCGGGACGACATTGGTTGGGAATAACGGCAATGAAAAACACCCACAAAGCCTGGCGCTTGCACGCCCATAACGATCTGCGGTTCGACGAGGTCGAGACGCCGAAGCCGGCGCCCGACGGCGTCGTGGTCAGGATCGAGGCCGCCATGGTGTTGTCCTACACGGGCAAGGTGCTGTCGGGTTCGGTGCCCTATAGCCTGCCGCCGATGCCGTTCGTGCCCGGCACCAATGCGATCGCGCGGGTGATCGCGGTCGGCGACAATGTGAGCCATGTTCGCGAGCGTGACCTTGTATTTCTCAGCCCGCATTTGCGCGGCGATGTGCCGGACCCCGAGCCGCCGCAAATCCTGATCGGGCTGACCGCGATGGCGACGACGCCCGCAGCACTCGCGCTGCAGGCGCGCTGGCGCGACGGGGTGTTCGCCGAGATCGCCCATTGGCCGGCGGCCTGTGTAACGCCGCTCGCTGGACTCGACGACAGGCCGGCGACGGAGCTGATTGGACTGGCGAAACTGATCGTGCCGTTCGGCGGCCTGCAGCGCTCGGGCTTGCGCGGCGGCGACACCATCATCATCAACGGCGCGTCAGGCTATTTCGGTTCCGGTGCGGTGATGCTGGCCCTCGCGATGGGCGCGGCACGCGTGGTCGCGGTCGGACGCAAGCTGGCCGCGCTTGAAGCGCTCCGCGAAGCCTTTGGCCCGCGTGTCATTCGCGCCGTGGTGAGCGGCGACGCGGCCAGGGATCCCGGTATCATCCGCCACGCCGCCGGCGGCGGCGCCGATGTCGCGCTCGATCTGCTCGGGGCCGCCAAGAGCACCTCGACCACGCTTTCGAGCTTGCGCAGCCTGAAGCGCGGCGGCCGTCTGGTGCTGATGGGCAGCGCCGAGGTGCCGCTGGAGCTTTCGTTCCGCGAAATGCTGGCGAATGACTGGGAGGTGGTCGGCCAGTTCATGTATGACCGCACCGCGCCCGGCCAACTCGCGGCGCTCGCCGCCGAAGCCCTGCTTGATCTGCGCAAGATCATCGTGACGACGTTCAGGCTCGCCGACTTCAAGCAGGCGGTCGAAGCAGCGGCCTTGATGCAGGGCCTCGACGTCACGGCGGTAGTGCCCTGATCGCATGACCGCCCAAGCAACCATATGGCGCGCGACCGTGCTCACCCTGTTCCCCGAGATGTTCCCGGGACCGCTCGGCGTCAGCCTTGCCGGCAAGGCGCTGGCGACCGGCCTGTGGGCACTGGAGCCGCGCGACATCCGCTGGTCCGCCACTGACCGCCACCGCAGCGTCGATGATACGCCCGCTGGCGGCGGCCCGGGCATGGTGCTGCGGGCCGACGTGCTCGCCGCCGCCATCGATGCGGCCGAGATCGTCCCCGCCCGGCCGCGCCTGCTGATGAGCCCGCGGGGTCGGCCA
>Ga0209328_10000194_pt1 | contig 13766 bp, 9 predicted proteins | sample JacPinW_OM3H0_M1_FD_187954 | JGI IMG/M metagenome (GOLD analysis project Ga0209328, IMG submission 187954) | Forest soil microbial communities from Algoma, Ontario, Canada - Jack Pine, Ontario site 1_JW_OM3H0_M1 (SPAdes) (version 2) | ecosystem: Environmental > Terrestrial > Soil > Boreal... | reverse complement strand
ACGACTGAGGTCGCTACGCTGAGAGCGATGAAACTGAGAAAAAGCTTTCTCATAAAGTTTGTTTGTCGATTGAGTTACTACTTGATCGGGACGAAGCCCACTTGAGCGACGATTTTTTGACCGGCCGGACCAGTCGTGTAATCGAGAAACTGTTTGGCCAGTCCGGATGGCTCGCCGTTCGTGTAATAAAACGTCGGCCGCCAATACGGATAGGAATGGTCTTGCACAGATTTTACCGATGGCGTCGCGCCATCGATCGAAACGACTTTGACTCCTGAGGCTTTCGTGTAAGCCATGCCGACATAACCGACGCCGTGCGGGTTCTTGCCGACTTCTGCCGCGATCTGTTCGTTGCCTGCCATTTTCTGGGAGCCACCGGCGTAATCGCGCTTCTTCATCGCGAGTTCCTTAAATTCCGAATACGTGCCCGACGAAGTGTTGCGGGTGTAGATCGAGATCTTTCCGCCGGATCCGCCAACGGCACTCCAATCAGTCACATCGCCGGTGAAGATTTGTTCGACTTGCTTCTTGGTCAGTGTCTTGACCGGATTCGCCGAATTCGCGATCACCGCGATGCCGTCATAAGCGACAATCGTCGGCTTCATGTTTTTGCCTTTCGCGTTTGCTGCGCCCACTTCGGAGGATTTGGCGCGCCGGCTCGACATGCCGATCTCCGCGGTGCCGTCAATGATCGCGGCGATACCGGTGGTCGAGCCTTCGGCGGCAATGTCAAAGGTGGTGCCGGGATGCTCGGCTTTGAAATGCTCCGCCAATTGCGGCACGAGTTTCGCGCCGAGCGTGTCGGAACCTTTGATGACGAGGCGCTCAGCTTTGGCTTCAGCGAGGCCGAAGGCGAGGGTGAGACTTAATACAAGGTGAGTTAGTTTCATATTGATCGGTGATTGTCGAGGTTAGGAGTTGTCGATCTTGCATTCAGAATTTGACGTTCAGGTCGGCGACAAAGAACTGGTACTGATCGAGCGGATTGATTCCGATCGCGATTGGCGTTCCGCCGGTACCGAGATTGTCGTCGTAGCGCCAGCCGTAAGCCCAGGTGACGCTGAAGGTGACCGCGTCGCTCAATGCGTACCCCGCCTTGGCCGCAACGCCGTGCATATTCAGGCGACCGTCGAAAATATCGTCGTCGATCAGATTCGGATCGAGCGAGTATTGCTCGGAATGCTGATACCAGACGTCGAGCTGCCAATCGTGTTTTGCCTTCAACTGGCCAACGCCGGCGCCCGCTTGATAAGCGTAACGCTGATCGCCGAAGCCAGGATGTCCCGCCGCCCTGGCGCGTTGGTCGGCTTCAAGGTTAGCGGCGAAATCGCCGAAAATGTGCATCGGCAACTCACCCATCTTCCAACCGACTTCCATCGGCAGATCGAATACGAGCAGACTGTTGATGCCAGTCTGATTCTGCGCGAGCGACAATGCATTCGTCACATTCGGGTCGCCGCCCTGGTAATGAATATTAAATTTGTCGCTGTTCCCGGTGTAGTTGTAGAGCGTCGGCGCAATTTGAAGCCAGATGTTTTTTGGAAACGTGAGTTTCGCGCCGACCTGCCACGCCAATAGAAACGCGTCCGTGTTCGGAATCAGCTGGCCAGTTTGACGAGTCGCACTGCCAGATGAAGACGACACTTGTGCCCGCGGCCCGAGCGGATTCTCCGGATTCGAATCGGCATAAACAAACTGCGCGAAGTTAACAAAGAGATCGAGCTTCAGCTTGAACGGTTCACTCGCCGCCTGTGTCGCCACGATACCTTTGCCACCTTCTTTGCTGTAGCCCTGCGTCGATTCGGCCACTGCTCCTCCGCCGAATTCGAAATTATATGTGTGCTTCCATTGCTCGGCCAAACCTTCCGGATTGATGTCCGGGTCCCAAACCATCAGCGTGGTAACAAGCGGGTTCGGCATTCGGCCGACAGTCAGGGTTACGTCTCTAAAGCCTTTGTAGCCGAGATAAGCCTGGCCCACATTGACGGTGTCGCTATTTTTCGCGAACGGACCACCGGTCGTCTCGTCGCCAAACGTGATGTTGGTTGATCGCGAACTGGCGTTGGTTTCGAATCTGATGCCGAAGAACCAGTCGTCCACCAATGTCCCGCGCAGTCCGAGTCTCAGACGATAACGCTCGCGCTCGCGTTCCTGCCAATCGTCCCGGCCGGCGACGCCGTTGGCCGGACGGGCGAGAGGTGAATTGTCGCCTGTTTGGCCGCCATTATATTGGTAACGTAGACGAACATCGCCGTAGAGCTCGATTTCGGTGATCGGCGAGGACAATTTCCATTTTCCGCCGGACGTCGTGGCCGTTTCTTTTGTTAGCTCAGCCCGAACTTCCTCCGCTTCCTGGTCGGTGATCAGTTTTTTGCGCACCATCAGGTCGAGCAGTGCGCCGGCGTCTTGCGCAAACATCGACATCGGGGGGACGAGGAAACTTACGATTACCGCAATAAGAACGAATTTTTTGGTCAACATTTTCTCTCCTTTTAATTGCTGCATTTGCCGCGGGGTTGGATCGCGAGTTGAACGCCATTTCGCTCCCGCTCTTCTCGCGACGGCGACAAGCTAGAAAGCGATTGTTACGGCCAGATGGCGGCGAAGTAACAATTGCGTAAACTCACGAGCACGAAGCGTGATCGTGCGGGCCGCTTGCTTCAGCGAGCGGGGACCGAGCAGATTATTTCTGCTGCGGCAAACTTTGCCTTAGAACATCACCTGCAAGCGCAGGAGGACTTCATCGAACTGGTCGTCGCCGAACTGAGGGTGCGCGGCGCGGAAATCCGACCAGGTGTGCACGTAGTTTGCCATCACCTTGATCGCATCTCCGTGGATGTAATAGTTCAGGCCGCCGGTTACGGAACGGATGCCGTTGTCGGCGATCTGGTCCGGATCCAGTTCTTCCCATTTGACCACCGCTTGCAGTTTTTTCGGGATGATGAAAAAGCTGCCCTGCACATACCATCCGCTCGGATCGAAGTTGACGAAGGTGGGCGCGACGCCGGCGACGGTGCGACCATCGACATCTTCCGAGAAATATTCGGCGATCAAATCAAAGGGGCCAATGTTCAACCAGGCGTCCAGGCTCCAGGCGGTGCGCTCGTCGGCCGATGTGAGGGCAAACGGTATCAACGAACCATCGGCGGTTACCTTCAGGTTGAGTGCTTGGGAAATGTTCGTGCCGGCGTCGTCGCGGCTGTTGAGAATATCGCCGCCAAGTTTCAAGCTGGCATCCTGGTCGAGTAGTTTGCCCTTCCACGGCAAAAGCTCGAGGCGGCCGACATACATGAAGTTGTTGTTGTCGTTGTTGATGGTGTTACGGCCATTGCCGTTGAAGATGCCCGCATAGTAAGTCAGCAGATCCTTCTCCTGCGGCCATAAGTTGGTGAGCGGTTTGCCCCAGACTTGCACCCCGATTTGCCGCTCCGGCGTGAGTGCGCCAGTGGGAAGACTGCGCTCGATGGTGAAAAGCTTCGGGTCGGGCGTGATTTGCTCCAGACCAAACGGCGCTTTCCACTGGCCCGCTTTGACGTTGGCTTCGGGAAATTGATGCCAGTTTACGAAAATGTCGGTCGCAGAAAATCCGGTGCGACCCGGCGACAGACCATCGCCTGCGCCGAAGTCGCCTTCGATTTTAAAGTCGAAGTTCTCGGCAAAGTCGCCGGTTAAATTGATGCGGGCGCGGCGCAAACGAAAGCGGTCCTTCACCTGATTAGGCCCATCGGGGAGGCGGCCCTCGAAGGCCGAAACAGCGCCATCCTCGAAATTCATCTGGATGTATCCGCCCAGTGTCAGCTTATACTCCGGCCCGCCCGGCATAACGTAGACCGGCTTTTTTTCTTCGGCGGCGACCGTTTTCTCTACATACGTTTTCCCGTCGGAAGTGACTTTCGGCTTTTTGTTCCCGTTGGCATCATACTCGGGCGTAAACGCCGTCTGTTTTTTTAAACTGCGAACTTCCTGTTCCAGCTCGGCGTTGCGTTTCTGTAATTGCTCTACCGCCCGTTCGAGTTTCTCAAGTCGTTCCGCTTCGCTGGATGTCTGTGCTGCAAGCGGCTGAATCATTAGCAACACGAGGGGAACTGCGACAATGGGTGTGAATTTCTTTGCGCACATAGGCTGCTCTTTGTTGAGCCGGCCCGATTGTGTGGACAAACGATGGCAAAGGCAACAACTGCGTGAACTCGCGCGGGCGGAGCCGCGCCAGTAGCATTGTAGCCGGGATCGCTGATAGCGACGCGCGAAGGAAAAATTACGGTTTCTTTTTCAGCGGGGCCGCAGGAGATGCGGACGGAGCGAGCGGCGGCGTTGTTGTCGCTGAAGCGCTTGGCGCCGCGCTGGCTGCTGGCAAAACAGGCGCGCCCGGAGCTGGCACTGCCGGCGCATTTGGATTAACTGGCGCTGATGGCGACGGTTGCCCTGCCGTTTGCTGTCTCAGCAATTCGCGACGCAATCCGGTGTCGCGACTCGTCTTGTGCGAATACAAGACAGACAAGACGAAAGTGAGCGCGAAGAAGATCCCCGCCAGCCAGGCGGTAAACTTGACCAGGACGTTGGTCGTTTGCGCGCCGAAAATATTTTCGGTCACGCCGCTGCCAAACGCCGCACCCAGTCCCTCGCTCTTCGGTCGCTGCATCAAAATGACCAGCAACATCAGAAGCGCGACCAGGACATAAATCGCGAGCAGGAAATTAATCAGGATCTGCATCGGGGACGGGCAATATGGCTAAACGCGACCTAGAAGCAAACTCACTTCCTCTTGATCTGATTCCAGATCGCGTCCAGCTCGGCAAGATCGACATCTCCCAATTTTTTGCCGCGCGCCCGAAGTTCGTCTTCCAATAAGTTGAACCGGCCGACGAATTTATCTGTGGCCGATTGGAGCGCGGTCTCGGCGTCGAGTTTACATTTGCGAGTCAGATTCACGACGGCGAAGAGCAAATCGCCGGTTTCGTCCTCAATAGACTTTTGATCTTCACTCTGAATCGCCTCTTTCAGTTCGCCGAGTTCCTCTTCGACCTTGGCCATGACGTCGCCCAATTCCGTCCAATCGAAATTCACCCGTGCGACTTTGCTTTGCGCTTTTTGCGCGCGCATTAAAGCGGGCAAGGCCCGGGGGAGGCTGGCGAGATAATGCTGGTCGCCTTTCTTCTCTTCGCGCTTGATCGCTTCCCATTGTTTTAAGACCGCCCCGGCGTCGCGAGCGTCGCTCTCGCCAAAAACGTGCGGATGTCGCCGGATTAGTTTCTCGGTGATCTCCGCGATCACGTTGTCGATCGTGAATTGGCCGGATTCGCGCGCGATCTCGGCGTGCATGACCACGAGAAGCAAAAGATCGCCGAGTTCTTCCTGAAAATGCGCCTCGTTTTTGGCGCGAGCGGCTTCGGCTACTTCGTACGCTTCTTCGATTGTGGCCGGCAAGAGCGATTCGTGCGTTTGCTCCCGGTCCCACGGACAACCGCCGGGAGCGCGCAACCTAGCAACGATGTCACAAAGGCGTTGGAATGATTCGCCACTCGCCGATTGATCCATTCAGAACCAATCAAACATCAAACCTCGAACATCAAACGCTTGTTAGATCCGCCAGAGCGAGCGGTGGGTTCCGAACTCCGAAATTTCGCCGGAAGATTTTTTACTGACGTAAATAGTGATCGTGATCACGCTGATGAACGTGCCGACAAAAACCAGCGCGACCAGCCACGATGGAATGTGGCCGACGCGTAGCGCGCGATAAAACGTGGGCAGGCTGTCCATCGCGATCGGCGCGTGCAGAAAAATCTTCGTCACCCAGGCCACCAGAATCAGAATGAAAATAAAAACGTAATTGCGTTTCAGCCGGCGACCAATCGCTTCCAGCTTGCTGATTTTAAAACAAGGCAGGATGAGATCTTCGCAAACGAGTTTTTTCCATTCGCCCTGCAGCAGATCTCGATTCTCCATCACCATCGGCACCAGAAAATGCGCTTCCAGCATCCGGATCCGCGCGCGGAATGCGTCGTAGAAGCGGTAGCGACGCGCTTCAATCCAAAGCATCACCCAGACGATCGCGAGGTTGAAAAAGAAAATGATGTGCGGTACGGCTGCGTTGGCAAACGCGATCGTGATAATAGCGGTGCTGCTGGTAATCGCCCAGTTGGTGGTGATGTCGAGCCGCTGCCGCCAGACCATGATTCGGCCCATCTCGCCGCGATAAAAGTGCGACATCGCATTGACATAGCCAGGGTCGTAAAGGCTGCGTTGGAGCGAGACGGTCGTCTCCTCACTTACAGCTGGTCCACTATTTTCAGTTGCCACGGCTGATCAATTAACTGGATAACTGGAGCAGAATCCAACAATTCCTGATGTCCATCGCCCTAGCCGATCTAATCGATCCAAAGCAAATCGCGCTCAATCTTGGCGCGAGAACCCGGGACGAAGCAATGCGTGAGATCGTCGATCTCCTGGTGGCCGCGGATAAGATCGACAATCCGGAAAAGTTTCTGGAGCAACTGCGCGCGCGTGAAACGACCAATTCGACATATGCCGCCGACGGTGTCGCCTTTCCGCACGCCCGCACGAAATTAGTCGACCAACTTGTTTTGGGGATCGGCCGGAGCGAGTCCGGAATTCCCTGGACTGGCAAAGGCGAACTGGCGCACCTGATTTTTCTGATTGCGGTCCCAGACAGATTAATCAGCGACTATCTGGTGGTGGTCGGCGCGATTGCTCGCGCCACCAAGGACCGTCCGTTGCGAACGCTGTTGTTCCACGCCGAAAACGTGGACGAATTTATCGCCACGCTTTTGAGCGTTCCGTCAATCTGACTTCTTCAAAAGTCGATTGCGGGCACGGTCGAGGTTTTTCTTTTCCGTTTCGGTTAAGCTGCCCATGCCGGACTTGGAAATCTTGTCCAGGATCGGATCGATGGATGCATAAACATCGTCTGGCTCGACCACGCGGCGCGGGGAAGCCTTTTGCACGACGGTTAATCGCGGTCGCCGGCGAAATGGATTCAATCTTGCCATGTCCATGTTGATTGGAATCCGTCCTTGGACGAAGCGGATGTAGAGAAACGCCGCCAGGCACATCACCCAAAGCACGGAAAGATTTCCCCACTCGTGGCCGGGCAGATATTGCATCGAGGCGAGTACCACCCCGGCGAAGGCGAGCCACTTCAGAGTGACCCATCCGAATAATTCCACATTCGGATAGAGGGTCGCGAACGCGATGAAGAGACCGATCGAAATCTCATACGAGCCACCGTAACTCCACATCGCTGCGGCCGGTCCCCAAGCGATCAGAATGATGGGCGCGATAAAAAGCAGCATTCCGAAAAGCAAAAGATAACGCCGAATGCCGAGATATTTTTCCACTTCGGTTCCGGCCCAGTAGAAAAAAATGACGTTGAAGAGAAAGAAAAATGAAGCGGGTTGAATGAAGATGCAGGTGAACGGCTCCCAGATCGCCCCGTGTAGAAAAGAGCGCGATTGAAATGCGAACGGCATCAGGTCCCAATGCGCGCTTTGCGCGATCGTGGTGGCAAACATCCCCAGGACAAAGAGGGCGGCGATAAGCGTAGTCACCCGCACCGGATAGCGGCCAACCCACGTTACCGGTCGGTAATCATCGGAGGTAGTAACTCCGAACATGCTTCAATAGACAACCGGCGTTTTGACCACGCAAGTGACGTTCGTCGTCGTGCGAAAAATTTCTTGGAGAACCGCCCGAACCGGAAGAAATTTGTCTTCCGCTCGATTATACCAGGATCGACATCTCATTAATGAAAAACATCGCGCCCGCAATTTCTCCACCGGCTGGAATTGGCGATAGCAAACCCGGCAACCAGGCCGTGCTCGATTGGGTGCACGAAGTCGAGCTCCTCGCCAAACCGGAAAATGTCTTTTGGTGCGATGGCTCGGAGCGCGAGCACGATTGCCTGCTCCAGGAGGCGATGCGGCAGAATGTCCTGATCAAACTGAACGAGAAGAAAGTTCCGCGTTCGTATTTGCATCGCTCCAACCCGAACGACGTCGCCCGGGTGGAGCAGTTCACTTTCATTTGCACGCCGACCAAAGCAGAAGCCGGCCCGACCAACAACTGGAGCGACCCGGCCGAGACCTACACGAAACTCCAGGGAATGCTCACAGGCGCGATGAGCGGCCGCACCTTGTTCGTTGTGCCTTATATTATGGGTCCGCCTGATTCGCCCCTGACCAAAGTCGGCTTCGAAATAACCGATTCGATTTATGTCGTTCTGAGCATGCGAATCATGACCCGCATGGGCGCGATCGCGGTCAAACGGCTGGGCAACGATCCGGCAGCCGAATGGAACCGCGGCGTCCACTCATTATTAGATGTCGATCCTGCGCGCCGGCTCATCTGTCATTTCCCACAGGATAACGCCATCATTTCGGTCGGCTCCGGCTACGGCGGTAACGTGTTGCTGAGCAAGAAATGTTTCGCCCTCCGGATCGGTTCCTATTTGGCGCGAAAACAGGGCTGGATGGCTGAGCACATGTTGATCCTCGGGGTCGAATCGCCGGAAGGTAAAAAGCATTACGTGGCGGCGGCGTTTCCGAGCGCCTGCGGCAAAACAAATTTCGCGATGCTGATTCCGCCGAAACATTTCGCCGGTTGGAAAGTCACCACCGTCGGTGACGACATTGCCTGGATGCAAATCCGAGATGGCCGCTTATTCGCGGTCAATCCGGAGAACGGCTATTTCGGTGTTGTCCCCGGAACGAACTGCAAATCGAACCCGAATGCGATGAAATCGATCGAGCACGATTCTCTTTACACCAACGTCGCCCTGACCGATGACGGCGACGTTTGGTGGGAAGGCAAAGACGGCCCGCCGCCGAAACACGCGGTCGATTGGCGCGGTAACGATTGGACGCCGGATTCAAAAGAAAAAGCCGCGCATCCGAACAGCCGGTTCACCGCGCCGGTACGCAACAATCCTGTTCTCGATCCCGATTTTGAAAAAGGCGAGGGCCTTCCAATTAGCGCGATCATTTTCGGAGGACGTCGCAGCAACACCATGCCGCTCGTGTTTCAATCGTTCGATTGGGAGCACGGCGTTTATCTCGGCGCGACGATGGCCTCGGAAACGACTGCCGCCGCGACCGGCGCAGTCGGGCAGGTCCGGCGCGATCCGATGGCGATGCTGCCGTTCTGTGGCTACAACATTGGCGATTATTTCCGCCACTGGCTCGCAATTGGGAAACGTCTGACCAATCCGCCGCTGATTTTTAACGTGAACTGGTTTCGCAAAGGCGAGAGCGGAAAATTTCTGTGGCCCGGTTTCGGCGACAACATGCGCGTGCTCAAATGGATCATCGACCGCTCCGAAGGAAGTAACGGCGCGCTCAAATCGCCTATCGGTTGGCTGCCTGGTTTACACGATCTCGATCTGGCCGAGCTCGAGATCGATCACAAATGCGTCGACGAGCTTCTCGAGATTGATCACGAAGATTGGAAAAAGGAACTGGCCGAGCACAAAAAGTTCTTCGATTCGCTCGGTGGCGTCGTGCCGAAAGAATTGATAAGTCAGTGCGAGCAACTCGCTGCGCGTTTCGCGAAATAGCGCGGAAATTTGCGAATTGTTGTGCCATCTGGGATTGTTTCCAGTGGGTTCGAAGGTTGCTGAAAAAAAATGCGTCACCGCGCCGGCTGAGTGCGGTTGCGTTGAGATTCGAGGGGCGCGCCAGAACAATCTTAAAGGCGTAGATGTCGATCTTCCGCTCGGCAAATTGACCGTTATCACCGGGCCGAGCGGGTCCGGTAAATCGAGTCTCGCCTTCGAAACCATTTACGCCGAAGGCCAGCGCCGCTACGTCGAAACTTTCAGTCCCTACATGCGGCAATTCCTCGACCGCATGGACAAGCCTCGCGTCGACGACATTCGGGGGATTCCGCCCGCGATCGCGGTCGAGCAAGCGAACCCGGTCAAATCGTCGCGTTCCACCGTCGGCACGATGACCGAGATCAATGATTATTTGAAATTGCTTTGGCCGCGTATCGCCAAGGCCTTTTGTCCAGGTTGCAGCCGTGAGATTCGACCAGAGACGGCGAAGTCGATCGCGGAGGAAGTTTCGTGTGACTGCGCCGACAAGAATGTTCTGATCACGTTTTGGGTATCGGTTCCTGCGAAAACCGAGCCGCGAACGTTTTTCGAGTTCCTCCAGCAGCAGGGTTATCTCCGCGTTTGGATCGACAACGAAGTCGTTCGCGTAGATGTCGATCCAAAAAAGGTTAAACACCTCAGCGCGCGGGTCCAGGTCATTCAGGATCGGATCGCAATCACTCAAGAAACTCGCGCGCGCCTCGTTGAAGCGCTCGAGACCGCGCTTCGCTTCGGCAAAGGCAAAGTCAACATTGTCGATCTCGAGGCAAAGGCTGAGCATCCTTTCTCCACCGGCTGGCATTGCGCGCACTGCGACGTCGACATTCGTCCGCCGACGCCCGGGCTTTTCAGTTTCAATAATCCACTTGGCGCCTGTCCGGAGTGCCGCGGATTTGGCCGAACGATCACGATCGATCTGAACAAAGCGATTCCGGACCGCTCATTGTCGATCAAACAAGGCGTGGTTCGCGTTTTTCGTGGGAACGAGTTCGGCGAATCGCAAAAGGATCTCCTCCGCGCCTGCGGCCGCGAAGAGATCGACATCAATGTTCCTTTCGAGGAATTACCCAGAGCCGATCAGGACTTCGTCATCAATGGCGAGAAACGCGGTGGCGAATATACGGCTGACGATTACGAAGACGATCGTTGGTACGGCGTTCGCGGATTTTTCCGATGGCTCGAGTCGCAAGTTTACAAAATGCACATGCGGGTTTTGCTCAGTCGATACCGTGCCTACACGACTTGTCCGCGTTGCAATGCTGGTCGTTTTCAGCCCGAAGCGTTGAACTACAAAATCGTCGTCGGGAAAAAATCGTTGAGCCTGCCGGACTTCGCGGCGCTTTCTATTTCCAATGCTCGCGATCTACTGGCGAAGATCGATCCGGCAGCAGCTGGGTCGAATGACTCGACCGCGCAGATGTTGCGCGATGAAATTTGCGCGCGCTTGAGTTATTTGTGCGAAGTCGGCGTCGGTTATCTCACGCTCGATCGTTCCACGCGAACATTAAGCGGCGGCGAAGTGCAGCGCGTCAATCTCACCACTTGTCTCGGTGCATCGCTGGTCAACACACTATTTGTCATGGACGAGCCGAGCATCGGTTTGCATCCGCGCGATATCAGCCGGCTCGTGCGTGTGATGCACAATTTGCGCGACCGCGGGAACACGCTGCTGGTGGTCGAGCACGAAGAGCAAATCATTCGTGCGGCCGACAACTTAATCGACATCGGCCCGGGTCGCGGGGAGTGTGGCGGCGAATTAGTTTTTAACGGCGCACTCGATCAGCTTTTGTTTCGCAAAAATTCACTCACCGCCGACTACCTGAGCGGCCGCAAAACAATTCCCATTCCGAAAAAGCGCCGAAGATCGACATCGTCGATCAAGATCACCCGCGCAAGAGAACACAACCTCAGGAATGTCGACGTTGATCTTCCGCTCGGCGTTTTCACCTGTGTGACCGGCGTTTCCGGTTCGGGTAAGTCCACGCTCATTCACGACGTGCTTTATCGGAATCTGCTCATCGCCAAAGGGCAATCGACCGATCAGGAAGCGGGCGCGTGCAAATCAGTCAGCGGCGCGCATCGCATCAACGAAGTCGTGATGGTCGATCAATCGGCGCTCGCGCGCACGCCGCGATCAACGCCCATTCTTTATCTCGGACTTTACGATCGCGTCCGCGAACTTTTCGCTGCGCAGCCGGAAGCGATGTCGCAAGGTCTGACCGCGAGCGCCTTCTCGTTCAATTCCGGCAGCGGCCGCTGCGAGCGCTGCTCCGGCACCGGGTTCGAAAAGATCGAGATGCAGTTCTTGAGCGATCTCTATGTGCGCTGCGCGGAATGCGAAGGGAAGAGGTTTCAGCCGCACGTGCTGAAGATTAAACTGCACGGCAAATCGATTCACGACGTGCTCGAGCTGACCGTGCACGAGGCAATTCAGTTCTTCACTCAGATTGATGAACAAAAAACTCTTTCCGATCCGCTCGATGTGCTCGATGAAGTCGGACTTGGTTATTTGCGACTAGGTCAGCCACTGAACACGCTTTCTGGCGGCGAATCGCAGCGTTTGAAACTCGTCAGGCATTTGGCCGAATCCAAAACCGCTGATCATGTTCCCGGCAACGGAAACGGAGACGTTGCACGCGGCAATTTGTTCATCTTCGACGAACCGACCACTGGACTCCATTTCGATGACGTCGCGATGCTGCTCCACGTTTTTCAGCGGCTGGTCGAGCGCGGGAACTCGCTCATCGTGATCGAGCACAATCTCGAAGTGATTAAGTCCGCTGATTGGATTGTCGACCTTGGACCCGAAGCGGGAGATGACGGCGGACAAGTTGTTGGCGTTGGCACCCCTGAGCAGCTCGCCAAGGTCGAAAATTCACACACCGGCCGATTTTTGTGGAATGTACTTTCGAGCACGCGCGGCGCGTCGCGCGCTTCAGCACGACGACTGGCGTATACGAATGGCGATGAGGAAGAATTCGCTCGCGCAGCCGAAACACCTCCGCGTTTCCAGATTACTGGGACAGACGGGGTGATCGGTATTTATGGCGCGCGCGAGCACAACCTGAAAAACGTCGACGTCAAAATTCCGCGCGACCAGATGGTGGTCATTACCGGATTGAGCGGTTCAGGTAAATCGACGCTCGCGTTCGATATTTTGTTCGCCGAAGGACAGAGAAGATTTCTCGACAGCATGTCGCCTTATGCGCGGCAGTTCGTCGAGCAACTCGAAAAACCGGATGTCGATCTTGTCACCGGTTTGCCGCCGAGTGTCGCGATCGAGCAACGCGTCACGCGAGGCGGCGGCAAATCAACGGTCGCGACGGTGACCGAGGTTTATCATTTTCTGCGTCTGCTCTTTGCCAAAACGGGAATGCAATTTTGCCCGGACTGCGATTTGCCGGTCGAAAAGCAGAGTCTGGCCGCGATCGTGAAACAGATCGAGACCGCGGCGAAACGCGGCACGCTAAAAGTGCTGGCGCCGATCGTTAAAGCGCGAAAAGGATTTCACACCGACGTCGCGCGCTGGGCCGAGCGGCAGGGCTTCGACACGTTGTATGTCGATGGCGCGCTCATCCCGATCGCGCAGTTCCGAAGATTGGAGCGTTTCAAAGAACACACGATCGCGGTTGTCATGGGCGTGATCGATGCCAAACGGATCGCGAAAGCGCGGAACCTGGCGCAACGCGCGCTCGATATTGGCCGCGGCACGGCGCATATGCTCGATTCGAAAAACCGGCTCACCGTCGTGAGCACGGAGATGAGTTGCCCGAATTGCGGTCGCGCGTTCGAAGAACTCGATCCGCGCTTGTTCTCCTTTAATTCGCCGCACGGCGCGTGCGAGGAATGCGGAGGGTTCGGCGAAATCTGGGACCAGGAATTTCAAACTGCCGCCGAGGAAACGAGCGACTCTGCTTTGGAAAATGAGCTTCGGGCCGAGCGCGAATCGGAATGGATCGATGCGACCGAAGCGCACGAATGCCCGAGCTGCCACGGCTCGCGTTTGAATGCGGTTGCGCGACATGTGCGCGTGCATGGCGAGACGATCGATCAGTTCACAAATCTTTCGGCGAGCGAAGCCGCCCGCAAGATCGACAAGTTAAAATTTACTGGAACGCAACAAACGATCGCCGCTGACCTCATTCCCGAAATCCGGCAA
>Ga0209328_10000193_pt1 | contig 13784 bp, 15 predicted proteins | sample JacPinW_OM3H0_M1_FD_187954 | JGI IMG/M metagenome (GOLD analysis project Ga0209328, IMG submission 187954) | Forest soil microbial communities from Algoma, Ontario, Canada - Jack Pine, Ontario site 1_JW_OM3H0_M1 (SPAdes) (version 2) | ecosystem: Environmental > Terrestrial > Soil > Boreal... | reverse complement strand
GCTCGCGAAAATCCCAAGCGGAATTCCAACCAACACGGAAAGGAAGAGTGAGAACCCAGCCAGCTCGAGATGACGCCCGGTCCAGCGCGCGAGTTTGTGTGGAAATGATTCGCCAAAGGTAGTTGTCGATGTTGCGTTTGGTTCAAAATACAAATTCGCCGCGCGCGCATAATTCTTTGTGCGCTCGGCTTCCGCGTTGAGCCGGACCATTTTTGCTTCGTCAATTGTTCCTTCGAGTTTGCGCAGCGCGGAGATAGCAGCTGCCGGAAGCGCGAATCTGAACAAGAAAACCGCTTTGTATTGCGGAAAAAATTGGCGGTCGTCCTGGAGCACGACCAGATCGTATTCCGAAATCTTCGCGTCGGTTGAGTAGGCGTCTTTCGCGTCGATCGAACCTTTGGCAAGGGCCGCGTAACCGAGCGCATGATCGATCCCGATCACGTTTTGCGGATGCAATTGGTAACGCTGCGTCAATGGTTGCCATCCATCCTGTCGATCCAAAAATTCGTGGGTGAGCCCAAACTTCAGTTCCGGATGATTTTTCAAATCGGTGATTGTGCGAAGACCCAGCTTTTCCGCCCGGCTTCGTAACATCACGAGCGCGTAGGTATTGTTGAACCCGAGCGGTTCGGTCATGCCGATGCCGGCTTTGCCGAGCTCATTCGCGATTCGCTCGAAGGTCAATTCATCGCTGCGTTTCAAAATTTCCTGCGCGATCGTCCCGGTATATTCCGGATAAACATCGATCTGTCCGCTGCGCAGCGCTTCCCAAAGAATGATCGTGCCGCCCATTCCCTGCCGGTGTTCAACTGGAATTCCGGCATCGCTCAAACTTCGCTTCGCAATTTCGCCGAGGACATACGACTCAGTGAATTTTTTCGAGCCGACCACGACAGGTTTGGCAGGCAAAGAACCAGATGAAAAAATAAGGAAAGCAGGAACGCAGGAAAAGAGAAACAGACGTCGGACGTTTTCCTGTTTTCCTGTTTTCCTGATTCGTCTCATAAAACGGCGAGACTCCGTTGCGCGTTGATAAATTCGGAAACGAAAGGGCTGGCCGGTTCTTCGCGAAGATCAGCGAGCGAACCTTGTTGGACGATCCGGCCTTCGTTCACGAGCACGATTTCGTCTCCCAGATAGGCGGCCTCGGCGAGATCATGCGTGACCAGGAGCGCCGTTTGTTGGAGGCGAGCGAAAATTTCCTTCAAATCCTTTTGCAAGGCCGCCCGCACGAGCGGGTCGAGCGCGCCCAACGGTTCGTCGAGCAGAAGTAATTCAGGCGAGAGCATTAGCGCGCGCATCAAACTCACGCGTTGGCGCTGGCCGCCGGAAAGTTCGAGCGGATATCGGCCAAGCAGATTCTCGGGGAACCTCGTTAGCACGCAGAGTTCGCTAAGGCGCGCGCACATTTCGCTTTCGGGGCGACCCAGATGACGCGCCATCAGCAAAATATTCCCGCGCGCTGTCAGATGCGGAAAGAGTCCGCCTTCCTGGATCACGTAACCAATGCGCCGCCGAAGGATGTCGATCTTGTCGGAGCGAAGTTGCGTTCCGTCGAATTGGATTTGGCCAGTGTCAGGTTGGATCAAGCCGATGATCAAACGCAGCAAAGTCGATTTGCCGCAACCGCTGGGCCCGATCAGCACCGTCGTTTTGCCCCGCTCGACTGAAAGATCGATCGCATGAACGGCGGCAGCGTCGCCGAACGTTTTTGAAACACCGACCAGTTGAACCAACGCGCTCACCGCGGCTAGCTTGCCACGGTGAAATAGAAAACGCCAAACCAGCGCGCATCGTCAGTCCACACCTGCTCGAAATGAAAGCCGGCCTGGCGCGCGAGCTGGATAAATCCGGCGATGGTATGTTTGTAGGAGTATTCGGTGAGAATTTCTTCGCCGGCACGAAATTGAAATTCGTGGGCGCCGATGTGAACCGTTTGTTCGTTCTCGCTGATAAGATAAATCTCGATCCGTCCCTCGGTTGAATTGTAGATCGCATGATGCTGCCAGCGGTTTAGATCGAAGTCCGCGCCGAGCTCGCGATTGATTCGGGCGAGAAGATTTTTGTTGAACTGCGCAGTCACACCCGAGGCATCATTGTAGGCGAGCTCGAGAATATCTCGACCTTTCTGGAGATCAACGCCGATGAGCAGACCGCCGCCATCGCCTGCGAGCTCGACCAGGCGCGAGAGAAATTCACTCGCGATTTCGGGCTCAAAATTTCCAATCGTCGACCCTGGAAAATAAATCACGCTCCGAGAAGAGAGTCGGCGCGGCAATGGCAACTCGAATGGTTCCAGATAATCAACGCAGACCGGAAGGATTTGCAGCATAGGAAACATTTCCCGAAACCGAGTGGAGGATTTCTCCAACTGTTCCTTCGAAATGTCGATTGGCACGTAAACAGCCGGATTGTGCAACTCTTCGAGCAGGATTCGCGTCTTTGTTCCGGCACCCGTGCCGAGTCCGATCAGTTCGATCTGAGGACCAAGCGCCTTTGCTATCTCCGCGCCGTGCAAGCGTAAAATCTCGATCTCTGTTCGAGTAACGTAGTACTCGGGGAGATCACAGATTTGTTGGAACAACTGTGCGCCGCGGTCGTCGTAGAAAAACTTGTACGGCAGTCGCCGGGGAGATTTTGAAAGTCCGGCCAGGACTTCCTCGCGAAAGTTTTCTTTCGCGACTGCGGAAACAATAGCAGTAGTTTTTTCGTTCACGAGAGGTCGCGCGCCAAACGGATCCCGGTGAATTGCCACCGTTTATCGGGTGGAAAGAAATTGCGGTAAGTTTTGCGAATATGGGTGCGTGACGTCGCGCAGGAACCGCCGCGCAGAACGTATTGATTGCACATGAATTTGCCGTTGTATTCGCCGAGCGCGCCCGGGCCCGCACGATAGCCCGGATAAGGTGAATAGGCGCTGCGCGTCCACTCCCAAACGTCGCCGAACACTTGCGCAAGTTGTTCACCTCGCGGCGGTGTACTCAGCGCCGACGGATGAAACCGTTCGCTCTCGACGAAATTTCCGCCGATGTCGATCTTTGCAGCCGCGCGTTCCCATTCAAACTCCGTTGGCAACCTCGCGCCGGCCCAGTTCGCGTAGGCGTCAGCTTCGAAATAACTAAGATGCGTGACGGGTTCGTTCGGATCGACTCGACGCAAACCGGACAAAGTGAAATTCCACCATTCGCCGTCCCGCTCGATCCAATAAAGCGGGACGCGCCAATTCTGTTCGTTGATTGTAGTCCAGCCTAACGACAGCCAAAATTCCGGGCGCGAATAACCATTGTCAGCCATGAATTGGAGATACTCACCGTTAGTGGCCAGTCGATCTGCGAGCGAGAAAGGGAGGACGAGTGCACGATGGCGCGGTCCTTCGTTGTCGTAAGCAAACCCGTTCCCCTCATGGCCGATCTCAACCGTCGCTTCATCGAACTCGACGAACTTCAACGGGGTGATGTCGATCTTCGCATTTTCGATTTTTCGCTTCTGAAAAACAGGATAGAGCGGGTTTTGAGCAAAGACGTGCTTGATGTCGGTAATGAGCAACTCCTGATGTTGTTGCTCGTGATGGATCCCAAGGGTCAGGATCGGTTCGATCTCGCGAAACAATTTCTCGTCGGCATTGGAAACCAGATCATCAATGTCTGAATCGACCGAGACGCGATATTTCTTCGCTTCTTCAACCGTTGGCCGTGAGATCAATCCGCGGAGGTCGCGGCGATGCATCGCGCCGGCGGCGTTGTAGTAAGAGTTGAATAGATACGCATACTCCGGAACGGCATCGCGATAACCCGGCACCCATTTCTTCAGAATGAAGGTTTCGAAAAACCAGGTCGTGTGCGCGAGGTGCCATTTCGTCGGGCTGACGTCCGGCATCGATTGCACGACGCAATCTTCCGGAGCGAGATTTCCGGCCAATCTAGCGGTGAAATTTCGAACCTCGTGAAAACGGCCCAGAAGGTTTTCGGCTGGAGACGACCCCGCCTGCGAGCGCTTTTGCGCGGTCGCAGGTTTCTCTAATGTTGCGACCGCGGTTTGATTCAAGTAATTCCGCCCTCCTGTTCGAGCTCTTCTTTGCGCGCCTCGAGCATTTGATCATGTGCCGCTTCCTCTCTTCCGTCACTGACCAGATGTTCGCCGAGCGTTTCCTCTTCCTCATCAACACCCGGACGCGGAACCCGGTGGCCGCGATTGTCCGGGGTCACTTCCCATTCTTCCTCGAGATTGATATTCTTTTCGTCTTCTTCCGGCGGCCGCGTGGCCAAGTCGCCCAACAACTCCCGGCGCGCTTGGTTCCAATCGGCGTCGGTAAATTCGTCTGGATCGCGCTCGTCGATCATCGCAATCTCGCGCGCACGTCGTTCGATGTCCTCGGGGGACGGAACTCCCATTCCGTTCCCATGAAGCTCAATTTTGCCGCTACTAGGTTTCTCTTCTTTCATACACTTAAATTACGAAAACCGAATCAGGTCTACGTGCAAAAAGTTACAGCCGCAAACTTCGGCAGGAAAGAGGATTTTGCTCGGGGCGCGATTGCGGAAAATAGTTGGAATTTCATGGACGACTGCAAATTACTCCCGCTGAAGAGCGGCGGCCAGCTCGCTTACGTCGAGTATGGCAGCGCTACGGGCACGCCCGTTTTCTTTTTTCACGGCTGGCCGAGTTCGCGCACGATGGCGCAGTTGACCGACGCGGCCGCGCGTGAGCTAGGCGTGCGAATTATTTCTCCTGATCGCCCCGGCATTCGCGATTCTAGTTTTCAGCCGAATCGCAAATTGGTCGATTGGCCTCAAATCGTTGAGCAGTTGGCGGATCACCTTGAAATCGAACGATTTCGAATCCTGGCGATCTCGGGCGGTGCGCCCTACGCCTATGCCGCCGCGTGGAGATTTCCCAAGCGAGTGCTGGCAGTCGCGATCGCAAGTGGCGCTCCGCCAATTGTCGATCTTGGGGATGATTCGGGATTGCTTTCGCTTTACCGCCGGATGCTCTGGCTCCATCGCTGTTCGCCGCAAACGCTGCGGGTTCTTTTTTATCTGGCGGGCGCAATTGCAAGGATTCGTCCGCCCGTTCGTTTTCGTCCGCTCGTTTTCAAGCTTTTGAAATTACAGCCGTGCGACGCAGCGTCTTTGGAAGATTCGGTCGCATTTGAGGCATGTTTCGAGAGTCAACGCCGTGCCTGGCGAGCATCGGTTAAAGGGCTCACTGTCGACGCGGAAATCTTTGCGGCGCCGTGGGGATTTCGCCTGGAAGATGTCGATGTTCCGGTGCGTTTATGGCACGGAACGAAAGATCGCGCCTTTTCCACGCGCGTGGCCGAGTACGTCACGGCGCGACTCCCCAATTGCACGACGCGCTACGTGGAAGGCGAAGGCCATTATTCGGTCCCGATCCGGCACATGCGCGAAATCCTCGCCGATTTGATCGCGGTCTAGCTCCCTCTACAGTTCAGAGTGGAAGATTTTACTGGAGGAGCGATTCACGATCAGCCGGCGCGGCGGCTTTGGACTGTCGATCCGCCATTTGAGGCGCGGGTCAAAGATCTGGTCCGCGACTGGGGCGCAAACAAAAATCCGGAACTGATCGAGGAAATGATTGTAACCGCGCTGAAAATGGCGCGGGACGAGATGGGCGTGGCCGATCTCAAGCTCATCAACCGCTCGCTCAAAGAGATGCGGTATGCGGCGAAAGTTTTCGCGCGCTATTCGCATTTTCGAAAAGTTGTTGTCTTTGGTTCCGCTCGGGTCAGCTCAGACGCGCCAGAATCAAAGGTGGCCGAGAATTTCGCGCGGGCGATGGTGTCGCACGATTACATGGTCATCACCGGCGGCGGAGAGGGGATCATGGGCGCGGCCCAGCGGGGCGCGGGTCGGGACCGCAGTTTTGGTTTGAATATTCGTCTGCCATTCGAACAGCAAGCCAACGAAATAATCGAAGGCGACCCGAAGTTGATCAATTTCAATTATTTTTTTGATCGCAAACTCAACTTCGTTAAGGAATCGCACGCCTTCGCGCTTTTTCCGGGCGGCTTCGGAACGATGGACGAAACGTTCGAAGTACTAACACTGATGCAAACCGGCAAAGCGCGCGTTATTCCGGTCGTGCTACTCGATCGGCCTAACGGCACTTATTGGCAGACATGGATGAAATTTCTGACCGATCATCTCTTCAAACTCGGCCTGATTTCGTCGGAGGATTTTTCGTTCTTTAAGATCGCGCACGATGTCGATGAAGCGGTGCGCGAGATCCTCCAGTTTTACAAAATCTATCATTCCGCCCGTTGGGTGGGGGAACAGTGGGTCGTGCGAATTTGCCAGCCGTTATCGAAAAGCGCGGTCGCCGATCTGAACAAGAATTTCGCGGACCTCATTCGCGAAGGCGCGATTGTTCAGGGCAACGCGTTGCGGCAGGAAAAGAGTGAACCCGAAATCTGGAACCTGCCGCGACTGATCCTCACGCCGTATCGAAACAATTTCGGCCGGTTTCGGCAGCTGATCGACGCGATCAATCTCGCGTCAGTCGGGTAAAATCGGCTCCGGGCTTGCGATTGGCGCCAGCGGTGCAGTTTCGGCGCGGTCCGTGGTTCGCACGCGGCGCTTCTTGTTCGCTTCGACTAAGGCACGATCGACATCAAGTTTGGCGCGCATCATTCGATCGAAACAGAAATGTTCGCGCGCATAACGAAGGCCGTTCTCAGCGCAGCGCGCGGCCAGATTTGCGTCCGAGAGAAAGAGCAGAATAGCCGTGGCGAGCGCGTTGCTGTCGTTTGGTTGCACGATCAATCCGTTTTCGCCGTGAACAATAATCTCGGGGACATCGCCGACGCGCGTGGCAACCACCGGCCGGCCGCTGGCGAAAGCTTCGCGCAGGACAATGGGCGACGCTTCAGTGTGACGCGAAGCGATCACGACCATGTTCGCGGCTGCCAGAATGTCCGGCGTGTCCCAGCGGTATCCCATCATCAGGACGTTACCGTTGAGACCAGCGCGGTCGATTGCACGTCGCACCCATTTTTCCCGGCTCCGGCCGCCAGTTGCTTCGCCGACAAAAACAAAATGCGCATCCGGTCGCTGGTGACGCACGATTCGCGCGGCTTCCACTAAGTTGAACTGCCCTTTATCGGGCCGAATCATGCCGATGTTGGCGATGATCGGTGTTTCCGCCGAAAGTCCGACTTCGCGTCGAAATTTCATCGGATCGCGTTTCGGCGAGAATTTCTCGAGATCGACCGCCGACCCGATCACCTCAATTTTTTCGGGTGCGATCCCATATTGCTCGATGAATTCTTTTTTAATGACTTGTGCGTCGGCGACGATTTTTGCGCAGCCGTGTCGATAGATGAAGGCGCGGTTTTTTTTGCCAAGCGGATCGGTTATACAGCGGGCGCGCGTCACCGGCCAACCGCAGAGAAAAAGGGGCAAGCAAAGCCAGTGGTCCTTAGAGCTGTAGCTTTTGATCAGATCAACGTGGTTCCGGCGGCAGAAAAGCCAGATGCGCAGTGAAACAAGCGGATTGATGCGATGCTTGAGCGACATCGGGATGACCGGGGTGCCCAATTCGCGCGCCTTGGTAAGCACTTCACTGGTCGGCTCGCAGATGAGCCACGCGCGGTGGCCGTTTGCATTCAGCCAATTGATTTCGAGACAGGTGCGATATTCCTGTCCGCCCCAACTGCCGCTGCTCTCGAGATGAAGTAAATTCACGCGGGTTTGTCGATCTTTTCGCCAGTGTGATCAACCTTTTCTCGTTTTTCGAGAATATAATCGTGGATTGTATTGACGGTCCGAAGGGCCTTGCCCGCCACCTCCGAGTTTGGCACGCCGACCCCGAACGTTTTTTCCATGCTGACCACCAGCTCGAGAGCGTCGATCGAGTCCAGTCCCAGCCCGTTCGGGCCGAAAAGAGGCAAATCGTCGCCAATTTGGTCCGGCGTGGTCTGCAGCATCAAATTCTTAACCAGCATCTCTTTAATGCGCGGGCGTAGATCAACATCGGACATAAATGAAGCGCGCGAAATTGTCGTAAACGGCGGTGCAGGTCAACTCTCCATTAATTGAGGGACACGCGCTGTATGTCCAAATATTTGCACGCCGGCAATCGCGGCGCCTTCAACACTTAAACCGGCTTGGTTTGGTCGCCGGGGGTGGCAGCCTGGTTCGGGTCTGGCCGAGCGGCGCTGGCTGCTGGAGCGTCAGTTCGGGCAACGGTGGATGCTGGGGGCAGATTTCCCTTCGCCGCGGTGTCGCTTTGACCGGCCTTGTGCAACTCGTCCGTAAATTCGTCCTTCGCCTTTTGGAACTCTTTGATCGCCTGACCCATTCCGCGTGCGAGCTCTGGCAATTTCTTGGCGCCAAATAGCAGCAGGATGACCAGGAGAATGATCAGTAAATCGCCTCCGGAAAACAAATTAGTCAGGCTGGCAAATACGCTCATGCTCGGTGGAACATTCAGACCCCTTCGCCCAACTTGCAAGGCAATTTGAGACGGGCATTGTCGGGAGGTTGCCTGGGTCCCGGTGTCTTGTGATTTAGCGCAGGGAGCGTAACTTCGTTGGTGCAACGCTACCGGGCATTTACGTTGATCGAGATCATCATCGCGGTCGCGATCTTGACCGTTGTGCTTTTGATGGCGGTACCCAGTCTGAGCGGAGTTTTGGCCGACAGGCGCCTGCGCGCATCGTTGGATGGATTTAACAATCTTGTTCGACAAGCACAGGAACGAAGTGTGGCCGAGCACCGCGCTTACTTGATTGTTTGGGGCAACAAAGATGTGATTGTGCAACCGGAGGCGTTCGCCAAAGACGAAGAAAAAAAAGCGGTGGCGACGTTTTCGTTGGAACGGGGAAGCGCATTGACGCTCACTCTGCCGGCTGCTCTCACGGCGAAGCCCGCGGGCGAATGGATTTTTTGGCCGACCGGCACATGCGAGCCCGCCATCGTTCGCTTTGTTGGAAAAGCCGGCACGTGGACGGCAAATTATTCGCCGCTCACCGGCCACGGCGAGTTGGCAAACTATGCGGCGAAATAGAAAAGGCTTCGCGCTTTACGAAGTGCTGATGGGCCTCGCGATATTCGCGCTCGGCGTGCTCGCGCTCGGTCGAGCGGTGCAGAATTGCCTGAATGCCAGCACCCTCAACGCGGAGGAAGGTCGGGTTCGACAAATTTTATCGAATCGAATGGCCGAAGTGCAGGCCACCCCCGGATTTCCCGATCCGTCGAAGGAATTCAACATCGACACGGGTTACGGGACTGTGAAGCTGATCCAGAAAAGCGCGCCCGCTGAATTGGAGGAAGACGATGGAGTGCAGCTCGCCGGTGTGAATCGGGTCACGCTAACGGCCAAGTGGAAGCGCGGCGGCGCAGAGCAAGCGCAGCAGATCGAATTCTATGTTTATCGTCCCGGTTAATCGCCGACGCGGCTTCACATTGCTGGAGATCATTATGGCCGTGGCGATCTTGGCCACGATGGCATTGGCGATTTATCGCTTTGTCCAATCGAACCTGATCGCGATTCGTCTTTCTTCCGAAACGCTCGCGAGCGAGGCGCGTTACGACGGTCTTCGCGAAGTGCTCGCGGCGCAGTGGCAGAGCTTGCCTTCTGGTAAAGTGGGAGCTCTCGCCGGCGACGCTTTCAAGTTGAACGATCGCGAACGGGACGAGATCAGATGGATCTGCAGTGCAGGCCCGGGTTTGATGACACGATATGCCGCAGGCGATTTTGTGGTCGCGCTACGGTTGAAGTCGGAAAAAAAAGACAGCGACCGGCTCGATCTCGGGTTTCTGCGAAAACCGAAAGACGATTCCGCGCTCACGAATGCGAACGAAAGTTGGGTTCCCTTAATTGAGAACGTGCGCAGCTTGCAAGTTCGCTACTTTGACGCGCGTTTGAATGTGTGGGTGGAGCAGTGGCCCCCTACCAGTACTTTGCCGCAGTTGGTAAAGTTGATTGTACAAAGAAGCGACGTGGCCACGCCGTGGGAAGTGATTATTCCGCTCAAACGCAGCCCGATGTGACAATGTCGATCTTGTGAAGATGCCTTCATCAAATTCGAAATTCGAAATTCGAAATTCGAAACTAATTTCCGGAGCCGCAATCATGCTTGCACTCTGGGCGCTGTTCTTGTTGAGCGCGCTGATCATTTCTTGGGCGCTCGATATTGATTCGCGGTTGTCGCTTTCGAGTGACGGAACCCGAATGTTGAAAGCTGAAGCGGTGGCCTGTTCCGGTGCGGAAGTGGCGCTGCATCCGGCGGTCCATCCGGGTTCGTCGAATCTCAGCGGCGAATTGGACAACGGCGCCAGTTACCAAGCCAGGCTCACGGGCGAGGGTGGACGGCTGGACATAAATTGGCTCGTCGCGGGTGAAGATCCCGGCAAACTGGAAATCCTGAAGAGGTACTTGGAAAATAAAGGGATCGATCTCAATGAACGCGATACCATGGTAGATTCGCTCCTCGATTGGGTAGAACCGAATACCGGCTTGCACCGTCTAAACGCACCTCCTGAAAGCGATGATTATCATCCGCCGCACACCCTACTGACCCAAATTGATGAACTCAAAAAAGTTGCTGGCTGGGCTGAGTTCACAGCAACGCCTGGCTGGGATGACGATTTTACGGTGAACACTCGTCAAGGTGTCGACCTGGCGTGGGCCTCACGTGATGTATTGCTCGCGTTGCCGGGGATGACACCGGAAATCGTAGATCGTTTTTTGCAGTTGCGGCAAGGACCCGATGGAATCGACGGCACCGAAGACGATATGCATTTCAAAACTCCCCAAGAGGTTCAAGTTGCGCTCGGATTGAACCAGGAACAGTACAATCAACTTCAAACTTTCGTTGCGGTTAATATTCCGGTTTTGCGTGTCGTCAGTGTTGGAACGGCCGCTAAAGCCAAGCGTACGGTGCAAATGGTGTTTCGGCGGGTTGGCGTCGTTCCTCAGGTCATTGCCTGGAAGGAGTTTTAGTCATCGAGACGACACCGGCACCTGTTTTCATCACTCCGACCGCGCATGGCTGGAATCTCTTGCGCGCGCGTGATGGCGACGGCTCCTGGAATGTGCGTTTGCTCCAAACGCTCGACGAAGCTGTGCCGCTTGTGTCCGCACAGGACGATGTCGTCCTGAGCTTGCCGGTCTCGGCTGTGCTCGCGCAACGATTTCGGCTGCCGACTGTCGATCCAACCGAATTTCCGGAGATGGTCCGGATTCAAATCGAGAAAGCGCTTCCATTTTCAGCCGAGGAAGTGACGAGCGATTTCGAATTGATCGAGCAAAACGGAACCGAAAGCGTCATTTCGGCAATTGTGGTGAGAAATGAGCGGTTGGCCGAAATCGCCGCTCCGCTCCTCGATAAAGGCATCATACCGCGCCAGGTCACGGTTTACGCTGCGCAACGCGCGACGACACATGCGCCGGAAGGTCGCGCTCTTTTCATTTATCCTGAAGGCGAGGCGCTGGTTTCAGCCGTCAGCGAAAACGGGAAGGTCAGTTTTGCCCGCACGCTCGACGGCATCGCGCCGGAACAACTGCAAGTGGAACTGCCCCAGCTGGCCATGAGCGCCGAGCTCCAAGGCATCAATTGTTCGTTTCCAAATGTTTTGCTCGATGAAAGTTGTTACGAGCTGCGTGACACGGTCCAGGGAATTTTGTCGAGCCCGACCCAGCTTGTGGGCATCGAGACGCCACCGGCGTCCGTCAAACTCAATCTCCTGCCGGACAGTTGGCGACAACGGCGTGTCCAACTCGTTAAGCGCGGCGAATGGCAGAAGCGATTGATGCTGGCTGGCGGCGCCTACGCCGGGATCTTTCTGCTCTTTCTGCTTTATCTTGGCTACACGCGTTTCGCGATTGCACGACTTAATCGACTGATTGCGCGCGACACACCGCAAACCCAATTCATTCGTGAGACCGAAGCGAACTGGAAAGCGCTCGCGCCGGCGATCGACTCGCGCTTCTATCCGGTCGAGATCTTGTTGCATCTTTACGAAAGCCTGCCGTCGCCCGACGTGCGCATCACCGCTTACAATCAGTCCGCCCGCCAGATCTCGCTCGACGGCGAATCGAACACGGCCGCGCTGGCTTTTCAATTCGCAGAAAAAATTAGAAAGCATCCCGGCTTGCAAAACTTCCGCTTCGACATGGCCGCGCCACGAATTTTGGCAAACAACCATGCGCAATTCCGCCTGGAGGGAAAACCGCGATGATGGCGAAATTGACGGCCGCCTATCAGCGAATGAGCCAGCGTGAGCGGAGCATGACGCTCGCTGTCGCCGGGATTTTGTTCCTGCTCATCAACATTTTCATTTGGAGATGGCTTTTGGGAACGATTAGCGGCTCACGGAGTGAGCTGGCCACGCGCAAAGCGACCCGCTCGGAGCAAACGGTTTATTTGAAAGAGCGCGAACTCTGGGCCAAACGCGACCAATGGCTGCAGAAAACTCAGCCCGTGCTCAAGGGCGCCGAGGAAGCGTCTACTTTGCTCGACCAGCTCAAACAGATCGCGGGCAAATACAACATTGTCATCGAGAACCCGGCCATCGGCACCGGCGAGACAACACCGAATCATCAAGCCGTTTTCGCTTCGATCGAGACCAGCAGTCATTGGCCCGAGCTGGTACATTTTCTGTATGACGTTCAACAACCGGACGCGTTCATTGTCTTTGAAAGTGTGAACCTCGCCGTTGATGGCAGCGACGCGACGATGATGCGTGGTAAATTCAAGGTCGCGCGCTGGTTTGCGCCGGCGCAGCGCAAGAAAGGCTAAGTCATGAGGACTCGAACTTGGATGTCGATCTTCGCGGTAATGACCGCTGTTTCCGCGGGGGCGGCCGACGATTTGCCGCAGCGATCAAATTTCGATCGCTACAAGGGAATGCTGGATCATTCGCCGTTCGCTGTTGCCAGCGCAGTGGTTGCGCCGGCGGCCACACCGAATTTCGCGAAAGATCTCTACGTCGCCAATGCCGCGAAATCGCCCGATGGCGACATGGTTACGATCGCTTCCAGCAGCGACAAAGAGTTTAAGAAATATCTGACAACGAAAAATCCAGTCGACGGATACGCAATCGCGAATATCGAATGGTCGGACAAAGTGGGCGAAACCAAGGTAACGATCAGCAAAGACGGGCAATTCGCGACACTTACTTTCAACCAAGCCGTACTCAGTCAAGCGTTGCCGAACAGACCGGCACCGGGTGTTGTCCCGCCGCCACCACCGCCGCAGCCTGGTTTTCAGAAACCGGGTCAAAATCCCGGAGTGGCCGTGCCGACACCGCATGTGCGCGGCACGATTCAGCGAAATCCCCAACCGCAGCAACCGCCCCCGCAACCTCCCACGGAGGATTAGCCCCGGTCGTTGTTAGCGAGTCGAAACGTTCGGAGTTATTCGCCCCAGTCGTCGTCGGCCGTGTCCGGCTGACGATCCGGCCCGGCCGAAAAGAGATCGTATTTGTCCGGGTGCTTAATTCCAGGGCACCGATAAATATAAACCGAGCCCCAGGGATCTTTCGGAAGTTCCTTGAAGAATTGATACCACCGACTTGGTCTCGGTTCGCTCTCAGCCTGGGTCACGAGCGCCTGCAAGCCTTGCTCGGTGGTGGGATAAAAACCGTTCATCGCTTCGTACTGCATCAATTGCGTGCCGATTGCTTGGACATCGGCCCGGACCGCGGTGGTTTTGGCGAACGCTGTGGGGTTGCCCATTTTTGAGATCGCGAGGCCGAGCAGAATCACAATGATGCTGACCACGATCATGATCTCGAGCAGGGTGAAGCCCGATTGATTGG
>Ga0209328_10000191_pt1 | contig 13796 bp, 10 predicted proteins | sample JacPinW_OM3H0_M1_FD_187954 | JGI IMG/M metagenome (GOLD analysis project Ga0209328, IMG submission 187954) | Forest soil microbial communities from Algoma, Ontario, Canada - Jack Pine, Ontario site 1_JW_OM3H0_M1 (SPAdes) (version 2) | ecosystem: Environmental > Terrestrial > Soil > Boreal... | reverse complement strand
CGAGAAGTCGCTCGTGCTTTCGTGACGCCAAAATTGGTCGAGTGGCGCCCATTTGGGCGCACGCTGCACAGATAATGGTCAGGCAGGCAGAGACGCTTAAAGAATAACTTTATGAAAATAAACGCTTATTATGGATGGCATGCAATTTGAAGGACTGGTGCGTTGTGTCCGACAACAGCAGACTGAAAGAGAGACCGTCATGGGCTTAAAGCATCTCGGCTCCGGTGCGACCCGCCGCCAATTCCTGAAGACTTCGGCCACGACCGCCGCGTTGGCTCTAGCTGTTCCGTCGATCTTCACCGTCCTGACAAAGAACGCGATGGCCGCGACGACCGTTGAGAACATCAAGAAGGCCGGCGTCGTCCGCGTGGGCTGCGAGGCGGCCTATCGTCCCTTCACCTTTCGCGAGGGCAACAAGATTGTCGGCTACGACGTTGAGCTCGCCTCCCTCCTGTTCGCTCCACTGGGCGTGAAGGTCGAGATGGTCGATACCGCCTGGGCCGGCGTGATCCCCGCGCTCTATGCCGGCAACTTCGATCTCATCATGACGTCGCTCACCTACACCAAGGAGCGCGTCGAGAAGGTGGGCTACACGATTCCCTACACCGAAGCGACGCAGGAAATGCTGGTCCGCGCTTCCGACGCCGAGACGATCAAGGGCCTGAACGAAATGGCCAACAAGATCCTCGGCGTGAAGCTGGGCTCCGCCGGCGACACCATGAAGACGAAGCTCCAGGAGGCGCTCAAGTCGGCCACGGGCAAGGGCTTCGCGGAGGTGAAGACTTACGACGATCATCCGGCTGCCTATCTCGCGCTGGCGCAGGGCTCCGTAGATGGCGTCATCAATTCACTGGCCACGCTCACCCAAGTGGTGAAGGACGCGCCCGGCAAATACGCCATCGTCCGCAATATCGGTCCGCGCAACTGGGCTGGCATCGGCACCCGCAAGGAGGACGCCGAGATCATCTCGTTCCTGAACGAGCGGATCGCCGCCCTGAAGGCAAGCGGCGAAATCTACGCTCTGCAGGAAAAGTGGTTCGGCGTGCGTATGCAACTGGCCGACAAGGTTCCGACCTTCTCGTGATCAAAATGCGGGACAATCGCCCCGATTGTCCTTCCCTCATCTCTCCGTCGCGCACAGCCCCCACAGCCCTCCATGAGCATCGACTGGGCCATCGTCGAAATGGCCATCCCGCTACTGGCGGAAGGCACCGTCATGACCCTGAGGATTTCGGCTCTTGCCGCAGTCTTCGGTCTTCTCGGTGGTATCGCGCTCGGCCTGATCTCGCTGGGGGGCTGGACCTGGGCGCGCTGGGCGGTGCGAGCCTATGTGGATTTCATCCGCGGCACGCCGCTGCTGATCCAGATCTTCATCGTGTTCTTCGGCCTGCCCATGACGGGATTTCGGCTCGGCGAATTCTGGGCGGGCGTGATCGCCCTGTCGCTGAACTCCGCGGGCTATATCGCAGAGATCGTCCGCGGCACGGTCGGGTCCGTCGAGAAAGGCCAGACAGAAGCCGCGAAGTCGATCGGCATGACGCGCGGCAAGATCCTGCTTTACGTGCTGCTCCCGCAGTCGATCCGGCCGATGATGCCGGCGCTGACCAATGATCTGATCACGCTGGTCAAGAACACCTCGCTGCTGTCGGTGATTTCCGTCTATGAGCTGACGCGCTCGGGCCAGGCGATCATCGCATCGCACTTCGTGCCGCTGGAAATCTTCGCGCTGCTTGCGATCTACTACTACGTCATCATCTCGGCGCTGTCCTACATCTCGCGGCTCATCGAGCGCCGCGTGCCGGCATGGTGACGCCATGAGCAAACCCATAACGGCGTCCGACAAGCCGCTGCTCTCGGTCCGCGACCTGCGCAAGAGCTATGGGGATCGCGAAATCCTCAAGGGCATTTCCTTCGACCTGACGGCCGGAGAGACCCTGGTGCTCATCGGCCCGTCGGGATCAGGCAAGACCACGGTCCTGCGCTGTCTCAACCATCTTGAAACTCCGTCCGGCGGCGAGATCACGCTTGCCGGCGACACCGTCGGCGGCAGCTATGTCGGCGAGGCCGCGCGCTGGGAGCCGATGAGCGAGACAAAGCTCGCTTTGCAACGCCGGAAATTCGGCTTCGTGTTCCAGCGCTTCAATCTCTTTCCTCATCTGACGGCCTTGCAGAACGTCGCCATCGGCCCCCGCAAGGTGCTCGGCTTGTCGAAGGCCGCGGCCGAGGCCAAGGCAGCAGAACAGCTCGCGCGCGTCAGCCTGGCTGACCACATGGATAAGCTTCCGTCACAATTGTCGGGCGGGCAGCAGCAGCGCGTCGCCATCGCCCGCGCGCTGGCCATGGAGCCGCGTCTGATCCTGTTCGACGAGCCGACATCGGCGCTTGATCCGGAGCTTGTCCACGAAGTGCTCGATGTCATGGGCGCCCTCGCCCGCGAAGGCATGACCATGATCGTGGTGACACATGAAATGAGCTTTGCCCGGCAGGTTGCCGACCGGCTGATCTTCATGGCCAACGGCTACATCGTCGAGGAAGGGCCGCCCGACGATATCTTCTCGGCTCCGCGCGAGGAAAAGACCAAGCGCTTCCTGACCCATGTTCTCAATCGGTGATCTTGATGTCGTCCATTCTGCCCCTTGATCTTCTTCTGACCGGCGCGACGCTTCTGACCGCCGATCCACGAGATCCGCTGATCGAGAATGCCCTGGTTGGCGTTTCGGATGGCCGTTTCGTGCTGCTCGAAGCGGCTTCCTGCGACAAGCCGCTGCCTCAGGCACGGCGCGTCGTCCATCTCGCAGGGCGCGTGATCACGCCCGGCCTCGTCAACATCCACACCCACGCCATCCTCACCATGGTGCGCGGGGTGGCGGAAGACCTGGGATTCGCTCCGGCCTACACACCGGGCATTCCGCAAGGTCACATGGTGACTCCGGACGAGGCCTATGCGATCTCCCGCCTCGGCGCGCTGGAGGCCTTGCTGTTCGGCTCCACGCTGATCAACGACACCTTCGTGCATGCCGACATCATTACTCCGGCGATGGCCGAGGTCGGCCTGCGTGTCTGGTCTTGCGGACGCATCCACGATGTCGATTTCAGCGGCGTGTCGACCGGGAGGTGGGAGCACAAGGACAAGATCGGCGACGAGACGCTTCACGCGGCTCTCGATCTCGCAGAGCGCTATCACGGGAAGAGCAATAGCCGCATCGGCGTGCAACTGGCCGCCCATGCGCCCGACACCTGCTCGACACCTTTCCTGAAACGCATCGGCGAAGCCGCGCGGGCCAATGGCCTGCGGGTTACGACCCATCTCTCCCAAAGCAAGGTGGAGCTGGCCCGCATCCGCGAACGCGACGGCATGAGCCCGCCGGAACTCCTCGAGGATGTCGGGCTTCTGACCGACACGCTGCTTGCTGCTCACTGCATCCATGTCAGCGAAAGCGACATCGCCCGCATCGGCCGGGCCGGCATTAACGTCGCGCACATCGCCAAAGGCAACGCGACGGGCGCGACCATCGCGCCGACTTCGAAACTGCGCGCCGCGGGCGCGCATCTGACGCTCGGTACCGACAACATGCACGCCGACATGGTGGAGGTCATGCGCTGGGCGCTGGCGGTGGGACGGATACAGGAAGGCTCCGTCACCGATGACTGGCAACCTTCCACAGTTTTCCAAATGGCGACCATGGCCGGTGCGCGCGCCATGGGACTGGAAGACGAAATCGGCAGCATCGAAATCGGTAAACGTGCCGACCTGGTCGCATTCGATTTCCGCCGCCCGCATCTGACCCCCAACATCAATCCGCTGGGCAATATCGTGCACGTCGCACACGGACGCGATGTCGAGATGGTGGTGGTCAACGGCGATATCGTGGTCGAGGACGGCCAGCCGACGAAAGTGGATGCGGAAGCGATCCGGCGCGAGGCGGATGTGGCGATCCGGTCGCTATGGGGGCGGGTCCGTGGAGGCTGATGTGCTGCGAATACTCCACCTGCCAGCAAGTTCCTGCGGAATTCACTTCACTCGGGCCGGGCTCTTGACCGGGAAAGTCGCTCCATGAAAATTCTTCTGATCAATCCTAACACATCCACTGACATGACGGAGCGCATGGTCAGGACGGCGGCGGATGTGCTCGCCCCCGATGTCGAACTCGTGGCGATAACGGCGACGCGCGGCATGCATCGCCAGCCGCGCCGAGGCCGTGATCGCGGGCACGATCACGCTGGAGATGCTTGCCGAGCATCATCGCGGCACCGACGCGGTGGTGATTGCGGCCTTCGGCGATCCAGGTCTGATCGCGGCGCGCGAACTGTTCGAGGTGCCGATCACCGCCATGGCGGAATCCGCCATTTTGACAGCCTGCATGCTGGGCAAACGCTTCGCCATCCTGACCTTTTCCAGGGCGCTCGTGGCCTGGTTCGAGGACGCCGTCGCGCTGTGCGGCCTTGAGGCACGCTGCGGGGGCATCCGCGTGCCCGATGTCAGCTTCCAGTCGGTCACGACTGTTCAGCACGAATTGGAAAACGAACTCATCGTGCTCGCCGAGCGCACCGTGAAGTACGACGGCGCCGATGTTATCATCCTTGCCGGAGCGCCGCTGACCGGGCTCGCCGCGCGCATCGCCGATCGTGTCTCGGTGCCGCTCATCGACCCGCTCGCCGCAGCCGTGAGCCAAGCGCAGACGCTGGCCCGGCTGAGCCCGCGCGCTGCCCGCGCGGGTCGCTTCGCTCGGCCTGGGCCAAAGCGTACAGAGGGGCTGACGCCGGCTTTGGGCGACTGGATCGAGCACCGCGCTGCGAGCGACGCTCCGGTCGCGCTTTCCATTGTGGGCAGCGAGAGGTGACATCAGCGAGCGAAGCGAGTTCCGTGCCGCGCCTCATCATCATCAATCCGAATACGAACGGAGAAACGAGGGATCTTTGCAGGCTCATTGGTTGGACGGTCGTCGACCGCTTCAGGCAGAAATTTGGATGCTGCGGCAGCAGAAAAATGTTTCTGCGACGAACTGCTCCAAAGAAACACGCCTTCAGCGCTTTCGACCTATTGGTATTCGTTGGTCTCTATCGGTCGTTCCCTAAAGTTTGCGAAGCGTTGGCGATCGTGAAGCCGGACACCATTGTCCGTTGGCACCGCGCCGGGTTCAGATCGTACTGGCGTTGGAAGTCGCGACATCGTGGGGATCGGCCGACTGTGCCGCGGGGCGTGCCCTGCGTTAAGTCCTCCAATCAAATCGAGTCTGGTACGTATATTGCTTGCGTTTTTTCGCCGTCCTGTTGTGCCACCTGGGGAGAATGACATCGTGCTGCGCCGCCTGTTCGCTCTTGTCGCTCTGTTCCTTTTGACATCCGTCGCGATGGCGGATGCAAAAACCTTCCGCTATGCCTACCGGATCGATCCCGCCTCGCTCGATCCGCACGCCCTGGCCGAGACCTTCACGCTGTCCTGGCTCGGGCAGGTCTACGAGCCCTTGGTCGGCCGGGGCAAGAAGCTGGAACTGGTGCCGGCGCTCGCCGAGAAATGGGAACAGCCGGCACCCAATGTCTGGCGCTTCCACCTGCGCAGCGGCGTCAAATTCGCGAATGGCGAGCCCTTCACGGCCGACGACGTCATCTTCTCGCTGGCGAGGGTGAAGATGGACGGATCCGATGTGGCGTATACGGTCTCGTCGGTGACCGAGGTCAAGAAGATCGACGATCTGACGGTCGATCTCGTCATGAGCAAGCCCAACCCGATCCTGCCGGTCCAGATCACTTCGACCTACATCATGAGCAAGGCGTGGGCGACCGCCAACGGCGCCGAGAAGCCGGCGAGCGTCAAGGCGAAGGTCGAGAACTTCGCCAGCAACAATGCCAACGGCACCGGCCCCTTCAAGATTGGTTCGCGGCAGGTCGGGGTGAAAACGGTCCTCGTTCCCAATGATAATTGGTGGGGCAAGAAGGAGCACAACCTCACCGAAGTCGTGTTCACGCCGATTCAGTCCGACACCACCCGGGTCGCGGCGCTGCTGTCGGGCGAGATCGACATGATCTACCCGATCCCGCAGCAGGACGCGGCGCGCATCAACGGTACCGGCAAGCACACCGTCCTCCAGGGGTCGGAGCTGCGCACGATCTTCCTCAACATGGACCAGAGCCGCGATGAGCTGCTCGAATCCAGCGTGAAGGGCAAGAACCCGTTCAAGGACAAGCGGGTGCGCCAGGCCATCTATGAGGCCATCGACATGGTCGCGATCCGCGACCGGGTGATGGGCGGCACCTCGCGGATCGCCGGCACGATGGTCGCGCCCGGCATCAACGGCTATGACGAGAAGCTCGACGCGCGTCTGCCCTTCGATCCCGAGGCGTCGAAGAAGCTGCTCGCGGAGGCCGGCTATCCGCAGGGCTTCGAGTTCGGCATGGATTGCCCGAACGACCGCTACGTCAATGACGAGCGCATCTGCCAAGCCGTGGTCGGCATGCTGGCGCGCGTCGGCCTAAAGGTGAACCTGCTCGCCCAGACCCGCACGAAGTATTTCGAGAAGGTCCTCGCCCGCAACAGCAGCTTCTCGCTGCTCGGCTGGCAGCCCCTGAGCTACGACGCACACTCCACCTTGCAGGACGTGATCGACACGCCCAAGGACAAGGTCGGCACCTACAATGTCGGCAGCTTCTCCAACAAGAAGATCGACGAACTGACCGACCAGATCGAGGTCGAGACCGATCCGGCCAAGCGGCAGGCGCTGATCGGCGAGGCGCTCGGCATCCACAAGGCGGAGATCGGCCATATCCCGCTGCATCAGGCCGGCCTCGCCTGGGGCGTGCGCAAGGGCGTGAATGTCGTGCTGCGCTCCGACGACAGCCTCGAACTGAAATGGGTCACGGTCGACTGAGCTGGAGCATGATGCCGAAAAGTGTGAAGCGGTTTTCGGACGACGTCATGCTCTCAACTTTCGGAATCGATCGCGTTCATGCGTTTGGATTGTGTCAATCAAAGCGCATCGTGATCTAGGGGAGCTGCGCCATGGGTTTCATGATCGGCCGTCTCGGGCAGACCCTGATCGTGCTGCTGGTCGCGGCGCTCGTGAGCTTCATGCTGTTTCGCTATGTCGGCGATCCGGTCAACAACATGGTCGGTCAGGCGGCGAGTCTGGCCGACCGCGAGGCGATGCGCACGCAACTGGGTCTGAACGATCCTGTTGCGGTCCAGTTCGCCCGCTTCGTCGGCGACGTGCTGCGCGGCGATCTCGGCATGTCCTATCGGTTCGGCCAGCCGGTATCCGACCTGCTCCTGCAGCGGCTTCCGGCGACGCTTGAATTGTCGCTGCTCTCGATCCTGCTGGCTGCCGGGCTGGGCGTACCGCTCGGCGTCTGGACCGCGTTGCACCCGCGCAGCCGTTCCGCCAAGCTCCTGATGCTGGCCTCGCTCGCGGGCGTCGCACTGCCGACCTTCCTGATCGGCATCGTGCTGATCCTGGTCTTCTCCGTCTGGCTCGGCTGGCTGCCGTCCTTCGGTCGCGGCGAGGTCGTGAGCTTCGGCGCTTGGACGACGGGACTGCTCACCGCGAGCGGCCTCAAGGCGCTCGTGCTGCCGAGCGTCACGCTGGGATTGTTCCAGATGACCCTGATCATGCGGCTGGTGCGCGCCGAGATGCAGGAGGTCCTGCGGTCCGATTTCATCCGCTTCGCGCGCGCCAGGGGCCTCAAGCGCGCGACGGTGAACTACGATCACGGACTGCGGAACACGCTGGTGCCGGTCATCACCATCGTCGGCCTGCAGTTCGGCAATGTCTTCGCCTTTTCCGTCATCGTCGAGACCGTGTTCCAATGGCCCGGTCTCGGCCTCCTCGTGATCCAGGCGATCCAGTTCGCCGACGTGCCCCTGCTGGCGGCCTATATCGTCCTCGTCGCACTGTGCTTCGCGATCATCAACCTGGTCGTGGACATCCTCTATGCCGTCATCGATCCGCGCGTCGGCGCGGCACAGCTCGCGCGCGGAGGCCCCGCATGAGCGACGAGACCCTGGAAGGCGCCGACGCGCCGGATCATCCGCCGGCCTGGTGGCGCGGCGACTTCGTTCATGGCTTTGTCCGCTCGCCCGTCGCAATCGTGTCGGCGACGATCGTCGCCATGCTGCTGCTTCTGGCGATCCTTGCGCCATTCGTTGCGCCCTATGACGTTCGCGATCCGGCCAAGGCCAACGTCGTCGACGCGCGGCTGCCGCCGAGCAGCACCGGCATGTTCGGTGATCAATATTCTCTTGGGACCGATCCACAGGGGCGGGACATGCTCTCCGCCATGATTTACGGGCTGCGCACGTCGCTCCTGGTCGGGCTGGGGGCGATTGGGCTCGCGGCGGCCTGCGGCATCGCGCTCGGGCTCGCCGGCGGCTATTTCGGAGGGACCATCGACGCTGTCATCATGCGCGCGGCCGACGTGCAGTCGAGCTTCCCCGCCATCCTGATCGCGCTCCTGATCGACGGCGTCACCCGCACGCTGATGGACCGCGCCACCCATGAGGCCCTGGCAGTGCCGATCTTGATCGCGGCGATCGCGGCGTCCTTCTGGGTGCAATATGCCCGCGTCGTGCGCGGCCTCGTCCTGGTGGAGCGCGGTCGGGAATACGTTCTCGCCGCCAGGGTCACGGGCGTGCGCACCGTGACGATCCTGTTCCGCCATATCCTGCCCAACGTCCTTGGTCCCGTCCTCGTCATCGCCACGATCAACGTCGCGCTGGCGATCCTGACCGAGGCGACCTTGTCCTTTCTCGGCGTCGGCATTCCGCCGACCCAGCCCTCGCTGGGCTCGCTGGTGCGCATCGGCAACGAGTTCCTGTTCTCGGGCGACTGGTGGATCTCGCTCATGCCCGGCGGCCTCCTCGTCGTGCTGTCCCTCGGCGTCAACCTGTTCGGCGACTGGCTGCGCGACGCGCTCAATCCGAGGCTCGCCTCGTGACGACGCCGTTGTTGCAGGTCGAGAATCTTCGCGTCGAGATCGCCACGCGCCATCGCGACCTCGTGGCGATCGACGATCTGTCGCTGTCGATCGGCGAGGGCGAGGTTCTGGGCGTGGTGGGCGAATCCGGGGCCGGCAAATCCATCACCGGCAACGCGATCCTCGGCCTGCTGGAATGGCCGGCCCGCAAGACCGGCGGCCGGATACTGCTCGAAGGACGGCGTATCGACGACCTCGACGAGGAGGAGATGCGCCGGCTGCGCGGACGGCAGATCGGAGCCGTTTTCCAGGACCCGCTCGCCAGTCTCGATCCGTTGATGACGATCGGCTACCAGCTGGTCCAGACCATCACCACGCATCTCGATATATCGCGCGACGAGGCCCGCGAGCGCGCGGCGCGGCTGCTGGCGGAAGTTGGTATTCCGGCTCCGCGCGAGCGGCTCGACAGCTATCCGCACGAATTGTCCGGCGGCATGCGCCAACGCATCGTCCTGGCGCTGGCGTTCTGCTGCGAGCCGCGCGTCGTCATCGCCGACGAACCCACCACCGCCCTCGACGTGTCGGTGCAGGCTCAGGTCATCGATCTGCTCAAACGCATGTGCCGCGAGCGCGGAACGGCCGTGATGCTCGTCACCCACGACATGGGCGTGATCGCGGAGGCCGCCGACCGCGTGGCCGTGATGTATGCGGGGCGCGTGGTCGAGACCGGCCCGACCATGGACGTGCTGCGCGCCCCGCTCCATCCCTACAGTCGCGGGTTGATGGCATCGATCCCGAGCATGCGGCGCGCCGCGCGGGACCGCACCCGCGCCGACCTGCCGATGATCCCGGGCGCGATGCCGCGCCTCGACGCGCTGCCGCGGGGGTGCGCCTTTCATCCGCGTTGCCCGGTGGCAATAGCAAGATGCGCGCGCGAACGGCCTCCCTTTGTCCCCGCAGGACCTTCCGGCGGGGCCTGCTGGCTGGTTGCGGATGGAGCGTCTGGAGAAGTAACCGCCCATGCGTGACACTGTACTCGCCGCGAACCATCTCACGGTGCGCTTCGACGTGTCGGCATCCTGGTTGACGCGCCTTTTCACACGCGCACCGCGCCGCACCGTCCACGCGGTCGAGGATGTCAGCTTCGAGATCGATCGCGGCACAACCTTCGCGCTCGTCGGCGAATCGGGCTGCGGAAAATCGACGATCGCCCGCACCATTGCGGGCATCCAGCGGCCGACCTCCGGCGCCGTCTCCTTCATGGACGCCGACATCGCCGGCCTGCGCAGCCGCAGCGCAGTCCTTCCCTACAAGCGCAACCTGCAGATGGTCTTCCAGGACCCTTACGCCAGCCTCAACCCGCGCTGGCGCGTCGGGCGGATCGTCGCCGAGCCGATCGTTACGCACCGCATCCTGGCCGGCCGCATCGCGGTCGAGGCGCGGGTGCGTGAATTGCTGGTCCTCGTCGGCCTGTCCGCCGGCGATGCGCGCAAATATCCGCACCAATTCTCGGGCGGCCAGCGCCAGCGCATCTCGATCGCGCGTGCGATCGCGTCCAATCCCGCCTTCATCGTCTGCGACGAGCCGACATCGGCGCTCGACGTTTCCGTGCAGGCGCAAATCCTCAACCTGATGTGCGACCTCCAGCGGCGGTTGGGGCTGACTTATCTGCTGATCTCGCACAATCTCGCCGTCGTGGCCCACATGGCCGACGAACTGGGCGTGATGTATCTCGGCCGACTCGTCGAGCAGGGCGACGCGCGTCAGATCATCGAGACGCCGCTGCATCCCTATACGCGCCTGCTGCTCCACACGGTTCCCGATCCGGAAAGCGGCGCCCGGCACCGCACGCCCCTCGCCGGCGAGGTGCCGAGCCCGCTCGATCCGCCGGCCGGCTGCGGCTTCCACCCGCGCTGCCCTCTTGCCAATGCGCGCTGCAAGGCGGAACGCCCGGCCCCGCACAAGGTGGCCAAGGTCTGGGTCGCCTGCCACGCGGTCGAAGAAGGGCGCCTGCCGGCATCGCCGGCAACCGATGCTACGCAAGGAGAACACGCATGAGGAAGACCATCGTTGGCTGCCGGGCACTGCTCGGCGAAGGGGCGCTGCCGTCGAGCGGAGCGGTCGACATCGTCGTCGAGGGCAGGCTCATCCGCGAGATCCGCCCGCACGGCGCGGCGGAGCCCGAAGGCGACGTCGTGCCCGCGCAGGGCCTGCTGGTCACGGCCGGCTTGATCAACGGTCATCACCACAGCCACGAGGGCTTCTACAAAGGCCGCAAGGACAACCTGCCGCTCGAGCTCTGGATGAATTATGTACGCCCGCTGCGCCCGCTCGAGCTGACACCGCGCGACGTTTATCTGCGCACGATGATCGGCGCCATCGAGGCGGTGAAGAGCGGCACGACCACTATCTCCGACGACATCAACCAGAGCCCGCGCCTGCGGCCCGACCATGTCGAACAGGTCTTCCAGGCCTACGAGGACATCGGCATCCGCGCCAATGTCGGCATCACCCTGTTCGACCGGCCGTTCTTCCGCGCCGTCCCGTTCGTCGAGGAGGAGTTCCCCAAGGACCTTCTCGCCCGGCTCGACGCCAGCAAGATGTATTCGGCCGACGAGTTGCTCGCCTTCGTCACCAATCTCGCCAGGACGAAGCACCCGAAGGAGAACCGGGTCGGCTACATCGCCGCGCCTTCGGCCCCTCAACGCTGCACGGAGGAGTTTCTCCTGAAGGTCCGCCGCATGGCCGACGATCATGACCTGCCGCTGATGATCCATGTGCAGGAGACGCGCATGCAGGTCGTCACCGGCCAGCTCTGGTACGGCTCGACCATGATCGAATATCTGGACCGCATCGGTTTCATGAAGCCGAAGACCGCCTTCATTCACGGCGTCTGGCTCAACCCGCGCGAGATCGAGATTCTCGCGCGCACTGGCGTCTCGATCCAGCACACCCCGACCTCGAATCTCAAGGTTGGATCTGGTCTCGCGCCGATCCGGGCGCTGCTGGACGCGGGCGTCAATGTCAGCATGGGCACCGACGGTTGCGGCTCGATCGAGGGCACCGACATGCAGAACGCTCTCTATCTTGCGGCACTGCTGCAGAAGCTGCGCGGCGACCACACGACCTGGGTGGGCGCGGCCGAAGCGTTCTACGCCGCCACGATGGGCGGGGCGAAGGCGCTGGGCCGCGCGAAGGAGCTCGGCGCGGTCGAGGCGGGCCGAATCGCCGATCTGGTCGGCTACCGGCTCGACGGGATCTCGTTCACGCCGCTCAATAACCCCGTCAACCAGCTCGTCTATTCTGCCGGCCGAAACGAGGTGGATCTCGTGATGGTCGACGGCGAGGTAATCGAGCAGGGCGGCAAGCTCACGCGGATCGACGAGGATGCGATCATCGACGAGATCCATGCCGCGCACGAGCGCATCGAACCGATGCTGACGGCCTCCGAGGCGGACGTCGAAGAACTGGTCATCCCTTACGAACGCATCTATCGGCGCTGCCAATGCATGGACATTGCGAAAGACACCTATCCCGCGAGGTTTTCGCATTAGACCACGATGAGATTGGTTTTAATGCAGTGGAATCTCTCCTGACGTTCGATTCGGGCATCGAAGCGATGGCTCACCCGCTTCGCACGCGCGGCCATGTCCGGCTATATGCCGAGCAATGTAAAAACTCGCCCGTTCTCCGCGTAAGGAAGTCGGCCGAATTCGCTCTTTATTTCCGCTAGGAATGTAGGAACTTTGTAAGAGCTCTATTGTGTGGCGACAGGAGCCACGCGTAGCGTGGCGTCTCGAAGGATGAGTCACATAACGAAAAGTCATCCTTCGAGGCTCGCCGAAGACGGCTCGCACCTCAGGATGACGGCGGGTGTCGGTCCGCGTCCCCGCCCGCAAGTTCCATTTCCGCAACATTTTGTCCGCCCCCAAAGTTTGAAGTAAGGTCTGCGGCAGATGCGGAGCGACCGTGCAGACCGAGCAACGCAATTCGCTGAGACTGCTGCAATGGATGATGGCCGCGTCGCTGGCGCTGCCTGTCGCACTGTTCGCGTTTGCCTCGGCGGTTTCCTGGAATTCGACGCGCGACACCGCCGACCGGCAGATCGAGCGCGCGCTCGACGTCGCCCACGAGCACGCCCTGAAAGTGTTCGAGACCATCGACCGCAGCCTGTCGGAAATCAACGAGATCATCCGCGGCATTCCGGACGCCGACATCAAGTCGCGCGAGCAAGCGCTGCATTCGCGGCTGAAGCGACTCGCCGATTCGCTGCCGCAGCTGAAGTCGGCATGGATTTTCGACGCGCAGGGCCGCGCGCTGGTCAACAGTCTGGTGTCGCCGCCCCCGGCCATGGATTTTTCGGATCGGGATTATTTCAATGCTCACATCGACAAGGATATCGGGATTTTCATCGGCAATGCGCTGACGCCGCGCGCGCCCTATCAGGGCGCAGCGTTCTTCAGCGTCAGCCGCCGGCGGCAGACCGACGACGGCAGCTTCGCCGGCGTGATCCAGGCCTCCGTGCTCCCGAAATATTTCGAGAATTTCTACACCAGGATCGGCCGCGATCCCGGCAGCTTCTTCGCGCTCGGCCTGACCGACGGCACGGTGCTGGCCCGTTTTCCCGTGATCGAGCGCGAGGTCCGTATCGATCGCAACGGGCCCGTGGGGCAAAAGCTCGTCGCGAACCCGAAGGCCGGCCTCGTTACCGTGACCTCGCCGGCCGACGGCATCGAGCGCCGCCTCGGATACCAGCGACTTGCCGAATATCCGATTTACGTCAGCGCCGGACTGGAGACGTCGGCCATCCGTTCGCGCTGGCTGACCACCATCGGCAGCTACCTGATTTTCGGCCTGCCAGCCACCGCGCTATTGTTTCTGATCCTGTC
>Ga0209328_10000190_pt1 | contig 13817 bp, 10 predicted proteins | sample JacPinW_OM3H0_M1_FD_187954 | JGI IMG/M metagenome (GOLD analysis project Ga0209328, IMG submission 187954) | Forest soil microbial communities from Algoma, Ontario, Canada - Jack Pine, Ontario site 1_JW_OM3H0_M1 (SPAdes) (version 2) | ecosystem: Environmental > Terrestrial > Soil > Boreal... | reverse complement strand
GGCGGCGGCGAGTACGGCGAGAAATGGCACGAATCCGGAATGCTGCACGTGAAACAAAACGTGTTCGACGATTTCATCGCCGCGGCCCAGTACTTGATCGACAATCGCTACACCTCGACGCCGAAACTTGCGATCAGTGGTGGGAGCAACGGCGGACTTCTCGTTGGCGCGTGCCTGACCCAGCGGCCCGATCTTTACGGCGCCGCGTTGCCAGCCGTCGGCGTAATGGACATGTTGCGCTTTGAAAAATTCACGATCGGCTGGGCCTGGACTTCCGATTACGGCAGCGCGGAAAAACCGGATGACTTTCCATTTCTTTACGCTTACTCACCGCTCCATCACATCGCCCCGCCTGGGCGGGGCTGCTGTTATCCAGCGACAATGATCACGACTGCCGATCACGACGATCGCGTCGTGCCCGCGCACAGTTTCAAGTTCGCCGCGACACTTCAAGCCGCGCAAGGTTGTGACAAACCGACCTTAATCCGGATCGAAACCAAAGCCGGTCACGGCGCCGGCAAGCCGACCACCAAAATCATCGAAGAAACCGCCGACCGCTGGTCCTTCCTCGTCAAAGAGCTCGGGATGAAGATCGCGAAGTAGGTCTGGCAACTGGCCGATTAAGCACGGGATGTTAGAGAAGCTGCGTTCCCGGCGGAATCGGGACCCACATTTAAGGCTTAGGAAACCTCCGTTCTATCCGTTTTGGCCAAGGCTAGCCGCGCGACAATAAAGCGCGCCGTGATTCTATTTGTTGACCGGCTGGTCGATCAATTTCTGATCGATCAAGAAAGCATGAAGCTCGCCCGCTATGATTTTGTTTCCCAACGGCGTGAAGTGGGTGTTGAAGAACTTATTTAATTCTGCCTCGGTATGGGCATGTTTGGCCAATGCCGCCGCGCCGTTGAAGCAGGGGTAACCACGGAATTGGCAATAGGAGCAAAGAACCGCGATGTTTTTTGGATTTCTTCCCTGCATCTGAGCCAACACTTGTTCGCGAAAGGGCAGTAGATTAATGAACGATGCCTTTCCCGCTGCTTTCGATTCCTCCATGAAAGAATCCAGAATCGAAAACATGAGATTGCGAACCGCTGGATTGGCCCAAAGATTTGCGTGCGGTTGCGGAGTGACATCGTCGATTTGGCCTCCTCCTCGCCGGTGGAAAATTTCCAGCCAAAAGCGCTGCTTCAGCAAAATGGCCGTATAGGGAAAGCTCAGCGCCGGCGTTTCATTACGGCGGAACCACCAATCGTTTTCGCCTACGCTTTCAACGAATTTCGGATCCAGCAGTTTGCCGATTTCATTCTCATTTCGGACAGGATTCTCGATTAGCTCGCGAGTTCCGCCGCGCAGAATAAACCGCGGCTTGGTCAACGTGTAGCCGCTGCGGTCATAGTAAAACGGGCGGTACCGATTTACGATTCGATTGATGTTCTCGGTAATAAGGCCCAGAGCCACAACCGGTGTGCCGACTTTCTGAAGCTCTTCGCGAAAACGAATGTAAGCCTGGTCGGTGCCGTAACCAGTGACCCCAAAATTATAAATGTCGGCCGACAGCATCTCCGCCAGCTGCTCCTCCCACGTTTCTGCGTCCCCTACCTGGTCGCAGTAGGTAAAAGAATCGCCGAATGCCGCCATTAAGGGCCGGCCGTATTCCATTCTACGCGGACGCTCACCAAATGGAGTGGGAAACCGTTTCTTCCAACCCAGGGAAAAATCATACACCTGCTTCAGTTTCGGGATATCGGTTTGAGCAACCGTGTATTTATGGGACTTGCGCAATCCGAAGCGATCGCGAAAAACCGAAAAGAATATGAAGGAAATCAATTCGATCGCGCAAAGAACGAGCAGGAGCGCGACCGCGCGATGGAGCAATCTCTTTCTCACGGCTGCTGTCTCATATGGACTGCGTCACACAAGCGTTCCGGCGGGAATGGAGCCGAACGGGACTCGCGCGTCATGGACTTTAGCCCGAAGGGTGAGCGAGCGAGTCAATTGAAGTGTGTGCCATAGAATTATCCCAAAGAGTCTCAAACAGACCGCCTCAATCGAAGCTGCGTTCCCGGCGGGAATCGAACCCACATTTAAGGTTTAGGAAACCTCCGTTCTATCCGTTGAACTACGGGAACCGCTGAACAAAGGAGAAAGTAGAAAGGCTAAAGTAGAAAATCCAGAAATCAGATTTCGGATTTGGATTCTGATCTTTCGGCGCTCACAGAGCGCCGCTACAAGAAAATCGCAAGAATCCTGTTAATCCTGTCCGTCCTCCTGCTTTCCTGGGTTCCTGATTCAATTTTCTTTTTGGATTGTGGACGGCACGTCCAATCGAATATCATTCTTCGATTCCCAAATGTATGAAAACTCCTCTCAGAATTCTATTCACACTACTGTTTATCCACGTTGCGCTCCTAACGCCGTGCTATGCCACCGACATCGTTAGGATCGACGGGAAGTACAAAAAAGATACGATCAGCGCTCCCGATCCTGAGTATCCAATCAAAGCGCAACATCTCGGTTATCAAGGTCAGGGCATTTACCGGCTCATGATCAACGACAAAACCGGAGTCGTCGACGAAGTGAAAGTGATGAAATCGACCCATTACCGGGAACTGGACGCGAGTGCGGTGATGACATTGTTCACTTGGAAATTTCGACCCGGCGTGAACCACCGCGATCTCCTGGTCGTATTTCAGGTGACTGGTTGGAGCCGAGACCTGCACTAACCAGGGGAGAGCAGAGAATCTCGGGAAATTGACCTGTCCAAATTGGGGACGGGGGCGCTAACATCTGCGGCGCCATGGAAAATCAGATCGAGGCAGCGGCAACGGCGCGCGGTCCGCGTCGGTTTCGTTATTTGATCGACATCGTTGTCTTGATCGCGGTGGTGTTTGGATTGGAAGCAGGCGCCGAAGCCATTTACACGCTAAAGAGCATGGAATCTCGCTTCGTGTTCGGCGGGGCTGTCCAAATGTTGGAGGTGCTGGTCGCATGCGCGCTGATCTGGGTGCGGCGTGAACGGCTCCCAGATATCGGGCTTAAACGTCCGAAGAGTTGGCCGCGCACAGTGCTCATCGGTGTTTCGATCGCGGTTGTTGTTTTCACCGCAATATATTTTTCGGAGAAAGCCGGATTCCATCGCGACCTCAGTCGCTTCAGCGCGTTGCAAGGAAATCTCAGACTTACCATTTACACGGTGTTTTATGTCCTGATCGGCGCCGGATTTTATGAAGAATTCATGTTCCGAGGATTCTTGATGCAGGGGCTCGCCATGTTCTTCGGCGGGAATCGAGGCGCTTGGATCGCTGCTTGTGTGATCCAGGGTGTTCTCTTCGGCGCGTCTCACGCTTACCAAAATCCGCTCGGCATGTTGATCACCGGCACGCTCGGCATCCTCCTGGCCGTCCTTGTTTTTGTCTGCGGACGCAATCTTTGGCCCGCGATCATCGCCCACGGTCTTTTCGATGCGAGTCGGGCGCTTCTATTTTATTTTCAGGGTCAGCCGACAGGCTGAGCGATTGTCGATCTAATGACGCGGCACAAAATCAAAATGAAATATTGATTTTGTTACGAGGAAGTTGTTTAGCTTTTGAAGTAGCTTATGAAAGAGCAATTGCTGGTCGGGCTCGTCAGTATTGCTCTTGCCGCGAGCGCGATCGCTGACATTCAGGACCCGCCGGGGAATGAATACGGGCCAACGCGTAAACTCGGCCGGGGCATTGGGAATTTCCTTTTCGCTTCAAGCGAGCTGCCGGTGACGGTTTGCAAAATAAATAAAGAGGAAGGCAATGCCGCGGCCGCCAGTTATGGCGTCGTGCGCGGCCTTGGCCGTTCCACCGCACGACACTTCACCGGTCTCCTCGAAATTCTCACCTTCCCGATTCCGATGTGGCACAACAGTTATCGGCCTGTGTTGCCAAGCGATATTCCGTGGATCCACGCCGGTTACTCAGAATTTCCGCCTGAGCTCGGGAACGAATCGAAATATCCGTACTGCCGCGATTACTGACACGCATTGCCATCCCGAATCCCGCAACCGCGGGATGAGGGACCTCACATAAGCTCGTGGTGTCACCCGAGGCCCCTTGTGTGATCATTTGGGTTTGTGGGAGATCCCTCTTCGTCTTTGCGATTCGGGATGACCCGGAATGAGGTCGTCGATCCTGCAAGCGCTTCTGAAGTTATTCCCAGTTATTCACAAATCGGTTGACCGAAGGTGCGAGACGGGTAAAAGGTAGAGCGATTCGCACAGGCGGTCGGGTAATGAATCCCAGGAAAATTCCCACGCTGCCGGCGATTGGCGCCTTGGCGCTGATCTATCTAGTTGTCGGCAAACTCGCGCTCAATTTGGCGTTTGTTAACGCAAGCGCTTCGCCGGTTTGGCCTCCGGCCGGCATCGCGCTGGCGGCATTACTTGTTCTGGGATTTCGCGTCTGGCCCGCAATTTTTGTCGGCGCGTTTCTCGTAAACTTTTGGACAACGCTAAACATTTCCACCTCGCTCGGCATCGCTAGCGGCAACACTTTAGAAGCGATCTGCGGCGCGTGGCTGGTGAATCGATTTGCCGGCGGAATGCAGGTCTTTGATCGACCACAAAACGTTTTTAAATTTGCGCTCGCCGCGCTCATCAGTACGACAATCGCTCCTACGTTTGGCGTTAGCAGTCTCGAGATTGGCGGTTTCGCGCAATGGTCCAACTACTGGCCAATTTGGCTGACTTGGTGGCTCGGTGATGCTTCGGGAATACTTGTCGTCGCACCGCTTCTGATTCTTTGGAGCGTCACGGCATCGCGAAGAAACTGGAACCGGGCCCAAGCGGTCGAAGTTACCATCCTCCTTCTGTTGCTGGTTGCTCTCGCGGAGACGGTATTCGGCGGATGGTTCCCAATTTCAGCCCGGAATTATCCGATTTCCTTCATTTGCGGGCCGATCGTCATTTGGACTGCATTTCGATTCACGCCTCGCGAGACCGCCACCGGCATCTTTGTTCTCTCGGCCATCGCAATTTGGGGAACGCTCCACGGATTTGGGCCCTTTATTTTGCAAACCGAAAATCAATCGCTCTTGATGCTGCAATCATGGACGGCGGCGTTAACCATTACCGCTATGGCAATCGCAGCCGCGATTGCGGAGCGCAATCGCGCCCAGATTGCGATCGAACAGCAAAAGGACGCGGTCGAGGCCGCGAACCGCACCAAGGATAATTTCCTGGCGATGCTTTCGCACGAGCTGCGCACACCGCTCACACCGGTGATGGCAGCGCTCGATACGCTTGATGCTAATGGCTTGGGTTCGACCGAATCGAAAAATTCGCTGGCGATGATTCGTCGAAATGTCGAATTGGAAAGCCAACTCATCGACGATCTTCTGGATCTTACTCGAATCGCCAAAGACAAGTTGCAATTGAGATTCGGGCCGCTCGATGCTCATGAAGTCATCAACAGCGTCGTGGAAATCTGTCGCCCGGAAGGGCAGGCTCGCAATTTGAAACTGCATCTCAATCTGCGCGCTGGCGCGCATCACATCTCCGGCGACGCCTCCAAGTTCCAGCAAATTGTTTGGAACCTGCTTAAGAATGCGATCAAGTTCACCGCTGATAACGGCGAGATCACAATCTCCTCGTCTAATCCGGAGACGCAGCTCCTCGCCATCGCCGTGCACGACACGGGCATCGGGATCGAACCGGAAATCATGAATCGCATTTTTGATCCATTCGAACAGGGCGAGCACGCATTTCAGCGCCGCTATGGCGGACTCGGTCTCGGCTTGGCCATTTCCAAGTCACTTGCCCAAGCGCACGGTGGCACCCTCATCGCGCGCAGTGAAGGACGCGACCGCGGGTCCACTTTCATTTTGACGATGAAAACGGTGCCGCCGCCGCCGCGCATCATGAAACTGACCGCTCCAGTGCCCGAAAGCCGGCCGCTGCGAATCTTGTTGGTCGATGATCATCTGGACACTTGCACCGCGCTCGAGCGACTGCTCGTTAGGCGCGGCCATCTGGTGGCAGCGGCGCATAATGTTCGTTCGGCGATGGAAACGGCGGCACGTAATTCATTCGATTTGCTCATCAGCGACATTGCTCTGCCCGACGGAACGGGCACTGAACTCATGACCTATCTCCGCGCAATTTCCCGGATACCCGGAATCGCCATTAGCGGATTCGGGATGAATGGCGACATCGAGAAAAGTATCGAAGCCGGATTTGCCGAGCACTTGGTCAAACCGGTTAAAATGGAAAGCCTCGAAGCCGCGATCGATCGGGTAATGGCCGCGGTGAGTGTTTAGCCCGCCGGGCGGCTGAACATCAGTGCGAGCCCGAATGCTTTCGGGGCCGCTACGTGCGACACTCTAGCGTTGCGCACTGTCGATCTAAAAATCGAGGACATCGCGTTCGGCGGAAGGGGAGTCGCGCGCGATAACGGCAAGGCCGTTTTCATTCCGTTTACAATCGACGGCGAATTGGTCTCGGCAAAAATCACCCGCGAGAAAAAACAATTCGCCGAGGCCGAGATTGTCGATCTTCGCCAAAGGTCGCCGCATCGGGTCGAGCCGCCTTGCCCATACTTCGGTCGCTGCGGCGGTTGCGTCTATCAACACATCGATTACGCGCATCAGCTCGAGATAAAATGGCGCCAGGTTCACGACGTTCTTCAACGAATCGGAAAACTCAAAAGCGTTCCGATGCGGCCAATGATCCCCTCGCCTCTTACCTACGCTTATCGCAATCGCGTCACCGTTCATGCCGAGAACGGCGACATCGGATATTTTCGCCGCGACTCGCATCGTTTGATCGACGTCGAGCGCTGCCCGATCGCGATGGACGAAGTGAACCGGGAACTGGCGGACCTCCGATCGCACGATGTTCGCGACGGTCATTACACGTTGCGGGCCAAATCCGGACCGCGCATTTTTTCGCAGACTAATGACGGCGTCGCAAATGCACTGCGAGATTTGATTGTTGCACTGATGCCGTCGAATCAAGACTTGCTCATCGATGCTTTTTGCGGCGCCGGTTTCTTGGCCAAGCCGCTGGTCGACAAATTTGAACGGATTGTCGGAATCGATTGGGACCGGTTCGCGATCGCGTCGGCAAAAGAAAACGCGAGTGCAAAAGAGACTTACGTTGCCGGCGACGTTGAAGCTGAGCTCAATTCGGCGCTGGAAAAATGCGATCGCGACAAAACCGCGCTGATTGTCGATCCGCCAGCGGTGGGGCTTAGCGCGCAGCTGCGGCAGTCGATTGTCGATCTTGCGCCGGCGACGTTGATTTATGTTTCGTGTAATCCGGCCACGCTGGCGCGCGACCTCACCGATTTGCAGGACCGATTCAAAATCGAATCCGTCACGCCACTCGATATGTTTCCGCAAACGGCCGAAATCGAAGTCGTGGCGCAGTTGCAGCGTTCATAATTTGAGCGTCGAACATTGAGCGTTGTTGCCAGTCCGCCTCGAACCGTTCAACGTTTGCGGTGATGCTACCGAAGGTCCTCGTCGCCGACTCCATTTCGCAGCGTGGAATCGATGAGCTTTCCCGCGACGGCATGCTGGACGTTTCGATGCAAACCAAGCTCAGCCCGGCGAAGCTGATCGAAATCATTCCTGAATTCGCGGCGCTGATTGTTCGGAGCGAAACCAAAGTGACCGGAGAAGTGCTGATCGCCGCGAAGCAATTGCGCGTGGTGGGGCGCGCCGGCGTCGGCGTGGACAATGTTGATGTAGAAACGGCAACGCGACGCGGCGTGCTGGTCCTCAACGCGCCCGGTGGCAACACTGTCTCGACAGCGGAACACGCATTTTCGCTTTTGCTTTGCGTCGCGCGGAAAATTCCACAGGCGGACGCGAGTTTGCGCGGCAAAAAATGGAGCCGGAAAGATTTCGAGGGCGTCGAGCTTTACAACAAGACGCTCGGCGTTATCGGCATGGGCCGAATTGGAAGCGAGTTGAGCCGGCGCGCCATCGCCTTTGGCATGCGCGTGGTTGCTTACGATCCCTATCTCTCCGCCGCGCGCGCACGCAGTTTACAAGTGGAGCTGATCGAAGAGCTCGACGATCTGCTCGCAAATGCAGATTTCATTTCGTTGCATACCCCGCTCACAGACGAAACGCGTCACCTTCTTGACGGCGCGCGCATTTCAAAAATGAAACGCGGCGTGCGCATCATCAATTGCGCACGGGGCGGATTGATCGACGAAACCGCGCTCGCGAATGCGTTGGAAGATCGACATGTCGCGGCAGCCGCGCTGGACGTCTTTGAAATTGAGCCGTTGCCGGAGGATTCGCAGCTTCGGGCGGCGCCGAATCTGATTTTGACGCCGCACCTCGGCGCTTCGACCGCCGAAGCGCAGGAAAGCGTTGGAATTGAAATTGCCCAATCGATCCGGGCTGCCCTCCTCGAAGGAACAATTCGCAACGCGGTCAACATGCCGAACCTCGACGCGAAAACATTGTCGATCATCGGGCCGCATCTTCGATTCGGCGAAAAACTCGGACGGTTTCTTTCCCAGGTCGCGCCGCGACGCGTGGATGAATTGAAAATTAATTACAGCGGAAAAGTGAACGAGATCGATACCGGGCCGATCACGCGCGCAGTCCTGAAAGGTTTTCTGCAGAGCGCAGGCGGCGCTGACATCAACGAAGTGAACGCTCCGGCGTTCGCGGAAAGTCTCGGCTTAAAAGTAACCGAAACGCGACTGAGCGCGGCCGGCGATTACACCGATTTGGTTGAGCTGTCAGCCGATGCGGAAGGGAAAACTGTTTCGGTTGGCGGGGCATTTTTTGGCGCGACTCCGCGTATCGTCAGCGTAAACAGTCGCCCGGTTGAAGCGCGCCCGCACGGCGTCATTCTTGTTCTCGAAAACACCGACCGGCCGGGAATGGTCGGTCGGATTGGCACAATGCTGGGCAAGCACAACGTCAACATCGCCACCATGTCATTGAGCCGAAATCAGGCCGGCGGCACTGCGCTGACAATTTTGAATTTGGACAACGCGCCGGACGAGCAGTTGCTCCAGGAAATCCGCGCCAGCGGCGATATCCATTCCGCTCAAGTCATTCAATTGTGAACATCGACATCCCACTATGTCGATTTTAGGCAGGCGTTGGCTTAGTAAAAAGACCTGGCTGTGAGGAATCTAGGAAGCGATTTGAAACCGTGGGTCGGCGCAGTCGCGGTCGCGGCTGGCGCTGGAATCTTATATTTCCTGACGGCCGCGCGCGACATCGTGGTCGGCGATTCGCCCGAATTGATCACGGCGGCAGTGACCCTGGGTGTAGCGCATGCGCCGGGTTATCCGCTATTCACGATGCTTGGGCATCTTTTCAGTTTGGTCCCATTCGGTGCGCTTCCGTTTCGAGTGAATTTACTCTCGGTCGTATGCGACTCGCTCACGATTGGCGTGGTTTATTTCAGCGCATTCCGTCTCACGCGATCGCAACTTGCGGCCGCGGTTGCGGCGTTGCTTCTCGCCGTTAATCCAACGTTCTGGGAGTGGTCGCTCGCGGCCGAAGTGTTCCCTCTCAATAATTTACTCGCCTCGGTTTTGATTTTGTTGCTGATCGCTTGGCACGAACAACCGGAACGCAGCGCTTTCTTGATCGCTGCATTTTTTGTCGCGGGACTCGCGCTCACAAATCATCAAACGATTGTGCTCCTCGCCCCGGCGTTTTGTTTTGTTTTGTGGCAGCGCCGCTCGATTTTGCGACCTCGTCTTCTTGCGATCGGCGTGATCGCGTTCGTTACCGGACTTTTGCCGTACGCCTACATCCCGTGGGCGTCCGCTCATCATCCCCTCCACAATTGGGGAAATGTTTCTTCGTTTCACGATCTCGTCGGTCTCATTACTCGACGAAGTTATGGGTCGACCCGACTCGTCGCGACAGCTGGTTACACCGGTGGATCGCCATGGGCCAGACTCGCGGCACTTGGCGTTTCGTTCGGACCAGTCGCCGGATTGCTCATTATCTTAGGAGCGATTCGAGTTTTTCAGCGCGAGCGTTGGTATTTTTGGTTCAGCCTGATTGCATTTATTTTCACGGGTCCCTTTTTTGTTTGGATTACTGGTCTGAATCTCGCAACCGCGCCATCCGCGTTGTTCGTCTTGCAACGGTTCTTTCTGCTGTCGCATGTACTGCTGGCACCGTTGACCGCGTTCGGCGTTCTCGCGCTCGCGCAATTCGTTGCGAAGTCTATCTCTTCAACGCCGTCGTTCGCTTTGCGTGTCGTTACCGCAACTTGTCTGGCTGCAGTTCTGATTAGTGCCGCAACGAATTATCGCCGAATCGATCAGAGCCGGAATTTTATCGTCCGTCATTTTGGCGAAGATGTGTTCAACACGATCCGGCCACACTCAATTCTTCTGGTCAGTGGGGACGGCGCCGCTTTTCCACTGATGTATCTCCAAAATGTTGAGAACGTCGGCAAGGAAACGACTCTCGTTGTCCTTCCGCTTTTGCTTGGCGATTGGTACGTCCGCCAATTACGCGACCAACATCCTGACCTGGTCGTTCCTTTCGAGCGCTACGATCTTGAAAACAATAATCTAAAAACTTTCGTGGCTGCCAATCAGGAACGCACGATTGCTGCCGCCGGCACAGTTGGAAACGATCAAAGCCTCGACGCGGACTATTGGCCCTACCAGCAAGGATTGCTGATTGTGATCATGCCAAAATCGCGCCGTGTCCCTTTGAATACATTGCTCGCGGAGAACGAGCGATTGCTCAGCCGTTGTCATCCACCCGCGCCGGGAACAGTTCGAACCAATACCTTTGAGGGCGACATCCTCAATATCTATGCCTATCCGGCGTTCAACATCGGTGGCAGCTGCGAACGCGCCGGTTTGAGCGCTGAAGCGCGCGTCTGGTACGAACGCGCCCTTACGATCAATCCGCCGTTTTCGAAAGCGCGCGATGCGCTGGCGCGACTGGAACATTGATTCGCATCGAGTAACTGTGATCTGCCATGGCAGTGCCGCGAAAAATCCTGGTCGTTAGCGCTTTTGCGGCCCTCTACTTGATTTGGGGCTCGACTTATCTCGGAATTCTTTTCGCCATTCAATCGATCCCGCCGTTCCTCATGGCGGGATCACGTTTTCTGCTCGCCGGTCTGATTATGTTCGCGATTGCTCGAACGCAAGGCCCGCTAAGATCGACATCGGCCGAGTGGCGAACGTCGCTAATCGTCGGCGCGTGCTTGTTGTTAGGCGGAAACGGCGGCGTCACGCTCTCCGAAAAGTTTATCGAATCGGGTCTCGCCAGTCTGATTGTCGCGACCGTCCCGATCTACATCACTTTGCTCGGTTGGTTGTTCGGTATGACGCCGCGGCCGGCGCCGATTGTTTGGCTCGGACTGGCCGGCGGATTCCTTGGCGTTGCGATGTTAATGGGGCCCGCGTTAAGGTTTTCCGGAAGTAGTCATTCCGCCATTGGTATGTCGATCTTGCTTCTGTCGTCGTTCATTTGGTCGGCCGGTTCGCTTTATTCCCGCACCGCGAAGCATTCCGCGTCGCCGTTTCTCGCCGCAGCGCAGCAAATGTTTTGCGGCGGCGTGCTTCTAATGCTGGTCGGATTGTTCGTAGGTGAACCGAGAAATTTTCATCCAGGCAACATTACGACTTTGTCGTTAGGCGCGTTCGCTTATCTCGTGTTCATCGGCGCGATCGTCGGTTACACCGCTTACTTCTGGCTTCTGCGCCATTGCGATCCGGCAAAGGTGGCGACTTATGCCTACGTCAATCCGATTGTCGCGGTATTGCTCGGCGCATTGTTCGCCCACGAAACCATAACTTTGCGCACACTGCTGGCTGCGGCATTGATCATCGGTTCGGTGGCGCTCATTATCACTGTCCAACAGCTCAGAACAAAAACGCTGCCGCCGATTACGGCCGCGATCGAGACCGAATGCGCACGATGAATACGAACGAATCGCAAGATCGACATCGCACTGGGATGCGTCCCAAAACCGAGCACACGAATCCCATTCTTGGGACGCTTGTGAAATCGAAATTTTTCGCGTCGGCCAATAAACCACTGATCAGAAGTAGCTTGTAGCGCCAAGCCGCGTTTGGCATACGCTTTGCATATTGATGCGGCGCGACGATTCTGTTTCTGCGTCGCTTCGGCTCAACCATATGCATTTACGTTTAATTGCTCTCTTCGTCATCGGTGTCGCGTCGATTTCATCCGCGGCAGAAACTCAAGATCAGAAAGCGCCCACACTCGATGAGTTGGTCGCGAAAAACATCGAAGCCAAAGGCGGCGCGGACGCGTTGCGCGCTCTGAAATCATTGCGTAGCACCGGCAAAATGATCGTCAATGAAGGACAGCTTGAATTGGCTTACGTCGAAACCAAAAAACGACCGGGCGAAGTCCGCGCTGAGTTCACGCTCCAAGGCATGACCGCGGTTCAGGCGTACGATGGCAAAGAAGGATGGAAGATATCACCGTTCCAAGGCCGCAAAGATCCGGAAAAGCTTTCCGCCGACGACGTCAAACCGTTGATGGAAGATGCTGAAATCGACGGGCCATTAGCGGATTGGAAAGCAAAAGAGAGCACGCTCGAGTATCTCGGGCGGGAAGATGTGGATGGAACATCAGCCTACAAAATCAAAGTCGTGCGCAAGAACGGCGACGTGAATTTTGTCTATCTCGATCCCGACCACTTTCTGGAAATCCGGATTTTAACTCAGCGAATCAGACACGGCGCCCAGGAAGAAGTGGAAGAGGACATCGGCGATTACGAGAAAATCGGCGGCGTGTTCGTTCCGTTCTCGCTTGAATCCGGGCGCAAGGGCGATCCGGACAAGCAAAAAATCGTTATTGAAAAAGCTGAAGCCAACGTGCCGGTGGACGACGCGATCTTTCATTTCCCGGCATCGCCTTCGAAATAACTACTCTTATGTCAAAACTTTGCCTAACGACCGCGCTTTTCTGTTCTTTAATAATTTCCGCGCGCGCGGAGGAGACTCCATTCACTTCCGCGACCATTTCCGGTTTGGGGACGCGCAACATCGGCTCGGCCGCAATGAGCGGACGCATCTCGGCGATCGCGGGAACGAAGGAGCCTTCGGGGAAAATTACGCTGATTGTCGGAGCCGCCAGCGGCGGCGTTTGGAAATCCGACGATGGCGGAACGCGATATCGCCCGGTTTTTGACGAGCAACCCGTTCAATCCGTCGGCGCAATCACGATCGATCCGAACAACACGAAAAATGTCTGGGTTGGCACCGGCGAAACGTGGACGCGCAACAGCGTCTCGATCGGCGACGGGATTTACAAATCGACCGACGGCGGCGAAACCTGGAACCACGTTGGTTTGGAAAAATCCGAACGGATTGCGCGGATCGCGGTCAGTCCAGGAAAAAGCGAAATCGTTTTTGCTGCAGTCCCGGGGGCGCTTTGGAGCGATTCATCCGACCGCGGTCTCTACAAAACGAGCGACGGCGGCAAAACGTGGAAGCAAGTTCTCAAGGGAGTGAATCTTTCCACCGGTTGCAGCGACGTCGCAATCGATCCCGCGAACGCGAACACGATGTTTGCCTGCATGTGGGATTTTCGCCGTAAAGGCTGGGAGTGCCGCTCCGGCGGCGATGGACCGGACAAACCTTCTGCCAGCGGATTGTTTCGTTCAAACGACGGCGGCGAGACCTGGACGGAGATCACTCCGGAAGCGAACAAAGGTTTTCCGAAGAAGCCTTATGGCCGACTCGCGATTGCGATCGCGCCATCAAATCCGAAACGCATCTATTGCCTGGTTGAATCGCCCGATAGCGCCCTCTTCGTTTCCGACGATGGCGGCGCGACCTGGGACAAACGGGATAAAA
>Ga0209328_10000188_pt1 | contig 13889 bp, 12 predicted proteins | sample JacPinW_OM3H0_M1_FD_187954 | JGI IMG/M metagenome (GOLD analysis project Ga0209328, IMG submission 187954) | Forest soil microbial communities from Algoma, Ontario, Canada - Jack Pine, Ontario site 1_JW_OM3H0_M1 (SPAdes) (version 2) | ecosystem: Environmental > Terrestrial > Soil > Boreal... | reverse complement strand
TGGAGGTCGTTCCTGAATAATGTGACGATCACGTTAGGTGTCGACAACGTGACTGACGAGCAGCCGCCATTCGTGGCTGCTGCTTTCGAGAACGGTTACGACCAGCAGACCGCCAACGCCAAAGGCCGGACCTGGTACATCGGCGTCAAGAAACGGTTTTAAACTTTTTTCATCGCACAGTAGCTAGTCAGGCGGCCGGGTTCTGGTTAGGGAACCCGGCCGCGTCTGTGTAAGTCTGGCGCGTCTTCGGTTATGATCCTAGGAGTGCGCCGTGATCAGCGAATACTGCTAGGTTTTGTAGACGTGCTAACGCACGCTTAACCGGCGCTAGTCGAATTGGAACGCGTTCTGGAGCGCTTGGTTAGGCAGTCTCCGTCTCAATTGCGTTCAGCATTTCACCATCTTGCGCGTGTTGGTGAAGACTAACCTGCCGACTCTGGGGAATCGAGCGCTGATGAAATGGCAAACGACAATGCGGGAAACATGATCGCTTGCGTAGGGTAGTTTAGACAGCTTTGGAAAGCCTTTTCGACTCTCGTCGTCGCTGCTGAACTGATAAAACTTTGGCAGCGGAACTGAAGCGTCGCCGGTAGTCGCTTGGGCTCACTTCTAGTCGGCGCTCAAAGGCGCGGCGAAATACATCTGCGCTCTTAAATCCTACGGATAGGCCCACATTTTCCACGCTGTTGTCACCGTTAGAAAGCCGACGGCGCGCTTCGTCAAGCCGAAGTCTTTCGACATAGTCCGCGGGACTGGTGCCAAACTCAGCCTTGAACCGTCGACTGAAGTGTCTCGGGCAAAGACATGCTTTTCCTGCGAGGACGTCTACCGATAAATCTTCGTTCAGATGGGTCTGAATCCAAGTTGTTAGCTCAGAGAAACGCGAAACTGATTCCGTTTGGAATTGCAGCGGCTCAGAATACTGTTCCTGACCGCCGGAGCGTTTCAGATACACAACTAGTTGGCGCGCGACCAGTAAAGAGACTTGCTGGCCATAATCTTCCTCAATAAGAGAGAGAACCAAATCGATGCCGGCTGTAGCGCCGGCCGACGAGTAGAACGGCCCGTCTTTGATGAAAATAGCATTGTCATTGACTTTCAGATCTGGAAAGCGTCGCGCGACGCGTTGGGCGTGGTTCCAGTGGGTCGTGACTTTACGTCCACATAGGAGGCCTGTCGCCGCTAGGGCGTAAATTCCGGTGCAAATCGATGCGATGCGGCGCGTGCGTCCCGCGCGCGCCTTTACGAATGTCGAAACCGATCTGTTCATGGCCGGCGTGAGCAGGTCGCTTCCACCCGGAATAATGAGAGTATCCAAAGATGGAGCGGTTTTGAAAGTTCGTTGCGGTTTGAACATCAGCCCAGATTGCGATACGAATGGCCGGCTTGAGGACGCAATGATGAATACTTCGTAAGACGGTTTCGGATCGCTTTCTGCCTCGTTGGCTACGGCAAAGGCATCGGCCGGGCCGGCGAGATCGACCGCGACCACCCCATCAAATCCCACGAAACCAATGCGCTTCGTATTCACGACGACGTCTTGTCTTTCTATGATTCTCCATTAGTGGGCCAATGTCCGATACGACATTTACAATACATTTTAGGACATCCAGATGAAAGCTTTGTTAAGGCCCCAGTTATCTGCTTTAAACCTATCCAATTGCAGCGTCGATTCGACGTCGCAAGCCTTTAAGGCGCCTCACAGGTTCATTAGAGAAGACGAACCGGATGAAACGATCGCTGCGGTCGCTTCCCCATCCGGTCATTGCCGTCGCGACCACTTGACTTTTCTCGAGCAACCGTCTCGAAAATTCAGCGCCGGTCGTGCCAAAAGTTGATACGTCCATAAGCATCGACCATCCGCCCTGCGGCTTGACTACAAAAAAGCCGTCAAGCTCCTCTAACATTATGTCCCGTCGTCGCTGCCACTCTTCCGTAACCAATGCGATTTCTGAATCGGGCATCCGCAGAGCAATCGTTGCTGCCTTTTGCGCGATTCCTACCGGACACACAGCATTCGAAACCGTAACTAGCCCGATATCGGTGATGATTGCTTGCGGAGCGACAATCCAGCCGACGCGCCACCCTATCATTCGGTATTCTTTTGAGACGCTCCCGACGGTAATAGTACGTTCGGGCATCCCCGGAAAGGAGGCCGGATGAACATGTCCGAGTCCATCATAGAGAATGCGTTCCATCGCACCATCGTAGAGCAACCAAGCATCGGCCTGGCAACAAGTGTCACAAATGATTTCCCAATCGCGACGCGAGAATACGGCGCCAGTAGGCATAGATGGACTCATCATTAGAAAAAGCTTGGTCTTGCGGGTGATCACGCCCTGGAATTTGTCGTAATCAAGCTTCCACATGCCGTTGTCGATCTTAAATGGGAGGTAGACGGGCACGCCGCCCGCAAGACGAACGCGATTGATGAGCCCGACATACATTGGATCAGTCATTACCACTTCGTCGCCAGGCTCGAGGAGCGCAAGGAGTACGTTAAAAATACCGTTCAACCCACCTGCGCAGATGATAGTCGAGTTGTTCCAGTCATAACCCACACCAGATAGACGACTGACCAAAGCGGCAGCTGCTTCTCGCAGCGCATCGGAGCCCAGAAACGGCAGGTAGCTATTTGCTGTGTCGAGATCGACCGCTTGCTTTGTTGCCTCAATAACACCCGCTGGAGGACGTAAGTCCGTGTCCAGGTTTTCTAGCCGCAATAGCGTCTTATCCCCGAGACGATCTGCAATCGCGCCCATGCGGTCGACGCCGATGCTTGTAAGTCCGTGTAATCTAGTTACGGCCATTTCGTTGGCAGAGACGGTATTAATACAGTTTGTCAACGGGATCCCAAACGACATTAACACTACGCTACTGGACGTACCCGAACGTAATCGCCTGCCAGTTAAAGAGATGCTTCGAAGCCAATGTCCGAATCAGTCGAATTGATGTCGTTGCGGATAGGTTGACGGCCGTGTCTTCTCCCATACCATATGAAAGCAAAACGGCTCGTCAGCCTTCTGAGTTGTTGTCTTTTTTCTGTCGCCCTCTTCCGTACTATAAACATAGGGAACTCGCCGAGAAGCGCGAACCCCTTTAAGATCAAACACTATACTCTCGATCTCCATCTAGACCCATCCGCCAGGTCGATCACGGGGCGCGTCCTTATGAATGTCTTCGCCACTTCTAACGATCTCAAAGTCATCTCACTTGATATGTCCGAGAATCTAACCGTCATCTCAGTTAGGTCGGCAGATAAAAACCTTGGATTCACGCATCAAGGCAATCACTTAAACATTACCCTGGCACATCGCTATCGAATGAGCTCGCAGTTCGAAGTAACGGTTGAATACAAAGGCTCTCCATCTGGAAATGGGTTCGTGTTTGGCGAACATCAGTCTGTGCCGATGATCTACAGCTATGGACTGCCTTTCACTGCCCAACAGTGGTTCCCGTGCAAGGATGTGCCGGACGATAAAGCTGATTCGGCTGATATCACGATCACAGTCCCCACCTCGCTCTATGCCGCTTCCAATGGCAAATTAACTAGAGAAACCACAAACAGCGACGGGACGAAAACGTTCTATTGGCAGGTGCGCTATCCAATCTATCCAGATGTAATTTCTATCGCGGTCACGAACTACACTGCCTTCACACTGCCGTATGATTACTCAGGATCTGAGACGATGCCGATGACATTTTACGTCTTCCCGGAAGATCTGGAAAAAGCTCAAAAGCAGTTCGCGATCTTACTTGAAATGATGAAGCATCATGTGGCCGCGTTCGGTGAATATCCTTTCATCAAAGAGAAATACGGTGTGGCCGAATTTGCCAAACATAGTTTTAGAGAACACCAAACATTGCCAAGCTTCGCCGCGCACCTCATTACCGGCGGTCACGAGAGCGACTGGATCCTCGCACATGAACTGGCACATCAATGGTTCGGTAATTCGATAACCGTAAAAAACTGGTCTCACGTGTGGCTCAACGAAGGGTTCGCTACTTATGCTTATGCACTATGGAAAGAAGCAGTTGGCGGAAAAGAGGAGTACCTGAGTGTAATGCGAAGTTTGGATAAGGATGAGTTTGTCGGATCAGTCTTCGTTAAGAACCCCACGAGCGCAGACGAATTGTTCTCAGAGACGACATTTCAAAAAGGGGCCTGGGTGCTACATATGCTGCGTCACGTCATGGGGGACGAAATGTTCTCCAAAGCGCTGAAATCATATGTGAAGACTTATTCGTACAGGAGTGCTGACACAGAAGATTTCAAAGAAGTTTGCGAAAAGGAATATGGTCGCTCACTGGATTGGTTCTTCAAGGAATGGATCTATGGCGTCAACCGTCCAGTATACGAGTACAAATGGCGAACATGGCCCAGCGGTGACCACACGATCGTCAATTTGGTGATCAATCAGGTGCAGACAACGAGGGATGTTTTTGAAATGCCCATAGACGTTCTCATTAAAACCGATGCAGGGGAGCGCAAATTCGTCGCGTGGCAAAAATCCAAATTCCAGGATTTTAAGTTTTCTGTGGAGGGACAGGCTAAGGATTTGGAGGTCGACCCTGGCGGGTGGATTTTAAAGAAGGTCCATCGGCTAGAATGAGATCGACCATCAAGCTAACGGGGTCTCATCTGGTCGGTTCAAGGTCATTTGCAGAATTTTACCGAAAGTTCAAATCTCAAACGGAACCCCGCACAATCATATGAAAGACAAGTTACATAGCTATTTCGCACGGATTCGTTGGACAGGTAATAGTGGTGAAGGCACGAAAACTTATGTCTCGTATAAAAGGGATCACGAAATTCAAGTAGATGGGAGAACCGCGATCAATGGTTCTTCAGATCCGGCTTTCCGCGGAAATCCGACCTGTTACAGTCCCGAAGATTTGTTAGTCGCTTCTCTTTCCGCTTGCCACATGCTATGGTATTTGCATCTGTGTGCGACCGGTGGAGTTGTCGTTACCGCATACGTGGATCGCGCGACTGGAACTATGGTGGAGAAGAAAAATGGAGGTGGTTACTTCAAAGAAGTAGTGTTATATCCGTCTATAACCATCACGGCCGGCTCTAATAGGAGGTCAGCCAAAGATCTTCATGATCGGGCTCATGAGCTGTGTTTCATCGCCAATTCGGTAAAGTTTCCCGTGCTTTGCAAGCCTGAGATCACCGTGGTTCAGGATCATGCGGCTAAAGAGGCGCCTGTTTCTTCTCCTTAACCGATCAAAGAGACACTCGATATCACGCTGCAGTGGCCCGGGGGCACCCTTCTAAGGTCGACTAAAACCAGCTATGAAGAGCTGCAATGAAGTCTAGAGTGTCATATAACCAAAATGAGTACGCGCTCGGCCTTCCAGGTGACGACATTGAACTTTGCAAGCTCGGCATTATTGGTTTTCCCAGCGATGACAACTCTTCTTATTTGCGCGGCGCGGCTAATGCGCCACCTTTGGTTAGAGAAGCGTTTTTCTCAGCTTCTTCAAATTTGTGGAGTGAGTCGGGCACAGACCTGGGCCAGCCGCACATTTTCTTTGACGCCGGAGATGTCACGGCGACCGCCGGCAGGGAAATCATGACAGTAATCGAGGAGTCAATCGGGACACTGCTTGCTCACAGTCTGCGTCCACTCTCACTTGGGGGCGACCATTCAATCACCTACCCTATCCTTAGAGCGTTATCGAAGCGATATCCAAGCTTAAGTCTCCTTTACTTGGATGCTCACCCCGACCTTTACGATGAGTTTAACGGCAACAAATATTCTCATGCTTGCTCGTGCGCGAGGATTATGGAAGAAAAACTTGTAAAACGGCTGGTGCAAGTTGGGATTCGCACAACGAATGGGCATCAGCGAGAACAAGCAGCACGTTTTGGAGTAGAGATATGTGAAATGAAAGACTGGCGAGATAATCTGGAGTTTGGTTTTGACACGCCAATATACATCTCCATTGACTTGGACGGACTAGATCCGGCGTATGCCCCCGGAGTGTCGCACCGGGAACCAGGAGGGTTATCCACGAGACAGGTAATCAATCTAATTCATAAAGTAAATCAGCCGATTGTAGGAGCAGATATAGTCGAATTTAACCCTAGAAGGGATTTGCATGGTATAACAGCGATGGTATGCGCCAAGCTGTTAAAAGAGATCTCTGTCAAAATACTGGAAGGAGATTGACGCCCTAGTTTTGGCCTCGATGATAAAGGATCTCAACATCCTTGGTCCTACCGGTTGCCTTGTCGGTTAACTTGATGATGTGCTTACAGGTCTCTTCATCGATCTTGATTAGCGTTAATCCATCAAAACGAACTTCATTTTCGGTTGATGACAAGAGCTTGAAGTCGACACTCTTCTCCTTTTCCTCCCAGCCACAAAAGCCGACGTGAAATGCTTCACCCTGAAAATTAGCAGGTTACCTTGCTCAACAATCTCCTCGAATTCCGAGAACGTCACCTTTTCTTTGTCGATGAGACGGAACATCCCCATCATGGTTCCTCCGGCAGGCTGACTCCATATTTCCTCCACAGTTCCACCGAAGGCTTCGCCTTTCCAGCTTCCGGAAAGCCAGCGTACCACATTAATATCCGCATGCTGCGGCTCGATCGTTACTGCGAACCTCGCCGTACAAAGAAAGACGACGCAAATACAGAGCGCATTTCTCATTTAGTTTCGGTGGTATTCTCGGACGCTATTCCGTTGCATAAAGGTCTGTTAACCATGGGTGGGCACGCCAATGCTAATCGGGGAGAGACAACAGGATAACAATGACAAACAACAGTCAGATTCGGACGGCCACTTGTATATCGGGCAAGCAGCTCATTAAGGCTTACAGGATCCGAATGTCTCCGAGTTTGCCCCGATGAAATCCATTCATCCGTCGATTGAATGTGGCGGCTAATGATCCAGCAAATTGGGAATTAGACATTTTCTTGCCAAAAATGTCGTTATACAGACGAAGACCGCCTAAAACTTACTCACTCGTTTTTTCTCAACCCGTTTCCTCTGGTAAAATGAACTTCGCGACCGGCTCCACTGCGTTATGCATTCGATATCGATCTTAGCACGCGTTGAACGAAGCCCAGGTGTACTTGGGACATGGTGAAGCGACTTCGCTTGGAACCGGTCGAGTGAAATGTTTAAAGTGGCCGCAGCCAGTGCATTTCCAACTGAGTGATCGTAATTCGCTCTCCCTTGGGATCAATGCCAGCGCACGCTGCGCGTCGTTGCGGATTTTCTCAAGAAGATCCCTGAGATGGTCGGTCGTTTCGGCCATAAATTGAGCTCCAGTTGTCGCGGTCGGCTGTGGGCCCTGCGTCTTCGATTGGTGAAAAACAGGCCTAACCGCGTCCTCATGTTCAGGAGAACATAATTAGACAAGGGGGCGTCCGTCCAGCGAAATCCCGTGGGCTTATTTGTGGCGGCGTCGAGCAGGTGGCTTTCAAACAGGTGCTTCCGTGCCAGATATTCGACTCGCTGGCTGCGCGTAGCGCCCCGATCTTTAAGTGATCGACGTTTCACTTCGCGACGTCTAGGATCATGCTAGCCAAGCGCAGCCGACTCTTCCATTTCCCCTATGAAGACTGATCCGATCAAACACGTCGTCTTGCTAGTGCTCGAGAACCATTCGTTCGACCAAATGTTGGGGAGTTTGAAAAGCATTTATCCCTTACTCGAAGGCGTTGATCCTACGGATCCTGGGATGAACGCCGATGATAACGAAAAGCGGTTTTTTCAAAAAGAAACTACCGAACGTCAAGTAATGCTCGATCCTCATCACGAAGTTAACCACGTTGCGTTGCAATTGAGCGATGGTAACGGCGGCTTCATAAAAGATTACGTGAGCGCTTACCCGAACGCATCGGAAGAGGATCGGCAGGCTATTCTGGGTTACTATCCTGCTGATTTTTTGCCCGGCCTTCACACTCTGGCGCGGCATTTTACCATTTGCGATCATTGGTTCTCCTCGTTACCTGGCCCAACGTGGCCGAATCGATTTTTCGCCCTCAGTGGAACATCATCGGGACATGTAGACATGCCGGATGATGGCGATCACAAGGCCGACTTGGGCGGGTTCCTAGAGCAACCTCAACCTACGATTTTTGACCGGCTGACTGAAAGGAACATTGAGTGGAGGATTTACTATCACGACATTCCTCAATCTTTAGTCTTCATTCGGCAGAGAGACCAAGACAACGCTGCACGGTATTTTCCCATAAGCAGTTTTTTCCAAGACGCGGGCGGGTGTGCTTCAGACTTTCCTGAGTTTGTTTATATCGAACCGCGCTATCAGGGGGAGGATCAAAACGACGATCATCCCCCGCACGATATAATGAAGGCGCAAAAACTTATTGCCGATACTTACAATGCCCTTCGCGCAAATGAGGAATTATGGAACTCAACGCTGTTTGTGCTGTTTTACGACGAGCACGGGGGTTTTTATGATCATGTAGTTCCGCCCTCTGCTGTTCCTCCAGATGATTGTTCCTTCGGCTATGATTTCAAACAACTCGGAATCCGTGTTCCGGCACTTCTGGTATCTCCCTGGGTCGAGAACACTATCGATAAGGCAATACTCGATCACACTAGTTTTTTGAAGTACGTCAGCGAGAAGTGGGGCTTGGCAGAAATGGGAGAGCGAGTAAGAAATGCGAATAATTTCAATTCGGCAATCAGGACGGAGTGGACTCAGCCAAGGAATGACGCGCCTTTAAAGATTGAACTCACAGCCGATCAACTTAAGCCGCCCAACGCTGCGCTGGAGAAAGTGGCAACTGAACAAAAGAACGCGCACCAGCACGCTCTCATGGCGTTTGCGAATTGGGTAGACTTGGCGGCACCTCAAGGGTTTTTCTCCCTAGCGCGGGCTACCAATTGGATTTCGAAACACCCGGAGCTTCTTACACTAGCGGCTGCGGTAAGCCCCGGCATACCTTTCGTTTTGAACTTTTCTGCAGCCGCGCAAAGGATTTCGAAATTTATCGCGCACCAAAAGGCTAAGAGCGGATAATCTGATTTCGCGTCAGATGCTTGGCCAGTCGTGATCGGACACTCAACGCGCTTGCACGTAGGCGCGTTAAGGATTGTCATTTTTAGCTTCGCCCGCGATCATGAAGCGAGGAACGCGGTCATTCATTTTCCGAACATGTAAATCGTCAGCGAGCGCGTATGGAACGAGAACTTGGTTGGTGGCGAAAATACGTTTTCTCAACTGACCACAAGGTCATCGGAATCCGGTATGCGATTTCAGGCTTCGTTTTTCTCCTCTTCGGTTTTTGCCTGATGATGCTGATGCGTTGGCAGCTGGCCGTCGGAGAGGCAGGTTAACGACGCAGCCACAGAAACTCTCAATTCGGAGTTCAACGATCGCTGAAGCAAATATAAATACTCGGCACTTCGACGAAAATCTTCCACCGTGAACTGTTCGGCCAAAACAGGATCTGGAGCCTCGGCAAATCGCGGAGCCCTGGCAGCAGAGTGGGGATGATCACCAAGGGACGCTTTCGATTTGGACGCCCATCTTACCTGTTCAAAGTTCTCTATAACAGAGGCTTCAGCAAAGAGTCGCAGTGGACCGCCTGTTGACGAAGAAGCGGATTATAGTTTGTCAGTTTGGGCAGGTGAAGTACCTCTTTCCCTGGTTGGACGTTCGGTTGCAGACCCTCGTTTGCGCCCAGGTATCGCGGTACCGAGCTACATTCGTCGTGTTACGTTGCGATCCTTACACTAATTTCGACGCTTCCGATTTGCCTCTTTTCAAATGGGCTAATCTATCTCACATAAAAACACACCGGCGCTCGAGAGATTTCGACAGTATCCTCAGCGCAGGGTAGCTTATCAAACTTGGTAACATCTGAACTCCAATGTGTAAGTTGTGCGCGTGCAAGGACCGTTTTCACAATGAGAAACGAGCCGCTAGGCACGATTGTGCTAGAGCTTGTGCTAGACCGAGCGAATTTTAAGCCAGGGTGGCGAAATTGGCAGACGCGCCAGATTTAGGATCTGGTGGAGCAATCCTTAGGGGTTCGAGTCCCCTCCCTGGCATTTCAAAAAGGCGCGGAAACGTCCTACGCGAACTCATTCGTGGATCAGGTCCTTTTGTGCGGCGATTTGCGATTGTTAAGCGGGGGCGCTAAAGAAAGGCATGGGGGCGAATACTGGGAAAATCGTCTTGCGGATTGTTTGTTCGATCATTGCCTGCCTCGGAATCGCAAACGAAGTGGATGGGCAAGCCGTGCCGGGACTCGATGCGATCCGGGTCGCATCTGGATTGGCTCAACCGCTGTTTGCGAGTGCGCCGCCGGGAGATTTTAATCGGATTTTTATTGTCCAGCAGAACGGGCAGATTCGCATTTTGCATCTTGATACCGGGACCCTGAACGCGACTCCGTTTCTGACGGTTTCGAATATCGTCAGCGGCGGCGAACAAGGTTTGCTCGGTCTCGCGTTCGATCCGAGTTACGCGACGAACGGAAAGTTTTACGTGAATTACACGGCCCCGGGCGGCGCGTTTAATGCGGGCATCACGAAAATTGTTCAATACCAGGTGTCGGCCAATCCCGACATCGCGGACACGACACCGGCAAACGTCAAGACTCTGCTTTCGTTCGATCAACCGGAGACAAATCACAACGGGGGCTGGATCGGATTCAGTCCGCGCGCAGGCGACGATCACAATCTTTACATCGCTACCGGCGACGGCGGCGCAGGGAACGATCAAGGCACCGGCCACATCGAGCCGGGCGGCAATGGACAAAATAACACGACGCTGCTCGGCAAAATGTTACGAATACATATCGATCCAACGACCGGGACCTACACGATTCCTGCGAACAATCCGTTCTTTGGATCAGCGACTTTGAAACAGGAAATTTGGCTGTTCGGGTTGCGCAATCCTTATCGAGACAGCTTCGATCGATTGACCGGCCGCATGTTCATCGGCGACGTCGGGCAGGACACGCGCGAGGAAGTTGATGTCCAACAAGCGACCAATCCCGGTGGGGGCGAAAATTACGGATGGCGTTTGCGGGAGGGAACAATCGCCACGCCAACCGGAAACCCGGTGGTGGGTGGCGCGCGTCCGACCGGGAATGTCGATCCAATTTTTGATTACCCGCACACGACCGGGCAAACCGTGATCGGCGGTTACGTTTATCGCGGCCAACAGTTTCCCGCGCTTCAAGGCGTGTACGTTTTCGGTGATTATCTTGGACCCGAGCCGGGCTCAATTGGCAGAATTTTTTCGCTCAATTATGACGGCACGACCGCTTCGAATTTTCAAGACATCACTTCGCAGCTCTTTCCAATTCCCACCACGAGCGGAAATGTGAACCTCGCCAATGTTTCGTCATTTGGCGAGGACGCGGCAGGCGAACTTTACATTACCGACATTGGCAACGGCAACGTTTACAAAATCTCGCCGATGCTGGTGAGCGCCGCCTCCAGGAAAATCCACGGCAGCATTCCGTTTGATTTAGCCCTGCCGCTGAGCGGCGCACCCGGAATCGAATGTCGCAGCGGCGGAACGAACGGGAGCTCCACGATGATCTTCAAATTTGCGGTGCCACTCTCCAGTGTTGGCGGCGCGAGCGTCACAAACGGAATTGGCAGCGTGAGCAGCCGGATGATCGACAGCAGCAATAATCGTCAATACATCGTCAATCTCACTGGAGTAGCGAATGCGCAGTACATCACGGTTACCTTGAGCAACGTCATCGACGTAGCTGGAAATGTCGTTAGCGCCGTTTCTACAACGATGGGCGTGCTGGTTGGCGACACCACTGCGAACGGAATGGTCAACTCGAGCGATATTGCCCAAACTCAATCCCAGTCAGGGCAGCCGCTGACCGCAGATAATTTTCGCGAAGACGTGACCGTAAACGGCGCGATCAACAGTTCCGATATTGCTCTGGTGCAATCGCAATCGGGCATGGCCCTTCCATCGCCCGCGCCAAGCGCAGCCCCCGCCGCTAACTCGTCTGGTGATCGTAATCGCCGCCAAACCGTAAGCGCGAAACCGGAACGTTGATTATTAGATTGCCCCTGGCTCTGTCGCTCTTGCGCGGCGATCACAAAATCTGCCACTTCTTGTCGCCACCGAGTTCCGTTTCCCAAAGGCGGACGCCACCGAGAAAAGCGTTTTCGTTTTTGCCGCGCTCAATGCCTTCCGGTAATTGATCGAACCGGTGCACGTTGCCGCCGCCGAGCACGATGTAATCGGCGATGAACGATTTCTTCAATTGGGTAACGGCGAAGATCACTTCCCGCTTCCATTCTTCTTCTCCCAGTCGTTCGATTCCGGGAATACCGAGGAAATTTTCAATGATGTCGCGATCGCGATAAGGCAAATCGCCCAATTCAAGTGGGAACAATCTATTTTCGAGAGCAAATGCGGAACCGAGCCCGGTGCCGAGTCCGAGAAAAAGCATTCGGCCGCCATGATAACTTCCCAGCGCCTGCATCGCGGCATCGTTGATGACTTGCACCGGTTTGCCTAACGGCTTGCCAAAATCAAAGCCGACCCAGCCTTGGCCAAGATGTTTCGGCTCTCTGACTATTTGACCGCCGCGGACGGGCGAAGGAAAGCCGATCGAGATATTGTCGAAGCCCCAATCGCGAGTTGTCTCCTTCAGTTTTGCAATGAAATCTGCGGGCCCCATATTCGGACCGGAATCAAAGATGCGCTGCTCCGCGCCTTCGATCATCAGCTTCACGTGCGTGCCGCCGATATCGACGACGAGCGTCTTGTTCATCGACTCGCGAATTCTGCGGAGCTATTCGCCGAGGCCGACGGCCTGACCGAGCCGCTGGAAAATGCCCTTCTTTTCCTGTCCTGTCGCGCTAGTGCCCGGCCAGCATTCGACAATCTCAAGGGCGAGGAACCGGAAAAGAGTCACGCTCGCGAATTTCAAATCGAGTCGCAGATTTTTTGCGATCTGTTGAACGGAACGAACGCCGTTGAACTGGGACGCGAACTGCGCCTCGGCGACGGTCAGCCGCAAATTCTGCACTCTCTCAAATCCATCGCGAGTGTAAGCCGGAACCGAGGCGGGATCATAATAAGCGCGGTCGCCGATTTGCGGGAATTGGACGAAGCGCAACGTCGCCAGTGCCCATTGATCGACATCGTCGGCGGGGAGCGCAGAGGCGAAGTCTGGGAGCGCTTCTTGTTGAAACGAAAAGCGAACGCACGGCGCGCTCCAAAGTTCGGCGAAAAGTTTCTGTCCGTGATGCTGCGTCAACTGCATCGCCGGCTCGTGCAAAATCAAATTCTCCTGCGCGAGCGTGATGAAGAGTGGGCACCCGGTCTCCTGCTGTTGGGTGCGCGCAGCTGCGATCCGGTCCGGATCGACATTGCTCAGCGTGACCGGTGCTTCGGGACAATAGAGTTCCGGGTCGCGTGAAGTCGCAAACAATACCTGCCCGTTTTGGGTCAGAAGCTCGACCGGCTGCTTGTCCCAAAAAAATCGGAGTGTCCCGGTCAGCTTTTGGGTCGCGATGATTTGCAGAGCGCGGTTCAACGAGAAAAAGCGCGTGTCGCCGCAGAAATAAGCGCCGCCGGTGAGCGATTCGTCGGGAATGTGAGATTGCTCGGCCGCTGGCTCGAAGGCCGCTGGTGTCGCGGCTGGCACATCCGCCGTTGGGGCTGGGGTCCACCACGGAGTTTCCGGCGTTTGGGTGACGTCCGGTCCGACTTCGCTCACTTCGCGGTAGGCCGGTTCCTGTTCGACCGGGAAGTCCACTTCCGCGACGGGTTGCGGTTCCGCGGCTTTTGGCTGAGTTGGCTCGGGTTCTTCCGATTTTCGAGGCATATGGGTCTCTACGGTTTTGATAAGCAAATCCGAAGTGAAGGGTTTATTCAAGAACCCAATCACATTTGAATTTTCGCTC
>Ga0209328_10000187_pt1 | contig 13900 bp, 8 predicted proteins | sample JacPinW_OM3H0_M1_FD_187954 | JGI IMG/M metagenome (GOLD analysis project Ga0209328, IMG submission 187954) | Forest soil microbial communities from Algoma, Ontario, Canada - Jack Pine, Ontario site 1_JW_OM3H0_M1 (SPAdes) (version 2) | ecosystem: Environmental > Terrestrial > Soil > Boreal... | reverse complement strand
TCAGCGGATCTTCCGCAACATGGACAGGCAAACCAGTCTCCTCGCTCAAAAGTTTATCGAAGCCGCGTAGCAACGCGCCGCCACCTGCCAAAACTAATCCGCGGTCCACCAAATCAGCCGAAAGTTCCGGCGGACAACGTTCGAGCGTGATCCGCACCGAATCGACAATCGTCGAGATCGGTTCGAGCAACGCTTCGCGCACTTCCTGCGACGTGATCATCAATGTCTTCGGCAATCCCGCCACCAGATCGCGGCCTTTCACTTCCACGCTCGTTTCTTTTTCGCTCGGGTAAGCAGAACCGATTTTGATTTTGATTTCTTCGGCAGTGCGCTCACCCACCATCAAATTGTAAGCACGCTTCATGTATTGAACGATTGCCTCGTCGAGCTCGTCACCCGCCACCCGCACGCTTCGGCTGAACACAATTCCGGAAAGCGAAATCAACGCGACTTCCGTTGTGCCTCCGCCGATGTCGATGATCATATTGCCGGCGGGATCTTGAACTGGAAGTCCGACGCCGATCGCCGCCGCCATTGGTTCTTCGATCAAATAAACTTCGCGTGCACCGGCGTGGGTGGCCGATTCACGCACCGCGCGTTTCTCCACTTCAGTAATTCCCGACGGAACCGCGATTACCACGCGCGGCCGCGCTTTCACGCGTCGATTGTGAACTTTGGTGATGAAGTGACGCAGCATCGCTTCGGTCACTTCGAAGTCGGCGATCACGCCGTCTTTCAATGGCCGCACCGCCACAATGTTTGATGGCGTCCGCCCGAGCATCCGCTTGGCTTCGTCGCCAACAGCAAGGACTTTGTTAGTCCCGGCCTGGACGGCCACGACTGATGGCTCGCGCAGTACGATCCCCTGATCCTTGACGTAAACCAGCGTATTGGCGGTACCGAGATCGATACCGATATCGTTCGAAAGAAAGCCGAAAAGTCCGTTGAACATGGATTTGTTATTCAGCACGCTCGGAAACGCTAGTCTTCGCAGCAAGTGGTGCGCCTCGGAGCGCGATTCTAACCGGCTGAAACGCCGTAACATGAAACGCCGGTTCGCGTCGTCAAGCTCTTAATATATATAGAGCTATGCCCAAGGTGCTCGTCGCTCCCTCGATTCTGGCGGCCGATTTCTCGCGTCTGGCCGATGAAGTTCAAAAGGTCGAACAAGCCGGCGCCGATTGGATCCACTGCGACATCATGGACGGCCACTTCGTCGACAACATCTCCTTCGGGCCAATGGTCGTTAGAACTGTTCGCGGCCTAACGAAACTGCCGCTGGACGTTCATCTCATGATCGAGCACGCCGATCACTACGTCCCGCGCTTTGTCGAAGCCGGGGCGAACTCCATCACGGTCCATGTCGAACCCGACGCAAAACACGATGTCGGAAAAACTTTGCAACAAATCCGAGATGCAAAATGCCGCGTTGGATTGACGCTGAACCCGGAGACCAATCTCAAACTTGTCGAATCGTTTCTCGACAAGATCGACCTGTTGCTGGTCATGACCGTGCACCCCGGTTTTGGCGGCCAACCGTTTCGCGCCGATCAAATGCCCAAAGTGAAACGATTGGCAGAATGGAATAAATCGCGCGCCTGCAAGATCGACATCGAAGTCGACGGCGGCATCAATCCAGAGACCGCGCGCGTCTCGATTCAAAACGGCGCGAACGTTCTCGTGGCTGGCACGTCAATTTTCAAGACCAAAGACTACGCGAAAGCGATACGCGATCTGCGCGGCGGTTGATAAGCCGTGAACGGATGAGTTTGTTAGGCGTTTCTGTCATCATCCCACTTTTCCGTAATACTTCTGTGAAGGACTGGCCACGACTTGGCTCAGTTTTTGGGCGCGCCAAATGCTTTGGTTACAGAAATGACTTTGTTTCGGCGACAAATTCTGTTCCTGCTCTTCTTCGTTTCGGGATTCAGTAGCCTGGTTTATCAGGTTGTCTGGACGCGGATGGCGTTCGCAAGTTTTGGGATTATTGCGCCGGTGCTTTCTGTCGTCATATCAGTCTTTATGCTGGGACTGGCTCTTGGATCATGGCTGGGGGGACAATCGGTCCACGCGCTCACAACGAAGACGCGATCCTCAGCGATAATTTTTTACATGTTGATCGAGCTTATCATCGGTCTGGGCGCATTTGCGGTTCCAATATTGTTTGCCGTGAGCGGCGAGGTGTTGCTGTCCGCGGGGCAGATGGATTCTTTTCGTTATCTTTCGTTCTCTGCCTTGCTCCTGGCCGTTTCCATTCTGCCATGGTGCTTATGCATGGGCGCGACTTTTCCATTCATGATGGCCTACGTGCGTGAACAGGACCCCAAAAACACCGAAAGTTTTAGCTTCCTCTATCTGGCCAATGTGCTCGGCGCAATGAGCGGAACTTTGGTAACGGCATTCGTACTGGTAGAATCTTTCGGATTCCTGCAGACACTCTGCATCGCAGCAGCCGGTAACTTCATCATCGCGGTGATTAGCGGATGCCTGGCTCTAAAGCAGCGCAAGTCTGCTGTCCTCAACTTAGCTGAGGCGAAGCTATCATCGCCACCTTTGTCGACACTGCAGAAAGACGCACTCCGGTCCTTCAGGAAATGGATTCTATTTTCAACCGGTTTCACCGCGATGGCCATGGAAGTGGTCTGGACGCGCGCGTTCACCCCAGTGCTGAAAACTCAGGTCTACTCTTTCGCACTTATTATTTTCTCCTATTTGGGCGCTACGTTCTGCGGATCACTGCTGTATCGTCGCGGCCTGCGCACGAACTCTGTGTGGAACATTGCCAAGTTGATGTCAGTTGCGGTGATCGCAACCTTTCTTCCGATTCTGTTCAATGATCTCCGATTTCTGGGTATGGCAGCCAGATTTTCTGGGTATCTGGACGTGGCGATTCTGCTATTTAGCATTGCTCCGCTTTGTGCGGTACTTGGATATTTAACTCCGAGCCTGATCGACAAGAGCGCCTTGGGCGATCCGGCCAACGCCGGTAATGCGTACGCGGTAAATGTGCTCGGCTGTATTTTAGGGCCCCTGTTTGCTTCGTATGTTCTGTTGCCATGGTTTGGCGAACGCTATGGATTGGTCCTGCTTAGTTTGCCTTTTCTCGGATTTTATTTCGCCGTGTGCCGATCGCTTCCGTTATGGTACCGTGCCGTCAACGGAATTATGGCCGGCACCATATTGGTCTGGTCGTTGTTCTGTTCCGTGGATTTTGGAAGTTGGATTTCGAAACGTGGTTGCGCCACGGAAATCCGGCGAGACTACGCCGCCTCGGTTATTTCGGCCGGCGACAAGCTCGATAAGCATCTCTTCGTGAATGGCATTGGCGTGACTTCTTTGACGCCGGAGACCAAATTTATGGCGCACCTCCCTCTTGCTCTTCATTCCGGCAAACCCGAATCGGTGCTGATCATTTGTTTCGGCATGGGGACAACCTACCGCTCGGCGCTGAGTTGGGACGTCGACACTACCGCCGTAGAATTGGTGCCCAGCGTAAAGAATGCATTTGGGTTTTATCACCAGGATGCTGCGGCCATTCTCAATAACCCTAAGGGCCGTGTCATCATCGATGACGGCCGGCGTTTTTTGAAGCGAACATCGAAAATGTTCGATGTCGTAGTGACAGATCCTCCGCCTCCAGTTGAAGCTGCCGGGTCTAGCTTGCTTTATTCCGAAGAATTTTACGAGCTCGTCAAACAGCACCTGAAGCCAAACGGAATTATTCAAGTTTGGTTTCCTGGAGGGGAACTCAAGACCACTCAGGCTGTTTTCCGGTCGCTTGAGAATTCATTTCCCCACGTGCGTTGTTTTCGTGGGGTCGAGGGAGCGGGGTTCCATATGTTAGCTTCGATGCAACCGATCGAACCGCGCACACCGCAGGAGGTCGCGTCCGCCATGCCAGCGCGGGCTAAGCGCGATCTCTTGGAATGGAATCCATCGGACAATTTAACCGGATACTTGGGACGGGTCTTATCTGCGCAATTCGTAACAGCAAAACTGCTAAACCGAGATCCTGAAATCCGGGTGACAGACGATCAGCCCTATAATGAGTACTTCTTTTTGCGACGATCCCATTTGTTCTAAAACTCAAACCTGCCGCGCCGATCGTCGACTCTATCGGGATCAGCGAGTCACTGGCTCGGTCTCTTCGGTCGTTTCCGCCATCACTTCGTCGGTCTGAGTGACACGGACGACTTCTTCGATCGTCGTTCGGCCTTGGGCGACGCGACGCCAACCATCATGCCGCAAGGTCACCATGCCTTCCGAAGTGGCGCCCTGCTTGAGTTCGCCACCGTCGCGTTTTTGCATGATCATTTTTCGCAACGGCTCAGTCACCACGCAGATTTCATAGATCGCGGCGCGCCCCTGATAGCCGGTATGCCGGCAATTGTCGCAGCCGGCACCCCGTTTGAATTTTGTTCCAAGCTCGCCGGTTGGAAATCCGATCTCAGTCAGATATTCGCTTGGATACTCCACCAGCTCGGCGCACTCGGGGCAGATCGTGCGGACGAGGCGTTGGGCGATGAACGATTTCACCACCGACGCGAGCAAGAACGGCTCCACGTCCATGTCGAGCAAACGCGTGATTCCTCCCACGGCATCGTTCGTGTGGAGTGTGCTGAAGACAAGGTGACCGGTCATGGCCGCGCGAATCGCGATGTCCGCGGTTTCGATGTCGCGAATCTCGCCGACCATCACGACGTTCGGGTCCTGTCGCAGGATATGGCGCAAGCCGCGCGCAAATGTGAAATTGATTTCCGGTTTCACGTCCATTTGCAGAACGCCCGGCAATTTGTATTCGACCGGTTCCTCGATCGTAATGATTCGGCGCTGCACCGAATTGATCGTGCTCAGAAAGCAATACAACGATGTCGATTTTCCGCAGCCGGTCGGGCCGGTGAGAAGAATAATTCCGTTCGGTTGCGCCAGCAGATGCCGGATCGTTTTTTCCTGCTTCTTGCTCAAATCGAGTCGCTCGAACCCGAATTGCTGGCCACCGCGGCTGAGCAAGCGCAAACTGATCGACTCGCCGTTTACGGTCGGGATGGTCGAAACGCGAACGTCGATTTCCTGATTGTTCGCCTGCAAATTCATGCGGCCGTCCTGCGGGAGACGCCGCTCGGCAATGTCCATCTGTGACATCACTTTCAACCGCGAGATGATCGCCGAATGCAGCAGGCGCAACTGCGGCGGCACCGCGACTTCGTGCAAAATGCCGTCGATCCGGTAACGAATCCGAATGTCGTTCTCGAGCGGCTCAACGTGAATGTCGGTCGCGCGTTCGACGATTGCTTCGCGGATGATCTGGTTCACGAACTTTACTACCGACGCCTCCGGGTCATCGGAGCTGATATCGGTGGCGGTTTCGCCCTCCTGTAAAACTTCGAAGTCGCGCTTGCTCTTGAGAATTTCGTCGAACGTTTCCGCGCCGACGCCATAGAGGGATTTCATGGCGCGGAGCAACTGAGCGCGCGGCACCAGCACCCATTCGGCCGGCTTTTTCAAAAGCTGACCCGCCAGCTGCCGGCCTAACGAGTTGAATAAATCATAGGTCGCGAGAACGACCGAACTTTCTTTCACTTCGATCGGCAAAATGTGGTGTTGAAAAACGAAACGGCTTGGGAGGATCGACAAGCTGTCGCGAGTAATCGTTTTCTCATCAAGCGAGACGACCGGCACGCGGAAGAAATTGCCGATCACATTGAGGAAACGTTGCTCGTCGACTTTTCCGGAATCGAGCACCTGCGCAGTCCACGAGCCACCGTTCATGTTCTGAGCAAGCTCCATCGCTTCCTCGCGCGAAGGCACACCGCTGGCGAGCAAGAGTTCGACAACGGACTGGCTGGCAGTCTGATTCACGGCCCCTATTCTACGCTAAATCCCTGAAAAAGCAGTAATCGTACGCGCCTCAGCGCGGAGGACAGTCACGCTACGGCAAATGCAGCACCCGCCGCACGGGAACTGTTAAATTGCCGCTAACGCGCTGAGAGTAATTCTTCTGCAACCGTGCGATCGCTTCGCTCACCTCGAGCGTGAAAACGCCGTCGATCGGCCCGCAATAGTAGCCAAGTCGTTTCAAATCGCGCTGTAACGCGCCCACGTAAGCCGGTTGTTTGAGCAACTCGTTCCTTCCCTGCAACCAATACAACGGTCGCCATCCGTGTCGGGGCGCAAAATCGACGTCATACACCGTTGTCCGGCTCTGGTGCAAAAAATCCAGGTCATCACGCGGCGCCAAAACGTCTGAGTGATGAAAAAACGGCGTATATGGCGGGTCGTAGATGAACGTTTCAAAGAATTGCGCGCTGGCACTCTTCAATCCGACGAATAGCAGGATGAGGATAAGCTTTTTCATAATCGACTAGTGAGCCTTGGTGGTTTCTTTTCCAAAAGGAAGATCTGGCGGCGGCAATTGTTTGTCGAGCTGCTTCTCCTCCATCTCACGCGGCGGACAATCCGGACAATAGCCCTGATCGATCTCCGGCCCGAAATGGGTGTGGTCCTCCGCTTTTTCACGGAACCGCATTTCATCGAGTTTCGTCAGCGTCACCTCGGGACACATCAGGATAATCAGCTCGGAACGCATGCGCGTGTAAGTTGTGCTGCGAAAGGCCGCGCCGACGTACGGAAGTTTATCCAGCACCGGAATGCCGGTGAAACTCTTTTGCTTGTTGTCCTGAATCAATCCGCCCAGAACGATTGTCGATCCGTTCGCTGCGGTCACATTGGTCCGAATGTAGCGGGTCGCAATCGTTGGAACTGTGTTGCCACCGATGCTTACGCTTCCGCCGGCAACGAGACTGTCGATCTTTTGCAAGATGTCGAGAGACACTTCCTTTTCGGAATTGATCAAAGGAACGACTTCAAGTTGGAGCGCGACTTTCTTGTATTCGATGTTGGAGGCGACTGCCGCCGTTCCCGTCGTGGTCGTTGTCGGAGCCACGTTGCTCAACGTGTTGACGGGAATTGGAACCTCCTGACCCGATGCAATGATTGCCTTCTTGTTGTTGCTGGTGAAAACCATCGGTCGTGAAATCACTTTGAATTTTCCGGTCGATTCCAAGGCGTGCACAATTGTCGCCAAATAATTCCCAGCGGCGATATAGATGTTGGTCCCACCTGCCACCTGTTGTAAGGCCTGCGCGAAGTTCACCAAGCCTGCCGGATCCACCACGGAGCCGATCACCGGCGTTCCACCCGGCGACGGCGCCACTGATGCCAGTGGATTCGGAATCGGCGCACCAGTATTACGTGAAATGCCGACTACTTTGTTTTTATATTTGAGAAACCAATCCACGCCGAGCTCTTCATCGTTGTTCAACGTCAGTTCGCCGATCACTGTGCTCAGCGCGACCTGCGGCGCTTTCACGTCCAACTCGTCCAAAACTTTTTGGACTTTGACCACGACGTCCTGATTACCGAGCGTGACGATCGTGTTCGCGCGCGGGTCGGCGATAATCTTGGCATTGCCAACCGTGACCGACTTTGGCGTTGTATCCACCGCCTGAGTCTGAAGTTCCTCCGAGACGTTCAACGAGCTGCCGCCGGCTCCACCGGTTCCGCTATACGTGCCAGAAGTTGTCGTGCTAGTCGCAACGCCGGTACCGGTAGCCGTCGCCGTCGTGGTCCGGCGCGGCGGAGCTGGTGTCGCGCCAGGCGCCGCCGGAGCGCCCTCGGCTCCACCGGGCTGACCCGGCTCGCTTAATGCCTGCACGATCACCGACAAAACGTCATTCGCCGAAATATATTTGAGAGCGCGCGTGACCGGTTTGGCGAATTCAACATTCGCATCGAATTCCGCGATCAGTTTGCGAACAAATGGCATGTTGACCGGGCGGGTGATGACGTGAATGCGATTCGTGCGCACGTCGGCCTCCAGTTTTATTTTTCCGACAATCACCGATTCCTCGGTCAGCGCGGTCAAGCCGGCCAGCTCGCTTGTTTCCGCCACGGCCACCTGTTGCGGCACATTAGATACGCCGACCGGTCGCACGCCGCGATATCCCGGCTGCCCAGGTTGACCTTGCTTGTCGGTCTTTTCAAAAACGTCTTTGAGCATGTCCACCACCTTGCTCGCGTCGGCGCGCTCGAGTTTGATGAACTCGCTCACCACCTCCGCCGGTGGCACGTCCACCTGGTCGATAATTTTCGCCAGAGTGCGGATCACGCTGGAATTTTCGGTCACCAGAATCGCGCCCGCCTTGGGTAGCGCGAGAAACGAGGTGTAAGGCTGCGGTGGTGAGAGATATTGTCCAAGCGCCTGGAGCAACTCCTGCGGATCGGCGTAACGCAGCTTGAACAAGTAGCTGATCACGTGATCGCCATCGGGAATCTCGCTTTCCTCGGAAATAATCGGCACACCGGTGGTGCGCGGATTTTTGCCCGTGCCGATCACTTTGACGACGTCTCCCTCGGACGGAACGAGCGAGTAACCGTTGAGAAGCAAACTGATCTCAATAATTTTGATCGCTTCATCGCGCGGAACGTCTTTGCTCAGAAAAATGTTCACTTTGCCGGTGACGAAATTGTCCATAATCAGCTTTTTGCCGGTGAGCGATTCGTAGAACCGCAGCACGTCGGCCACGTCGCTGTTTGGAAATTGCAAGCGCACCGTTTGCTGCGCACCGGGCTGAGTCGCCGGAGTTTGCGCCGGCCTTGCAACGACGCGTGGCACCGATGGGTCCGGTCGCGCGGGTTGTTGTTGTTGGGCTCCGGCAAAAGCTGGATTCCCTTGCGGCGGTTGTGCAACTAGCCACGGCGGTTCAGTAGAATCATCGTCCTCATCCGTTTCGTCGCCGTCTTTGGTCGTATTGACTACTTGCGGTTGGTAGCCTTCAGGAGCCGGAGCGGTGTTGACCGGAGAATGTGTGACCGGTGCGACTTGAGCGAAATTCAAACTCGCCGCGAACACGGCCAGCAACAAAAGCCCCAGAGATCGACGCACAACGTGAAGGTTGAGGGAGCGATGCTATCAGACAGAAGGGAGCGGGTCAATTTGCTTCGCATCCGCTTAAAAGAGGTGGATCGGGTTCTCCGAACACGATGTTAGAAACGAAGGCGGACCTGTCACGCCGTAGCTCTGCGAAGGCGGATCGAATCTTGACGCGCGCGCCTCAATTCGCTTTGCTTTGTCAACGGGTCCCGATTCTATGAAAACGTCACTTCGACTCCTCGCCGCAGTTTTTATTTTGAGTTGCGCCGGCTTCGTTCGCGCCGGCGACTTCGTCAGCATGGTTCTTCAAGCGAATCAGCAATTACCACAAATAACTGTTCCGGGAGATCGTTTCTTGGTGATTCGAAATTTCACGCAGCAGGTTGGCGCGACTAATCGCGGGTCCGTTTCCGTCACCACGAATGGCCTGACTATAAATAATGCGTTCACTGCCACTATCATCGATCCGGCGGCTCCACAGGGAACGTTGGAAGTCATTAACAATTTTGTCGTAGCTGGTCCTGCAACGGTGACGGTGACATGCGGGGATATGACGAGCTGCTTTATCACTTACCGCAAAGGCGAGGATTAAGTTTCGCTCAGTTGCGAACCGCGAGTTCAACGATGAAAACGCTGGTTGGAGCTGTTCTGGCGGTCTCGGTGTTTCTCACCGCCGCGCTCGCCATCGACACGCGCTACAAGACTCGCGTTATCTCAAGCGCAACTCTGACGATTCATGTAAAAGACGGTGTGTTCTTGACGATCAGAAATTTCACGCAAGACAAACCGGGCACATCGGGTGGGCGTGGCGTCATTGTCGCAGGCATATTCCCCCCAGCTCCAACCCCGACCGCCACTCCCATACCGACTCCCACTCCCGTACCCACTCCCACTCCCTCGGTTACGCCAACTCCAACTCCCACACCATCGCCGTCCCCCACACCGACGCCTACGCCCACACCAACACCAATCTTTGGAACGGTGCTTACAGCTTCAATTAGCGGCGCGCCTCGAGCAGAATTCATCAAACCAATTATTGTCGCTGGACCAGCGGTGTTAACCATCGATCCGGTTCCAGGCGCGACACTTTCGATAACGTACCGCAAAAGCCTGCAGCCAATTCAGCCGACACCAACAGCAACTACGGCCTCAGGTTCGTCAACATCGTCATCCTTTTCCACAAAATCGTCGGTCGGGTCATCATCGAGATCGTCGCAATCCAGAATTGAAACCGAATCATTGATGTCAGACGAAGATGACACGTTTTCTACGCCAACACCCACTGCAACCCCGACGCCAAGTCCTTCATCGCGTCGCGCAAAAACGACACCGACGCCAACCACAACACCGTCAGTCACGCCAACGCCGACGCCGTAGACGAGTTGCTTTAATTAACACCGCGCTTCAGCGCGGTTGACAGGCCGCAAAACAAATCAAAAACCGTTTAAACGGTTTCTCGTTCTCGAAGCGAACGGACACCGGACTGAGGCCCGGTCTTACTAGAATCGCAGAGCGCCGCTACAGATTCTTCAGTCGGGCGAGCAGCTTTTCGTGGATGTTGTCGAAGCCGCCGTTACTGAACACCGTGACAATGTCCTTCGCTTTCAAAAGCGGGACGATTCGATCGACGATCGCGTCCGCGTTTTTTTCGTAGAACGCCGGCCGGCCGTCCTTCGAAATTGCTTTCACGACCGCTTCCGGATGCAAACGTTCGTTCTCGGGGATCTGCTCCAGCCGCGCGACCTGTGAAATGAAAACGCCGTCCGCGAGTTTGAACGCTTCCGGCAATTCGTTCTGAAATATTGCCCGCCGCGTTGTGTTCGAGCGCGGTTCGAAGATCGCCCAAAGTCGTTGTCCGGGAAAACGGTGCTGCAGCCCCTCCAGCGTTTGCGCGATCGCCGTCGGGTGATGACCAAAATCGTCGATGACTTTCACGCCGTGCGCTTCGCCGCGAACTTCCTGCCGCCGCGCGATGCCTTGAAAACTTTTCAGCGCGCTGCCGATCTTCGCCTTCGGCACACCGTAGAATCGCGCCGCGGTCGCGGCCATCGCCGCGTTGCGCACGTTAAACTCGCCGACCAGCGGGATTTGATAAACGTCGTCGCCAAGTTTGAATCGCGAACCGTTAGGCGAATAAGCCACGTCGCGAATCCGTTGGGCGCAGTTTTTCGAGAACCCAATCTCGACCAGTTGGGCAAGGCAATCCTTGGCGACTTCAACGCAATTGTGATCGTCGCCATTGACGAGCACCATTCCGTTTTGCGGGACAATGTTGAGCAGGCGCTTAAAGCTCAGTTTGACTTCGTCGATGTTGTTAAAGATGTCGGCGTGATCGAACTCGATGTTGTTCACAATCACCAGCTCCGGCAGGTAATGAACGAACTTCGAGCGCTTGTCGAAGAAGGCGCTGTCGTATTCGTCGCCTTCGATCACGAAATATTTGGAATCGTTCAGCCGCGCGCCTTGGCCGAAATTTTTCGGGATGCCACCGATCAAATAACCCGGTTTGCGCCCGCCCTTGTCCACGATCCAGGCCAGAAGCGCGGTGGTGGTGGTTTTTCCATGCGTGCCGGTGACAACCAGATTGTGTTTGCCGCGCAGAAAGTAATTCTTCAGGACTTCCGGCAATGAGAGATAAAAAAGTTTGCGATTTAGCACCGCTTCTACTTCCGGATTGCCGCGCTTCATCGCGTTGCCGATCACAACTACGTCGGCATCGCTCGGAATATTTTCCGCCCGATAGCCGGCGTTCAATTTGATTCCGCGCTCCTCGAGAAAGATCGACATCGGCGGGTAAACGCTTTCGTCCGAGCCGCTGACTTTGAATCCGCGCTCCTGCAAGGCCGCAGCCACCGCGCCCATGGCCGTGCCGCTAATCCCGATAAAATGAAATTTTTGCGGCGCAGGTTTCGTCACGACTGTTCTTTACTCGGCGTTATTTAGTTTGTCATCCCGAGCGCAAGCGAGGGATCTCACAGTCGAAGCGCAGATCACCCAAAGTAAATCGTGTGATCAATCCTCCTCTGAAAGATCCCTCACTCTGTTCGGGATGACAATTGCGATGCGATTGTCACTTCTTCTTAAACACTTCGACCGCGTTCCAGGCTTCGTTCGGAGGTGATTGTTCGTAATCAAGCGTCATCGCCAGATACATTTTGCCGAGCGCGTCGTCGGGATAGAATTCGAGAAAGTGTGAGAACAGGATCTTTGCATCTTTGAAATCGCGCTTTCGGAATTTGACGATCGCCTCTTCATACGTCTGCAACCATTTCAAAAATTCCGGATCGACATCGTCCCTGCGAGCGCCAACCAGCGTGAACACATCGACCGGTTCGGTTTTTCCTTTGACCTGAACGCGCGCGACTGAACGCAAATGAAATTCGTCACGCACGAGCTCGGCCGCGCTCGCGCCGATTAAAATGTCGACAGTGTAAGTGCGGGTGAGCGCTTCAAGGCGCGAAGCCAAATTCACCGCGTCGCCGATTACCGTCGGGTCGAGACGTTCGTGCGGTTCGTAGGAACCGATGTTGCCGACAACGGCTTCGCCGTGATTGATTCCAACGCCGAACGCAAGCGGATTAATTCCTTCCGCGCGCCACGCCTCATTTAGTTTAGCCATCACGCGCCGCATGCCGAGCGCCGCGCGCACCGCCGCCTTTGCATCTTCGGCCGCGCCGCGACTGCTGACATTTCCCCAAACCGCCATGATCGCGTCGCCGATAAACTTATCGAGCGTTCCTCCGTTATCGAAAACCATCGGGACCATCGCGCTGAGATAGCGATTCAATTGCGACACGAGAGCAGCCGGATCGGCGCGCTCCGATAAAGTCGTGAAACCAACCAGATCCGAAAACAAAACCGTGACAGGTTTACGCGAACCGAGCATCGAGCTGTAATAGCCGCCCGGATTATCGAGAATTTCTTTAACCAGATTTTTCGAAACGTAACGCTCGAGCGTCCGGCGAGTGCGCAGTTTCTCCAGTCGTTCCAGCGCGTATTCGAATCCCAAACCAAACAGACCAGTGGCGGTGAAGACGATCATCGGCGGCACGACAACGATCAATAAACCCGCGCGATCGTACAAAACACGCGCGGCACCGACGTAGGCACCGCTGATCGCCGCCAGGACAAAAATGCAGAGCAAAGGTCGCCTAACGAATGCGATGACGGACCACGCCAAACTCGCTGCCACAACAATGAAAAGGTAGTCGGCCCTAAACGGGACTTCCTGAAGGAATTCGTGATCAAGCGCTGCGGCCAACGTGTGCAAATGCAAGGCTGGCCCGTGCATGTTCTCGTCAATTGGCGTCGCCACAAAATCGTGTTGGATCTGCGCTGAAGTTCCGACCATCACGATTTTGTTTTTGAAAAACGCGCCGCCTTGATAGTTGGCCTGCCACGTCGCCGGCAGAAAAAGTTCATAGAGCGGATACGGCGAATACGCGTCCGCCGGCCCAAACCGGATTGCGTGAGAATTCAGGTCACTCGGAACCGCGTCGGACCGCCCGAGCTTTTTCAAAGCGCGCGCTGTCAGCGAATCGTAGACCTCATCGCCCGGAACTTCAGGCAGCCCAGCCAGAAGCTGGTCCGATTCGTGAAATTGAGCGCGGCGCACCAACCCATCGATATCGTTCCAAAAATTCACGAAGCCGACGCGGTCGTCACTCGCTTGAGGCACGGGAATCAAATTCTCGTTAGGAAGCACCAGCTGATCGCCGTGCTGAATATCGATGTTGCTGCCAAGCACCACGCGGTCGCGGTGCTTCTCCAACGCAGCGCGGAACGCCGGATCGCCTTCGTTCGTAGAACTGAATACGATGTCAAACATTACCAGGCGCGCGCCGGAATTGAAGAGCTGGTCGATCAACAACGCCCACACTTCGCGCGACCACGGATACGGTTTTTGCGTCATGAGCCCCAGCCCGCGATTGAGAGCCGCTTCTTCAGAACCGACCGCGTTTAAGTCCA
>Ga0209328_10000186_pt1 | contig 14002 bp, 13 predicted proteins | sample JacPinW_OM3H0_M1_FD_187954 | JGI IMG/M metagenome (GOLD analysis project Ga0209328, IMG submission 187954) | Forest soil microbial communities from Algoma, Ontario, Canada - Jack Pine, Ontario site 1_JW_OM3H0_M1 (SPAdes) (version 2) | ecosystem: Environmental > Terrestrial > Soil > Boreal... | reverse complement strand
CGCAATCTAGACGCGTGGAACGAAAGCTTTATTAGCCGCGTTGGAAAAATGGAGCGGGAACAACAAGTCGCAAGGCGGGAAATCGATGACATGTTGTCCAGCCATCGCTACTACCTGAAAGCGATGAACTGTCCGCATCATCACAAATTGTTTGCGGCGGTACCGCACAGTTATCGCGATCTACCGCTCCGATTTGCTGAGTACGGGACCTGTTATCGCTACGAGCAGAGCGGCGAGTTGATCGGCCTCATGCGGGTGCGCTCGATGCAAATGAACGACGCACACCTCTACATGACGCCGGAGCAGTTTGAGACGGAGTTCAACGGCGTGAACGAGATGTATCTGAAATACTTCAAGCTCTTCGGGATCGAGAAATATCTGATGCGCTTCTCGACGCATGATCCAACCAAGCTCGGTCAAAAGTTTGTCGACGAACCGGAGCTTTGGAAAAAGACGGAGGAGATGACGCGCAACGTCTTAAAGAATTCGGGAATCAATTATGTCGAAGTCCCAAACGAAGCCGCGTTTTACGGACCGAAGATCGACGTCCAAGCCTGGAGTGTGATCGGCCGCGAGTTTTCAATCGCAACCAACCAGGTCGATTTCGCGCAGCCGCGCCGGTTCAATCTGGTTTACAAAGACAAAGACAACACCGAGAAGACGCCGCTCTGCATTCATCGCGCGCCGCTTGGCACGCATGAACGTTTCATCGGATTTTTGATCGAGCATTACGCCGGCAACTTCCCGCTCTGGTTATCGCCCGAACAGGTCCGCATTCTCACCATTGGCGAGGATGCAAAGCTGCTCGATTATTCGATATCGATCTTAAATGAGCTGCGCGGACATCAAGTTCGTGCCGAAATCGACAAGACCACCGATCAGATCAACGGCAAAATCCAGCGCGCGGAACAAATGAAAGTCCACACCATGTTCGTGATCGGCAAACGCGACATGGCCGCCGACGCGGTCAGCGTCCGCGTCCATGGAAAAGGAAATCTAGGTGCCAAACCGCGCACCGAAGTGATTGCCGAAATTTTATTGTCGATCAAAGAACGACGCGCGTAGTAATGTTGGACAAGATGTCGTTGCACAGTGCCCGTTTATCTTTTCTGCTTGTCGTTTTAGTCATCGGCCCCGCCGTCGCGACTTGCGCACAGAACGATCCGCAAGCCGTCCTGGCCAAAAAGCAGGCGGAGTTAGATCGACAACGCATTGAATTGGAAAAGAAGAGTCTCGAGCTCCAACAAAAGGAGCTCGACCTGGAGAGAGCGCGGCAAGAATTCCAAGCCCAGCAGAGCGGCCGTTCACTCAGCATGAATCTTTCCGGTGATGTGCTGTTTGATTACGACAAAGCGGTGTTGAGGCCGGAAGCCGAACAGACGCTCAAGAAAGTCGCGGTCGTGCTTTCGCAATTTCCGGAGAGCAAGGTGACAGTGGAAGGTTACACCGATTCCAAAGGAACGAAGACGGCCAATATGCAGCTCTCGCGCGAGCGGGCGCAATCGGTGAAGAATTGGCTGATCAAGAACGGCGGCGTGGTCGCAACAAACATCGCAACGAAAGGCTTAGGCGAACAATATCCGATCGCCCTGAATAAAAATGCTGACGGCAGCGACAATCCGCTCGGCCGTGCGTTGAACCGACGCGTCTCGATCATCGTCGAAAAGCCGGCGACGCCAGGACATTAATCGCTGATTTATTTTTGGTTCGGCTTTCAGTCGCAACCTTCTCCTCTCTAATGCGGCGGCATTTGTCCTTTCTTCTGATCCTGGTCGGAACGGCGATCGTGCGTTTCGCCATTTTGTTCGTCTCGCAAACGCACCTGACAAGTGATGAAGCGATCATCGGATTGATGGCGAAACACATTCTGGAGGGCCGCGTTTTTCCGTTTTATTTCTACGGCATTTCTTACAACGCATCCTGCGCATGGGAAGCATACCTCGCGGTCATCCCATTCGCGATCGCCGGTGTCGGCGTCGTTACCCTGAAGATACCAACGGTTTTATTGTCGCTCGCTTGTCTCACGCTCTTTTACACAATGACAACGCGGCTCTATTCAATTCGCGTAGCTACACTGGCCAGCCTCATCTTCGCCCTCTGGCCAGGGTTACTGAAGTGGCACTTCCAGCCGCGCGGTTACGCGTTTTACTTTTTGTTCATTCCAGCGCTCATCATTCTTTTTCTGATCGTTGAAAAGGAAAACCTCCGACGCGCCCGCGACTTCCTTTTCTTCGGACTCATCTGCGGCATCGCGTTCTGGAGCATGGAACTTCTCTTGATCACGATCGTGGCGCTTTGGGTTCTGCTTTTTCTCCGGCGCAAATTTTCCATTGAAACCTTCGCCGTTTGCGTCGGCGGCTTCCTCGTCGGCTACGCCCCCGCGATTTGGTGGAACGTGACTCATTTTTTCCGGAACTGGCATTTTTTGTTTTTCGAAAAACCCGAGGCCGGCGGACTCGCGGCCCGTTTCGGCTTGCACGCATGGCGCGAGATTTTTCTACACGAGATGCCGAAATTTTTCAGCGCCGACACGGTCCTTTGGTATTACCCCGAGACGCATTGGTCGGGTTACGTTTTGTATTTTGTCACAGCGCTTGCGGTAGTCGTCGCAGCGTGGAGCGCGCTTCGCTGGAGACAAATTCGGAACGCATTCATCTCCGGTTTCTCCGCGACCGACACAAACAAAGATTTGCTGATGCTGATTTTGATCGGAGTGAGCTTTGTTCCTTACATCATCGCGCCATTGCGGGTACCCGGTTATTTTTTAGCGGGCAGCTTCTTCATGTCGATCTTGATCGCGCGCTCCATCGCCTGCTTTCTTACGCAAAAAGAAATGTTCGTCCGTGCAATTGGCGCAGCCATGCTTTTGACAGTCATTGTCTGCGGCGTCGATGCCGTGATCGAGACTGCTGCGCACAACCAAATAGAAACGTTGACGCTTTGTCCGAATCGACAGGATCACTGCATGCTTCGGGTCCCCGGCAAAGACATTGACGCGGTAAAACAAGATCTCGAACAAGATCAAATCAGAGCGGTCTGGACCACAATCTCATTTGTTTACCCCCTCATCTTTGAGACCGGTGAAAAGCTGATCGCATCTGAATCGATCTTCGGCGTCGATCGCCCGGTTTATCCGCCATCGATTCCGAAGCCGGAACCAGGCAGCGAGGATCGTTCTGTTTTCGTGATAGAAACAAATTCACCTTACCGGCCGGAGATTGAAACGACCCTCGCGCAAAAAGGCGGCGCGCCGCCGAGAATTCACGAACACGGGACGCTCACGGTCATTGAACAGCGCTTCGCGTCGGAATCGCCAAGATGAAACTATCCGAACAAAAGCTGCGCTGGGTTGTTGTAGGCCTCTGCACAGTGGCTGCGCTTCGCGTTTTTGTTTTTGCGGCGGCATTCCCGTTTTTCAACAACGTGGACGAACAGGCGCATGTCGATCTGGTCGTTAAATATGCGCAAGCCAAACCACCGCGCGGCATCGAACTTTTCGCTTCAGAGGCTGCGCTTTGCTTCGCTGTTTACAGCACGCCGGAATATTTTGTGACTCGCGAGCAATACGGCGGTCAATATCCCCCGCCCAACTGGCTCTTACCGCGCGAAGAGCTGCAAAAGGTCCTCGACGAAGAAATTCCGTTCTGGGAGTCGCGCGCGAATCATGAATCAGGCGAACCGCCTCTTTATTACGCCCTCGCCGGCGGCTGGATGAATCTCGGCAGCGCTTTCGGGCTCCGCGGTCTGTCATTACTCTACTGGGTGCGCTTTTTAAACATCGGCCTCGCGGCCGCTTTGGTTTGGACCGGCTTTGCCGCGACAAGATCGACGTTCCCTGACAACGAATTTCTGCAGCTTGGTGTGCCCCTGTTGCTGGCGGTGTGGCCGCAGAGCGCGTTTTATTCGATTCAAGGCGACGCTCTTTCGCCCCTTTGCTTCGGGATCGCGTTTCTCGGACTCACCAAACTGTTGCAAAGCGAGCGCCCGGGAATTGGTGTCGCCGTTTGGACCGGCCTCGCGATCGCAGCGACTTGCCTCATCAAAACGAGCAATCTTCCGCTGCCACTGATCGCAATCGGCGCGATCGCGTTGAAGATTTTTCGCGGCGCCAGAAATGGAAGTCTTCGACCAAAGCTAATCACACTCGGCGTTTTCCTTCTGTCCGTCGGGCTGCCGCTCGGGATCTGGTTCACGTGGAATCATCACAATTTTGGCGACCTGACTGCGACCAAGTCAAAAATCGAATTGCTAGGCTGGACACGAAAGCCGTTTAGCGAATGGTGGTCGCATCCGATCTTCACCTCGCATGGGATCACGGAATTTTGGCGGGAATTGATCGCGAGTTTCTGGCGCGGCGAATTTGTCTGGCACCTGCAGCGAATGGCTTCGGCCGCGGCGGACGCGTTCTATGCAATTTCATCGGCAATTGTAGTCCTCGCGACCGGCGTTTTCCTGTTGCGACGCCGATCGAAAAACAACCAACAACGATCTATTCTATTGGTGGCGCTTCTGAGTTTTTTGTCGATCGTCGCGTTTTTGGTCTTCTTATCGATCAGTTTTGATTTCGGCCGCTGTTCTTATCCGTCGCGCGAACATCCCTATTTCACTTCCGGACGCTTGTTGAACGCGGCCGCCGTTCCTTTTTTCCTACTGTTCGTCTACGCGATCGACCGGTTCGGCAACTGGACGAAGCAGCAATGGCTCCGGTGGACATTGCTCGGCGCAACCGTTCTGGTCCTGGTTGTTTCCCAATTGCAGGTCAACGCACCGGCGTTTTCCAGCCGGTACAACTTCTTTCACCGCAAATCGCTTTAGCTGCCGCGGTCGCTTATTTGCGTTTACCTTTTCGCATCGGCAAATTTTTGCGCTTGGTCTTGGCCACCCTCCGCAGTTCTTTTCGACTCATCGACTTGTACATCCCACGAGATGCGCCTCGCAGTGATGACTTCGACCGTTTCCCACGCTTGGCCGCGAGGGCTGCGCCGGCCGCCATTTGTTGCTTCTTTGATTTTGCAGGCATAAGAAAAAGATTTCGCAGCTGAGACGGGAATCGGATTTGTTAAGCTGTCGCCGCTTTTCGCCAAAAAAAGTAAACCGGCACGCCGGTCAGCACGATCAGGATTCCGATTCCGGAAGTTGTCGGCGCGAGAAAGGCAAGATCGACAATCAGCAAGGCGGCCAGCAACATCGACACAATCGGCACGACCGGATAACCCCAGGTCCGATATGGTCGCTCAGCCGCGGGCGCTTTTCGTCGCAGAACAATCAGCGCGAGCACCATTAGTAGATAAAAAATCAGATCGGCCGAGACAATGTATTCGAGCAGCTGGGTGTAAACATTTCCGAAGACGAGTTTGTGTGTCGTCGGGTTCGTCGTCACCGTTCGCGGCAATGTCAGAAGCGCGGTCCAGATTCCCTGAGCGACCAGCGCCGCGGCCGGGACATGATTGCGATTGGTGGTCGCAACTTTTTTGAAGAACAAACGATCCCGCGCCATAGCGAAATAGACGCGGGCTCCGGCGAGAATCAGCCCATTGTTGCAACCGAACGTGGAAATCATGATCGCCGCTGCCATGCACACCGCGCCCGGACTTCCGAACGCGGACTGCATGGCCGCGACCGCGACGCGATCTTGCGGCGCGTGTTGGATTTCTGGAAACGACAGCAGCGCGAGATAGGAAACATTCGCCAACACATACAAAATCACCACGATGCCGGAGCCAATCAAAAGCGCGCGGACAAGATTTCGCCCCGGATCGCGCACTTCGCTGCCAAGAAACGTGACATTGGTCCAGGCGGTTTGGGCAAAGACCGGACCAACCATCGATTTGCCGAAAATCAAAACGAGCGCCAGGCCACCCGTGAAAGTGAAGCCAGGTTGCGCCATCTGCGGACTCCAACCGTTCGCCCACGAATCCCACCATGCTGATGTTCGCGCTGCGCTAGTCGCGCTCCAACCGAGCAAGAGTCCGACGACAACGACGCCGGCAAGCGCCGCAGTTTTTGCAAACGTGAATGTATTTTGCACGAGCGTGCCCAGCTTAAGCCCCCGCGTATTCGTCCAGGTCAACAGCGCGACTAACACGATCGCAATCAATTGTTGAGTCGACAGACTGATGGCGTATCCGCCGCCGAGCAATATCGGTTGCTTTATAAAAAGATAATTGTCCGGCGAAATCGCGCTGACAAAAACACCGAGAAATTTGGCAAACGCGATCGCGACGGCGGCAATCGTTCCGGTTTGAACGACCAAAAACAGCGTCCAGCCGTACAGAAATCCCATTGCCGGGCCGTAGGCTTCGCGGAAGAAAATGTATACGCCGCCCGCGCGCGGCATCATCGTTGCGAGCTCGGAGCAGCAAAGCGCGCCGGTCATCGTGAGCAAACCGGCAATCACCCACGCGAGCAAAAGCCAGCCCGGCGCGCCGCTTAAACGCGCCGATTCCGCTGAAGTAATGAAAATACCCGAGCCGATCATCGACCCGATCACGATCATGGTCGCGTCGACCGGCCCAAGCGCGCGAACCAGGCCGGATTTCTGTTGATCGTCGCTCATTTCGAAAACGTAGGGGCGCGAACGCTGACGCCTTCTTTCTCGAGACGTGATTTTAAAACAGAGGCGAAATCGACGGCGCCCGGCGTGTCGCCATGCAGGCAAATTGTTTCTGCGCGAACATCGACATCCACGCCGTCAACCGTTCGAACTTTGCCTTCGCGCAACATGCGAACTACGCGAGCAGCGGCATCCTTTGGATCGTGTAGCAACGCATCCGGTCGCGAGCGCGGAACAAGCGAGCCGTCGCCTAAATAATTTCGGTCGGCGAAAACTTCATGCGCGATCTGCAGTCCATTGGTTGTTCCCGCTTGGGCGAGAGCGCTGTTCTGCGGCGCAAAAAGAATCAAATTTGTGTCGATTGTTGCGATGGCGCGGCCAATTGCATCCGCCAGTTCGTGATCGCGCACCGCCATGTTGTAAAGCGCGCCGTGCGGTTTCACGTGATTTGGAGGCAGGCCCGCCGCCTCTGCGATCGCTTGAAAGACGCCAAGCTGATAGACGACAGCGTCGTAAACTTCATCTGACTTCACGGGCAATTCTTTTCGCCCGAAGTTTTCTCGATCAAATAAACTCGGATGCGCCCCGATGGCGACTTTGCGATCGCGCGCCGCTTCAATTGACCGGCGCATCGTCTCTGCGTCTCCGGCATGAAAGCCGCAGGCGATGTTTGCCGATGTGACAAGCGCAAGAATTTCGTCATCGTGCCCCGCGCCTTCGCCGAGATCGGCGTTAAGATCGACAACCAGGCTCATTTAAAATGAGATTCCAGCCCGCGACGGAATTGTTCCAGGTTTCGCTCGCGTTCGAGCAGGAGCGCATGCGCATCACGAATCGAAACTTCGCTGAAACCAACTCGATCCCCGGGACACAACTGAGCGGCGACCGGAAGATCGACGGTGATCACGTGCGCGATCTTTGGATAGCCGCCGATGGTTTGGCAATCATTGAGAAGCAGAATCGGTTTGCCGCTCGGCGGAACCTGGACCGTGCCGGGCGCCACGGCTTCGGAAAGAAGATCGACATCCTGGCTTCGTTCGAGACGCGGACCATCCAATCGAATTCCCATCCTATCGGAATCTGGAGACACGAAAAAGCCTTCGTGGTTGAAGAGTTGAAGCGCTGATTCAACAAAACGACCGGAATCCGTACCGCGAAGGTAACGCAAGACTGGCGCTCGCCGCGCCGTACTCGACCAATCGTGCGGTGGCTTCCAGCGCGCGATCTTTTCGGTGCGCAACTTTTTGATCAGAACTTTTGCGCGCTCGGGATTTTCGCCGAGTGGAAATTCTTCGCCGTCCCGCACTGGCCGACCGGTAACGCCGCCAAATCCAGCTCGTAGGTCCGCTGAACGGCTGCCCAGCACGATCGGCACATTGATTCCGCCGGAAATCGCGAGCCAGGCGCGGCATCCGCCCGCGAGTGAGTCGATTGAAAATTCATCCCCCGCGCGCACCAATGCCGGATGACCCGCAGGAAAAGATGTTGAACCAATCCGCGCATCGAAGTTTCCGCCACCCCAAACGACAATTCGATCGTCGGCGAACCGTAGTCGCAGACCGCCGAAAGTAATTTCGAGACCGGCGGACGATTCTTCGTTACCGGCGAGGAGGTTCGCCACCCGCAATGCGTGCCCGTCGAGAGCGCCGCCTAACGAAATACCAAATTCGCGAAAGCCGGCGCGTCCCAAATCCTGAACACTCGTCAGAAAACCAGCACGAACGGCCGTCGCGTTCATCGATTTCTCGACCTTTCGAATTCTTCGCGCGTGATGGAGCGGAAGCGGACGCGGTCACCAGCGCGCAAAAGCGCAGGCGGATCTTTTTCTGGATCGAACAATTGGATCGGAGTCCGGCCAATCACGTTCCAGCCGCCGGGCGATTTGATCGGATAAATTCCGGTTTGTGTTCCACCGATCGCAACCGAGCCGGCGGGGATTTCTTTGCGCGGAACATCCCGTCGCGGGGTCGCAATTTTACGTGGCAAACCGCCGAGAAAGGGAAAACCGGGCGTGAATCCGAGGCAATGAACGCGGTACTCGACCTCGCAGTGAAGATCGACAACTTCTTTCCAATGCACACCCGCGTGTTGCGCGACATGTTCGAGATCGAGCGCGAACTCGGCCTCGTAACAAACTGGAATCTCTACGACCGAAGCTTCGCTTCGAGGGGCGTGGGCTCCCGACGGTTGCGAAAGGGCTTCATGAATCCGTTGCTCAAACCATCCGAAAACATCTTCGACCGACGCGCCGGCGTCGATCGCGCGGACCGAGTCGCAAAAAAGCGCGACTGTCGTGTAAGCCGGAGCGATTTCGATTGCGCCGGGAATTTGCGCCGCTTCAAGTGCACGCTTCGTCGCGAGCACTTTGTTTAGAGCCTCGCCCGGAGCGTCGTCAAAATTTTCAGCGACACGAATCAGCAGCGCGGAATCTCCGAGCGGCGTAATTTCCATGCAGCAACCGGATCAGCTTTTCTCCGGCGACACTGCTTCCTTAACAGTCTCGACCTGCTCTTTGATCTCGCCGACTTGCGGATGAACGTCGCGAATCAAATCATGTCCGGCCTGCGAAAGCTGTTCGACGCGCTGGGTCATTTCGTGCAGCTCTTTTAACATCGCGCCCTGACGCGACGAGATGCGATGCATCCACCAAAAACAAACGCACCAACAGCCAAGTCCGACCCAGGTAAGAACGAAAAGGATCATCTCATTGCGCCTGGACTGCTTCGATCTCGATGTTAATCGTGACCGTTTGACTAATTCCCGACATGCTTTCCGCCGCCTTCGGGAACATCAAGTTGAAGTCGCGGCGCTTCAGCGGATCGGTCGTCACCGACCATCGCGTCTGCTTCGTTTCGGCGGGCGAGGTCAATAATTTCACATGCAAAGTGATCGGTTTGGTCACACCGTGCATGGTCAGATCGCCGAGAATATCGCCGGCCTGCGGGCCCGTCTGTTTCGCGCTCCGGCTTTTGAACGTGATCGCCGGATATTTTTCGACCGCAAAAAACTCCGCGCTGCGCAAATGATTGTCCCGTTTCACGATTCCGGTGTCGAGGCTGCGCACATCGATGTGCGCCGTGACCGATGAATTCTCAGGGTGCTCGCGATCGATCTCGATCCTGCCATCGAATTTGGTGAACTTTCCGTGCGTCGTGCCGAGAAACTGATGAACCGAAAATCCGATCGTCGAATGCGATTGATCGAATTTGTAAGTTTCGTTCGCGAGCGCAACCGAGCTCAAAACGCTAATCGCGGCAGCGGCGGCAACAATTCGTAATCTCATGCGCTCTCCTTTGCCTTGCTTTTCGTCCCGGATGCGAGCGTTTTCAAGAGCGGCGTGCGTGACAGCGGCAATCTCCCGAACAAATTACCAAGCGCAAAAGCTGGATCCGCTTTGAGTTTCTTCGCGTCGTGCACGCCGGCGATGCGCGCCAGCTCAGTTTCAAAATGCGAGATCGCGCGCAGATTTGGATCGTTGGCGTCAAGATAGCCAAACGCGCGGCGCAAGAGCGCGAACAACTCCGGCTCGTGATGATCGCGCTCGGTGCAAATCTCAATCAGCTCCACAAAGTAGGCGGCGGCTTGAGTGCGAAGATAATTTTGCCTAATGCCGGCGAACGGATTTTTGAGAACAACTTCGGTCAGCGTGTGCAGCGTCGATTTGCGGCTCGCTACGATCGAAATCTCCGTTTCGAAAAAAAGATCGAGCTTCCCAGCGAATGGAGTTTTGGCGCGGCGCGCGCCTTTGGCCACGGTTTGAACGCAGCCTAACGATTCGGTGCACCAGGAAACAATCAGGCTGGTGTCGCTAAACTTGCGCTTGCGTAAAAGAATCGCGGCCGTGCTTTGCACGCCACGAATTTAGCACGTTGTCGTAATGGCGTTTGTGTCAAACGCCGAACTCAGGAAGACAGGCGCTTGGTACAAGCGCCTCTACAATCCGCCACGTTCAGTGGCCGATCGGCCCGACGAGAAGGTTAACTTTGAACACGACCTGGTCGGCAGTTAAGTCGAGTTTGGTGTTACTTGGAAAAACCGGACCGCCGCCTTCCATTTGGTGCTCGATGACGTCGCCCCAATCGACGTGTCTGTATCCCACGCCAACGCTAACGATCTTGGTAAGCGCGAAATCGACGCCGCCTCCGCCGTACCAGCCGGTCAGCACATCGCCCTGGGTATGCATTTTCTTGCTGACAATTTCGCCGATGAAGAACTGGCCTTGTTGCGGTTGCACGGCGCGAGGACTCGCGCTGCAATCACCAACGCAGTTATTAGAGAAGAAGCTGGTGTCGGCGCTTTCCCAGGATTCGTAATGCGCGTCCGTAAACGCAGCGCCGCCTTCTCCGTAAAAGAGAAAGCGGTTCCAGGCAAAGCCGACATGTCCACCAACAAAGCCGTTCCACGTTGTTTCAACCTTGCGCATCGTCCTGAAATCCGTCTCGGCGATGATGGATTGCTGGCCGATAAAAAACTGGTGCATCTGGAACTCACCAAATTTTCCGGAGCCCCCGCTGCCGTTCCCGGAGAAACCGCCTTCGCCGCCAACGACAAAGTGGCCAAACTGGAAATTGAATCCGGTCTGTCCGCCGCCGATGGTCTGGGTATCGGTTTCGCTGTGCCCGGGGGTATGAAACGTAGCAAAGAAATCTGACACTCCGGAAAAAACGGGACCGAGGTCGTAGAATTGGTCGGTCAGGTCCACATCGGTCATCTGCTCGCCGACATGGAAATGGTTGAACGTCGCTCCGTTATTGAAGCCGACATAGAAACCGCTCCAATTCATCGGTTCTTGCAGAATAAACTTTTGGAAAAAATCTTCTTCCGCCCCCGGCGCAGGCGACGGGGCGACAAAAATCGAAGCGAAAGCTACAGATGCGGTTAGAAGAATATTACGGCTGAGTGGTTTCATCCTTGGCCGATAGATTCTCCATAAATGTCGGGCCAGGCCAAGCAAAAAGGCGGGGCCAACGTGACGTTAAATCCCTGGCGGAGCAGGCGCATCGCTCGCCATCGGCAGCGGAGCGTCTGTTCTACAGCTCTTCAGTGACCGATCGGCCCGACAAGAAGGTTCACCTTGAACACCACTTGGTCGGCGTTCAAATCGAGATGCCCGTTTCCCGGAAAGACCGGTCCGCCGCCAATACCTACCATAAGATGCTCGGTAACATCGCCCCAATCGACGTGTTTGTACTCCACGCCGACGCTAACGATGTTGGTGAGCTTGAAGTCCGTCCCGACGCCGCCGTACCACCCGGTCAGAATATCGCCCCGGCTTTGCTTTTTCGTGCTGACGATTTCGCCGATGAAGCTTCCTGGCGGGTTAGGTGTCACAGCTTTTCCAATAGATCCAAAAAAGCTTGTGTCGGCCTTTTCCCAGGATGCGAAATGCGCGTCGGTGAACGCGGCGCCGCCGGTTCCGTAAAAGAGCAAGCGGTTCCAGCAAAAGCCAATTTTCCCCCCGACGAACCCATTCCAAGTCGTTTCCACAGTCCGCATCGAACGGAAATCGGTTTCGGCCGTAACATTCTGCAGCAGCGTTTCAAGAAAAAGCGGGTTGGTTTGGAATTCGTGAGCTCTTGCGGACGTGTCGGTTCCGTTTCCAATAAAGCTGCCTTCGCCCCCAACTACGAAGTGGCCAAACTGGAAATTAAATCCGGTCTGTGCACCGCCGATTGTCTCAGTATCGGTGTCGTGATGCCCGGGCGTATGGAAAGTGGTGAAGACGCCTACTTCGTCGCCTACGGCTTGGGGGACTACTTCGTAGAACTGTTGCTCGAGATTTACGTCGGTCATCTGTTTGCCGACGTTGAAATGGTTGAACGTCGCTCCATTATTGAAGCCGATGTAGAAGCCACCCCAATTACACGGGTCGACCGGAGTGAATTTCTGGAAAAAATTTTCTTCCGCACGCGCAGACGACGGAGTTAGGAAAATCGCCGCACACGCTGCAGCTGCAGTTATAAATGTGAGACGGCAGGCTGTTTTCATCCGCGGCGGCAGATTCTGCACAAATGTCAGGTCAGGCCAAGCAAAAACGTGCTGCCTTACGTAGACATCGCGGGTCGGTTGGTCACCCGCGCAAACGGGCTTTGCAGAACCGTCGAGGGAATCATTGTTTCGCCGTGGCGGGATCAGCGATTCAGGATATGGAGCGCACGTTTCTCCACGTTCATCGCTGCCTCTTTCACCGCTTCGCTCAAAGTCGGATGAGAATGACAGGTGCGCGCGAGATCTTCCGAGCTGCCGCCAAATTCAATTACTGAAACCGCCTCGGCGATCAATTCCGAAGCCGCGTGCTGCAAAATGTGCGCGCCGAGAATGCGATCGGTCTTGGCGTCGGCGACGAACTTGACGATTCCATCGAGGTCATCATTCGCAATTGCGCGGGCGTTGGCCCGGAACGGAAATCTGCCGACCCGATAATCGATCCCCTTCTCTTTCGCCTGGTCTTCGGTGAGCCCAACGCCGGCCAGTTCGGGATTCGTGTAAATGATTCCCGCGATCGCATCATAATTGATGTGGCCGTCCTTCCCGGCGATCCGTTCCACGCAGGCAATCCCTTCGTCCTCGGCCTTGTGCGCCAGCATCGGCCCTGCGATCACGTCCCCAATCGCGTAAACGCCATCTATCTTGGTTTTAAAATGTTCGTCGACCTTGATCCGTTTCTTTTCGTCGAACTCGACACCGACTTCCTCGACGCCAACGCCTTCACTGAATGGTCTGCGTCCGACCGAAACGAGAACCTTGTCGGCCTCGAATTTTAATTCTTCCTTTCCTTTGGTCGCCGTCGCGGCGACTCGGCCACTGTCGATCTTGATCGCGCTGACTTTGGTTTCGAGGTGAAAGGTCATTCCCTGCGCCGTGAGTGAGCGCTGCAGCAAGTTTGATAATTCGAGGTCGAAGCCGACGGCGATCCGCGGCAAAAATTCGAGAATTGTTACTTCGGAACCAAGCCGGGCCCAAACCGATCCAAGCTCGAGTCCGATCGCGCCTGCGCCGACGACGAGAAATTTCTTTGGCGGTTCGGTAAATGTAAGCGCTTCGGTGCTACTGACGATTGTTTTCCCGTCAAATTTCGCGAATGGCAGTTCAATCGGTACGCTTCCGGTCGCAATAATGATGTTCTTGGTTTCGATCTCCTGAGTTTTTCCGTCCGACGATTTGACCGAAACTTTTCCGGGCGCGGTAATTGTGCCAAACCCTTCGAACGTCGTCACCTTGTTGGTCTTCATCAGCGCGCGCACGCCGCCGGTCAGCGTTTTCACTACCTTGTCCTTGCGCTGCTGCATCTTATTAAGATCGACATCTACGTTGCCGATAACAATGCCGTGCTTTTCCGCTTCCTTTTTCGCGAACATGAAATGATCGCTCGAAGTCAGAAGCGCTTTGCTCGGAATGCAGCCGACGTTCAAACAAGTGCCGCCGAGCTCCTTGTCCTTCTCGACCATC
>Ga0209328_10000185_pt1 | contig 14031 bp, 10 predicted proteins | sample JacPinW_OM3H0_M1_FD_187954 | JGI IMG/M metagenome (GOLD analysis project Ga0209328, IMG submission 187954) | Forest soil microbial communities from Algoma, Ontario, Canada - Jack Pine, Ontario site 1_JW_OM3H0_M1 (SPAdes) (version 2) | ecosystem: Environmental > Terrestrial > Soil > Boreal... | reverse complement strand
CATGCTTGAATTGCTTGGCCCGGCCATGTCGATCACCACAGCCGCGCTGCTGGCGCAGTCGAGCCTTCGAAGCTGGAGGGCAGAGAATAAGTTCTTGAAATGGGGCGGCACCGTCTTGTCCGCTTTGTTCTCAGGCGCCGTATCCCTGATAAGCGTCATTATGCTCGTCGGACTGATCAAGCTGCATGCCCGCAGCGCGCCCGCCTCCGAGTTGAAGGTTGCCGGCAGGCCCGAACAGATTGTGCGCGGCAGGGCGATATCCGACGGCTTCTGCAGCAGCTGCCATTCGAAAACCGCCACGCTCACCGGTGGTCTCGATGTCGCCGAGGACCTTCCAGTGCCGATCGGATCGTTTGTGGCCTCCAACCTCACTCCCGCCGGGCAACTTAGCCGCTGGTCGGATGGAGACATTTTTCGGGCCATTCGCAACGGCGTCGACAAAGATGGGCACTGGCTGATCATCATGTCCTACACCAACGCCGGCAAACTGAGCGATGACGATACAATGGCTGTCATCGCATACCTTCGCAGCTTGTCGGCCGCCGGAAAGCGAACCGACAATCCGCCCGACCATCTCAACCTGTTAGGGATCATGATGCTCGGTGCAGGGATGCTTCCGGAGGGTAAGCCGGTATCTACAGGTGTCGTCACCGCACCGCCCAGGAGCCCTGATTTGCGGTACGGCGAATACATCCTGTCGTATCAGGACTGCCGCGCCTGCCACGGCGACAAGTTGACCGGCGGTGTACCCGGACAACTGGCGCCGCTCGGGCCCGACCTCTATCTCGTAAAGGGATGGAAGTTTGAGGAATTCGTCACCACCATGCGCACCGGCGTCGATCCCAACGGCCACGAACTCGGCAAGCAAATGCCGTGGCGGCCGATCGGACGAATGGGCGATGAAGAACTCCGGGCGATCTATGAATATCTGACACACATGCCGAACGCTTGAGACCTCTGCACAATGCCGCAATCCATGGATTGCCAATTGCCGTCGCGACCATCGCCGGCGCCTCCGAAGTCGACCATGCGCTGATCGGCGTCGAAGCGTCGCGCCAGAACGGAGGCTGTGGCGCTACTCTCCTGCGGCACGGTCTGCGCCAATGCGACCGATCGCGCGACGCGTTCCGGCGCAGGACCATCGCAACGGCCGATGGGCTGATCGGCTTCGCCGATGCCGCTTCGAAACGCAGTATACTTTAGGGAACTTCGATCACAATTCATCACGTCCCTGAGACTGCCCGATTCGTTCCGTAGCAAGCGCCGCCCGGAGCCCATACTTCGCCTCCGGATCGAAGCACTCCAAAACGGGGACGACCATGCTTCAGAGCAACGGTGTTCAAGCCACGCCTCTACTGGATCTTGAGGCGTGGCGAGCTTCGCTCCGCACGATTTGCGGACGCTATAGCCCGCAAGGCATCGAACGCAGCGCCTTTCAAGGCTGGGCGCGGACTCTGAATGTATGCGGGCTCGCGGCAGCAGATATTGGCTGGAATGCCCGTCGGATTGAACGGACCTACCGGGATGCTCGCCTCGATGGCATGGAGCACTACTATGTTCGGATTCAGGTCTCGGGAAAATCAGCGATGATCCAGAACGATCACGCTCTGCGGATCGCCGCGGGCGACGTCGTTCTGGTCGATGCCGCCCGGCCTGTGACATACTTCGGCAACGACGCCAGCGCGCGATGGGTGTCGCTTCATTTGCCGCGCCAGTCGCTGATTTCCTATCTTGGATTTGAGCCGCAGGGGGGGTCTTGCAGACGCAGCGGAACGCCGGCCGGACGTTTCCTGAACGAGGTGGTGGTCGATGCCCTCAAAGGGGAGGGATCATCATTCTCCCCGGCCGATTCGTACATGCAGCTGGCCGTCTATGACCTGGTCGGCGCGCTTTTTGCGCCGTCCGATACCCCATCCATCTCGCGCTCCACGGACAAGCTGTTTGCGCGCATCTGCGGCGTGATCAAGGACAACTTCTCCGATCCTGATTTCGGGCCTGTCGAGGCGGCCGCCGAAGTGGGGATCTCGATACGCTATGTTCAAAAGCTCTTTACGGAGCGCGGCACGACCTGCAGCGAATTCATCTATTCGCTTCGCCTGGATCGCGCCGCGCACCTTCTGCACCGCCGCGCGCTGCTTCGGACGGGCCAACCGCTGAGCGAGATCGCCTATGCCTGCGGCTTCCGCGACTATACACATTTCGCGCGGAAATTCGGCCATCGGTTCGGCTATTCGCCGGGCGCGCACGCCGGAAATAGTGATGGAATAGTGCGCGCCGGTACAGACGAAAGTGCGTCGTTGACACACGACGTTCAACCTCCGGAGTCTTAGACACGCGGGGCGCTGGTAATTCGGGGCGGGCATTGAAAACGGAAGATGCCAAAATGAATGTCGATTATAATACAATCAGAATGAATATCGATTATAATACAAATTGAGAAAACACAGCCTGGCGACCAATTGAAACAATACCGCTTAGTGACCAAGAAAATTGAAAGACCAATTCATGCTCGCGGATTGCGGACATATCGTTGTCGTTGATGATGACCCATCGCTGCGGCAAATGGTGATCAAATTTTTGGAAGACAACAATATACCAGCCAAGGCTGCATCGAGCAGAACAGAGTTCAGCCGGCTTTTTGCAGGGCCCCCTCCAAGCCTGATCATCCTGGATCTGCGGCTCGGTCAAGATGACGGGCTGGATCTTTTGCGGGAAATTCGTTCGCATTCGGATGTGCCGGTCATCATCATGACCGGCCATCGTCCCGACGAAATTGATCGCATCGTCGGCCTCGAACTCGGGGCGGACGATTATATCGTAAAACCTTTCAGCCTCCGGGAATTGCTTGCCCGAGTTCGTGCCGTGTTGCGGCGGCAGGAAATGGGGCGGATTGCACGAACGCGTGATCCGGAGCGAGGCGGGTACCGGTTCGGCGGCTGGCAGCTCGAACGGCGCGGCCGGAGATTGCTCGATCCCAATGCGACACCTGTCGCACTGAGCAAAGGCGAATATGCATTGTTGTTAGCCTTTCTCGAGGCGCCGCAGCGGCCGTTGTCGCGGGAGCACTTGTTGCAGGCAACCCGAATTCACGAGGATATTTTCGATCGCAGCATCGACGTCCAGGTATTGCGGCTGCGGCGGAAACTGGAGACCGATCCGAGCGCACCGCGCGTAATCCAGACCGAGCGCGGCGTTGGCTACGTGTTCGCACTGCCGGTCGAGCCGTTCTAAAAGTGATCAAAATGTGGCGCTCCGTCATTACGGTTGTAACTGAATTGTCCGCGGCCGTGATGATCCCGTAACTGGCGGCCAGCAGAATCTCCGTATCGATTGACGGAGAATCTCGTGCTGCCGAAACGCCGATCCCTTCGAGTTCCTTCGTTGGGCACACAGCAACGGGCATCTTCGCCCGTGAAGTCGCGATGGTTGGTTCGTGTGCTCGCCCGGTTGGTGATTGCGGCGAGCTGCACCAGCTCGGCGGCAGCTCTCGACGTCCGAGTCGATCGCAGCAAATCCCCCTTTATCAGCGCACAGCTCGCGGGAGCAACTGATGTCGAAATCGCCTCAATCAGCGAACAGGGTCACCAGACTGTACGGTCTTCCGAGCCGCTCATTACGCGTCGACCCGCGCGATAGACGCGATATCGGGCATGACGGATTGACGCGGGCGCCAAGGCTGGACGGAACAGACGTGAGCCCGGCGCGGCTAGATCGCCAGGATACAACACCGTGGTCGTCGTCGATCCTTGCCTTCTTCATGGAAGGCTTTGCGTTGTATGGGGCGTCGTACCACGCTTCTCCGCACGCGATTGCAGCGTCACCTGCAGATACATCGCGTGCCGAAGCAAGTGCTCCCCAGCCGGAGGAGATTTCCTGGCGCGCGCGACGCAGGGCTATGGCTATCGTCTTTTCGGCGATGCATCCCGGAGTGGCGGAACTTGAGGGCGATATCAATCGAGCAGCGCCCGGATCCGAGACGGCATCCGGAGATACTTCGTTCGATGTCGATCGCTCAAACGGCCGTAGTTGGCTGACCAAGCCTTGGCAGGCCATCACAGCCCGATGGGCACAGGGCCGCCGCCAGCGCGAGATCAAAAAGGCGTTCGCGGCCTTGATGGAACCCGATCGCAGGGCATCGCGGAATTTCGGTATCCCCCATCGATCTCGGATCGAGGAGATCGCGAGGTACCGCCGTGATTGCTGATGTCGTCAATTGTGCCATCGCCGGAATCGACTTCATTCATGCTGTGGGCCGCGTGGTCGTCCGCAACGGTTTCGCGGCCGGCATGAACATCGTTATGACGCAAAATGGTATTACCCGACGGCAGAAACAATCTCGCGAGCTGGATATCGCTGTTCTGACCGAAGCTTCCTGAATATGCCGCTCAGAACATTTCAAGAGCTGCGCAATGGCGCTGCGCCTGGGATAGCTGCATTCGCCCGCTACGGGAGTTGCGCATTCGCGATCGGCATCGTGATCATGGGTGGCTTGCAACTGGCTGCGGCGCCATCACAGCCGCTCAGCCAGCCACTCGAATCCGGCGTCGTCGCCGAAGAGCCGATCGCTCCCATTCCCGAGCCTCCCCCGATCGACCCACGGAAGGTCAAACTTGGGGAGCGCCTGTTCGGCGATCCCCGCTTGTCTCACGACAATTCGCGCAGTTGCTCGTCATGCCATGATCTCAGCACCAATGGCGCGAGCATGAAGCGGCAAGACGTCGGCCCGGATGGTTCAAGCCTGCCGTTCAACACCCCCACGATCTTCAATGCCACGCTCAACTTCCGCCTTGGTTGGGAGGGAAAACTCCGCACCATCCAGTCGGACGTCAAAGCCGCGCTGGAGAATCCTCAGGTCATGGGCGCCAGCATTTCCGAGGCGGTAGCAAGGCTCGCCGCTGATCCCGACCTGCGCAAGGAGTTCATCGCCACCTATGGCAGTGGCCCGGACGCAGCGAACATGGTGGACGCGATCGCAAGTTTTGAGCGAACGCTGGTAACGCCTGACAGCAAATTCGATCGTTGGTTGACCGGAGATGCAGCAGCGTTGTCGACGGAAGAACTGGACGGATATCGGTTATTCAAATCCTTGGGCTGCGTCTCCTGCCACCAAGGCGTGAATGTCGGCGGCAATCTTTTCGAGCGACATGGAATTTTCCATCCGCTGGCGTCGCCGAAGCCCGAAATTCTACGGGTGCCGAGCCTGCGAAATGTTGCGACAACGCCGCCCTATTTTCACGACGGCAGCGCGCAGACCCTCGATGAGGCCGTCCGCAAAATGGGTCTTGCGCAATTGAATTCAACACTGACAGACCAGCAGGTGAACGCGATCGTTGCCTATCTCCAGACCCTGACCGGAAAATACCGCGGTGCGCCCGTCGGGGCGTCGCCATGAGGATAACGTCTATCGCTATCGTGGTTGCGTTTTTTCTCCTGCTGCTGACCTGGCTGCTCCTGAGCGGACTGGATCCGCATTACGCTCGCTACGATCGTGAGCTCCAGGTGCTTGACGAGTTTTCTGAACTCGAGCGAGCATTGAATCGAGAGGTGTTGACCGCGCGCGCCGGCTTGTCACGAAACTACGATGCGTTGGCGCACCTGACCGACGCCTACGCCGAGTCGCTTGATCAATTGCGAGAAGCAGCAGCTACGGATTCAGAACAACGCGCTGCAATTGAAGTCTTGGCTGAACGCGCCAACCGGCAGCGGGACCTCGTCGAGCAGTTCAAGAGCAGGAATGCATTGCTGCGGAACTCCTTCGCCTATTTTGGAATGTTCAGCGCCCGTCTTGCAGGCTCGTACGACCGACCGGTGGTCGCTGCCGCGAGCTCGCTCTCATCCGCCATGCTGCACCTTACGCTCGATACGTCGCCGGCTGCGGTGCGCGAGGTCAAGAATCGCTTGGAGCAACTTGCGCGTCTGCAAAGCCCGCCCAGCGACGCCGAGTCTGTCCAGGCGGCAATCGCGCACGGAGGCATATTGCATGATCTGCTCCCGGCGACCGACGCCGCGCTGAAGGCGCTGAACGCTGCGGCTAGCACCCAGGAGCAGGATGTCGTTCGTTCATTGATCATGAGACGTGAGCTGGCCGAGCGCGCCAAGGCCCGCCAATACCGGATTCTGCTTTACTCGGCGTCGCTGATGCTGCTCGCCGCACTTGCCTATCTCGGGCTGCAATTGCGGGCGCGGGCAGTGGCCTTGCGGCGGCGCGCCGCGTTCGAGCACGTCATCGCCGGCATCTCGACGCGATTCATCAATTCACAACACCATGAGATCGCCGAACATGTCGAGAGTGCGCTTGAAAAATTGGCCGGATTCGTCGGCGCGGACCGGGCCTATTTCATGGTGGCCGGCGAGCCGAAGCAAGTCTATCGATGGTCGCGCGAAGGAGCGGAATTTCCGCCGGGCTGGCCCGGGCGTGCGCTGCAGCTTGCTCCGCGTTTTGGCCGGGGTGAGGACTGTGTCATTCACATTCCAAAGGTTAGGCCGACGCATCCTGATGACGCGATGAATTTACTTGTCGGCGCCGGCCTTCAAGGCTGGCTGTGCATCTCAAACACTTGTCAGGGGCGGACGCAGGCCATTCTCGGCTTCGATGCACTGCGTGCGGGAGCCCTCGTTGCTTCGACTGAAGTTTCTCTGTTTCGCATGGCGTTCGATGCGATCGGCCAGGCCGTCGGCAGGGTCTTTCTGCAGCGGGAGAAGGAGCGTCTGGAAGCGAACCTGCAGCAGGCGCGCCGGATGGAGACCATTGGCACCTTTGCGAGCGGGATCGCCCATAACTTCAACAATATCGTAGGCGCCATCCTCGGTTATACTGAAATGGCCGATGCCCCGGTCAGCTCAAATGGGCAGCCGGCAGCCAACCTCGCCGAAATTCGTCGCGCCGGCGAACGGGCACGCCAACTCGTCGGCCAGATTCTTACATTCGGGCGACGCGGCGAGGGGAGGCGAGGGCACGTCTGCCTCAAGGCGTTGGTTGCGGAAACCAATGGGTTGCTCGCTGCATCGCTACCGCCCCATGTCGGAATCAAGGTGAACGAGACGTCGGAAGCGGCGGTTGTTTCGGCCGAACCCGCACAATTGCAGCAGGTCATCCTGAATCTCTGCAACAATGCTGCGCAAGCTATGGATAGGCCAGGTCACATCGAGATTCAGATTGAAGTTCGGGAGGTAGCGGAAGTGTTGCCTGTCGGGCGTATTGACATCGGGCCTGGTCGGTTCGCGATCCTATCGATCTCAGATCCCGGGCGCGGCATCGACGAAGGGGCGCTGGAGCGGATTTTCGAGCCGTTCTTTACGACGCGTCCCCACGGCAACGGCCTCGGGCTCGCGACGGTTCGTGAAATCGTTGAGGAATACGACGGGGCAGTTGCGGTAGCCAGCACTCCCGGGGTTGGGACGCGTTTCGACATCTGGCTTCCAACGGTCCCCTCCAACGAGCCGATATCCATCCAACATTCACCAGGCGTGGCCGGTCGTGGCGCCGGCGAAACGGTGCTGGTGCTTGAAACGGAACGCGAGCGCTTGCTGCGGCACGAAGAGATTCTGGCGGCACTCGGCTATGAGCCGGTCGGCTTCACAGGGCTCGCTGGAGCTGCGCAAGCCTATGCCGTGCAAACCCGTTTCGACGCGGCGCTGATAAGCCACCAGCGCGGAGCCGCTTCCGCGCTCGATTTCGCAACGGCGTTACATGATATAGCGCCTGACCTTCCTATCATCCTGGCGATACCGTCGGCGCGGGACCTGGACGCTCGAAGGCTGGCAGCCTCTGGTATCTCGGAAGTTGTCCATCACCCGCTGACGTCTTCGGAGTTGGCCGGCGCATTGTCGCGTTGTCTTCCGTTGTCTGATGCACGGGAGTTGCAATCGTAAGTCCGCGTTTGACGTTTTCCGCCGACCGAAAAGTATGGCACAACGGACGCGCCATTGAGCTTATACATCCCATGCCGGAACGAGGCGGCTACCCGTTGCCACGGCCGGAGGCCCTGCGCGAATGGAATCGACGCCCCTAACTCTCTCCTAAGTATCGCGCTCTAAAGCCACGACATCGAGGCGGGAGGAATAACTGACCTTCAACCATGAGACCGCGATGTGGGTTGGTGAGGTACGACTCTTTTTTGCGCAGTGAGAATTAAGGACGGACGGAATGGATAGGGCCACTGAAACAACACTAAGCAAGGTACCCGAGGTCACCTTAGGTTTTTGGATCCTCAAGATCGCCGCAACGACGTTAGGCGAGACCGGTGGCGATACCGTGACCATGACGCTGAAATGGGGCTACCTAGCCGGGACTGCTCTGTTCGTTTGCATCCTGATAGCATTGGTGGCGTGGCAAATCGCTGCCAAGAGATTTCACCCGTTCCTGTACTGGGGCACGGTAGTTGCCTCGACAACGTTTGGCACGACCATGGCCGATTTTGCGGACCGGTCCTTGGGCATCGGGTACACCGGCGGTTCCACGCTTCTGTTCCTCTGCTTGATGAGCGTTCTGGGCCTCTGGTTCTGGTTCGAAGGCACGATCTCTGTGAATACGGTTAGCACTCCCAAGGTGGAAGCGTTCTATTGGGCAGCGATTACGTTCTCACAGACGCTTGGCACCGCACTTGGTGATTGGGTGGCCGACACTGGTGGCCTCGGTTACGAGGGGGGCGCCTTCGTGTTTGCTGCCGGACTGGCGATCCTTGCCGCCACGTACTATTGGACGAATATCTCACGAGTCACTCTCTTTTGGGCGGCGTTTATACTTACCCGACCGCTCGGAGCAACGGTTGGCGACTTTCTCGACAAGCCGGTAAGCCACGGTGGACTCAACTTAAGCCGTCCGCTTGCATCGGCCGTATTGGCGATCTTCATAATCGTATGTGTGGTTTTGCTGCCCCAACGCGCCGGTAGGCATCCGCGCGAAATGACTCAGACCGCCTAGTGAGTGCTGGCCGGTGCGCCGATTCCCACTGATAGGCGTAGCGGCCTGTCGCGCAGCAGATTGGCAAACGATGTACGGCGAACCGATCGGGTGAAGGGCTTGAACCGTTTCGTCATTCAGGGCTCAGAACCAGGCAATCCTGCATACCAGCAATTTCATGGTAATTGCGGTCCGGACGACGGGCTCAATACGGCCACATCTCTTTCATACGCCAGTGTGCTATGCTATCCCCGCTCCCCACAGGCTCCTCCATCTCGTCGGCAAGAAGCGTTGCCTTCTATGAAGCGGTCGATGCCGAACATACTCGTAACTGGCTTCGTAACGCGCTCGGCCATTGAAGAACTAGCCACGATCGGTGGCCTGGAGCAGAAGTGCGTCGCTCAGCCCTGATCATAGTCCTGTTCGTCATTGGAGCAGCCGCTGTCTTAGCCGACAATCGCTGGTGGGGATCGTCGATCTCGCAATCGGTCGCGCGGGGTAGCGCGCCAGCCATCCCGGTCGTGACCGACAAGGCGAGGCGCGGGGATGTGCCTATTTACCTGACCGGTCTGGGGACGGTGCAGGCGTTTAACAGCGTGCTCATCAGGTCGAGGGTTGACGGTCAAATCGTCAAAATCAGGTTCGAAGAGGGCAGCGATGTCCACGCCGGGGAAGTATTGATCGAGATTGACCAAGCGCCATTTGAAGCGGCGCTGGCTCAGGCGAAAGCCAATGGGCTCAAGGATCAAGCTCAGCTCAACAACGCCCGGCGCGATTTGGGCCGATATACCAGTCTCGCGAAAACCGGTGCAGGCAGCACTCAGCAGCTCGACACAACGCAAGCCTTGGTGGAGCAATTGGAGGCAAGTATCAAGGCTGATCAGGCGTTGGTCGACACGGCGCAGGTCCAGCTAAACTACGCCAGCATCCGCTCGCCGATAGACGGGCGCGTCGGAACGCGCCTCGTCGATCTAGGCAACATCGTGCGGGCAAGTGATACGACGGGCATCGTCACCATCAACCAGATCCACCCTATCTTCGTAAGCTTCGCGCTTCCCGCCGACTCGCTGGCGCAACTTCGCGCCGGATCAAAGACCGGCGACGTCATCGTGACTGCACTCGATCGCAATGGGCAAGTGCTCGCTTCTGGCGTGCTCGCCGTCATCGACAATCAGATCAATCCGGCCACGGGCGCGATCAACTACAAGGCGAAATTCGACAACGGCGATGACGTCTTGTGGCCCGGGCAGTTTGTCAACCTTCGCATCCAGCTTGCGACCCGCCGCAATGTGATCTCTGTACCGGTGACGGCGGTACAGCAGGGGCCCGACGGATCTTACGCCTTTGTCGTCGGCGACGACCGCACCGTGCAGAAACGGGCCCTCAAGGTCGGCGCGCGCAACAAGACCACCGCGATCATCGACGACGGGCTGCAGCCGGGCGAGCAGATCGTCACCGACGGTCAATATCGGATTCAGGCCGGGAGCAAAGTCGAAGTCGCCGCGCAAACCGAATTGCCTGTTGACGCCGGTCCCGCGAATTCACCATGAACGTTTCAGCCCCTTTTATCATACGGCCGACCGCGACGACGCTCTTGGTCATCGGCCTCAGCCTGCTCGGTTTGGTGGCCTATTTCCTGCTGCCCATCGCCGGCGTGCCGCAAGTCGACATCCCCACCGTCCAAATCTCGGCAAAGTTGCCTGGGGCGAATGCAGAGACCATGGCTACATCGGTGGCGGCGCCGCTCGAACGGCAATTGTCGCTGATTTCGGGGGTAACCTCCATGAGCTCCGCGAGCTCGCTCGGGCAGACTTCGATCCAGGTGGAGTTCGACCTCAGCCGCAGCCTCGACGGCGCGACACAAGACGTGCAGTCGGCGATCAACGCTGCCGGCGGTCAATTGCCCAAAAATCTACCCAATCCCCCAACCTATGAAAAGGTCAATCCAGCCGATGCGCTGCTGATGTCGATCGCGATCTCGTCGCCCGACCTGCCGATCGCGAAGGTCGACGATTATGTCGAGAATTACCTCGCCCCCCAGATTTCCCGCATTACCGGCGTAGGCCTGGTTGATTTTCATGGCCAGCAAAAACCGGCCGTGCGCGTGCAGATCGACCCCAGCGTGGCATCGGCGATGGGGCTCAGTCTTGAGGATGTCCGGGCGGCCATTGGGACCGCAACCGTCAACGCTCCTAAGGGCACCCTGGATGGCCGCAGGCAATCCTTGACGCTGGATACCACAGACCAGATTTTCGACGCCTCGGCTTTCAATTCGGTGATCGTGGCCTATCGCAACGGAGCCCCGGTCCGGATCAGCGACCTCGGCAAGGCCGTCAACGGCGTCGAAGACGTTCGTGAGGCTGCTTGGTTGAATGGCGAGCGGGCTGTCATTATCGACGTGCACAAGCAGCCCGGCTACAACGTCAATCAAACAGTCCAGTTGGTAAAGGATGCGCTGCCCGGGCTTAAGCGCACCCTTCCGCCTTCGATCGTGGTGCGGGTTCTCGGCGACCGCACCCAGACGATCCGGGCGTCGATCAGCGACGTGCAATTCACGATGGCCATCAGCATCGGTCTCGTGGTGCTGGTCATGTTCCTGTTCCTGCGCAATTCGCGCGCAACCCTGATTCCAAGCGTCACCATCCCAGTTTCCCTGCTGGCGACCTGCGCGGTGATGTACCTGGTCGGCTACACCATCGACAACGTATCGTTGATGGCGCTCACCATCGCGGTCGGCTTCATCATCGACGACGCCGTGGTGATGGTGGAGAACGTCATTCGCCATATCGAAGCGGGCGAGCGCCCGCTGCAGGCGGCCCTGATCGGATCGCGGGAGATCGGCTTCACCATTGTATCGATGACCTTTTCTTTGATAGCGGTGTTTCTGCCGTTGTTGTTGATGGGCGGGCTAATCGGACGATTGTTCCGCGAATTCGCCGTCACCGTGAGCGTGGCGATCGTCATCTCGGGAATTGTCGCCCTGACGCTTACGCCGATGATGTGCGGTTGGCTGCTGCGGGCGGATGACAATCACGCCCACCCAAAGGCAGCCGGACGGATCGAGACTTTGCTCGATGCCGCTTTCACGCGATCGCTGGACGCCTACGCCGCTTGCCTCCGCTGGACGCTGCGTCACCGGCTTACGATGATGACCGTGATGGCCGTAACGCTGGCTGCCACCGCATTGCTCTACATCGCGGTTCCGAAAGGTTTCTTTCCGCAGCAGGACAACGGCACCATCCAGGGAACCGCCGAAGCTGCCCAGGACATTTCCTACGCGGCCATGGTGGAACGGGTGCATGAACTGGCCAAGGTCGTGATGGCCGATCCGGATGTGCAGACGGTCTATTACTGGGTCGGCGCCAATCCGACCGTGAACAGCGCCCGCCTGATGATCGACCTTAAGCCGCTAAGCCAGCGCAAGGCGAGCGCGACAGACGTTGTCAACCGGCTGCGCAAAGCGACTACCCGGGTGCCGGCGATTGCGTTCTTCGCCCAAGCCCGTCAGGACGTGCAGATCGGTGCGCGGGTCAGCAAAACGCAATATCAATATACCCTGCAAGATCCCGACGTTGCCGAGCTCTTCAAATGGGCGCCGATCGTGCTGGCGAAACTCTCCTCGCTGCCGGAACTGCAGGACGTGACGGGCGATTTGCAGGCGACCGCGCCGCGCATGATGCTCAAGATCGATCGCGATATCACCGGCCGATTGGGAATTTCCCCACAGGCGATCGACGATACGCTTTACGACGCATTCGGACAGCGGCAGGTGGCGACCATTTTTGGTCAACTCGACCAGCATCGCGTCATCCTCGAAGCCACGCCCGCTTCCCAAGAAGACGCGTCTTCGCTGGAGACGCTATACGTGCCGTCGCCGGCAGGACAGATGGTGCCGCTGTCGGTGCTGACAAAATCGGAGATGTCGGTCTCTCCACTCACGATCAACCATCAGGATATGTTTCCGTCGGTGACGCTGTCGTTCAATCTCGCGCCAGGACACTCGCTGGGCGACGCCATTGCCGCGATCCAGAATGCGGAACAGACGCTCGCCAAGCCCGCCGCGCTCACCGCCCTCTACCAGGGATCAGCGAAGGTTTTCGAAACGTCCTTGACAAGCCAGCCTTACCTGATCGCGGCTGCGATCATCGCCGTCTATATCGTTCTCGGGATCCTGTATGAAAGTTTCATCCATCCCATCACGATCCTTTCGACCCTGCCCTCAGCGGGCGTGGGAGCCTTTTTAGCCCTGATCGCTCTCGGATACGATTTCTCGCTGATCGCCTTGATCGGCGTTATTCTTCTGGTGGGAATTGTCAAGAAGAACGCGATCATGATGATCGACTTTGCCCTGGTCGGGGAACGCCAGCAAAATTTGACGCCGGAGCAATCGATCTACGAAGCTTGCCTGATGCGTTTTCGTCCGATCATGATGACGACGATGGCGGCGTTGCTTGGAAGCCTCCCCTTGGCTTTGGGATCCGGAGCCGGTTCGGAGCTGCGCCGTCCGCTCGGCATCGCCATCGTCGGCGGCCTGCTGCTGTCACAGTTTCTCACGCTGTTCACAACCCCGGTCATCTATATCTATCTAAGCAAGCTCACGCGCCGGCCGCATCGCGATCAGCGGCCCCGAATTCATTCAAAGGCTGAGGAGCAAGCTGACGTGGTTACGATTCGGGCAGCAGAATAGGAAGTGTGTCGCGATGGATCGTGAACTGAGCTTGGTTTATTCCTTTGCTGCCTGGTAACGATCGCCGCGCAGCGCCCAAGAACCTCGTCCACCTCGTGGTGCAGAACGGCACCTACGAGGCGAACGGCGAGCATCCGATCCCGAACCCCAAGATCGATTTCGCGACCATGGCGCGCGCGGCCGGCTATCCGCACGCTCACGAATTCTCCGATCTAGCTAGCCATTTTCGAGCAACAGGCTGGGCAGGTCCTCCGGCAGGAGGGCCCGGTATTCGCGACGCTGCACGTTGAGCGCTCGCAGCCGCTCACCTACGATTACCCGAAGCTCTACGATCCAGCGCGGCGGCAAGCGCTGAAGGCGGCGGTGATGCGACCGCTACCTTAGGGCTGTTTCCGGTCGTCTTTGCGGCCGTTGTCGGGGACCCTGCTGACGCCGCCGCTCT
>Ga0209328_10000184_pt1 | contig 14034 bp, 14 predicted proteins | sample JacPinW_OM3H0_M1_FD_187954 | JGI IMG/M metagenome (GOLD analysis project Ga0209328, IMG submission 187954) | Forest soil microbial communities from Algoma, Ontario, Canada - Jack Pine, Ontario site 1_JW_OM3H0_M1 (SPAdes) (version 2) | ecosystem: Environmental > Terrestrial > Soil > Boreal... | reverse complement strand
CGATGGAGCCCATGCCGCGGAGCGGATCCAGGCGTTCGTCATGATCGCGCTCGGTGAGTCGATCGTCATCATCGGTGCCTCGCTGACCGGCTTTAAAGAGCTATATCTCGGCGAAGTCATGGCATATCTTCTGGCCTTTGTCACCACCGTTGCGCTGTGGTGGGTCTATTTCGACCGCAGCGCAGCCTCCGCCGCAAGCGCCCTCGCTTCATCCCCCGATCCGGGCCGGCTGGCCCGGTCCGCCTTTTATTGGGCGCAGGTGCCAATGGTCGCCGGCATCATTGCCGTGGCTGCTGGCGACCGGCTCCTCCTGGCCCAACCGACGCAGCCTGCCGGCGTCGCCACCGCTTCCATCCTTCTCGGTGGGACGGCCATATTCCTCGCCGGCCATGCCTTATTCAAGTTGGCGATCTGGCATCACGTATCGCGCTCACATTTCGCGGCGATCATCCTGTTGCTGCTCTTGATTCCGATCGCCGTGAACCTACCGGGTCTTGCAGTGGCCACGTTGGCGATCGTCGGCCTAGGTGTCGTGGTCGCCGCTTTGAGGGGGCAAGCGCCCGCGGCCGTCCTCGAGGCGATCAGGCCCGCGACCGCCGTGGATTAGCGCGAGGCCTGCCTACGGCCGCAACGCCGGGCGCAGCGCTCGAGAAGGTCGCCAGACGACCGTTCGCTGAACGTAACCTTTGCGGTCGCCAGCCGTCATACAGGACAGCGATGAGTGGACGCGCCGGCCGAAAGCTACAGCCGTTTAGGTCGGTCATTGAATCCATCGCTACCTACGTGATCCTGGCGCTCGTGCTGAGCGGATGTGTCGGCGCCAATCCGACCTCGAATTCCGCGAAATCACCAGTAGCGGCTTCGCCCTCGGCATCCAAGGTTCTGGGACCAATCCCGTCCGGAACGCCCGTTGTCCTCTACTGGCGGAGCGTCGCGCCAGATGGTCTGTATGCAGCCTCCTGGAGCGGAGCGCTTTATAAGGTGCCCACGGTGAATTTCCCGCTGGGGAGTCTTGCGGTGCAATCACCCGACGGCTCGAGGCTCGCAATCAACGGTACGGCGTACGACACGAGCAGCGGCGCGGCGAGCCCCCTGCCGTTCGACGCCACCCAAGGGGATGTCAGCGTCACGTGGGCCGACGATAGTCGGCATCTGTGCCTGACCAGGCGTCTGCCCGGGGAGGGCTCAGCGTCTGAAATCTCCTTCGTATCGCCGGGATCTCCAGGCGTGGTGTTGGGGAAGTTTGGCACACAGGGTCAGCAAGTCCCTGGGGCTACGGTCCTTGCGTGCAGCGCGACATCAAATCGAGTGGTCGTGGCCAACGTTGGCGGCCTGAATGACAGCAGCGATGTCTGGGTGCTGGACGCCGCGACCGCAACCATCAGGTATCACCGCACCTATCTCAAGCCGACGAAGACAAACGGCAATGTCGGCGTCTTCGTGGTGGCGTCACCGGATGGCCAGTACCTCGCCGAGACCGATGCCGCGACGGGATCCGCCACGATTCGCCACATCCCTGATGACGTCGTCGTTTCGCGTCTGTCAGGAATGGAAGTTCACGGCTTCTCGTGGCATGGCGACCTCGTCCTGGCGGCCCCGCGCCAACCGGACTTCTCGATCGTCAACAGCAGCATGGCGAATCCAGTCGTGATCGACTGGCGCACGAGCACGACGGTATGGCACTCACCGGCCGGCGCCAGCTTCGGCGGGCGCCTCGCCGCGCAGCCTGGCGGCAAGGCGATCGCCTTCGACCTCGGCGGCGCGCCGCATTACGGGATCTGGGTGGTCGGGCCCGATGGCCGGGGTCGTGCGGTGGATCAGAACATCCAGTTCCTGGTGACGGTCCTAACCGGCCTCGAGTGATGCCGGTCGCGGACTCAACAGATAGGAGGCTGCTTTCCTTAACTTGGTGGTCCCGATCCTTCGCGTTGGCTGGCGGGTTTCCCTAGAAGCCGCGTAACTTCTGATTTTCTCGACCCGCCTCATGGCTCATCCGTATGCATACGGATCTTTGTACGGACTTAAGTTGAATCCGTACCCACGAGTGTTGACTCTGTCAACAAGGAGCCCTAGCATCGCTGGCAGCTTGTAGGTAGCAGTCTCGTCCCCTCCGGGAAGGAACGGGGCGGGCGTTCTCGGGGGAGGGTGGTATCCATGCGTCGATTTCTGATCCTCGCGCTGACAACGGGCGCTTTTCTTGGTCTCGCCGCATCGCTCGCCCAAGCTGGCAGCTCGCCGAGAGCCCTGGCCGCCGAGGGGTGCGGGCAACGGAGCTTGCACGGTGCCTATGGCTACGCCTTTCAAGGGCAGGTCATACCCCCAGGGATTCCGGAGCTAGACACGGCCGTCGCGGGTCGGATCGTTTCCGACGGCACCGGAGGCCTGTTGGGCTACGAGTGGGCCAGCACCAACGGCGCGCAGGAGACCGTGACGTTCACGGGCACCTACTCGATCCAGCCAGACTGCACGGGGACCGCCGCCCTCGTGAACAGTAATGGCCGGACCGACCACATCACTCTTGGCCTGGTCGAGGGCGGTCAGGAGTTCAACTTCACCGTCACCGATCCCGGCGTCGTGCTGACCGGCTTAGCGGTTCGTCAGGGGATCAGCCACTGCACCGATCGGAGTCTGTCGGGCGTTTTCAACGCCGCCGAGCAAGGTAGCGACTTCACCGCGGCGGGCGTCGAGAATGGCGACGATAGTCTGTTCTTTACGATCCACTTCGACGGGCGCGGTCACGAGTGGGGCTCGAGCACCACGAGCATCAACGGCTTCTCCTTCCCAGACACGTTCGTGGGGACATATCACGTCAACGCCGACTGCACAGGCACGGCCTCCAACACGTTCGCCTCGGGAGGATCAGATCTCGTGAACTTCGTGATCGTCGAGCAGGGTAGCGAGGTCAAGTTCTTCAATGCCCAGCCGGGCATCGTGTTTGACGGCACGATGGATCGGATGGCGAGCGGAGACGAGTCGGGCCAAAACTAGGTAGACAATCGGAGGGCGCCGGACGTCCATCGGCGCTCTCACCCCAGCCTGCAGCTGTCTCAAACATCTTTGAGAATGACCGGTGGTAGGGCGTATCGTCCGGTGTTTGGCAGGAGGAGCCGAACAGCGCAGACGCGGAGGGGTAACAACTTGATTCTCCTGTAAACGAATCCAAGCGCCTCTCCGTATTACCTGCGAGAGACGCAGTGCGCCACCGATTTTCGGCTCATCCTCGGTGGCTCGTTACCGTCGCACTCGCGCTGGTCGTCCTGATCGCGCTCGTCGTGACCTTGCTTTTGAGCGGCGCCGGGAAACAAGCCGCGCGGCCGACCCTTTCCCCGACGCCAACCGTCATCGTTTCCCTACGACCGTCTGCCACACCCGGGCTCACGCCTTCGCCGACCGCGTCACCGATGGTGGATCCGGTCCCGACGCCAATGCCGACGGCCACTCCGCAGTTGACCCCAGCAGCAACCTTGCCGCCAGCGCAGACACCGATACCGACGCCGGTACCGATTCTGACGGCGACGGCCGATCCGACGCCAACATGCGTGAGTCTCGCCAGCTGGACGGTACTCCAGCGTCTAAACCAACTCATCATGGTGTCCGGGGACTTCTCCAATCTCAGCGCGTCCGTGCCCGACGCCAGGGCCGGGGTCGGCGCCTTTGTTCTCTTCGGGCAGCCTTCGGCGGGGTCGGGGCCCGCGATCAGCTCGGGCCTCGCGGCTCTCTACAACAACGCCAGGGCGACCGGCCAGGTCCTTCCCTGGATCGCCACTGATGAGGAGGGCGGCTCGGTGGCGCGCCTGGCCTACGTCATCGGGTTTCTTCCAAGCGCGCGTCAGATGGCGGCGCAGTGGACGCCGGCCCATGTGCAGGCGGTGATGGCGGCCCACGCTGCCGCGATGTGGAATCTCGGGGTGATCATGGACCTGGCGCCCGTGCTCGATACCGCGAACCCGAACAATGCCATTGCCGAGGAGAACCAGCGCTCCTTCAGTGAAACGGGCCAGACCACGGCCGCCTACGGGATCGCCTTTGCGAACGGGTTGCGCGCCTCTGGCGTAGTGCCTGTGGCCAAGCACTTTCCGGGCCTGGGACATGCGAGCGCGAACACCGACCTCGGGCCCGCCGCCGACCCCTCACTAGCTCAGCTGGAAGCCAACGACCTCATCCCCTTCGAGCAGGCGATCGCGCGCGGGGTGCCTGCGATCATGGTTTCGCACGCCTCGGTCCCCGGCCTGACGGGCACCGTTCCGGCGAGCCTATCCCCCGCGACCTACCTGTTTCTGCGCAACAACCTCCATTTCAAGGGCGTGACCATGACCGACTCCCTGGGCGCCGGGGCCATCTCCGCTGCAGGCTATTCGCAAGCGTCGGCCGCCGTTGCCGCGATCGAGGCGGGGGCCAACATGGTGATGATCAACCGGATCGCGTTACAGCCGACGCTCAGCGCCCTCCAGCAGGCGATCAGCAACGGGGCGCTGTCACTCGACCAGGTGAACGCCTCGGTGGCGCAGATCCTGGTGGGCAAGGGCCACGCCGTCTGCCAGTAATCCCATTAAGGGGGTGAGTTTCTTATCCGCCACCGGCTCGAGCGGTCTCAGCAGCCTGCGCGCAGGTTTGCGGCGATGGCGGGGGGACGTGAACCGCCTCGATCGTCCACCCGTAGTCACCAACTCGCCCAACCATTTCGAGCCAGGCCGGATGGTCCGCCGTGAAGGCAAGATAGTCTGCGCGATCGTCGGGCATCACGAAGATGGAAGTATTGGTGGTGGACAACCAGCATTGGAGAAGGGTGCCCGCGGTCGCTGGATGGTCGGCGTAGTGGTAGCCAGCCGGCAGGTAGTAGAAGGGATCGTACAACTGGCTGATGAAGTGCCGGCCCTCGAGCCCACCGTAATGCACGAGCGCATAGGTGACCTCGGGATGGTCGGGCGGAGGTAGGTTGAGCGCACCGCCGCGATAACCAGGCTGACCGAAGATGCTGGCGATGTATCGTCCAGTGGCCACATCGGTGTTCCAGGCCGGGGTTGTGCTCGTGTACGAAGTCTCGATGGGGATCCAGGTCAGCTGCACGCCGACCATGAGGGCCCCGGCCGTCACCCAGGTGAGCTGCCGAATTCCTCTTCCTAGATAGCGAGGCACGATTACGAACAAGCCAATGGCGACCAGCAAGGCGGCGAAGTCGTATGGGAAGGCGAGGATCCACATCATCCAGCGCCACGGGTACCACTCGGTAATAAACGCCGTCAGGCCGAACAAACCGAAGACCAGCGCACATGATCCGAATCCATAGAGCAAGAGCAAGTACGATCGCGGCCGGCGCCACAGCGTCGCCAGCAGGCCGATGGTCGCCATTGCCCAGAGGGCTACAAACCACGGCCTCGCCGATTGCTGACTCGCGATCACCGGCTTCAGCCACACGCCGCCGGCATTGGCCAGGTAATTCCAGTACAGCGGATAAATGGGGTTGCCGGTCCGAGCGTTGAGGAATGCCATTTGGGCGGCCATGACGATCCCAAATCCGAGAAGTAGCAGGAACCACCGGCGGAGGATCGCAGGCCGCAAAAACGATGCGAGGACAAGCCCGGATGACGACAGCCAGGCCTCGGGTCGGGCCGCGGTGGCAAGCCCCCAAGCGATCCCGGCCGCGAGGGAGCGTTTCGGCAGGAGCCAGATGCCGAGGAGGGTCAGGCTGACTGCCATTGGCTCGAGCATCCCGGACGCATCGTTAAAGACGCTCGTGGGCGCGATAGCGGCAAAAGCCGTCGCGGCGACGGCAACCGAAAGGTTCCAATAGCGCCTGCACAGATGGAAAATCAGCACCACGCTGAGCGATCCGAAGACAAGGCTCTGGATCCTCGCGACCACGATGTCAGTCGAGCCGGTGACAAAGAAGAGGATGACCAGGACGATTGGGTGCAGGCTTCCCCAGAAATACTCCACCCCCTTGAGGTCCCAGAGGCGCAGGCCGTGGCTCAATCCGATCTCTTTGGTGAGGTAGGCGATCTGCCAGTGTTGGTAGACGTCGGTGTACAGCCCGTCGCCGGCATTTTCGGGATTCGAGACAGCAAAGAGGTAGATGAGACGTGGCGCCAGGGCGGCGAACAGCACCCCGAGGGTCCACCAACTCCAGAGTGCGAGTGGAGCGGGAGCGGGCAAGGAGTCGCCACCTCGCTGAGGGTCTTCGCCGTCGTGGTCCGCGAGGACCCGGGCCAGGCTCAGGCGGCCGTCTCCAATCGCCTGGGCGAGCCCGGAGCTTTCTTCGGCCGGGGGTTCACTAACTCGTTGACAACGTGAGCGGACGCAAACTTGCGAGTTTTACCGCGAGCGCCTTTGCCTGCCTGACTCTATCGAGATTCCTCGGGAATCTCCTCAGGCGGCGTGATCTTGCTGGCGATTGGGGAGTCATTCCTCAGCGCCGGCCGCTGAGATGACAGTGGCGGCGCGCCGGACTGCTCCGTGAGGTCACGCAGAGGACGCGGCGGGCCGGAGAAGCGACGACAGTTCGTCGGCACCGAAGGAAACTCCGAACACGGGCCCGTCCGGCTCTAGCGCGCGGCCGGCCGCAAGCGGCCCGGCATCGACTGCGTCGAATCCGAGTCGATCGACGAGCTGCATCACCGCAGCGACCGCCGCTCGGTCATCACCGGCCGCCGCCATGGCAATGCGTCCCGGCGCACTTTGCGGACGCCTGCCCTCGTCGAACTTGTAGTAGGTGATGTGATTGAGACTCTTGACCACCCGCGCCGAGGGGAAGCGCTCCTGAACGACCACGCTGGTCCCGGACGGCGCGGTGGCGAGCTCCTGATCGACGCCGTCGATCTCTTCCCAATAATTCATCGCATCGATGAGGATCTTGCCGGCGAAGAGATCGCGCGGGAGTTCCCGGAAGCGATGCATCGGGACGGCCAGGACGATGAGGTCCGCGTGCCGGACGACCTCGTCGGTCGAAACGGGGCGAGCGCCCGGGGCGAGCACTTCGACGATCAGTGCGATGCGATCGGCAGCGCCCGATCCGGAGATGGCTACGTCGTAGCCGGCCGCGATCGCCGCGCGGGCGATGGTCGTTCCCACCCTACCGGCGCCGACGATGCCCAGGCGTCTGTCGCCGCTTTCACCGTTAGACATCGGCTTGCGCCGGCACTCCCGCGGACGCGTAGCTGGTTGAGATCGGGGGAACCGAATGATCGGCGAGCAGTTCGCGCACCCGCGGGATCACCTCGCGGCCGTAGAGCTCGATCGTCGCCAGCCGCTGTTTGTGCGGAACGCGTCCCGTGGCGTACGCGAGGTCGAATCGGCTGAGTCCGAGTAGCCGCATCATCGCCGCAATCTTTGTTGCGACAGTTTCGGGCGACCCGATGTACAGCGATCCACTTGCGCGTTCCGCCTGGAATCTGGCCATGGTCGGGCGTGCCCATCCGCGCTCGAGCGCGGCTTTCTCGAATGTCTCCTCCCAGTACGGGTACTGAATGTCAACCGCCTCCTGATCGGTCCTCGCAATGTATCCGTGCGAGTGCATTCCAATCGGCAGTCGCGGGTGCCCGTACGCATCGAGCGCGCGATGGTAGAGCTCGACCAATGGTGCGAAGCGGCCGGGGGGTCCGCCGATGACAGCCAGCATCAAGGGCAGGCCGTAGCGGGCGGCCCGAACCACCGACTGCGGGCTGCCTCCGACACCAACCCAGGTGGGGAGGTGTCCCTCCGGGAGAGCCGGAGTCACGTACTGGTTTACGAGCGGCGATCGAAACTTGCCCGACCAGGTCACCGGTTGCTGACGGAGCAATCGCGTGAGCAAGTCGAGCTTCTCCTCGAAGAGCTCCTCGTAATCGGCCAGGTCGAAACCGAACAATGGAAAGGACTCTGTCAGCGAGCCACGGCCGACAACGAGCTGTGCCCGGCCGTTCGACACGGCGTCGAGGGTCGCGAAATTGGTGTATACGCGCACCGGATCCTGCGTGCTGAGGACGGTGACGGCCGTGCCAAGCCGGATGCGTTTGGTTCGGCCGGCAATCGCCGCCAACATGACGTGGGCGGCCGAATCCATGAAGTCGGGCCGGTAGTGCTCGCCGATATTGAACGAATCGATCCCGACCGCATCGGCAAGGACGGCCTCGTCGACGTAATTGCGGATCACGGCATCAGGAGGAAGGGGCTGACCGGCCTCATCAACGGTGATGTAGCCGAAGGTGTCCAACCCGAGCTCGAGTTCCGGGGTCGTCATCGCTTGCTCCTGGCCTCCGTTCGCAGCGCTGCTGACTCTTCAGGAATGTCGCAGGGAGGCGTCTTGGCTCCAACCGCGCGAACGAGCAAGTCGTACAGAGTGGCTCGCTCTTTCGAGTTCAGGGGACTTAGCAGGTCGTCATCAATGCGGCGGAGCCGGTCGTAGGCGCCGCAGAGCTCCTCCTCGCCGCGGGGTGAGAGCTCGACGATGTGCCGCCTGCGGTCCGCGGAATCGCGGCGACGCGTGATCAGCCGGCGCTCCTCGAGCTCGTTGAGAAGTCCGACGACGTTGCTTGGATCCAGGCTCAGCGAGTCGGCCAGGGCCTGCTGGCTCGCCGGACCCCGTTCGCTGAGCAGTTTCAGTGCAATGAGGTGTCGTGGGCGAAGGCCGCCCGGCTCGAGCGTGGTGTCGAACGCCCGTCGACCGACGCGGGCGAGGTGCTCGAGCAGAGGGAGGAGTCGCTGGTCTGACGCGGCCTTCGTCCTGGTCTTGACGGCCATGCCAAGAATACTACACGAGGTACAATCGATTGGCAAATAACCAATGATTTGTCTATTGCGAGCGGATGGGGTCGCGGCTGTAGGCCAGCCGCGCCCAGAGGTATCCACCCAGCGCGATCACGACGCACCACGCGACCGCGATGATGGCGTGATTGCCGATCGGGGTGCCGAGCAGCAATCCCCGCAGGGTCTCGATCATCGGGGTGAATGGTTGGTTCTCGGCGAACCAGCGCACCCCCACTGGCATGGTGGCCGGGCGGACGAAGGCGCTGCTGATGAAGGGACCGAACTGAAGGAGGAGCGTCGAGCCGTTGGCGCCTGCCACTGACTTGGCGGCCATGCCCAGCGCGAGCGCAAGCCAGGTCAGAGCGAGGGTCACGAGGGCGATGAAGCCGAAGGCTGCCAGCCACTGGATAGGGCCGGCGGTGGGTCGAAATCCGGCGATCAGCGCGACGCCAATCACCAACACCACGCTGATCAGCGTCCTGATCATGCTGCCGACGACTCGCCCGGTCAGCACCGAGGCGCGAGAGATCGCCATGATGCGGAAGCGGGCGACGACGCCTTCCGTCATGTCCATGTTGACCCCGATGGCGGTTGCGGCACATCCGCTACCAAGAGTCATCAGGAGAATCCCGGGGACGAGGTAGTTGACATAGGAAGCGTTGCTGCCCAGGCCTGAGCTCATTGCACCGCCGAAGACAAAGACGAAGAGGAGCAACATGGCAGTCGGTGTCACGATCCCGCTGATCGTCATCACGGGGTAGCGCCGCAGGTGCCTGAAGTCGCGGCGAAGCATGGTGGCGGCATCACTCAGGGCGTAGGTGCTCATGGGGCGGGTTCCTTCTCGGTAACGGGATGGCCGGTCAGCGCCAAGTAGACGTCGTCGAGGTCTGGCGTGTGCACGATCAGGTTGGCGACCTCGATGTTTTTGTCGTCGACCCGCTCGAGCAGCGCTCGCAGCGACCGGACGCCGCCGTCGGTGGGGATCTCGAGCGTCAGTGCATCGTCATCGCGCGACACCTCACCGAGGATGCTGGCGGCCGCCGAAAGCTCCGCAGCGTCGCCGAATTGGAGCCGGATATATCCGCCGGGGATCATGCGCTTGAGCTCGTCTGCGGTGCCCTCGGCGACGAGTTTTCCTTTGTCGAGGACCGCGATCCGATTGGCGAGCTCGTCGGCCTCCTCCAGGTACTGGGTGGTGAGGAAGATGGTGACCCCGCCCGCGGCAAGCTCGCGGATGATCTGCCACATGGTGCGCCGGCTGCGCGGGTCGAGGCCCGTGGTCGGTTCGTCGAGGAAGATGATGCGCGGGTCGCCGATCAGGGTCATCGCGAGGTCGAGCCGGCGCCGCATTCCGCCGGAGTAGGTCGACAGGATCTTCGAGCCCGCCTCCACCAAATCGAATCTGCGCAGCAGCTCGGAGGCGCGTTCACGGCCTTCGCGCTTGCCCAGGTGATGCAGGTCTGCCATCAGGATCAGGTTCTCCTCGCCGGTGAGGAGCTTGTCGACCGCGGAGAACTGGCCCGTGACGCCAATTGCGGCGCGGACCGCATCAGGATCGCGGGCCACATCGTGGCCGGCCACTCGCACTTCGCCACCGTCTGCGCCGATGTACGTCGACAGGATCTGGACCGCGGTGGTCTTGCCGGCCCCATTGGGTCCAAGGAGCGCGAAGATCGTGCCCTCTGGAATGTCCAGGTCGATGCCGTCGAGCACGACCTTCTCGCCGTACGACTTGCGCAGTCCAGTCGCCACGATCGCCGACGTGGAGGTGGCGGCGGTCATCGTTCCGTCTCCACATAGGTCTCGCGTCGAGAACGGCGGATCACGATGTCGCCGAAGGAGGTGCGCGCTCGCACCTCGACCGTCTGGTCAGACGGTTGCGGGCCCTCAGAGGCGGTCAGCGAGTTTCGCACGCTGCCAAACTGGGAGCGCACGTCGAGCAATGCTGCGGTTCCCTCGCGGACACCGACCTCGAGCTCACCGTAGGAGGTCCCCAGCTCGATCGAGCCGCGCACCACCTCGCCGACCCGGACGGCGCCGTTGGCCGTCTTGGCAGCGACTGGCCCGAGTGCCCGCTCGACCGTGATGTCGCCGTTGGCAGCATTGCATCGGAGATCGCCGTTGACCTGGCCGAGCCAGGTGACGCCGTTGAGATTCTTGATCACCGCAGGACCGTCGATTTCGCGGATGCGCACGGCGCCCGACCCGGTGACCTCTGCTCGGCCCTCTACTCGGTCGACCGTTATGCTCCCGGCGCTGGTGCTCACGTGGAGCGGACCTGTTTCCTCGAGCCGGATGTTTCCGACACCGGTCGCAAACCGGCATTCTCCGAGCCGGCCATCGCAGTGAAAGTCCACCACCGCCCCTTCACCCTCCAAACGCGATCCCGCCGGCAAGTCGATCGCCACATCGATGGACTCGGCGCCGCCGAATGGGGTGAACTGCTTCCACGACCTCGGCGCCTTGACCAGTAGCCTGCCGTCGGCGTACTCAACGCGAGTCTGCTCCGCGGCCTTCACGTCGGACTCTTTCGAGGAATCGTTGGGGTTGACCACCACGACGGTGTCGCGGCGGTCGCTCGCGGTGATGCGGAGGTCGCCGACGACCATGGCGATCGTCACGGAGATGGGCTCGGGCGTCTCGAAAGTTGGCATGGCTAGCGCACCCATCCGGTGTAGCTCTGCCGGCCACGCGCAGCGATGCGTCGAGCGTGGCCCTCGCGATTGTCAGGGTCGAGCGCGGCGGCAACCGCCCGGACGAGCCAGGCATTGACCGAGAGTCCCTCTTTGTCAGCAGCCTCCTCGGCTCGGAGCTTGAGGGAATCAGGAAGGCGGAGGTTGATCCGGGAGGTCCCGCCCTCGTCGCCCTCAGTCCGGATCGGTGGACCGGGCGACCTGGGGTCTGTCGTGTCTTCAAACGCCTCCTCGGTCGGAGGCAGCGTCACGACGAAACTGGGGTTCCGGCCATGCAAACGCACCTCGACCGAGCCCGGCGCAAGATCGCGAGTGATCTCGTCCGTAGCCCCGGCCATCGCCTCCAACAGCATCAGCCGTGTGGCCGAATCGAGGGGGGCGATGAGCCGCTCGGCGAGGGCGCGGGCGTCCTTACCACCGGCCTCGGCGGCTGCCAAAAGCTCATGGCGAAGGGTCTCAACGTACGGCGTGAGTTCCATGTGAGCCATGATGGCACCAAAGTGGCTCAATGTCAAGTGCCATCATGGCTCTGGGGGCTTTTCCGAGCGCATCAGGCGGTCGAATCCAGCTGGGCACTCGGCGATCACTTCGTCGAGATGCGATTCCGGGAGCTCGATCGGAGGCCCTATGAAGCCGCCTATCTGGTTGGCCTGGACGATCGCAGTGCGACCTACATTCTGATCCTGGCCGACTCGACCGGCGTCTTCCCAAATCCCAGCGCCGTCGTCGACGGGCGACGATCTTCGCAACCAAACACCTGACGCGGATCTGACCGCGTCTTTGGGACAGCGCCTTGACAATCTGCCCTGAGTGCCTGTATTCTACCGACTAGCTAATTAGCTAATGAGAAGAATAGATGGCAACAGATCAGTTGAGCGTCACGTTCGCTGCCCTCGCCGATCCCACCCGGCGAGCGATCCTGGCGCGTCTTTCCCAGGGAGAGGCTTCGGTCACGGAACTGGCCAAACCGTTCGACTTGAGTCTTCCCGGCATCTCGAAACATCTGAAAGTGCTGCAGCGGGCGGGGCTGGTCAGGCAGAGCCGAAAAGCCCAGTGGCGTCCATGCCGGTTGGATGGCGAGCGGTTAAAGGAGGCGGCCAGTTGGGTGGGGGAGTACCAGCGGTTTTGGGACGAGAGTTTCGAGCGACTCGACGAATACCTGGCGACCGTACAAAAGGAGGAAACGAATGAGCGCAAAGGCAGAGACCATGGCAAAAGCTGATTACGTCATCGAACCCGGAAAGCAGGAGATCGTCATTACGCGTGTCTTCGATGCGCCGCGCGAGCTGGTGTTCAAGGCGTACACGGACCCGAAGCTCCTCCCGCAGTGGTTTGGTCCGCGAGATTACACGACGATCGTTGACAAGATGGAGGCACGGCCTGGCGGGTTATGGCGCTTCGTCCAGCGCAACCAGGACGGAGAGGAGTTCGCGTTTCACGGCGTGCACCACGACATCGTCGCCCCCGAACGGATCGTGGCGACCTTCGAGTACGAGGGCGTGCCTGGCCACGTGCTGCTGCAAACGCTGACGCTCGAGCCGCAGGGGCAAAAGACCAGGCTCGTCGAGCAGCTGCTCTTCCAATCCGTCGCCGATCGCGACGGCATGGTGGCGTCCGGGATGCAGCGTGGCTCGGACGATTCCATGGATCGCATGGCCGAAATCCTGGAGAACCTGAAGGCGAAGCGCGCCTGACGCCTGCTTAGCCGATCGTCCTGTGCAGCCGGGGCGAGAGGGCCGTTCCTCTCACCCCGGTGGTACGTTCGGCCTCGCTCAGCAGGGGAGGAGACCCCAGGCTTGCTTCGCCCGGAGAATGCGAAGCGCCGCATCGTCGACGCGCTGGTGAAAAATCGGATCGGCGGCGGCTCGTGACCTGATTGCCAGCACCATGGCGTGGGCGGGCGCCGAGGTCTTCGAGATGATCATGTCGCCGCTAGCCAAAAGAAAGTCGATTGCCCGGTTGCCAGCGGGGATACTCGCAACGGCCACCGTATCGCCCAGGTCGTCGGAGATGATGACGCCCTGGAAGCCCAGCGTGCCGCGCAGCATCTGACTCATGACCACCGGGGAGAAGGCGGCCAAATGATTGGGATCGATCCGCGTGTATCGGGCCAACGCCACCATGACGAAGTCGGTATTCGCCGCGATGCCCTGGCTGAAGGATTGTAAGTAGGGATCAGACGTGGTGGTCGTCGTATCGGTCGCGGTCGTGAAGTCGGTATTGCCGGTGACACGGCCCAGGCCGGGAAAGTGCTTGAGGCTGACCGCGACACCGGACTGGCGCATCCCGCTGAGGAAGGCGGCGCCGTGGCTCCCCGCGGTCGCCGGATCATGGCCGTACTCACGCTGGAGCGCGCCGATCGGCTGGTTCTGCGCGTCCGTCCCGGGCGGGACCACGTCCATCACCGGCGCGAAGTTGAAGTTGATACCGGCGGCGCGGAGCTCCTGCGCCCAGCCAGCGGCGCGGCTCTGTAACAGGGCTGGTGCCCAGCTCCCTTGCACGACGGCCGTTGGAATCTGGGAAAATCCGGGGCCCTGCAACGCCTGGATCAGGCCGCCTTCCTGATTGGCCGCCACGAAAAAACGCACGTTGCCCGTCGCCGCGCTGGACGCCTGTGCCT